>Ga0075160_10000641_pt1 | contig 21821 bp, 18 predicted proteins | sample JI91814C2DNA_FD_70969 | JGI IMG/M metagenome (GOLD analysis project Ga0075160, IMG submission 70969) | Wastewater effluent complex algal communities from Wisconsin, to seasonally profile nutrient transformation and Carbon sequestration -... | ecosystem: Engineered > WWTP > Effluent > Algae... | reverse complement strand
GGTAGCTACTCGCATATTGGTGCATTCACCACCGGAGGATTTAAAGAAGTGATTGATGATGAATACGCCAATACAGCAGCAGTAAAGAAAGTATTACTCTGCAGTGGTAAAATGTATTTCGATCTGGCTGAACGTCAGCAAAAGGAAGAGCGCAGGGATATTGCTCTTGTAAGATTAGAACAAATATATCCGTTACCCTATAAGCAACTGGAGACATTGCAGCAGAAATATGGCAATGCGACCTGGTTCTGGGTACAGGAAGAGCCCCTGAATATGGGAGCAGCCTCCTTTCTTCAGATGAACCTGAAGTCAATTAATTTTGGCATCATCAGCCGGCAGCCATCAGCCTCCACTGCTACGGGATATAATAAAGTACACCAGCAGGAGCAGCAAGAAATTGTTGAAACAGCATTTAGTATTTAGTCGGGTAGAATAAATGAAAAGCAAAACGGCTGTCAATTTTGACAGCCGTTTTGCTTTTCGGAAAGGTTTAACGGGTAATGGCTTAAAAGGCGATTTTTGCATTTACGGTCTTCATCTTTCCATCACTGTTGTAAAGGGTAAGGTCTTTTATGATAATAACCCTGTTGCTGACAGTAATGCTGCCGGTCGACTTACTGGTACCGGCGTATTCTTTGTCACCTAAATCTCCGCCAATGCCAAATAAGGCTACCGCAACAATGCCTGGCTCTGGTTCTGTTGTTGGTAAAGAGGAGCCGCTATAGATTTTTAAATTTGGATTGGTCGTCGCGTCTTTTTCGTTTACAAAGGTGATTTGGAGTAATTCATAATTAGCACTGGTCGCACTTTCGTTATGTTGGCACAGTACTGAGAAATTTCCTTTTTCTTTGTCGCCCAAATATTGTGTTTCTGCAATTCCGGATACATTTGTTCCATCAATGCTAAACTCTCCTTTTTTTTCGTCGCTACTTTCACTTGAAGCTGTGGTGGTGTTTTCAGCGGAGGGGGAAGTGGTGGATGCTTCTGCTTTCTTTTTTTCTCCGCAGGCGGATAATAAGGTAATGCTGGTTGCCAGTATTAAAAAATGCTGCTTCATGATCTTAGGTTTTTGATAAAAAAATATAGTATTAAATATAGTTGCTGATTTGCTATGGTTTCAGGGGGAGATAGCTATAGGTAATTTGATGTGTGATAGTTTGTTTTGTTTCGGGGAAATAAAAATTGATTTTACTAGTGACTGGCAACCCGTTTTTATTATAAGTGTATGTGGCTGTAGCGTTACGGCTCATAAAAAAGGTTGTTTTATTATGCGCTGCGTTAATGTCATCATCGGGATAATTACCCCTTAAAGTGTAGGGGTTTGGATTGTTGTCGTATTTGGCAAACACAAAGGCATCTGAAGTTTCTGGATTTTTCATATCCAGAAATTTCACTTTGGTAATGTCATTGTGATTATTCAGTAAATGAATGGTTTTGGTATAGCCATTTGTTTTTCCGCCGGAGTAGACAATAACTGAATCCGTTGCCCACTCATATTCCTTAAGGATTGTCGTTTTTGGCTTCCCGTCTTTTATGATATTTGTTGTAAACTTTGACAGTTCACCTTTTGTATTATACTCGAAAGCTACTGTTTCGGTTGGTGTTTTTCCATTGGCATAAGTACGGGTAAAACTAATAACCCGGTTATTGTTATCCGTTTTAAAATCCGATTCTGTATAAAATAATTTTTTACTCTGCGTATACAGCACTTTGCTTATTTGTCCTTGAGTGGTATAACTATACTGCCACTTCAATATTCCATCGGGCCCCTGATAGATTTCTGAAGCCAAAAGCCAGTTTTGGCTCTGTGCGTGGATGGATATCGTACCCAAAATCAGAAAGAAGAGTAAAAGCTTTTTCATGTGTATTGTTTTGATTTCTATTTATCTTTTGCCGGGTCTGAATTGGGTGCAATTAAATTTGCCGTTGTAGAAATGCCACCACAATTTAGACACACAGTTACTGCCTTTTGGAATAGCTTTTCCGTGGTTATTATAGTACAGTCCTGAAAATTCAATGTTGCTATTATTGTTCCCTGGAGTTATCTTTTCAAACCGATATAGTGATACTTGTTTGCAATTGGTTTCTTCAATCCAGGTTATTTTTTTTGATAAGGCCATTTTAATGATGGAATCAGGCAAGGTTCTGGTTTCGGGTATTTTGGCCGGAGCTTTGCCAGTATTGGTATCCGGTTTCTCTGCCCATAGTGGAATGATTTTTTTTATGTCAACCGTATCCGGTGATATCTTATTCAGCCCGGCTATACCACCTTTGGTCCATCTTGCTACTACTTGGCAGGTGCTGTCATAAAATGTAATAGTCGTCATCTTATCTGAGTTGTTGGTCACTGCTTTTTCTGCTGGCTGGTAAGAGAACCATTGCTGATCTTTATAGTCATACTTGGTAAGTAGCTTTCCGGTTTCCGCCTTTATGTATGCTATGCAAGGGGGTATGGTATCGGCTTTGCTGGAGCCCCGGGCCGGCAGCATGAGGAAAAAAGAAGATACTAAGTAAAGCATGATTATTTATTTATTTCAAGCAATGCTATTCATGAACACCGCTGTTGTCTGTTGCAAATTTATTAGTATCTGTTCCATTACATTTGAGCATCCCGGTTGTAAGATTTTTGCAGATATCATCAAGGAAGGGGATTGGGATACAAAAGCCACTGATGAAATGTGTCGACCCCGACAAGCCACTTACCGACAAAGGTGAACTACTATCCGCTTTTTCCGGATTGCCGATATTGGATTCAATGGGCAATTTAACAGTCATCAGGTATGCGTTCACAGAGACGGTGGTTTAAGTGATTGTTGTATCAACTCCTTCATTACCAATTACATTCAATGCCGCAAAAGGTTCAACTTTCCCTTTAATATCGCAAAAGCTGCTGGTGTAAGTATCGGAGGCCGTCATGCCAGCGGAGCCCTGCAGCTTTACACTTGCCTTACATGGAACAGGACCAATTAAGAGCCGTTGATTAAAATCTTGTTTTGTGATTTGAACTTGGTTGCCCTGAATTACATTTCCCGGTACCCGGAATTCGAACTTACTGTCTTTGTTTTCCGGAAGATTTTACTTGTCGTATTCTTTTACAATCTTAAAATCTTTGTCAAAGTCGAATGACATAACTAAGCCATATTCGGGATTTGATGTTTTCCGCTTCCTGAAATACCTGGCAGTGCCGTCTGCGAATTCCATTTTTATGATTACAGTTACATCCCAAAGGTCGGTTGGCATATTGTTAATGGTTACATTTCCTCCATTGGCGAAATCAGATAAATACGTTTTGTTTGCTGTCGTATTTATAGTAAAGTTCTGCACATTGCCGTAGTCCCATTTGGCAGGATCTTCGATAAGTAAATAACCGACCAGGTAATTGTAATAATCTGCAAATGTTTTTGGTTTTTTTGTGATTTTTATGGCGACCCATTTGCCAGCTTCCTTGTCATGGTCCATTGTGCTGAATTTTACTTGTATAGCGTTTAGCCTGGGTCCTTTTTCCACCGGTGCGGCATTGGGTGATTTTACCGTAAAGCTTTTGTCAAAAGTTATTCTGCCGCTGAAGTTACTCTTGGTAGCATAGTATATTTGATAATAGCCGGTAGTACCGCCGGGCATTTTTGCTCTTAATTCGCTTAACAGAAATTTATCGGAGAATACGCCCCCGTTATCGTACTGATGATCTATGCTGGCTAATTCTTTATTTGTGCCCACTTCCAGAATTTTGGCATGGCACAAATAAAATAATGCATCTGTGGCAATTCGCATCATATCATCCTGTATCCAGGCATACAGATATTTATGGGTTTCTTTAAAGCCATCACTAATGTCATAAGAAGCTACCGAAGGTTTATAGCTGGCATACAGCGCCGCTTTCTGCTTGGCAGTTTCATTGAATTTGGCAATCTTTTGTTCACTTGTTATAGTGGTAACCTGGGCCGAGACACCGAATTGAGCCGCCAGGCAAGTAATTATCAGTAAATGCTTTTTCATGCTACTTGATTTTAGTAGCACAAACCTATTCCAATGGCCGGACACTTTTTTTAATAAACCGATGAAAGGCCATTCAAAACCGATGAAGGTAATTTGTGGTTAAACCGCCTCCAGGCGGACCTCCACCTGGCTTCCTCCTTCTGAAGAAGTAGTGAATTTTACTGTAGCGTTGATCTTTTGGGATAGTTCGTCTATCAGCCGTAGCCCAAGACCATTTCCAGTAGTAGTAGTCAATTCATTGGATATAGCCTGCTGGTACTGTGCCTGGGTAAACGGAATGCCGCCGTTTTTTATAAATAGGGTGAGGTAGCTGTTCTCCTGGCGGGCAAATATTTCAATGGTTCCGTTTTGCGGAGACGCTTTGATCCCATTTTGCAAAAGATTCCGGATGATGGTCTGTAAGAAATAGATATCAGTGTTGGCCATATCGGTTGGCTCAATTGTTTGCTGATAGCTGATATTTTTTGCCTCACTATTCAATTGTAATAATTGCTTACATGTTTCAATTACCGGCAGCAATGCGACAGGCTCCACCGATGTCTTAAATTCATTTAGTTGAGTTTTGCTCCAAAGCAGGAGATCTTCCATTGTCTCTAAAAGCGAGCCGGTAGCTGTTTGTATCTTATTACTCAGCTCATTTTTTTGTTCTGTATTCAGTGCATCCGGGTTCAGTTGTTGCAATTTTAAGAACTGATAAACCTGGCTAATGGGAGAACGAAGATCATGTCCGATAATGCTGAATAGTTTGGCTTTCGTCTGGTTGGCTTCTTCTAAATCGCTATTAAGCTTTGATAAGCTTCTGTTTTTTTTATCTAGAAGCTTTGCAGTTTTCTTTTTATTTCTGTAAAAAGACACCAGCATTAAAGCTAAAAGTGATAAAAGAACCAGCCCTGCAATTAAGCCAATCCTTTGTTTGCGGGCAGCAACTAGCTGAAGATTTTTTGATTCTATCTGTTTTTGCTTTTCTACCGTCCGGTAACGGGTTTCCTGATCGGCAAAGTTGATAGATTGTTTTTCCTTTACCATTTTTGTGGAGGCCTCTACATACTCATCATAATACTCAAATGATTTATTGGCATCCTTTTTTTGCCATGCCTTGGCGAGATAGCGTAATATTTCCACATACAGTTCTGGTCCCACCTGCTGTGCAATTGATTTTGATTTTTCCAATTCGCTGATCGCAGTTTCATAGTCGCCTGTTTCGGTAGCATAAAACCCTTTTACCATCTGTGCCTGAAAAATAAAAAAAGCTAATTGACTTTTTGTAGCGTTTGTATAGATTATATCGGCATAAATTTTTGCACTGTCATATTTTTTCAGATTGATATAGGACAATGCTATATTGCCATAGGGCTCCACATTTTCATTACCCACTTGCTTTTTCATTGGGTATTTATTTTGAAGAATGTCAAGGTAAAACAAGGCCGAATCGGTTTTGTCATACCCCGGCATTGTGAATACTTCTATCATACTGTTCAGCCATAGTTTAGCATATGTTTCATGCTCCATAGCCATAGCCTTCCCTTTGTTTAAGACCTCTAAGGCTTTGTCAGGGTAATTCATGCTTCGGTACACATTGCTCAGTAACACGCATAGGTTGGCATAGTCTTTTCTTTCCTTTGCATCTGTTAATCCGGCCAATTCATGAAGAGTCATCCCTTTTAAAAAATAATCCTGGGCTGTTCCAAAATACATTTGTCTTTGATAATTCAGGCCCAATGCTAAATAGGGGAGTAGCTTTTCTTTGTCAGGTACAGATTCATTTTCAACTATGGCCTGGAGTTCTTTTTTATAGAGTTTGGCTTGGGCAGTATCGCCAATTTGCATATTAATTACCATCAGTGCCATGCCGCTTTTACCCAAAAAATCGGTATTGGCCTGTGCTTTTGCCTCGTCAAAGCATTTTTTCTGAAACAACAATGCCGTATCAAATATCAATAGATTGTAGTTCGCGATACCGGCATAATAATTCAGCGTTATTTTTTGCTCTGCAGATAGTGGTGATTTGCCTGCTAAATACGTCTCGGCAGTTTTTTTTAAATTGGCATAGTCTGCAACTTTATAGAACGAATCACAGGTGAAAAGTATGGCGTCTTTTTTTGCCGGTGCATCAGAACTTTGCGAAAACGAAATGTTGGAAAAAACAAGGAACAGTAACAGCAACTTACAGTAGCGCTTTTTCATTACCCAATTTTTAGTTGTTGTAAAGCTGATTTATAGGTTTTGCCTATCGGAATGGTGTTATTTCCACAAATGAGTTGCCGGGTGTGTACTTCTTTTATCTTTTGCACTGCGACGGCATAACTACGATGTATACGTAAAAAATTTTCCGGAGAAAGATTAGCCAGAAAATCTGTTAGTGTACTTAACGTCAGGTAGCTTTTCTTGTCCGTTACTACTTTGGTATAGTCCTGCATTGCTTCCAGATAGATAATATCTTGCTGCGACAGTTTTATGTGGTTATGCCCTTCTTTTATTGTCAGCGATTCTTTTTCAAAGAGCACCTGATAGGAAATGGCCTTTTGTTTCATATCCCAGTAGTCCTCAATCCGCCTGGCTGTATGAGAGAAGCGTTCTGCCGTCAATGGTTTTAAAATATAATCCAGTGCAGAGAGCTCAAAACCTTCCAGGGCAAATTCGGGATGAGAAGTGATAAAGATGGCGATTGGCACTTTTCCCTTTAGTGCTCTTAAAATGTCAAGACCTGTTTGGCCGGACATTTCAATATCCAGAAAAACCAGATCGGGGTGAAGGGTATCAATACCAGCTAGCCCTTCAGCAGGGGTGGAGAAACTGCCGGCATGTTGAAGAAAGGGGAAAATGGACGCATATTCCTTCAAAATTAACAGGTCAACAGGGTTGTCGTCGATAGAAATGTAGCGGATGGTGTTTTGAATCAAATTGCCTTATTATCAAATTCAAATATAAGGGTTTGTATTAGCTTTTTTTCCGAAATTTGCCCCACTAATTAACAATTATGATCGATATCAAAGTGCCAACAGTAGGAGAGTCCATCAGTGAAGTGACTTTACTGAAATGGTTGAAAAAAAGTGGCGACTACGTGGAAAGAGATGAAGTGATCGCTGAACTGGAAAGTGAGAAAGCTACTTTTGAAGTGAATGCTGAACAGGCCGGTGTTATCACCCTGGCTGGTGTCAGTGAAGGAGATACCATCAAAATTGGTGATCATCTGGCTAGTATTGATGAGTCAGCCGCCAAACCTGCAGCAGCAGCTGCACCTAAAGCGGAACTGCCTGCAGATAAAAAAGCGCCTGCTGCAGAACCACAGGCAGAAAAAACAACGGCCTCCTCTGCTCCGGTAACATCGGTGCCGAATGACGTCCCTGCTGCTGAGGCAGGTATAAAAGCCAGTCCGGTAGCATCGGCTATGATCGCTGATAAAAAAATTGACCCTAAATCAGTTACTGCAACCGGACCTTCCGGAAAGATCCTGAAAGATGATGTATTGGCGGCACTGTCCAATCCGGGCAAACAGCCATTCAAAGGAGCGGAATTGTACAGCCGCAATGTGCGGAATGAAAAGATGAGCAATCTTCGGAAAACTATTTCACGCAGACTTGTTGAAGCCAAGAATACCACGGCCATGCTCACTACTTTCAATGAAGTGGACATGGGACGGATCATGGAAATCAGAACTAAGTACAAGGATAAATTCAAGGAAGCCCATGGGGTCGGATTGGGATTCATGAGCTTTTTTGCAAAAGCCTGTGCCATTGCCTTATCTGAATGGCCGGCCGTGAATGCATTTATTGACGGAGATAATCTCGTTTACCACGACTATGCAGATATCAGTATAGCGGTAAGTACCCCACGCGGCCTTACTGTACCCGTCATCAGGAATGTGGAAAGCCTCAGCATGGCAGAGATCGAGAAAAAAGTAATCGAGCTGGCCGGTAAGGCCAGGGATAGTAAACTGACTACCGAAGAACTCACCGGCGGTACATTCACGATCACCAATGGAGGTGTATTCGGTTCTCTCATGAGTACACCCATTATCAATATCCCCCAAAGTGCGATCCTGGGGATGCATAAAATTCAGGACAGACCCATGGCCGTAAACGGTCAGGTAGTGGTACGTCCCATGATGTATCTGGCACTCAGCTATGACCACCGGGTCATCGATGGCCGCGAGTCGGTAAGTTTTCTGGTAAGAGTAAAAGAATTACTGGAGAACCCCGAGCAAATCCTGATCGGGAAAGATCCGGTAAAGACCTTGCTGGAATTATAATAAGCAGGACTTTCATTACGGCCTGCTGCGCTTTACGTACTTTGCAGCGTGAGCCGTTACTATTCTTATCTCAATACCGCTGAAAATATCCTGCAACAATACAGGGGGGCAGAGCCATTTGCGATATTCATTAAAAAATTTTTTGCGGCTGAAAAAAAATATGGCTCCGGTGACAGGAAGATGATCAGTCATTTGTGTTACTGTTATTTCCGGACAGCCACATTATTTCCCGATATTGCCTTGCAGGAAAAACTAGTAAAGGGCCTTTTTCTTTGCAGCGATCAACCTTCAGACATCATTTCTTTGGTACATCCCGAATGGGTGGACATGCTGTCTAAATCCCCGAAAGAAAAGCTGGAGTTTCTGGCTTGTAAAAAGAACCTGGCCGACATCTTTCCTTTTTCAACAGCTTGCAGTAATGACATCAATCCTGAGGCATTTGCCATTTCACATTTATCACAGCCGGATCTTTTTATTCGCATCAGACCAGGGTTTGAAAAACTGGTCCCGGAGAAATTAGAAAAAGCCGGAATACCTTTTCGTCAAATCAATGAGTCAGCCATCGCTGTAGCCAATGGGGCAAAACTGGACAATTGTCTGCAGCCCGACCGGGAAGCCGTGATCCAGGACCTGAGTTCGCAAAGGGTGGGGGAATTAATGCAGACAATTAAGTTTACTGAAAACAGGCCTGTTCGAATTTGGGATTGCTGTGCGGCCAGCGGAGGGAAGTCGATCATGGCAGTGGATATGATTGAAAATCCGATCCTGAGCGTAAGTGATATTCGGGAGTCAATCCTTGCGAACCTTACGAAAAGATTTCAGGCTTCCGGTATCACCCGGTATCATCCATTTAAAGCAGACCTCACCAAACCTGAACAGTTGCCTGATGAACAATTTGACCTGGTGATCGCAGATGTTCCCTGCAGCGGAAGTGGTACCTGGGGACGTACACCGGAGCAACTGATTTATTTTACGCTACCTGAATTGGCCGGCTATGTAGACAGGCAGCAAAAAATAATTTTAAATGCCTTTAAAAAAGTAGCCAGTGCTGGTTATTTTCTGTATATAACCTGTTCCGTTTTCAAAAATGAAAATGAAGAGATGATGGCTTTTATTCAAAAGGAAACAAACATGGAACTGGTTGCCTCCCGATTACTCAGGGGCTATGAGGAAAAAGCCGATAGTATGTACATGGCTTTATTTAAACGGAATTTATAATCTGATCAGTTCAGCGGTACCTAATGGCCTGCTGCCATTCATAACCCGGATATAGTATTTGCCTGCGGGCCATTGCTGAACAGAGATCTCTATCGTTTTTTTGCCGCTTCCTTTTGAGGATTGAAGCTGTACGATCAAACTCCCTTTTTCATCAAAAACATTGATAGGCATTTGTGCAATGGCCTGTGGCGTTTCCACCACCAGTGTAACCGTTTGTCCGGTTACGGGGTTAGGCTGGATATATACTTGTTTGTCTGTCTGCCCCGGATTACCAACCGCAGTTACCACACAGGCGGTACCAATGTTGATTGTAGTGGTATCAATATAAACAGCTGTAAAACCGGCCGTGGCAGTATCAATAATCTGCCGGATACGGTAGGAGTAATTGCCCACAGAGCCATTGTTCAGGTCATTGTTATACTGATAAGTCCGGTTATTAAGAATGGTGCCGGTCTGGGCCGGAACATCTGCAATTTTGGTGTACACGGTTTCTCCCGGTGCTTTGCGTTCTACTTCATACTTCATCGCACTTACGTCCTTACTGTTCCAGTTAATAGTAATGCGGCAGCCGCTGGCAGAAGAGTTTGAAGTGGCATATTCTGTTAGCAGGGATGCAAAAGCGGTTTTCAGATTGGGAATGCCATAACCAATCCGGTCATCGGGTGTAGTTGATATGCTGCCTGCTTGCTGCAGTGCATGAATGATCTTCATATTATTATAAGCAGGGAAGGCCTGCCAGAGACAGGTGGCGAGTCCGGCCATATTCGGACAGGCAAACGAAGTACCGTTGCTGGTGCCGATGGTATTGTTGGTAGCATGTACAATAGCGTTAACACCGACCGATGCCATATTGGGTTTTATCTGCCCATCACTGGAAGGTCCGTAGCTGGAGAATCCTCCGATAGCACCGCTTGAACTTACAGCAGCAACAGCTACCACACTATCTGCATCAGAGGGGGAAATCAGATAATGCCAGGGTTTATTGCCTTCATTGCCTGCTGCGACAAAAACGAGTAACCCTTTCCTGGCAGCAATATCAGCCCCTTTGGCACTGATAGTGGTATTGCCATCCATATTGGCATAGGTATAATTGAGTGCCGCATTATCGAATGTAAAATATCCAAGTGAGCTTGATATCACATCTGCTCCGGTACTATCAGAACGTTCTGCACCACAGACCCAGTTAAATTCTTCTATCGGGTATTCACTGGCATTATCTTCTGTTTGGTATAACCAGAAACTGGCCTTGGGTGCTTTCCCTACAAACTGACCGGGTATATTGGCAGCGATGGTAGACAAACAATTCATCCCATGGCTGCCATCGTTGGCTACATTTTGTTCCCGGGCTACAAAATCCCAGGTACCCAGCACCTGGCCATTCGTATTGATACTGTCAAAAGCTGACAATGCGGTGTAATTGCTGAAGCCATTATCGAGCATGGCTATTTGCATCCCCTGTCCCCTTAAGCCGATATTATGAAGGAACTCCCCATTATGGAGGCGAATTTCGCTGTATGGGAAAGCGCCATAATTATAGTAATCTGCGGTACTGCCACCCGGTCTGCCTTGTACCGGTGGTAGCGGATCAACAGGTTCCCATTTTGATTGAGCAGTTCTGCCTGCTTCTTCTCTTGCGGCAATACCTGCTGTTCCCTGAACAAAGGGAAGTGCATTGATAGCTGTGATAGCAGCCGCATCACTGGTTTGAATCGTGATACCATTGATCCATCGGGAAACATTCAGCAGGGTTACATTGGGGATGGCCCTGACCTGGTTGATATAAGATGGTGTAACGGGTAAATCGGAACTGTCGATAGCAATACCATACCGGGTGCGTCGGTCAATCGCCCTTTGCGAAAGGAAAACGGTTGGATTGGAAAAACTATAAGGTGAGCCCCCTTTATTTTTAAAACGAATAATGTACCGGGTAAACTGGGCACCGGATTCATGTATCACCGCCAGGGTGAGAAAAAGTAAAAGGATGGATCTTTTCATGCAAAATCTTATCCTCCAAAGTTAAGGCAATTAACCAGTATCAGTTATGGTCAATCATCCACATGGTCAGCCCAAAACCGGACTTTGAAGGGCCGGCAGGATTGCCTTCGTTGGGCTGTTGCTCCCAAAGAATAAAATCCCTGTATACCAGGCCGATGCCTTTGGAATACCTTTCTACTGACCTGTTGATGGAAGCGTAAGCCCCGTTAACCACAATCGGGACATTAAAGGATTCATCAGCCTGTTCTACGGTGATCACATCACTGTAGTTCTTGCCCTGATAACTGAATGAGGCGGGTTCGCCGTCATAAAAGAAATCCCAGTCATCGATATTGTCATCATTATTAAAATTGAATAAACTGGCAAAGGGGTCTACAGGGAGGTGGCGGTTGCCTTTCCAGCTGAAACCATTTTTGATAGGGAGATGGAGTTTGATAACACGCAAATTATCATCAATCACTTCTAATTGATCAGACAAGACGGTAACAAAATAACTGCCGTTGGCCTGCCAGGGTTGCAATCCTGCAGAATCACGGATATAACGAAATACCCGGTAGGAGGGGCGGCCAAGATTATCAGTAATCAATGCATCTACCTGATGTTTTACCTGGTATTTGTGTACTTCAATGGCCCGGCCAAAATTGGTAAAGACCGTCGAATCCAAACGATAGGTGATGTATTTTCCTGCTGCCAGGGAGGTGTAATAATCATTGAGGGAGGCCGTAGTCAGTTCTTCTTTTTCATTGCAAGAAAAAAGGACAGGGCTGCAAGTCGCCAGGATAAACAGGCGGAGGATGGAGCTGAATCTCATAAGTGGTTTTTCGCTGTTCACGGATAAAAAAGCTTGGTTTACAACTAGTTTACCAGGGTTTCGGATGCCGGCTTTTCTGACTGCCGGTTGGATGGTTAAAGTTACAAACAAAAAGCGGGGATTCATAGTCCCCGCTTAATAACGCATATTTTCCTGCTTTATTGCCTGATTTTAAACGAGTTCCCCCCGCTGAATGATCCCACCACCCATCACATCATCCCCTTCATAAAACACGGCACTTTGCCCCGGAGCGATTCCTTTGACATGTTCGTAAAAGCGCACTTTCATTTGTCCGTTATCGGGATATAAATTGGAAATGGCGCCACGGTCCTTGTACCGGATCTTGGTGATGGCTTCCATCCCATCACTGATCGCATCATATTTGATCATGTTGATTTTGCTGACCATCATTTCATTTTGATCAAGGTCCTCCTCATCGCCCAGCATCACAGTATTTTTTTCCGGATCGATATGGGTTACAAATACGGGACGGCCCATGGCAATGTCGAGTCCCTTTCTTTGCCCGATCGTATAAAAAGGATAGCCTTTATGCTGGCCTAAAACTTTTCCGTTTTTATCAATGAAATTTCCACCGGCTACTCTCTCTTCCAATCCTTCCACTTTTCTTTTCAGAAAACCCCGGTAATCATTATCCGGGACAAAACAGATTTCATAGCTCTCATGCTTTTTAGCTAATTCCGGGTAGCCAAAATCATGTGCCATCTGCCGGATCTCGGTTTTACGGTAAGGACCAAGCGGTAGCAATGTCCTGCTCAGCAAATCCTGTTGTAAACCCCAGAGTACATAACTCTGGTCCTTGGTGTCATCAATCGCCTTGCTGACAACAAAGCGACCATTGTCGTGTTGCCTGATCTTGGCATAATGACCGGTAGCAATGAATTCACAATCCAATGCATCTGCTCTTTTCAGCAGGGCCCTCCATTTGATATGGGTATTGCAAAGCACGCAAGGGTTCGGCGTGCGGCCGGCCAGGTACTCATCCACAAAATTCTCAATCACAAAGTCACCAAACTCTTCCCTGATATCAAGAATATAATGGGCAAAGCCATGTTGCACGGCCGCCATTCTTGCGTCGTTAAATGAGTCGAGATTGCAGCAACCGGTTTCCTTCTTGCTGCCCCCACTGGCGGTATAATCCCATGTTTTCATGGTAATGCCTACCACCTCATAACCTTCCTGGTTGAGCATCAATGCGGTAACGGTACTGTCAATACCCCCGCTCATCGCCACCAATACTTTTCCTTTCCTGCTCATAACATTAAATCAAACGGCAAATATACAAAGTCTGAAACGGGCGGGGTTTCGGGAAGGGGAAAACCGGGGATAGTTGAGTTGTTGAGAGGTTAAAAGGTTTAGAAGTTGAATAGTTGAGGGGTTGAGGAGTTGAAAGGTTGAGGAAGTTGAGAGGTAGAGGAGATACCGGTGCCACCTGAGTTGTTTTGAAATTCTACGCTTCCGGTATAGTACTGATAGACTGATAGACTGACAGACTGCCGACTGCTGTCTGCCGACTGAAGACTGTCGACTGAAGACTGTCGACTGCCTCAAATCTCCACCACCTTCTTATTCCCCACCTGCCGCATCCTTGCCGGAATAATCTGCAGGATTTCTTCTTTGAGGGTACGGATCAGGCGATTTTTGATATGATCCCGATGGGTGACCAGGCTGATCTCACGGGCCGGGCTGGGTTGTTTTAATTTCTTGATCAGTTTTAACTGGGAGGGACTGAATTCCAATACGGCCAGTTCCGGGAGAATGGTGATGCCATCACTTTTGTCCACCATTCTTTTCAGGGTTTCCAGACTGCCGGTTTCATATTTAAAGTGGAAGTCACCACTCTTGCGAAGTTCACAAAGGTTGAGGATCTGAGAGCGAAAACAATGTCCTTCTTCGAGCAGCCAGAGCTGGTTGGGATCAATATCGCTGGCCAGCACATATTTTTTCCCCGACAGCGCATTCATCTTCGAGACATACACAAACAATTCTTCATAAAATAAAACGTCCTCCCTTATCCCGGTTTCGTTCAGTGGGGTTACCACAATACTGCAGTCAAGCCGGTTATGCTTCAGGTCCTGCACAATTTCTTCGGTGATCGTTTCCTTGATCAGCAGGTTCAGTTGCGGATATTTGGCCCGCATGGCTTTGTACAAGGGGGGTAGTAGGTAAGGAGCCAGAGTGGGAATGATGCCTAATCTTAACTCCCCGGATAATGTGTCTTTTTGCTCATCAATCAGCTGTTTGATCTGGGCCGATTCTCTTAATATCACCCTGGCCTGGGCAATGATGCCAGTCCCGATTTCAGTGGGGATTACAGGTTGTTTGGTTCGGTCAAATATCTTGACACCCAATTCCTCCTCCAGTTTATGAATCTGCATACTCAGTGTAGGCTGGGTCACAAAACACTGCGCAGCCGCCGCACTGAAATGACGGTGATCATCCAGTGCAGTGATGTATTCCAGCTGGGTCAGGGTCATAGATAATATTTATATAAAGATAAGAATAATCAATTTGAATTATAAGGCAGGGGCCGGTACATTTGATGTCGCAATCAGTCTGATTGCCAATCAACCCATCAAAAAAAATTAAAAGAAGAACATGGAAACGAACAACACAAACGGAAAATGTCCTGTTACCGGTGCCGGCTTTGCCAAAGTAGCCGGTGGGGGAACACGTAACCGCGACTGGTGGCCGAACCAGCTCAACCTGAATATTCTCAGGCAGCATTCTGCCAAGTCGGACCCGTTGGATAAAGATTTCAATTATGCCAAAGCGTTTCAGTCGCTTGACCTGAGTGCAGTGAAAAATGACCTGGCCAATCTCATGACCAGTTCCAAAGACTGGTGGCCGGCAGACTATGGTCATTATGGTCCTTTCATGATTCGTATGGCCTGGCATAGTGCCGGTACCTATCGTATTCATGATGGACGTGGTGGTGGTGGCCGCGGACAGCAGCGCTTTTCACCTTTGAACAGCTGGCCTGATAATGTGAACCTTGACAAAGCCCGTTTATTGCTTTGGCCGGTCAAGAAAAAATACGGACAAAAAATTTCATGGGCCGACCTGATGATCCTTGCCGGTAATGTAGCGCTGGAAACCATGGGATTTAAAACCTTTGGATTTGCCGGAGGCCGGGAAGATGTTTGGGAAGCGGATGAAGATGTATACTGGGGAAGTGAAAAAGAATGGCTGGCGCTGAGTAATAATCCGCATAGCCGTTATTCCGGAGAACGTGACCTGGAAAACCCATTGGCTGCTGTGCAAATGGGTTTGATCTATGTAAATCCGGAAGGACCTGATGGCAATCCTGATCCGGTCTTAGCCGCAAAAGATATCCGCGAAACATTTGCCCGTATGGCGATGGATGATGAAGAAACCGTGGCGCTGATTGCAGGTGGTCACAGTTTTGGTAAAACACATGGTGCCGGAGAACCTGGTAAATACGTTGGCAAAGAACCAGCTGCCGTTGGTATGGAAGCACAGGGTATTGGCTGGGCGAATAGTTTAGAAACAGGTTGTGGAGAATTTACTATCACCAGCGGATTGGAAGGAGCCTGGACCACTACCCCGGTAAAATGGAGTCATAATTTCTTTGAGAATTTATTCGAATACGAGTGGGAACTCACAAAAAGCCCCGCCGGCGCTCAACAATGGAAACCAAAGGGTGATGCAGGAGCCGGACTGGTACCGGATGCTCATAATCCCAATAAGCGCCATCAGCCCTTTATGCTCACCACCGATCTGTCTCTGCGATTTGATCCGGTGTATGAAAAAATTTCACGCCGGTTCCTGGAGAACCCTGATCAGTTTGCCGATGCATTCGCCCGGGCCTGGTTTAAATTAACCCATCGTGACCTGGGACCACGTTCCCGTTATCTGGGACCTGAAGTGCCGTCTGAAGAACTGATCTGGCAGGATCCATTACCGGCCCGTGATCATGAATTAGTAAGCGAAGCAGATATTACCGCCATCAAAGCAACCATACAATCATCCGGTTTGAGCATTGCCGAACTGGTCACCACTGCATGGGCTGCCGCCTCTACCTTCCGTGGATCCGATAAACGTGGTGGGGCCAATGGTGCCCGTATTCGCCTGGCACCCCAGTCCAACTGGGAAGTAAATAACCCGGTGCAACTGAAAAAAGTATTGGCTGTTCTCGAAGGAATTCAACAAACGCTGGCTGCAGAGAATAAAAATATCTCTCTGGCCGATCTGATCGTGTTGGCTGGTTGTGCCGGAGTAGAAATGGCCGCTAATGCAGCAGGTCATACTATTACAGTACCCTTTACACCCGGCCGTACTGATGCCACACAGGAACAAACAGATGTGGAATCATTTGCTGTACTGGAACCCATTGCCGATGGATTCCGAAATTATCAGAAAAGAACGATTCCGTTGAATGCAGAAGACCTGCTGGTGGATAAAGCACAGTTGCTCACCCTTACTGCTCCTGAAATGGCCGTACTGCTGGCTGGTATGCGGGTAATGGATGCTAACTGGAATGGTTCCAAACACGGAGTGTTAACTGCAAGTCCCGGTTTCCTTACCAATGATTTCTTTGTGAACCTGCTGGATGAGAACACGACCTGGAAAGCAATGGATCCCGGACAACATGCATTTGAAGGGACCGATCGCAGTACCGGTAAAGCAAAGTGGATGGCCACAAGGGCCGACCTGGTATTTGGATCACATGCAGAACTCAGGGCCATTGCTGAAGTATATGCCAGTGAGGATGCCAAAGAAAAATTCGCAAAGGATTTTGTAGCTGCCTGGGATAAAGTCATGAACCTTGACCGGTTCGATGTAGCATAATTTTTTTTTGTTGGTTGAGACGATCAAAAGCGGTTCCGGGAGGGGCCGCTTTTTTAGTCGATAGTCTTTAGTCGATAGTCGTGAGTCACGTGCAGGGAGCCTGGATGGCTAAACAAATATTGGGGCCTGCCATGAGTATTGGGGCTAAGCGATATCGCTTTCGGCGCCGCTGTTTTTATTATTGTGATAACGGACTGACTGGAATTCAGTGATGGCCAGTTTGGCAATGATGGCTATTTCGCCAATAAAATAAATAGAGCCGAGCGGTTCAAGTACGGTAAAGTGAATCACGACTATAATCAGGGTCAGTACACAATAACATCCGTTAAAGACTGCGATGAATGTCATGAAATTTTTCCACTGGCTTTTTACAAACGCAAAACAGCTCAGGGAATAAATGCCGCAGAAAAGGGCAATCGCTGCTAATTGATTCAGCACTCTCGGGGGCATGCCCGAAAAATCCTTCAAAACCACATATAGCATGAAGGCACTGATCATTCCGCCGATGCCGTCCAAAAGGAATAATTGCTTTGGATTACTGATGAGGCGGTTGGTTAATGTTGGTTTGTCTGCAGGCACATTCCAAAGTTAAGGATTCCGGAAGCTTTACCGCAGAGAACAGGAGCTAAAAGAGTTTTCGCTGAGGAATAAAAATCGTTAGCCTCCGGAAGAGAATTTATATTTAAGTATTATCTTATTCTCTGCGAAACCTCTGCGCCCTCTGCTTCTCTGCGGTTAAAATTTCAAAGTAAGTAACGTTATTCATACACCGGTAATTTCACCTTCCTGAAATTGATGATTGCATCAAATCTTTCTGCAGGCACAAAATTAAGACGGCCCCCGGACTCTACTTCAAAGCCAAATAAAGATTTAGCAGCCCAGCTGCAGTTTTTTGATTTTGGATTGAACTGAATAAAACTGACCGGATGGATGGCTGCGAGATTTTCCAGATCGTCTGCTTTATTATTTTGAAAAGATTTATTGGTCTTGGTCCACCACTCAAAAGTTTCCCCTTCTTTCGCAAATAGACCGATATGAAAGGCATCTTTTCCAAAACGTTCCCGTACAAAATGCCCCATCCATTTGTATGGATTCTGATCCGGGCTTTTTTTATCAATATGTCCGTTATGTCCCCAGATGATGAATTTCTGGTTGGGATAAATTTCATCCATCAACCAGAATAAATTGGCAGCCATCAGGCTGTCTCTTTTCGACACCGGGTCTTCTGTATTCCAGTCCAGCGATACACTTTCCCTGTAATTGGATACAGCCCGCTGCAGGAAACGAAAAGCCAGTGGACTTAACTTGTATTGCTGCAATATTGTTTGCTCATGCCGGTTGATACAATCCAGTGTATAAGTGGCGGCGCTTTTAATTGAATCAGCCAATGCAAATAATGGCTTCCGGTCCTCCTGCCAGAGCATCGAAGGAATCCGGAAATAACCGGAGATATTTCTGAAAACACTATCACCGGTCCGGCCCTCGAGCTCATGCATTATTTTTTGCAGTAACTGATAAGAGGCCCCGAAGTTCTGTGAATCAAAACCACTATATATGATGGGGTCACTGCGTTGCTGGCTTTCTTTGATATAGTCAAAGAGCGGCATGATTTCTTTGCATTGAAAATTCCCAAATACGGTATTGTTACGGAGTTTGACCGGACTGAGACTATCGATCTTTTGAAATTCAAGAAAGATATCGGCAATGCCACTTTCCAGGGCCAGCACTTTGAACCCACATTCCTGGTGCAAGTACCGGATCATTCTGGATTTAAGGGCATAATAATCACCAATGCCATGGGAACTTTCTCCCAGCAAAACCACCCTTTTATCTTTCAGCAGGGGCTTTAAAAAATCCAGGTCTTTATAATCTGTAGAAGTGAGTGAAAGAATTTCCATCACTGTTCCCGGGGGACAGGCGGCCTTTCCCTGTCCGGATACTGTCTGTACCAGCAGGATGATCGGAATGATAGCCTGCAAACACCGGAATAATTGATTCATCAATAGGTTGTGGTTGAGTAAGGAAAACTGATATATAAATGCCTCAGACTAATTTAGGCAAAATTGGGCAATGCTTTGAAATGCCGTAGCTGTACTGAAGTTAGAACGGAATCTTGATGGGATTTAGTATGATTTATGGCTGCAATGCAGTTACAAACCCTTCATAATCGTCAGGTGTAACCACAATCCGATCACCTTTTTTGGTACGGATCAACACGGCTTTATTTCTGCGGGTGGCATACCAGGTCATGCTGCCGATACTGCCTTTAAAAAAGCGCCCGAAATATCCAAAGAGACCACCGACACCAAATGTCCGGATGGCCCAGTTTAATTCTCCGTTAATGAATAACTCAAGTGCTTCTATATCGGCGCGGGCTATTTTTTTACTGGAAAGAGGTCTTTGGATGATCAGGGTTGTATCCGTGATTGTATAGTGGAGAGGACGCAGTAAAAAAGTAAACAGATAAACCAGCAGCAGCAGGATAATAACAATCAGTGACAAGGTTGAAAATTCATGTATCAGTTCCTTTACCTGAACTCCAATGATCGTGATAAACAGGAGGCTGACACCCCAGGTAACGATAGTGGCTAAACGGTCGAGGGAGGTTGTGAATTTCATTGCGGTATAGATGAGGAGAGAATAGTAATCAGTACTTTTTTAGTAATGAAGCATTCTTTCCTTAATAAAATTAATGAATCATCATTTATTCGGTTGCAAAATCCTGGTAAAATGTCTCAGGATAACAGAAAGTGTCATCAACTTTGAAATGGCAAGGGTGTATACAAATTGAGTAATAACTGGAATATTTGCTGTGTAAAAAAGCAAAAAAAATAATCGATAGTCAAATTATTTTAAAAGGAAGCCTGGCAGAGCCAGTAATAAAGCAAAAAGCAATAAAACCATTAGTTTTCCAGAACTAAATTCATATTGTTGTTTTTCCAATCTGGCATTTGGGTTTTTTTTAGAGGGTTGTCCTCTATTTTGAAATAGGTGGATATTTTTTTCAGTTTTTTCAACATGAATTTTTCAATAGCTGTAAACTGATCGAAAGTAATGAATGTAACGGTTCTCGGCTTGGCAATGTGGCGAATTTTAGCACAAAAGTTAAATAGAATTAATGATGTTGAACCTTGCACAATGTTGCATAGAAGCAATTCGGTCGCCATATTGCCAAACCGATGTTAGCAAATCGGGTTTATTTTTTCTTAATTAGTTTTGGGATGTCGCTATACTTTATAAATAGAAGTCCATCAAATCGTTCTTTAGCAATAAATTCACTAGTGTATCCGTAACTCTCCATTCCCAAAAGAAGTTGGTTTGTAAAATCAGTTTTGTGATGGGTTCTTAAATCAAGCACAAATTTGTCTTTTTTAAATTGGTTTAAGTGGTAAGCCAAATAAGTATTATTGCTGCTTTCAAATTCAAAAGGCCCGTTATTGCCTAGAAGGTCTTTTCCGCTGTAAACAATTGCTCCAATTGAATAGTATCTGTCACCATAAGTTTTTTTAAGACTATGTCCCATCCAATTTATTTTTTGATTAGGTTTTGACTTATTTTCTATATGACTGTTTTGTGCCCAAATAATGATTTTGGATTTAGGATTCTTTTCCTTATGCCACTTTATAATTTCAAACATTGATTTATCTCTATTGTTGAGTGAAAATGGCCAACCCCACAAATCGCCAACTTCAATCTTTGAATATGTCTTTCTAAAAATCTGGTTGGATTCTATGATAGCATCAATTTCATTTTCTGTAGTTCCTGAATTGAGAAGTTCTTGTCGATTTTGATTTAAAAAGGTGTCGTATACATTGAGAAAATTAATAAATTTATCAAGTTGCTTGTTAAAAGATAAAGTGTCTTTGTCTTTCTCAAATTGATAAAGGTTGTTAAAATTTCTCATTTCAAACTTAACTGACTTTGCCAACATTGAATCTAAAGGTTGGGCAATTTCAGTCATTCGTTTTATCAGAAAATTTTGTTGTGGTTGACAGTCAAAGCCTTTAATTTTTAGATTTTGCTTTTGAGATTTAACATAGGTTACAAGAGTTAGGATTTCTTCTGAATTATAATAATGATTTGAACTAAAAGAGTTTGTGAACTCTATGGCCGATAATGAATCAAATCGTTCCCAAGCTAATGCGCCATCTCCATAACCTGATTCAAAGAGCACTAAATCAAATCCTAATTCTTTATGCAAGAATTTCACCAATTCAGTTTTGGCATTAAAAACTTCTCCAAGTCCGTGACTTTGTTCTCCAAGAGCAATTATTTCTACGTCTTTCAATGATTCACGAAGTGCTGTTAAATCCTTGAAATCTCTTAAATCTGATGTAAACTGTATACTTGAATTTAATAAAGTTTGTGCTTTACAAGAATTAAAAAGAAATAATAGAATGAGTATATGGAATTTATTCATGATATTTTTATTAATGTTTGCAAACATGTAAATTTATGATGTTCCCTTCTTATTACGAAAATTGCCAATCTTGAGAAGCAGCATTATAATGTAATTCATTTTTGTATTGGCATTAGGAAAGTACACCCAACTTCTCTTCATAGATTACCCTCTCACTCCTCCATCTCCAATATCAAATTCGCTATCAATGCCGTCCAGCCGGTTTGATGAGAAGCGCCCAGTCCCTGGCCGGTATCACCATGGAAATACTCAAAGAATAAGGGATGATCATTAAAAGAGGGAGCGGATGGATCGGCTGCCTG
>Ga0075160_10000636_pt1 | contig 21886 bp, 14 predicted proteins | sample JI91814C2DNA_FD_70969 | JGI IMG/M metagenome (GOLD analysis project Ga0075160, IMG submission 70969) | Wastewater effluent complex algal communities from Wisconsin, to seasonally profile nutrient transformation and Carbon sequestration -... | ecosystem: Engineered > WWTP > Effluent > Algae... | reverse complement strand
CGACGCCACGATCCATTCTTGCCCACCGGGAACACGAAGGCCTCACCACCGATCTTCCTCATGGGGCCGTTCACGTGGCTTGTGATGGAACCCGGTGTGGACGTGGCACCCTCGAGCAGCACCAACAGGTCGTTGGATTGGGTGTGCACCAGGCCCTGTTCCAGGGACAACGGACCGGCCACCGTACACGTGCCCACCACTTGAACGCCACTGCTGGGGGTGGCCACACGCATCCCATGGAAGTTGCCGCCGCTGACAAGGCTCGGTCCTTGGCCGATGAAGGCCACGGTATTCCCATCGGGATCGAAGGAACCCAGGTCGATCCAGGTCGCTGCCACAAGGATCTCCTGTGGATCGGTATGCTGGAGGTTCGCACCCGAGGAGATGGTGACCGAGTGGAACCGGTAGGTACCCGAGCCGCGCAATTCCGCTTGCTGATCGAAGTACACATCGCCCGGGTCGGACCAGAGCACTCCCTCATTGCGGATCTCCAGGTTCGCATCGAAGTGCAACGCTCCGCCCGTGATGCGGATGCTGTCCGTACCATGCGCCAGTTCGACCATTCCTCCTTGTGTCGTCAGGGTTCCACCGCTGAGACCGATGTACAGGTCCATGGTGCTGCCCGCATCACCAACGATGTCGCCGCGGACAACGACCGTACCATCCTCCACCAACAGGCGGCCACTCCCACTGCCCGGCGATGCGCCGGTCCACAGCGCATCGCCGTTCACGGTCAAGGTCCCACCGGTGATGCGGTAATTGGGACGATGGTCCCCCACCTCGCATTCGAATCCGAGTTCACCCAGAATGGCTACGGTGCCTCCCACCTGGCTGAAGGTGCTGGGACGGGCCAAGCTGCCATCGGCCACGGCCAGCACGCTCGTCACGGATAGGGATCCATTCGCAATGGAGAACAAGCCGCCCAGGCCCACGATCAACCGATCGGTGGTCAATGCACCGTTGGTCTGTTCCACTTCACCTTCGCCTTCGACCACGAACCGATCGGCCACTGATAGGCCTGCGGCAATGGTGAGGTGGCCATCCTCCACGAACAAGCGGTCCGGAGTGAACACGGACGTCGCGTTGATCGACGGATCGGCCATGACCCCGGTGTAATTGGCGCTATCGATCGTGATGTTCTCGCCATCCAGCGGCCAATCGCTCCAATTGCCGGGGTTGTTCCAATCGCTGTTGAGCGCGCCGGTCCAGTCCTGGGCGCTGGCGGTGGTGGCGATGAGCAAGACGGTGGAAAGGGTAAGGGTACGGCGCATGGGTAGGCTTAGTGCTGGATGACGAAACGTACCACTTCTGCCTGATCGGCGTGCAACAGGTACGTGCCGTTCGGCAAGGTGGACACATCCACCGTGTGCATCAGTGGCTCGATCAGCCCGTTCGCAATGGTGCGGCCGGACAGGTCCATGATCCGATATGGCAGTGGTGTGCCATGTGCGGTGTATACCGTCAGTCGATCGTTGGCCGGTATCGGGTAGGCGTTCAGTGGGATGGTCACAGGTCGTTCCGATCCTCCGGTCGCAAGCTCGTCGATGTATCGGGTGACCGTCATGCTCCCCTGACCCAACACATACAGGGCGCTGTCCTTGCCGAGCACGCAGGCCACACCGTTGTAGCCGTAGTACGGGTCGGTGTGCGCCCATTGCTGCACCCCATTGCGGTACTTCAGCGTCACGTACTGCTGGAACTGACCTTGGAACAAGGGACCACCCTTACCGGTCACGTACACGTCGCCGTTCTCACGCACGGCCAGCCAACCGGGTATTTCATCGTTGGATGGCATGGCATCGTAGCTCGCGTTCCACAGCAATGTGCCATCGAGGTCCGTTTGGAATGTGGTCCAATTCATATACCCGCCCGCCGGTGGGATCGTCCAACCCGTGACCGTGATCCGTCCATTCACCAGGGCCATGCGCACCGGTTGGTCCGTCCCATTGAAGTCGTATACATGCTGGGTCAGTGAATCACCAACCGCATCGAAGGTCTTGAGGATGACATCCCGATCGCTCAGGGGCTGCGCGAGGTCCTGATACGAGGTCAACACATACGTGACAAGCGCGTCATCCACTTCCACATCATGTGCCGAATAGCCCCTCACCAACCGGCTCCAGAGGAGGTCGCCCGCTGTATCCCACATCGCCACTGCACCGTGGACCGCGCCGATCCCGGTGCCCGCAAGCACGATGCGATCCTCCTTCAGCCGCATGGCGTTCATCGTGACCCCTATCGGTTCCACTTCCATCGTATGGAAGACCTCCACCCCGTTGGTGTCGTATTTGATCAGGTGGAATCCCGCGGGTTGCAAACCGGCCGCACCCACGTACAGGTTGTCGTCGCTGTCCACCACACAACGCACCTGAACGCCGAAGATGAACGTGGGACCCAATGTCCTGCGCCACAACAGGGTTCCCGCAGGGTCGTACTTCAGCACGATCACGGAATCCGGGAAGATGTTGCTGGTACCGGTGTAGCTGTAGCCGGTCACGTAGATGTGGTTGGTGACCGAGGTCGTCACCCACGTGGGCTGTTCCCAGTAGGCGTTGACACCGGTGCCGTCGACCTGCTCCCAGAGCAGCACGCCCTCCTTGTCGTACTTCTGTGTGTAGCTATTCGCAGCGCCGACGAAACTGGAGCGCGTGCCGACGACCACCACGTTGTCCGACGTGTCCCGCGCGGCCATCACTCCGTTCTTGTACGTGTCCGCCGCGGCGTGTGACCAGTCGATGGTGTACTGGGCAGGTGCCGACAGTGCAAATGACACGATGACCAGGGAAAAAGTGCGGAGGATGGGGAACCGTTGGTGCATGGTGGTGAGATCAACTGCAAGGCGGTAGCACCTGCAGGGGTAAAGGTGATGCGGCGTACCAGGTGGACCATGCCCATTCTGGATGAAGCGGGAAGAAGTGGCGATGAAGCGGGATCACACGATCCATCCCCCAAGCAACCGCGAGCTTCCTTGCATACGTCACCGATACATGCTCCGCCTCTCCCTCGCACTGACCAACGCACTGATCGCTCTGTTCACCGACGCGCAACGCTTCTACGCCCAATCCACCGCTGCTCCGCTCCTACCCCGCCCCTTGGACCTCGCACTGCGCGGCGGCGAGCAACACTAATCCGTGTCAAGACCTTCAGCGTGGTCTGGTGGTACTGCGGACGGAGGGTGGAACGGGAATGCGGGTGCTGTTGCCGTTGCTGGTGAGCATCGTGCGCTAAGGCCCCTCAGCGAAGCACCACCGGCACACTACGTCGTTGCCCATCGGCCACCAGGTTGATCACGTATCCACCGGCGGCCAAGCCACTCAAGTCCACCTCCAGCTCGGCACCGCGCATGGGCAGTTGGCGCAGGAGGTGGCCTTGCGCATCGTACAACACCACCTCTCCGGAAACAGGCTCCGCCGTGCGCAACCACACACGCCGCCCGTCCACGCGCAGCTGCACAGCAGGAAGTGCCGTTCCTGCTTCAGCGATCCCGATGGCATCGACTCCGAGCTTCACCAGCCACAGGTCCTGTAGGCCGTTGTTGCTACCCACATCGCCGTCGTTCGAATAGGAGTGACCACCGAGCACATAGCCGCCATCGGAAGTGGCCCGCACGCGACGACCTTGGTCATCCCCACTGCCACCATACACTGCCTCCCACTGCACCGTACCTGCCTCGTCCACGCGCTGCAGCCACAGGTCCAGCTGCGGGCTGTCCGCATCGGTGCCCACGCCCACATAACCACCGCCGTGCCCCGGACAAAGGTCGATCACCACGTTGGCCCGCGCATCGCCGTACGAGCGCTCCCACTGCAGCACACCCGCAGCGTCCAGGGCCACCAGCCAGCCATCGCCCATGCCACCATGCTCCGTCACATCCCCGTCGGACGAGTAGGTGACACCACCCACCACACAACCGCCACCCGCGCGCAACGCGATCGCCGTGGCCAGATCGATCGAGCTACCGCCCAGGCTGCGTTGCCACAGCAACTCGCCCGCAGCGCTCAAGCGGAGCACACCGAAGTCCTCCTCCCCCGCACTACCGCCCAGGTCGCCATCCAAACTGCGGGTACTACCGGCCACGTAACAGCCACCGTCGGGCGCCACCACCACGGCCCAGGCCTCGTCGTTCAAGGCGCCACCATAGGTGTGTTGCCATACGATGTCACCCGCGGCATCCAAGCGCAGCACCCAATAATCCTGCACACCGGCCGTGGGCTCCACCTCCCCATCCGTAGAGTTGCTGTGGCCCACCAGCACACATCCACCATCCGCTGTGGCCGCCATGTCCCACGCCTCGTCCGTGCCGCTGCCACCATAACAGCGCTGCCCCAGCAACATACCGTCCGCATCCAGTTCCAACACCCACACGTCACCACCGCCGAGGGCACCGCTCACATCCCCATCCACCGAACTGGTGTGGCCCGCTACGCGGTAGCCGCCCGCAGCACCACCCACCACGGCCATGGCCTTGTCCGCATCGCTGCCACCATAGGTACGTTCCCACTGCACGGTGCCTTGGGCATCCACCTTCCATAGGCGGACATCCCAGTCGCCGACCAGGATGGGGCCCACGCTGTCCGTCACGAACACGCTTCCCGCCACCACGTAGCCTCCATCACCCGTGGCCCACAGGCCCTCCACCTGCTCGGTGTAGGATTCGCCGTGGCTCAGCTGCCAAGCGACCGGTGGACCTTGTTGTGCCGCGAGCTGCAGCGCTGCGAACAACGCACAACCCGATATGCCGCACGTGCGGAGTTGCAGTTGGACCATGGCTCCAAGATACATCGGACCACTAGCGCGCGGATCGCATAAGTAGCCCGCACCGTGGTGCACGCTACGTCCAAGTGCGCGGAACTCCTTACTCTTGGGTGATCATTGCCATGGACGCTGCTCTCCCCATCGCCCTCGTAGAGGACCATGCCCTGGTGCGGGCGGCGCTGGCCACCATGGTGGAAGGGCTCGGTGGCTACCAGGTAGCGGTGCAGGCCGGCAACGGCGCCGAATACGTGCAAGCCATCACCGGTGGCGCCTCCGTGGCCGTGGCCATCGTGGACCTGCACATGCCCGTGATGGACGGTTACGCCACCCTCGCGTGGATCCGTGAGCACCAACCGAGGACACGTGCGTTGGCCCTCAGCTTCGATGTGGACGCCACCACCGTGGCCCGCAGCCTCAAGGCCGGCGCCTGCGGATTCCTGCCCAAGACCGCACCCAAGGAGGAGTTCCAGTTCGCCCTGCGCCATGTGGCGCAGCATGGACACTACACCCACACCGGACCGGTGGCCACCGACCCCTCTGCGGCCCGCATCGCCCTGATGGAGGAACGCGACCACGCGCTCGAACTGCTCAGTCCCCGCGAACTGGATTTCATCCGCATGGTCTGCGACCCTGTCGAACCCACCTACGAACAGATCGCCAAGCGCATGGGCGTCTCGCTCAACACCATCCACGGTTACCGCGAGTCCATCTTCCGCAAGCTCCCCATCAAGAGCAAGACCGGCCTGGTGATCATGGCCCACCGCTGGGGACTGGTGTAAGCGCCTGTTCGGGATCTCTTGAACGAAGGGATCCGAGGCTATTCTTCGTTCAGGCGCAGCGGGAAGATCATCGCGTAGCGGTGCCTACGGGATCAACTTCCGGCGAAACGTGGGCGGAAAAGAGACCGGAGGACGCGTTCGCAGCGTTCCCGAACAGGCTCCAAGGGGGGTTGTAAATGACCCCCCTGAGGGCTTGGACCCCATGGTCCAGCACGGCACTTTTACCGCGCCTTCAGCGCCATCGTCCCAACCCCGGTCCTGGAGGTCGCCTGTGCGTGACGCTCCGCGCCATTCCACACAGGCCGTGCGAAAAAACCACCCTACAAACCACACCACACGCCCCATGTCCAGCGCGAAGCCCGACCGCTCCCAGGCGAAGCCACCCTCCAAACGCAGGTTGCGCGGCTATGCCTTCGACCCCAGCCTTAGCGTGGATCCCAACACGCGCGGCATCAACCACGTGACCTACGCCGTGCGCTGGGAAGAGCTGCGGCCGGGACCGGTGGGCGAGTACCTCGAGGTGATGGACCACGACCCGCTGTCCGGGCGGTTCTATGAACCTGTGGACCTGGGCCAGCCCGCACTGCTCGCCACCGATGGCCTCCCGCCCTCGGGCACCGACCCGCAGTTCCACCAACAGATGGTGTATGCCGTGGCCATGACCACCATCGAGAACTTCGAGAAAGCGCTCGGGCGTCGCGTACTGTGGGCGCCGCACGAAACAGGAGGTGCGCACCAATTCGTGCAACGCCTGCGCATCCATCCGCACGCGGTGCGCGCTGCCAACGCCTACTACAGCCCTTCCATGAAGGCCTTGCTATTCGGGTATTTCCGCGCGGACGAGAGCAGCGGCAGCCATCCCCCCGGCGCGATCGTGTTCAACTGCCTGAGCCACGATGTGATCGCGCACGAGACCACCCATGCCTTGCTGGATGGCATGCACCGGCGCTACCTGGAGCCCACTCATCCGGACGTGCTCGCCTTCCACGAAGCCTTCGCCGATGTGGTGGCCCTGTTCCAACGGTTCGCCAATGCCGCGGTGTTGCGCCACACCATCGCCCGCACCCGGGGTTTCTTCCGCCAGGAGAACCTGTTGGCCGAACTGGCCCAGGAGTTCGGCCGCGCCGTGGGGCGCGAAGGTGCATTGCGCAGCGCGGTGGGCAGCAAGCCGGACCCCTTGGCCCTGGAGGACCACCTGGAACCGCATGGCCGCGGGGCCATCCTGGTGGCCGCCATCTTCGAGGCCTTCAACACCGTGTACGACACCCGCGCCGAACGGCTGATGCGCTTGGCCACCGGCGGCAGTGGCATCCTCGCACCGGGCGCGCTGCCGGAGATCCTCATCGATCACCTCGCCGAGGAAGCGGCCAAGACCGCCAAGCAGTTCCTCTCCATATGCATCCGCGCGCTCGATTATTGCCCACCAGTGGCCATCACCTTCGGCGATTACCTGCGTGCGCTGATCACCGCCGACCGCGACATGGTGCCCGAGGATGAACTGGGCTATCGCGTGGCCATCATCCATGCGTTCCGCAGCTGGGGCATCTTCGCCAACGGGGTCACCGACCTTTCCGAGGAGAGCATCGCCTGGCCACAGGCAGCGCCCGCTGGTGCCTACGATGCGGATTGGATGCGGGAACGCTTGCTGCACACCCCCGACTGGTTCCGCTACGAAACGGACCGGAAGGACATCTTCGGAAAGAGCTTGGGGGCCGCTGCCCATTTCCACGACGACCTCCTGTTCCATGTGCTGGATGCCGCCATACACCAGCGCGCAGCACGGGCCACTACCGCCAAACGGGCCGCACGACGCAATGCCCTTCATGCCGAACTGAAGAAGAAGTTGAAAGAGCAGGGGACCAAGGGCCTCGACCACACCATGGCCTTTGCTGAGTATTGCGGCATTGTGTTGGACCCCGCGAAGGCCAACAAGCTACCGGGATTAAAAATGGACGACGCCGGCCTACCCTCCTTCCAGGTCCACCACTTCCGCACCGCGTTCCGCGCGCGACCCGATGGCAGCATCATGGACCAGCTCATCCTCAGCATCACCCAATCCCGGCAGGTGGAGCTACCGGACGGCCTGGGCACCTTCACCTTCCACGGTGGCGCCACGCTGATCATCGACCTCGGCACGCTGGAGATGTGCCACTGCATCCGGTTCCCCATCGACGATGAGGAGCGACTGCGTGAGCAGCGGGAGCACCTGCTCCAACGCATCGCCCAGGGGGGCGGCCGACCCTTACAGCAGGCCGAACCCTTCGCCTTCCTCCACCAACCCCACCACCACTGATATGGCCAAGCGAACCACACGCAAGCCTGCTGCACTTACGAACGTCCGCGTGCGCATGTACCGCCAAGGGCTGGGCGATTGCTTCCTGCTCCGCTTCACCTACTCCGCCGATCACGTGGTGCACGTGGTCATCGACAGCGGCCTGGTCTATGGCGCCAAGGGCGGCAAGGCCACCATGCAGGAGGTGGCCAGCGACATCGAACAGGAGACCGGTGGGCACATCGATGCGCTGGTGATCACCCATGAGCACTATGACCATGTGAGCGGATTCACACAAGCCCGCGAGATATGGGAGCGCATGGACATCGATGCGGTCTGGATGGCCTGGACCGAGGACCCTGATGACGACCTGGCCAAGGCACTGCGCAAGGACAAAGGCGCCAAAGAGCAGGCCTTCTTCGAAGGCGTAAGCGCCTACGCTTCCGACGCGCACTTCGCGCTGGACGGCAACCGCATGAACCACATAAACGGGCTCATGGGCTTCATGGGCGCCGACCTGCTCTCCGCCTCGGAAGGGGGCAAGCTCACCCGCGCCGCCATGCTAGCGCCCTTGACCGGCGCAGGCAAACGAACGCCCCACTACTTCAAACCCGGTAAGCTCATCAAGGACATCCGGGGCGTGAACACCTACGTGCTGGGGCCGCCCTACGATGAACACAAGATCAAACGGGCCAACCCCACCCAGGACGAAGCCTATGGCGGAAGTGGGAACCGCGTGGGCTTCTCGAACGATGCAAGCGGCCCCGGCAGCGGGCGACCCTTTCCCGCCGGTGTAGGCATCAACATCGGTCCACGGAGCGAGGGGTATGACCGTGCGTTCCGCACGCACTTCGGCCCCGAGCTGGAGGACCCGGCCTGGAAGCGCCTGCCCACCACCGATGCCAGCGCACTGGAAGCCCTGGCCATGGACCTGGACAATGCCACCAACAACACCAGCCTGGTGCTGGCCTTCGAACTGCCGGACCAACGGGTACTCCTCTTCGCCGCCGATGCACAGGCCGGCAATTGGGTGAGCTGGCATGAGCTGAGTTGGACCAAGGCCAGCACCGGCCATGCGCGCGTGGATGCCACCGCGCTGCTGGGGCGCACCGTGCTGTACAAAGTGGGGCACCACCTCAGCCACAACGGCACCTTGAAAGACCTGGGCCTGGAGCTGATGGAGGATCCCCGGCTGATGGCACTGGTGCCTTTGGATAAGAAACAAGCGATCGATAAGGGATACGGACGCACCATGCCCTGGCCCTCGCTCACCAAGCGGCTGAAGGAGCGCACGCGCGGCCGCGTGTTCCTCTCCGGCCCACGCGAGAAGAACCCAACGGCCGAGGACCTCACCGAACTGAGCGCCACCGAACGCAAGGCATTCACCGCGAACACCACCGTCACCGAGGGCTACATCGACATCGAACTCTGAGCCATGCACACCATCGGCGCTTCCTTTTCCGGCGGTGGCTTCCGCGCCACGGCCTTCACCTTCGGGTGCCTGGACCTGCTGCACCACGCCCGCCTGGGCGAGCGCAGCCTGCTGCAGCACGTGGCCTTCAGCTCCAGCACATCGGGTGGCAGCCTGGCCATGGCCTACCACGCCGTACGCTCGTACCGGGGCGACCCCTTCCCTGAGATCCTGGCTGGGCTTCGCACGCACATGGAGGGCGAAGCGCTACTGGCCGAGGCCATGCGCATCCTGGAGGAGGACGCAGCATGGGCGCAGCTTCCGGGCAAGAGCCGCAACCTCATCAATGCCTTCTCCATCGCGTACGACCAGCACTTGTTCAACGGTGCGACGCTCGGCCTGCTCGCGAACAAGAGCGAGCGCCCCCCGATCGACCGCTATTGCTTCAACGCCACCGAGCTCAACCACGGGCTGTCGTTCCGCTTCGACCACAACGGCGATGCCAACACGATCATGGACGTGGGCAACAAGCGCCAGCATTTCGCGGCCGGCAGTGCGCCCATCGCACACCAGTTGCGCATGGCGGATATCGCGGCCGCGTCGAGTTGTTTTCCCGTGGGTTTCGAACCGCTGGTGTTCCCCCACGACTTCGAGCCGGCGCACGCGCCGGGCATGGGTGCCGCCTTGGTGGACGAGGACGATGTACCGCTGCCCCCCGCTGCACTGCCCTTCGGTATCGTGGACGGGGGTGCGGTGGACAACCAGGGCCTGCGCGGCCTGCAGATCGAGGCCGGACGTCGCACGCAGCGCGGACTGGAACCCTTCGACCTGATGATCAGCTGCGATGTATCGAGCTTCCACATGAACGAGTATGAGGTGCCCGAACCCAAGGGAGCATGGAGCGGCGGATGGAAGGTGGGCCATGTGCTGATGGGGCTCCTGCTGGCAGCAGGGTGCATCGTGGCAGGGCTTGGTATCGCCCTTTGGGAAGGAGCTTGGGTGGCTGCCGCGGTGCTGGTGCCACCCGCAGCGCTTGTGGTGATCGGTGGCATCGCCGTGTGGCGTTCGGTCCGATCCATGGGCAGCGGCTCCTGGGTACACATGGTGAAACGCTACGCCCTACCACTGCTGCGCCGCATGTCGCTACGCACGTTGCGCTACTTCGTTGTTCCGCGCCTGCGCATCCTCGGCCTGTTGCTGAACAACGTGTTCATGAACGAGATCCGCCGACAGCAGTACCGCGCGTTGTATGAAGGGCAGCAGCCACGTGTGCCCATCGTGGCCTGCATGGTCTACGAACTGGCCCAGAAGAACACTCGCTTGCGGAGGCGCCGCATGGCCCAGCGCTTGGCGGAACTGGAGGAAGCCGTTCGCAAGGGGCAGCTCCCCGCGGACCGCATCACGCGCTGGACGGCCGCCACGGCCTTGCTCCAACCCTCGCGTGCCATGATGCACGTGGCCGACAGTGCCGCCGCCATGCCCACCACGCTCTGGTTCGACGCAGGCAATACGCAACGACTCGACCACCTCCTGGCCTGTGGGCGCTTCACCCTCTGCTACAACCTGCTCGTCCACCTCGCGGACCAGGAGGCCCAGGTGGACCACTTGTCGCCCGACCACCAGCAACTCCGCACCCAGCTCCTCGCCTCTTGGAAGCACTTTCTCGTTCACCCCACCGCACCCCTACCCAACCCATGAGCACCCTGCCCACCACCCTGAGCCGACCCGCCCTGCTGGCCGCGCTCCTGCTCGCCACCCTGGCACCACCCCGCGCACTCGCGCAAACGCGCGCTGTCTTCAACCAATCCGTGGACAAGCGCTACGCCTGGTTGGGCAACGATGCGGAAGTGGCGGACTTCGAGACCGAGATGCTCGACCTCATCAACAGCGCCACCACCAGCATCGATGTGGCCACCATGAGCTTCAGCCTCACCAACATCGCCGATGCGCTCGCCACCAAGGCAGCGGCCGGAGTGAATGTGCGCATCATCACCAATAGTGGCCACCGTGCACAGGTCGGCAGCCTTCAGGCCCTGCGAGGCCCTTGCCAGATGGCCGACAACAACCTACCCGCCCTGCTGCACCGCATCAACTTCCAAGAGGATGCCGGCGCCGCGCCACCCGGTTACCTGAAGGACGATGGCGCCGTGTTCGGGCCCCGTGGCGGTGGTCTCTCCTACGGCTGGAGCGTGGACCAACGTACGCGCGTGGTGAGCCGAGGCCGGTATACCAACCCCTTGCTCGACGACCTTTTCAGCGCGCGCAACAATGCGGAATACCGCTGGGAGATCGCCCTACCACCCGGGCACTACTACGTGCTCGCTGTGGTGGGCGACCCCGACTTCGGCACCAAGAACCATGTGCGGGTGGAAGGGCAAGAAGTGTTGAACCGCGGTACGTTCTGGTACGAGAACTGTGCACCTGCAGAGTTCAAGGGCAGCAATGTGGAAGGCGGAGAAAGCGACGGGAACCCAAGTGCTGCACGCATCAACGTGACCGACGGACGACTGACCGTGGTGGTGGGTGAGAACAACGCGGCCAGTACCAACTTCTCCACCCTCTGCTTCCTGGAGATCTACAAGGCGGACGATGCGCAGCCCTTGGGCGACACCAGCTACGAGGACGGCGACGACCATGAGGTGCAGGAGCGGCAGCTGCACCACAGCAAGTTCATCCTGGTGGATGCCGGCACCCCCAGCGCCGTACTGTGGAACAGTTCGGGCAACCTCACCGGCGGTGCGACAGGGTTCTCGGAGGATGCCATCATCACCCGCGAAGCCGCCATCTGCAACGCCTTCCGCGCACAGTTCGACCAGCAGTGGGGCGGCGCCAGCGGCAGCATCCCCAACCCTGCCTCCTCCAACTTCGGCACCTATAAGGCCAGCAATGCGGTGGATGTGTTCGTAGGCACACTCCCTTGGAAGCTGCGCTTCTCCCCCTCCATCACCGGCGCCGCAGGCTACGACCTGGCCGATGAGGTGAACGACCATGTGAACGGCGCCACGCGCAACCTCGTGTTCTGCCTGGAGCAGTTCACCACCAGCGGTGGCTCGCGCGGGTTCGATGGACCCGGCCGCACGCGCAACACCACGATCCCCGCCAAACTCGGTACGCCCGGTTTCAAGGTGCTCGGCCTCGGTGGTGGCGACGATTTCAACCCACCCCCCTGGTCCATGTTCCCCAACGCACAGGTCGGGCATTCCGAGGTGGAGTTCGATGCCGCCGCCCCTTGGCCCATCCACAACAAATACCTCCTGCGCGATGCGCTGCACGACAGCCGTTCGCGCGGCGATGGACGGGTGCTCTGCGGCAGCATGAACTGGAGCCAGAGCGGCATGCACTTCAACGATGAGGCCACGCTGTTCATCGGCGACCCAGCCATCGCCAACCAGTACCTGCAACACGCCATGGCCCGGCTGCGCGAGAGCGGCATCGAACCCGACCGCCGTGTGGACCTGATGCTGGTACTGGACCGCAGCACGAGCATGAACCAACTGAGCGCGGACGGTAGCACCACCAAGATGGCCGCCAGCCGCACCGCCGCCAAGCTCTTCCTGGATGCGCTCATCACCGGTTCGGGCCACCGCGTGGGGCTGGTGAAGTTCGGGCGCGTGGTGGAGGCCTTCGTGCCGCCGGTAACACCGCTGCCTTTCACCACCAGTGTGCAAAGCGACCACAAGGACCGCGTCGACCTCATCCAGGCCACCCTGCCCATCGGTGGTGCCACCTGTTACGGTCTTGCCTTGCAGGAGGCGATGGACCAACTGGGCGCACTGCCCACGCCCAACCGCCGCGTCATCCACTTCTTCACCGATGGCAACGAGAACCAGGCGCCGATGTCCAGCACCAAATTGGCCGCGTTGCAAGGCATGGGCATCGAAGTGCACAGCACCGCCTTCGGTGGCGCCAGCGACAACCTGGACCCGCTCGAAGCCCTGGCCACGGCCACCGGAGGAAGCTTCGCACAAACCACCCTCAACACCCTCGACCTCAACAAGCGCTTCGCCGAGGTGGCCCGCAACGCCATGCGCCTGGATGTGGCGCTGGACCCACGCTACACCTTCACCAAGGGCAGCACCCAACAGGAGACCGTGGTGGTGGATGCCAGCGCCCAAAGCGTGCAGTTCATTGCCAGTTGGGAGGCCCGCGCCGGTGATGCGGTACACCTCGCGGTGAGCGCGCCCGATGGCAGCGCCCTGGTGGCCGGCAACCCCGGGGTGCGCGAAAGCCGTGGACCCGGCTACCGCATCCTGCACGTGGACCTCAACGTGTGGGGCGGCGCGCGCGAAGGCGATTGGACCGTGCTGTTGAGCACCGCCAAACCCAAACGCAAGTCCTTCCTCGTGGACCTGATGGTCCACACCGACAGCGACCTGGACCTGCAGGCCGAACTGTTGCCGTTGAGCGCCGAGAAAGCGCAGCTGCTGGCCCGCCTGCTCCACCAGGGCGAACCGGTGGTGGGCGGCACCATCAGCGCCACCCTGCACACCCCGCTCACCCCCAAGAACATCCCCGCCCGCACGGTGGAACTCCTCCTGTACGACGACGGCCAGCACGATGACGGTGCCCCCAAGGATGGCCTCTACGGCACCATGGTGCCCCTCGAAGGACCAGGCCAACACGCCTTCCACCTGGTGGCCACCGCCGAAGTGAAAGGCGGCAACGGCCCCTTGAAGGTGCGCCGCGAAACACACCTCCACCACTACCTGCCCGGCGCCGGCAGCAAGGAACCCAACCCCGAACCCACCAAGGTGAAGAAGCCGTGTTTCCTGAAGAAGGGAGTTCGGTAACGCCAACACTCGACCAACCACCAACCCACACCCCCACATGCCCATCCCCTTGCACCCGCCCCGTCCCGGACGATCGGACGACCTCTATGTCCTGGACCACCCGGACAGCCCCACCGCTGCACCCGACCTGCCCACCACCGACCACGCGATGGCGCAGTTCAGGCCTTCGTTCCTGCAGCACACCTTCGCCACGGTCGCCCTCCAACGGGGATTGGACGTGCTGCACGCCCAACGCCCGTGGGGCAGCATCGCGCTCACACCCTTGCTCGCTGCCGTGGCCGCGGAACATACCGGCCCCATGGACATCCTGGCGATGGGTACGGCGCTGGAACTGCAACTGCACACACCCACCATCGTGGCGTTGCATCCTGCGGTGAACGACCAGGTGCCTGACACCACCACGGCGGACCACCTGGCCCGGCGTGGCATGGCGCAGGCCATGACCTGCGAGGTGCGCTGGTCACTGTCCGTGAACCTCTTCCGCGCACCACGGCCCGACGCGGTCGCGTCCACCGCACGACGCGGCGCTAGCGCACAGGGCGCTGCGGCCCTCTTCGATGCGAGCGACATGCCCTTCGAACTGAGCGGTGACCTCAACGGCCCACCACCGGTGCCCCGCGGTGATCGCACCACGTTGGGCCGCGGCATCGTACGCATGCGCATGACCCTGCACGTCGTCGACATCGGGCAGGCCCACCAGCTGTGGGTGGCCCTGGATACCGCACACATGGAAGCGTCCATCACCTCCGCCGATCCCGCCATCACCGAATTCTGCGGAAACCCCGAAGGGGCACACCTACTCACGCAGGCCATCGCCACCTGGCGCGCCGCCAATGACGTGCGCATCACCCCCGTGCTGATGATGGGTGGTGACCTCGCATCCACCCAACTCCCGCACACGGCCTGGGGACCGCTGACCGCACACGCTGCGGTGACCACGGACCAGCGTGGTAGCCTGCTCTGCCTCGGCGTTCGCGGCACGGGCCAGCCCGCCGATGGGCAACCCCGCTCCTTCCTCGGCAACAAGGAGTTCGCCTACTACCTCACCGAGCACCTCTTCTCGCCCTTGCTCCAAGCGCGTTGGCGCCTGCACGCCCCCCGGCAGACCCTGGTGCGCGATGTGGAGTTCGAGGCGCCCCTGAGCGAAGGCAGCAGTGCCACCGGCATGGCACGGGCACGCCTGAGCATCACCCTCCATCCGCAATTGGAACGCTGTGCCATCATCGTCACCGATGCCACCTCGCCGGACCGCCTGCAACTGGCCGGCACCCAGACCGTGCAACTGCTGCGTTACTGGGATCCGAACGGGGACCGCGTGGAGGACCTCGGTGAACTGGGCGAGGCCCAGGAGATGGCCATGCGCTTCGCCCTGCGCCTGTTCGACCGGCCCGCCGATGACCCCCCGCAGACCCTGGACCCTTCCGTGGCCGCGGCCATCCGGGCCACCGTCCTGCCCCTCTACCTGCCCTTCCACGGCAGCCTGCCGCTCTCCAAGCTCTCCGGCGCCACTTCCGCACCGCTGCGCGCCTTCGTGGTACGCTGGAACCTCCACCGACCCAAGCCACAGCGCCCCGCCGCTACTGCACAAGCGGATGTCGCCAACGCCATCCTGTACTAACGCCACAACGATCCAGACCCATGCCCAGCATCACCACCGCCCAACGCTTGCAACAGGCCTTGCGCGACACCGCCGGCAAATGCCCCGTGGCACCCGCCAACCACCAGCTCCTGCGCCACCAGGGCGATACCGTCTTCCGCAGTGCCGACGAGCTCCTCGGCTACCACCGCTACCGCCGCAGCGCCGGTGCCTTCAAGGCCCGTAACAAAGGCGCCTCCATCGCCTTCGAGCAGAGCGCCCTGGCACAGAGCAAGAGCGCACTGCGCAGTGCCGGTTCCCTCTCCCGCTCCGCCATGACCGTGCTGCAACAAGCCACCCACACCGGCTGGCTGCACGAGGTACACAGCAACTTCACCGCGGCCGTCGCCACCTCCGGCGAGGTGCAGGTGGCCGACCTCTGGCGCCAAGTGCGCAACGACCCCGCCTTCGCCACCCACCTGGCCCAACTGGGGCTAGGTGCCGATGTGCTCACCGCCTGCGATGAACACCTCGCCACCGCCCAGGGCAGCGTAGTGGAGCGCAACGGTGCGCTCGTCATGCGGCAGGGTAGCGCGCCTGAGATCGTGCTCGGCGGCATGCCCCAAGGCCGCCCGCGCACCGTGGTGGATCTGCTGCAACGCGGCGGTGCCGCCGCCCTCATGGACCATGTCATCGCCGGTCGCCCCGGGCCCGGGCCCACCCTCACCGTGCCAGCCGACCGCATCCCCGTGGATGCCTTCGTGGCCGCGGGCATCGCCCTGGCCAGCAAACAAGTGGCCGACCACACCCGGCGCATGGAGGACACCGGCGTGGCCACCTACGAAGGCAACGACCCCGCCACCATCCTCTTCATCATCGGCGTGGTGCTGCTCATCGCCGGTGCCATCGGTTCCTTCGCCACCTGCGACAGCGACAACACCACGCTCTACAACCCCGACCTCTGCATCGCCAGCCAGATCGCCCTGTTCCTGGGCCTGGTGCTCATGGGCGTGGGTGGTTGGGCGCTGCTCACCAACGCCGCCGCCACCGCCGGTATCGCCGGCCTCGCGTTCGGCGCGGGCTTCCCGGTGCTGCTGCTCGCCGTGCTCGGCTTCGAGGCCGCCATCGATGTGGACATCACCGTGGACGACTTCTAACCACCCCGCCCATGCACCTGCCCCCCGCTGTGCTGCGTGCCCTGCAGGAGCACTACCACCGCGACCTTCCGCGGGAGTGTTGCGGTTTCTTGCTGGGCACGCGGCACAGCAACGGGGTGGTCGTACACAGCGCCTTGCCGCTGTTGAACGCCGAACCTGGCACCGGCGCCTTCGCACTCTCCGACGCCGAACTACGGCGCGCGCACCGGCATGCCCAACACGTCGGCTTGCAACTCCTCGCCCTCTACCACAGCCACCCCAGCGGCGTGGCACACCCCAGCACCGCCGATGCCGAGGTGATGGCCCGATCGGAATGGCCCTGGCTCATCCTCACCGCTGCGGGTGCGGATGGGGCGGTGGAGGTGCGCTGGGGCGATGCAGATGCGGAGCAACATCGCGTGATGGATAAAGAACAGGTGATGCAAGGCGACCGAGTTGGCGTGGATCACTGAACGCACGATGAACTCCACGAACAGTCGTCGTCGAAAGAACTGGACCACCTGGGGATGAATACCTGATGCTCCTGTACTTCACCCCTATCCGTGGTAGCGTGTCTGGATCATTGTCAACTACCCATACGAAGCGCAAATGCATCACGAGGGCCACCTGTTCGTTGCATCAACAGGGCAAAGAACACGCTGGTAAAATGACGGAACTTTCAAAACCTACACGACTATCATGACCGCTGAAGAGATCGCATTGATGCGCGAGTTGCTGCTGAAACCTGATACGAGTTCCATACAGGCCTTATGGAATGTCGGGGCTGCATTGATCGGGGCCCTGGCCGGTGGCGTCGCCACCTACTTCGTATCACGCTCCTTGCGAAAGCGTGATACCACCTTCGCATTGTATGAAGAGCTGAACGGCGAGGACATGAGCGCAGTGCGCGATGCAGCCTACCGAAGATTCATTATGCTGACCAAGGACGACATGAACGCGGCTTCGGACGACCCGACTAACAACATTGAGAACATATCCATCTGGCGTATCTACCGCTTCTATACCAAGCTGGAACTACTGCGCGAGAAAGGCGAACTCAGGAATGAACACCTATCGAGCCTATTCGGTAAACTGTACCTCTGGTGGTGGCACGTTCTACTTCAGCCGGGATACCAGAATTCCACCTGGGGCGGTATAATACCGCTTAAGAGCCTGTACGATGCCCTAAAGCAGGCCGAGGACCACGGAACCTCCGACGACTGGAAGGCATGGGAAAAGCATGCTCAGGAAGAACGTACCCGTATGGAGGAGCTGCGTAAAGCGTACCACGCGGACGCGGGCAAAGTGGGTAACCTACCCCGTGAGGTCCTTGTGAGCATCAGCTTGCCAGCCCCACCAAACAAAGCCACTGCTATTGTGAAAGACCCACCAAACCCCGCGGCGGCAACTTGAAGAAATAGCGACGGCCCGCGAGTGCACTCCCCTGGGGTGACTACCGCACCAGCGTGGATGCCATCGAGGCCGCTACCGGCCTCGACCTCCTCTACCGCATCCCCGCCGCCGTGCAAGCGGAGCTGGAGGCGGGGGTGCAAATGAGGCCAACGAGGTGCCAGCGACTAACGTATTGACTTGAAACGAATATCCCTATGCCGAGAATGACATCAAGGATTCTGGTCTGGCAGGGAAGCGGAGGTGGTACTTAATGACGACAACATACAATCCAGGCCATGATCCATTGCATCTATGTCATCGGCATGCAACTCATTCATAAGCATCCAGAACATTGGTGGATCCAACTCAATAAGATCACTCCACGTCAAATTGTATTGATCCAGTGGATGAGCGGGGGCTTTCTTCGGTGATGATGCCGCTAACAAAAGGTCGCTGAACACTTTGTAGCCAACTCCGATGATAATTGCAGATCGGGCACAGTGTCTTAACGTGGCCCACTTGGGCTTCGCACGGAGCTCAACGTAAGCGTGCCCTACCTCATACACTTTGATAGCCTTCCCAGTGACAGCCAGCCAAGTCTCCAGTTCACCCATTATGCCCATAGTCGGTGTGAATCCGGAGGGGGCCAGTTCATTTCCCCACTCCCGAAGGAGCCCTGCCGAGTCAGAATGGGACGATGCTAGCCCGAACAATGAATCCAATTCGGACGTCGGACTACTGTCTACGCAACTGAACCGAGCAGCTACAATAAGCAGCTGGATGTTCTTTTCCCGCTCTTCAAGGGACCAGTTCGCTGTGGTTGGATTATCAAGCAGTGCAATACACTGCTCTGCTTTTGCTGTGATCCGATCGTATTCCACGTCTCGGGTCACGTTTTGCGGCCGGTCTGTTGAGCACGCCCCGGCGGCCAATAAGATCACCAGTTTCCAGCGCATGTTCCAAAGTGTTTTGGTGAGATGACGGGTACGCTCATCAAGTTAGGGCAGGAATGAGCACGACTACCGACCCCTTGCCACTCGCATTGCTCTCGATACACGTTCGCTTTGCTGAAATTCCGTCTCCTTGCCAGTGTAATGTAGGGGTCAAATGGCCAAGGGAAATTCAAGCCAAGACTTGAGGCGGACTTCCGGCAGAGATCACTGAACCTACAGCTACATGGTCTGCAGATAGTGGGCCGACGGAGTAGACTAGGAACGCCGGTTTGTGAATAGCACCTACGGCTTCCTACACCAATACTCCCGAACCTTGTCCGTGCCCTGGACAAATTCGCTTCGCTCCACATGGAAGTACGGCTGCACTATGCGGTGGATCTCCTCGTCCGAGTAACACATGTAGAATCGTTCACCCACCAACTTTTCACGTGCTTCTCTGGTTGTATATGGCAGGTCAGGTCTGCTCAACATGCCCTGACCGTCGCCAAGCTTCATGGTGAAGTAGAGTAAGCCATCCTTGTCCAACCGCCTGCGCGCATCCCTGAAAAAGCGTTCCATCTCACCCGATGTCAGGTGGTACAAACAGGCACGAGCCCAGATCCCATTGAACTTCTTACGGAGGTAGGCGATCTCGCGGAGGTCCAGTTGCACATAGTCCCCATCCGGGTCCTTGTCGCGTGCCACCGCCAACATCCCATTGGAAAGGTCGAAGGATAACACGGATCTGCCTTGTCCAGCCAGGTAGCGAGAGTCCTCGCCCAAGCCGCAGGCAGCAACCAGTATGTTATCGCCGCTCACCTTGGTGAGGAAAATGTCCAAAGCCGCTTTCTTGATGGCCAGTCGTTCCGGGGTGTTCACGAGATGGTAGAGTGGTGCGAAACGGTCATACGTCTCGATGGTCTTACTCACATGGCCCTTTGGGGGGCGTGCCGCTTCTCGTCGCAGAGCGCGACGCACGATTACGGAGATGCGCCGGCGGGTAAGGAACGCGAACTTGAAGCGCTGTACATGTTCGGTCCGTTGCGCATTGTGGAGGTACTCCAAGGCGTACTTGGTATGGTCGCGCTTGTGACGGATCCAATTGCTTACCTGTGCATCCCGGATCCTTCCTGCATAGAAGAATCCGAGGATCACCTGCAGTATCACATAGAGCGTACAAAGCATGAGGAAACAGAACAAGAATTTCTCCAGCAAGGGGTGTGCGTTCCATGTGCCTGAAAATCCCTTGCGGTAGACAGTCAGGCCTATCCAGAATACGGGTGCCAGGATCAAGGCCAGTAGTAACACGCCCTGTTGCAAATAGAAATCGTTCAATCCATATCCGGCTTTGTAACGTACACGAAAGAACTTCAGGATGAATGGTACTTGCATCTGGTGGTTGGCCGGTAGCAAGGACTCGCTCCGGTTGGCTAGTAGCCATGCCGCTGCTGGGTCCTGGCGGCGGTCCAGTTCGAAGTGCACTACCAAAAAGGAACCGATCCGCAAGGCTTGCAGCCACAGTGTGGCGCAAACGCGATTGGTCACCAGTACCACGAATACGATCAGTATGCTGCAGACCAGGTCTGCGGTGATCTCCGTGTCCTTGTTCAATATGGCCACGACCAAGCCACCTATGGCCGCGTATTGTGCAAGTATCCATTGACGGAAGGAACTGAAGATATCGGTCATCTCCCCCCGCAGTTGCTGGTAGACGCCATTGACGAAATCACTGTCTACTACATGCTGAGGAGGATTACTTACACCCATTGGTCCCTTAGTTTGGCATGATCAACGACTTCAAAGCACTGAGCAGAATCTTAAGGTGCAGCAAGTTGTGTATTCACCCATACAACCACCGCTGGAACCCCACGAACGTCTCCCGGATGCGTGAAACGTCACCGAGCACCTTGGTGGCATCGGGGATGGACTTGTACTTCAGTTGGAGGATGGTGGGCAGCTTCTCGGGGTGAAGTTCGAGGACGCCTTCTTTCACGTATTGGTTCAGCACGAAGTCGAGGAAGGCACGTTGGGCATCATCATAGTGGGCGAAGTGGGTGCGGGCCTGTGAGGCACGCTGGGCGCGTTCCTGCGTGGGGGTGTTGTATGCCACATAGGCAAGCACGTCGAACAGGTCGCTGTGCTGGGCGTCGATGATCGTTTGGAGTTCCTGGAGTTGAGGAACTGGAAAGCCTTTCTCAGCGAGTTCATCCAGCAACTTCTTGCGCGTGTCGGGCAGGCTCCAAAGGGCGCGCAGTTGGTCCTCGCTGCCAAATAGCTGGGGTAGCTCACCGTATAGGATGCGGATGAATTCCTCTGCGCTGACCGGTACACCGTCCGCGTTCCAGAACGTGGTCTTGGCGATGTGCTGGATCTGGCGCTCCTTACCATCGGCGAGCTTCACGCGGATGATCCGGCGTGGCTCGTCCTCTGGCGGTGGGTCGGCTATGATCTCCTCGGGTCCGGGCTCGGTGTAGGGCTTCTTCTCCCGTGGCTCACGCGGCGGCTCCGGGTCCATCGGTTCTCCGTCCCACTCGGGGTCCTTGAAGTGCTCGTGTGCCTTGGTTAAGTCGTAGATGGTGAAGTAGTCCTTGCCGTCGTACAGGCGCGTGCCGCGCCCCACGATCTGCTTGAACTCGATCATACTGTTCACCGGACGCATGAGCACGATGTTGCGCACGTTGCGGGCGTCCACCCCGGTGCTCAGCTTCTGGCTGGTGGTCAGGATCACGGGGCTGTTGCGCTCGTTGTCCTGGAAATCGCGCAAATGCTGTTCGCCCACCTTGCCGTCATCGGCGGTCACGCGGTGGCAGTAGTTGGCATCGGTGCTGGTCTTGTACTGGTTC
>Ga0075160_10000635_pt1 | contig 21928 bp, 19 predicted proteins | sample JI91814C2DNA_FD_70969 | JGI IMG/M metagenome (GOLD analysis project Ga0075160, IMG submission 70969) | Wastewater effluent complex algal communities from Wisconsin, to seasonally profile nutrient transformation and Carbon sequestration -... | ecosystem: Engineered > WWTP > Effluent > Algae... | reverse complement strand
GAATAGTATTGCGAGGAAAATAATCCAAAAACAATAAAAAAGATAGATGATATAAATATTACTAACCAAAATCTACTTAAAACCATGTGTTATATTTTTTGTAAGAATACTATTTATTGAAGAATAGACCTAAAGAAATTTAAAACTTTTTAAGTAAATTTTATACACGAATAATTTCGTCTTCTACTAATAAATCTTCTCGTCTAAATCTTAGAAAAATTTGAGCAACAGCAATTACATCTTTTTCACAGTAAGTAATAATTCTGTCAATATCATTTTCAATATAAAAAACGCGAGCAACTTCACTTCCGTCAATGTCATCTTTTGGAGATGGAATTCCTAGTACTTTTGTAAGTAATTTTAAAGAAGTAAAATGTTTATAATCGCCAAACTTCCATAATTCTAAAGTATCTAAATGAGGTACTTCCCATGGTTTTTTACCAAATAAATTTAGTTTGTTTGGCAAAGCAATGCCATTGATAATCATACGTCGAGCAATAAACGGAATATCAAATTCTTTGGCATTATGACCACATAAAACGTGTTGTGCTCCGTTGAAATGGGTATTTAATACGTTTGAAAAATCATTCAAAATTTTCTTTTCATCACCCCAAAAACTGGTTACTCTAAAATTTCTGATATCGCCTTTGTTCACAAAGTAACCCACAGAAATGGTGATGATTTTTCCAAATTCGGCCCAAATTCCAGCACGTTCATAAAAATCTTCGGCAGAAACTTCGTCTTTGCGTTGGTATTGGGTTTTATGTTGCCATAAATAACGTGTTTCTTCATCTAAAACACCATAATTTTGGTGTTCTGGAACGGTTTCAATATCTAAAAATAGAATGTTGTTTAAGTTAATTTTTTCGATCATTTTTTTGTTTATAGTTAGTTGTTTATCGTTACTTTATTTTCTTCCATCTTCCAAGACCCCGCCTTAATTCTTCCTCAATTTCAACATTTCATACGCTTCTTCCACATAAACATATAAATCTTCGCTGTGTGGGTCATAAGTTGTTTGCACACCTTTTAAATGTCCTAATCGCACAATTATTAAGTCATCTTTAGGAATTACAATTACAAATTGCCCTAAATGACCACGCATGTAATATAAATCTTTGCCTAAAAAGTTGTTCATCCACCAACCATAACCATAATGAGGCGTTTCATTAAATCGAGGTGTAATGCATTTTTTTACGAAAGCACTATCTAATAATTGTTTGCCGTTCCAGTTTCCGTTATTCAAATATAATTTACCAAAACGTGCAAAATCTCTTGCGTTACTAGCAATACAACAATAGGCTTTTTCAATTCCATCTTGTGCTTCATCTAATTGCCAAAGGGCTTCATTTTCTGCTCCCATTGGTTGCCAAAAGTGCTTTGAAACATAATCGGATAAATATTCTCCAGTAGCTTTTTCAATACACATGGCTAATAATTGAGTAGCGCCACTAAGATATTTGAACGATTGGCCAGGTTTTTCATTAATGTTTAATCCGAGAATTACTTTATCTAAATCATCGTCAAAATACGCACGGGTTACAATTGAAAAAGGACTATAATATTTTTCATCCCAACTCATTCCTGAAGCCATTGAAGACAAATCGCCTAAGGTTACTTCTTTTGCAAACTTTCCTTTTAGTTCTGGAAAAAAATCGATTACTTTTTGGTCTAAACTTTTGATTTTTCCTTCCATAATGGCTTTTCCTAATGCCATTGTAACCACGCTTTTTGCCATTGAAAAAGAATTGGTTTTGGAGTTTTTATCAAATCCATCAAAATAACTTTCGTGCCAAATGCTATCATTTTTAATGATTAAATATGCGACGGTTTGAAGGTCTTTGTGTGTTTTTTGTAAATTTTGAGTTACTGTAACTATGTTATAATCAGCTGCAATTGCCCAATGTTGAGCCGTTCCTTTTTTGATTTCTCGATTAGGAAATTCTTTATAATCTTCTAAAAAAGCGGTAGTGTATCCTTTTAAATAAATTGTTTTTACGGCGCGAAGTAAATAATCAACATCAAAAATGTATAGTATAATAATAATCGACGCAAAAACAATTGCGAACCATTTTAGGAATTTCAACAAGAATTTCATTTACTAATTTTATAGGATTGTGTTATAAAAGTAGCATAAAGTTACAATTATTTTAAAAAAACTAAAACAAACTTTCTTGTTTCGCATGATTTTCATGTTCTAAAAGCCATTTTTTTCGCCATAAACCGCCAGCATAACCCGTTAATGAGCCATTAGAGCCTATAACCCGATGGCAAGGAATTACAATCAAAAGTGGATTTTTACCGTTTGCAGATGCTACAGCACGAATTGCTTTTACATCACCTAATTTTTTTGAAAGGTCTAAATAAGAACATGTTTTTCCGTATGGAATATTCAATAATGCTTGCCAAACTTTTTGTTGAAAATCAGTTCCTGATGGATTAATTTTGAAGGAAAAATCAGTTCTTTTTCCTTGAAAATATTCATCAAGTTGAATAACAGCTTCTTTTAGCTCTTTTGAGATTTTAGTAGAAGTTTCAGTTTCTTTATTTAGTATATGAATTTTTGAGACGCCATTTTCATCGCCACAAATTTCTGTAAATCCTAAAGGGGTATTTATAATTGCTGTTTTCATTTTTCTACTACAATTAAATCATACACTTTTATAATTTATTACGCTATTAAAATTTAGTTTTGCCAAACATTAATTTGTTTTTACTTATTTTCATTCATAAATTTTTAAAATCTATGAAAATTTGTTTGAAAGCATTTTTCTACAGTTTTTCTCTACTTATTTTGACACAAATGCACATTCTAAAAACAACTATTTTATATTGAAACAAAACCTAATCAATCATTTGACAGAAATTAATTTACTTTCAGAGCATTTCTCATTTACTCATTTAGAAATCAATTAAACTACTGGAAATTTAAAACCTTTTTATAAGAAAATAAAAAAAACGCTAATTTAAAGTTTAAAATGCAGTTTGAAATTTATTAACGCATCCAAACATTGACAATAGTTCAATATATATTTTTAATAAATTTATTGAATAATCAAAAACTTCTCTTTCTATATTTTGGTTAAATTTTTCAAACTCTAAGATTTCAAAAATTGAAATTTTGCCTGAATTGACAATTAAATTATATGTTTTAAGCCATGATTCATCTTCTTTATAATTAATCAGAGCTTCATAGTTCAAACAATTAACATCAAACTCTTTAAAAAGTCTATTAACCTCATTATCTAAAGTTATATTGTTCATTTGATTTTTAGACTCATCCGTAATTTTTTCTAATTCCAATTTGTTAATTGATTTTTTATTATTTGCATCTAACCAAGGTAAATTTATGTTAACACCAATGCCGTAACGATTATTAACAATTAAATCATCTCTAAAATTGTATGACAAAATTAAATCATTTATAAAATGTTTATTTTTTGATTTTAAATGATTAATATTAGCTTGTAAAAGTTCTGTTTTAATGTTTTGATTTTTTTTGTAAATATTAATTATGTTTGATTTTTTTAAACTATCAATAACCTTTTTTATCTCTTTTAAATTGATTTTAATAAATTTTTCTGTATTAAAGTCAAATTTATGATGTGTTTTAATAGAGTCTAATAAATAATAATAATAATTAGATTTTAATTTTAATTCTAATAATGTTTGCTTATTTGTAATATAATTTTTGTAATTAATTTCTTGATTAGATTTTAAAAACAGGTTATACAAACTATCATTTTTTTTACAATTACTTAAACTTTTTGAAACAAAATAGGATTCTTTTTTTATTTCAATATATTTGATTAAATTATCATAATGAGATTTTAACATTTCATTTTTTTCTATTTCTAAGCTGTTTAAATTTAATTGTTTAGATAGATTAATTTCTTCCTTATTCGTTTTTATCATCCCAAATGAGTTAAGTTTTATTCTCAATTGACCAGAAGTTCTTAGCTCATCAAAACGATTTAAATTTAATCTCAAATTTACATTTTCTATTAAACTTGATTGATTTTTAATATTATTAATTTTATTTACATAAGTTTTTTCTAAATCAAGTGTTGAACTTTGAATTTGTGAAAGCGCTGACTGAAATAAAAAAACACAGACAAAAAAAGGAATTGTTTTTTTCATTAAGTTATGAAGTGATTTGGGTAGTTTTGAATATGTTTAATTCTATTGTTGTTTAAAAAATATAATTTAAAAAGTGTCCAAATATTGTTTTGAGTATAAACTGCAAAAAAGATTTTTATTTACAATCTACATTTTTTTTAAAATTATGCTTTCATTGTCTAAAAATGAATTATTAAATGAATTTTTCACATAAATTTCTCTTCCAAAAAATTCTATTCCTGGAGATTCTGTAATTTTTTGTGGCATTAATACAAATTTATTTCCAATCGAAAAAATTGTTCCTTTCATTCTTTTTTTAAAATCATATCGTGATATGATTAAAACAGAATCGCCCACATTAAAATCTAAATGTTTTCTTTCATGAATAAAAACAACAGTATTAGAAGGCATTAATTCAGAAAAAGAAAGCAAAATACCATGTTTACTTACAAATTGTCCTTTATACACATGAAGCAAATTAACTATGCCATCAAAAGGTGCAACAATTTTTAATTTATTAACATTATCTAAATTGTTTTTATATTGTTGTTTATAAAGTTCTTCATCAATAGACACTTGTTTAGGTAAATTTAATATTTTAATATTTTCATTGATTAGTTTATTGTATTCATTTTCAGTCGTTTTTATTTGTTCTTTTAATGTTTCAATTAATATACTTCTACTCTTAAATTCAACTGATTTATTTTCAGAACTGAAAATTTTTTTTTGAAAATTAAACTCTTCTTCAGCTTTTTTTAACTCTGATGTGAGTTGACTAATTTTTTGATTTTTTTCACCTCTTAATTTTAGTATGTTTGCGTTAATGTTCGATGATTCTAAATTATTAATTTTTTCAATATTTTTTAAGTTGATTTTAATTTCTGAATTCAAATGTTCTATTGGAATGCTCCTTAAAATCATTAATACATCACCACGTTTTACTTTTTCTCCATTTTTAACGCAGACACTATCAATATATACATCTTGCTCTGTATTTATATCAATTTTTGAAGTCATTGTATAGCCAATATTACTATTTAAAGCAAATGGATTAAAATAAAATAAAATACAAATTAAAAAAATTATAACAAAAAATATTGAGAAAAAATTAAGCTTAAGTTTCATAATTTACAAGTATTTCTTTTTTGTTTTATTAAAGTAGTTATTAAGTTATAATTATTGGTTCTATCAATTTTCTTAAAAATTTTACCGCTGAATATTTACAAAACTTGATTTTAAAAAATATCGTTAGATTTGAAAAATAGTTCATTTACTTTCATAAAAAATACGATCCAATTTTATATCGCTTAATTCTTCAATTTTGGCTTTAATAACTTCAATTGAATCAAGGGCAATACACGTTAGTAAATACTCATGTTCAAAAATATCTTTACTATCATTTAATGTATCATCTTTTAATCCATTACTTTTTATATATCTATATTTTTGTAATTGAAACTTTAAAGAAAATTCTTCTAAAACACTTTCAATGTGCTGTTTTTTTTGGTCATCATTAATTCCAATGATTCTAATTTTTATTTGTTTTTCATTAGTATTAGTATTATTAGTTGCTTCATTATCAATCATTTGTATATAAGGCTTGGCTAATCTTGAATTTAAAATTATTGCAAGAATACAAAAAAACATTGTCCCAAAAATACAAACAAAAAAAGCATTCACACCTGTTGTAATTCCTATTGCCATTGCACAAAACACATAGGCAATATCCTTTAAATCTGCAATATTTGTTCTAAATCGTATAATTGCCAATGCTCCAAATATACCAAATCCTAATGCTAAACTATTGCCAATTGATTGCATTAACATTGAAGCTACAATAGGCATTAAAATTAACGCTTTTAAATAATTTATATTTATTGAATCTTTAGAAGTATAATAATACGTTGCTACTAATACTAAAGACGATACAACACAAATTAAAAGTGTGAAAAAAATTATTAGAACAAATTCAGTACTTATATTTAATATCATATAATAGTAAATAATCGTTAATAATGTTAATAAAAATCTACAAACCTTTTAAAATAAGAGTTTAAAAGACTTGTAGTTTCATTTAAATAGACTAATTTAAAGTCAAATATAATAAAAAGAATTAAGTAAGCTACAAAAAATAAAGAATTTAGGATAGCTAAAACTCGAAGATGCCTTTAAAAATATAGTTTTAAAGAGACTGTAAACTCAACTCTGATGTTTAAAACTATTTTTTTCGTAACTTATGGGATTGCCTTTTTTTAATCAATGGTTTTTAATTTTTTCAAAATACTTTATTTTTTTATTGGCATTCGATTATTATTTAATAGCTTGCGCAAACTTGTGGTTAATATCGAATTCATATTTAAAAATATTTATAAAAATTTGTGTTAACTTTGGATCATTATGAAAAAGTCAATTTTTTGTTTGTAAACAATTTTTAAAAGATTGTAAATAAGTTTGAATTTAATTCATCAAATATTTTATTCCAAATAAAACATTTCCTTTTGGCATGGGAACAAATGTGTTTTCGTAATATTCAGTATTGAATATATTTTGAACAACTATGTTAGTTTCAATATTCTTAATTCTGAAAGTAGTATTCAAATCATAAACATTATAAGATGTTCTTGAGGTTCTCTCTGAATATCGGTATGAAATATTTTGACTAAATCCTTTAAACAACTTGATGTCATAATTAAAAACAACTTGATGGCGCAAAGAATTTATGCCATTTTTTGAAATTAAATCCGTGTTGATATTGTCATCAATATAAGTATAACCTAAGTTTAACTGATTTTTAATCCTACCTATTGAAAAATTATACTTCAACGAAGATTCGAAACCTTTTGTTTCCACATCAATATTAACAGGTCTCCATAAATCGGCTGGAGTTGCTCTTCTGTAATCGATGAAATTTTCTGTATTTCTGTTAAAAAATGCAACATTAAAATCAACCGAACTTGCATGATATTTGAACCCTAACTCTTGCGCAAAAGCTCTTTCTGCTTCTAAATTTGGATTTCCTTGAGTTTCTAAATCACTATAATTTAAATCGGTATAAGTAGGTACTCTATATGTATATCCAACGTTACTGTAAAGTCGAATTCTATCCGATAATTTCACTCCTAAATCAATACCTGGAAAAGCAGTGTTATCAAAATCTGAGAAATTCGAAACTGCAACACCTGGAGTAACATCTACTATTTTATCAAACAATTCAAAACGATGTTCTAAGAATAAAGTGGCAATTTCTCTTTCGGCATCTCCTAAGTTATTACTTTGAATCATATATTTTGAAAATTCAAGACCAAAACCAGTGATACCTATTTTAGATTCGTAAGAACCATTAAATTCTCCAGCAATTTTATTTGTGATATGTAAATTTCTATAAATTGACGGATTTGTTCTAATAAAAATATATTCATCTTGATTTCTTCTCCAATATACTCTAGGTTTAAAAGTAAAATTTCCTTTTTTAAATTCAGTAGAAAGCCCAATCAAACTCGCTTGAGTAACTTCATACGGCAAAGCAGCTGCACTTGTAACACCATAAAAATTTTGAGCACCAAATTTTCTCTCAGAAAAAGCGGAGATTAAATTAATCGGTAATTTTGACTTATTGAATTTACTTCTCAATACATAATTTGTATTATCAAAATCGGTATTTTTTCTATAACCTTCAGAAGATTGTTTTGAAAAATGAACCAAATGATTGCTTTCCTTTAAATTTACTGCTCCTGTAACCTCAACAATAAATTGCCCGAAAGAACCTCCTTGAATCTTAGCAATGATTGAGTTCTCCAAATTGTCGTTAGTTACGATATTAATGGCTCCCGTAAAAGCATTTTGTCCAAAAATACGGGCTGCTGGACCTTTTATCACTTCAATTCTTTTGATCACTTCAATAGGCAACGCTAAATTCATAGTATGATGACCCGTTTGTGGATCATCAACTTTAATGCCATCAATTAAAAGTAACGTTTGATCAAAACTCCCACCTCTAATATATAAATCGGCTTGCATTCCGTTTACTCCTTGTCGTCTAACATCAACCCCTGCGAGCTGTTGCAATGCATCGGCTACATTTGTAATCCCAAGTTTTTTTATATCTTCTGCAGTAACAATTTGAATGGTTCTTGAATTTTCTTTAAAAGGTAAATCAATTCGAGAAGAAGTAACCACAACTTCTTTTAGAGAATCGGTTTTTAATTCTGTTTCTTGTGCGTTTCCAAGTATAGAACCTAAAAGCAAGACAGATAAAAAGTATTTATTTTTCATTTGAAGTTTATTTTAAAACGGTGCAAAAGTCGTAACTTTCCGGACGATTAAAATAGTCCAGTTTTAAAATGAAAGATAGTCCGGTTAATTCATTGTTAAAAGAGTTCATTCAATTTGAAAAATCGAGTGCTACTTCAGTCTATATTCAAATATCGCAACAAATTATTAATGCAATTCAGCGCGGGTATTTATCAGAAGGAACCGCTTTACCTGGAACGCGAATATTTAGTGAATTAGTTAACATTCATAGAAATACAGCTGTTGCAGTTTATGACGAATTAGCGTCACAAGGCTGGGTTGAAATTATTGCTAATAAAGGCACTTTTGTTTTGATTCCTGAACAAAAAAATCAACCCATAAAAGCAACTTCAGACCTTGTTGATGAAATTTATAAGTATTCCAAAAAGACTGGGTTTAATTTTAAAACTTCTTTTCATTTAGCACCATCAAACGAATACTCTAAAGTAAAATATGCAATAAATGATGGCGAACCTGATTTGAGGTTACATCCTATTCATCAGTTTTCGAAATGGTACAGTGCTTCCATGAAACGAAAAACTTTAATTTCTAAATGGAATCAAACCAATTTATCTTCTCATTCGGCAATTGAAAGTCAATTATGTAATTATTTGAATGCTACTCGCGGGTTTCATATTCAACCGAATAATTTAATCAGTACACGAAGTACCGAAATGAGTTTGTATATTATTTCACAGCTTTTAATTCAACCCAAAGATATTGTTTTGGTAGGAAATTTAAGCAATTTTGCTTCCAATATGATTTTTCAGCAAGCTGGTGCTTCAATCAAAACCATTCCAGTTGATGATCATGGATTAGATGTTGAACATATTAAAAAACACTTTACAAAAGGAAAAATTCGTTGTGTTTATGTTTGTTCCAATAGGCATTATCCAACAACTAAAACATTGAGTGCCGAACGAAGATTGAAGTTGATTCAATTGGCTTTAGCTTATCAATTTGCAATTATTGAAGATGATTTTGATTATGATTTTCAGTACAATGGAGTTTCAAAGTTGCCAATGGCTAGTGCAGATGCGAATGGAATGGTAATTTATTTAGGTAAAGTTGGTCAATCGTTATTTCCTAGTTTTCAAACAGGATTTGTAGTTGCACCCGATAATTTAATTTTGGAAGCCAAAAATTATTTAAAAATGTTAGATCGTCAAGGCGATTTGATTCAGGAACAATTGATTTCGGAATTAATTTATGAAGGAGAAATCCATAGATTGATAAAAAAAAACGTACTCATTTATAAAAAACGTTGCGACTATTTATGTGCTTGTTTAAAGGAAAATTTTAAGAAAACAATACATTTTGAAAAACCAAATGGAGGATTGGCAATTTGGTTACAATTTGAACCAAAAATCTCATTAGTTCAGTTAGCAAAACAAGCGTATAAAAACGACTTATTTTTACCCAAAACGATTTTATATCAAGATAAAAATACTTGTGCTATTCGATTTGGTTTTGGGCAATTAAATGATGAAGAAATTAAAATAGTAGTAGAAAAACTCAAACAGGCTTATGATTTTTTGTATTAAAAAAAATAAACCCCAAAATTTAGTTTCGGGGTCAGTTATTTTTGTAATATTTTGGTTTAATTTTTAACTAAAACATCTTTAGACCATTTTTTTACTTCTGCAATTCTACTTTCAGAAAAATCAACCTCAATTAAAGAAGATTCAGACCAAAAAAACCATTTTCCTTTTTTTGAACCATTTTCAAATTCTCCTATGGTTTGTTTTGTTCCATCTTCGTTATATGAGACCCATTTACCATTGGGTTTTCCATTTAGGTAGTTTCCTTCTTGTTTGATTTGACCATTTTCATAGAAGTAGGTAGTTTTTACTTCTTGCCCAATGACTTCATATTTTGGTTTAAATTCTTGTGCAAAAGTTAGACTTGTTACTAACATAATACCTGTAATCATTATATTTTTCATAATTTATTTTTATTTGATTAATAATATGATAACAAATATATTTATTTTTTTACAATAAAAAAACTTTTAGTTAACAATTTAGTAACATTGATTTAAAATTTAACATTATTCCTAATTTTTTTATTTTAATATCCCAACTTCTCTCTTACTCTTTTTAAAACGCCATTCGCAACCTTCCCAGCTTTATCTGCACCTTCAAGTAATAATCTATCTACTTCTTCTATGTTATTGATGTAATAATTGTATTTTTCTCTTTCGGCGGCAAACTTTTCTACAATCAATTCAAATAAAGCTTGTTTTGCGTTACCGTAGCCGTAATTTCCAGCTAAATAATTGGTTTTCATTACTTCAGTTTGTTCGGGTGTTGCTAACAATTTGTATAAAGCAAAACAATTACAAGTATCAGGATTTTTTGGTTCTTCAAGTGGTGTACTATCGGTTTGAATTCCCATAATTTGTTTGCGAAGCGCTTTATCGTCCACAAAAATAGTAATGAAATTATTTCTCGATTTACTCATTTTTTTGCCATCAGTTCCTGGGACATACATGGTTTCTTCACTTGTTTTTCCTTCAGGCAACACAAAAGTTTCACCCATTTGGTGGTTAAAACGCGAAGCTACATCTCTTGTAATTTCGATGTGTTGCATTTGATCTTTTCCCACAGGCACAAAATTGGCATCGTATAATAAAATATCAGCTGCCATTAGCATTGGATATGTAAATAATCCAGCATTTACATCTTCTAATCTATCTGCCTTATCTTTGAAAGAGTGAGCTAATGTTAAACGTTGAAACGGGAAAAAACAACTTAAATACCAAGAAAGTTCAGCGGTTTGAGGCACATCAGATTGGCGATAAAATACTACTTTATCGGTATTTAATCCACAAGCTAGCCAAGTTGCAGCCGTACTATAGGTATTTTTTCTTAATTCATTACTATTTTTGATTTGCGTTATCGAATGCAAATCGGCAATAAAAAGAAACGATTGATTATTAGGATTCTCTGCCATTTGAATAGCGGGTAAAATTGCGCCTAATAAATTGCCTAAGTGTGGTGTTCCTGTACTTTGAATACCGGTTAAAATTTTTGCCATTGTTGTTATTTAACGCAAAGAATCACAAAATTATTTGCAAAGCTTTGTCAAGTTGTTTTATTATTATTCTGAAATGCAAATGTAGCGTAAAAACAGAAAAGTTAAAAGAGATAGATTTTATTAAAATGATTACTTTTGGGAATCAAATAAATAAGCTAGAATGAAATTTTTAAAATACCCGCTTACATTTTTATATCGAATTTGGTTTTATATTTTGGTTTTAGTGCCAATCATTATTTTGTTTCCTTTTATTTTAGCTACCATTTTAAGTGAGAAAACGTATTATTTATTTTTTAAAATTGCGAGGTTGTGGTCTAAAATTATTTTAATTGGAATGGGTTTTAATTATTCTATTGAAGGTGTTAAAGTTTTTGAAGATGGTAAAAGTTATATGTTAGTAGCCAATCATACTTCCATGACCGATATCATGCTGATGTTAATTGCAGTAAAAAAGCATCCATTTGTTTTTGTAGGAAAGAGAGAATTAGCTAAGATTCCAATTTTTGGATTTATTTATAAACGTGTTTGTATTTTAGTAGATAGAAGAAGCAGTAAAAGTAGATATGCAGTTTTTGAACGTGCTCAAAAAAGAATTCAGCAAGGGTTGAGTATTTGTATTTTTCCAGAAGGTGGCGTTCCCGAAGAGCAAATTGTATTAGATGAATTTAAAGATGGCGCTTTCAGAATTGCAATTGAACACGGTTTGCCAATAGTTCCAATGGTTTTTTTTGATAATAAAAAACGTTTTTCCTATACTTTTTTCAGTGGAAGTCCAGGAAAAATGCGTGCCAAGATTTATCCAATAATTGAAACGAAAGGCAAAACATTAGAAGATAGAAATGCTTTGAAACAACAAGTAAGAGAAATTATTTTACAACCATTACTTGAGGATTTAAAATAAAAAAGTCCAAACGCATTTGGACCTTTTCAGTTTCATTTAAGCAAATAATGAAACCACTTAACTAAAAAACTTAACCAACAAAGCTTAAAAACTAAAACTAATTCCAGAATATAAACCAATAAAATAAGGTGTAAAATTACTGGAATTCTGATTAAAAGTATTGATTTGGTATTTAAACATAGGTTGAAAATTAGCATTAAAGCTTTTCCAGAACGTGTATTTAAAACCCAAACCGACATTACTACTAAAATGTATATTGTTTAAATTATTTGCTCTTCCAACTTCCATTACAAGGTCATTAGTTACTAAAGAAATATTATTTTGATTCAGAAATAAAGTACTCATTCCGCCAATTATTTCTACCCCAAATTTCTTGTCAATTAATTTGTAACTAAGTTCTAGTGGTACTTCAATATAAGAGATGTATTGTTTTAAAGCACCTATATTATTATCAATAATTACGTTTTCTACATCCCCAGATATTTCGTTTAAAGTACCTTTTTTTGAACTAAAAACCATATTAGAAGCATTTGCATTTCTTGAGATTGTTGGAATATTATTATTTTCTTCCCACATTCTATATTCAAAAACAACATCATTTGTATTGTAGCTCAAGTTAATGCTGTTTACACCAGTATTTATACTTAACTTATCATTTATTGCGTAACTTCCAGCTAATCCAATACTTAAAGTTGTTGAGTAGTTTTTTCTGTTCGAATTAAATTGTTCATCAATAGAAGAACCTTCTGCTAATGAGTTAAAATAAACGGGCGAGGCGTTAGTGCTAATCGCCCATTTACTTCTTTTTTCTTCTTTATCATCTTCATTTTTCCCAACCTCTTTTTCTTTAAGCAGTTTCTCTAACGGATTAGTTTCTGAAGAAACTTCTGCCACTAACGTACTATCTTGAGTAATGATTTCATTGGAAACAAAAATCTTTGTGTTGTTCGTTTGTCTTGTAATAGAATCATTAGCCACAATTACTGTTGTGTTTGATGATTTATTTTCCAAGAAAGCATCAAACGTTTCTTTATTAACTGAGATTATAACTTCTTTATAATTATCAAATAGTTTTTCAAAATCGGAATTATAATTATTTGACTTATTTTTAGGTTTTTCTTTTGACTTGTTTTTTTCAAGATTTTCAACAAAAACATTTTCTGAATTTACTTTAGATGATGATTTTTTATTGAAATTATCTTTGCCTTTTACAAATTCTTTCTGATTTGCATCAAAACCATTTCCCAATTTATTGTACGTAATGATAGTATTTTTTCTTCCTGAATTAATTTTATTCTGTTTGTTCAAAAGATTTTCTTTGTATATTTTCGATTTGTTATAGTTTTGTTGGGCTGATTTCAAAGAATTTTTTTCGTTGTTTTTTTCTGCTGAATCATAAATTAAAGATTCATCTGTTGAAAATTTTGTTTTTGAATCTATTTCGTTATTATTTATTTCTTTACTATTTACAATAGTATTCTCAAATACGGGTATTTGTTCCGTTTCATTTTGAGTTGTAAAATTCAAAATTAACCCACCCACTAATAGTATAGAGGCTGCAATTCCAGAAAGTTGAAACCAAATTGGCACTATTCTTTTTTTCTTCTTTTTGTGTAAACGACTAGCAATAATATCCCAAGAATCTTGAGGCGGTAAAGCTTCAAAATCTTTAAATTTTTCTTGGAATAAGCGTTCTATATTTTTATTTTCTTTCATTTACTTTTTTTTGCACCAAAACTACTATTCACTTCAATTTTAGTTTTCAAAATAGCTTTTGCTCTGGCTAAATTTGATTTAGATGTCCCAATATTTATTCCTAACATTTCTGAAATTTCCTTGTGAGAATAGCCGTCTAAAACATATAAATTAAAAACTAATCGATACCTATCGGGTAATTCTTGTATTATTTTTGTTAAAAATTCTAGACTAACAGAAGTATCATCAATGTCTAGTTCTTCTTCAGCAGGTATTTTCTCTGAAACAATTTCAAAAACATTTTGTTTTCTATATTGTTGTAACACATGGTTAATTACTATTCGTTTTGCCCAACCTTCAAATGAGCCTGAATTCTTAAATTGGTTTATTTTATCAAATATGATTAAAAAACTTTCTTGTAAATTATCTTGAGCTTCTTCATAATTACGCGAATACTTCAAACAAACTGAAAACAACTTTGGCGCTAATAAGCGATAAACTTGCTCTTGTGCTTTAGTATTATTGTTTCTACATTCATGTATTAGTTGCTCTATAATCAATTTATTGTGTGTTAATTTACTGGGATATCGCGTGTTATAAATGTTTCATTTCCTTCACTATCGGTACCTGTCCAAAACTTAAACACATAGTTTCCAGTGTTTGTTACATGAAAATTAAATGTTTCACTAACCAATATATTTTCTACTGGTGCACAATTTCCTCTTTCTTCAACTAAATTTCTTACAGCACAAGTTCTTACATTCAAATCTTTTTCATAATAAATTCCATATGAGGAATGACAATTTGAGGGTCTGTAATATTCCATAGTAATTTCATATACTTCACCAAGAGTAAATTCAGTTGGCATTTCAACTGCATGTACTGGTAAAATTTCAACAGTAAAATTATTCTCATCTAATTGACAAGAATTAAATAGAAACAGTAAGCTTACGAATAAAATTATTTTTTTCATTTGTAGTGATTTATTATATATATGTAGATTAATTTTCTTAAAAAGGTTGCGTAATTTTACAAAAAAAATCACGCTCAAGGCGTGATTTAAATTTTATAGATTATTTTCTTTGATTAAATCTTTTATTTTTTGCTCTAATTCATCCATTAATTCTGGGTTGTCTTTGATTAATGCTTTTACGGCATCTCTACCTTGACCTAATTTTGTTTCACCGTAACTGAACCATGAACCACTTTTTTTAATGATTTCAAATTCTACCGCTAAGTCTAAAACTTCACCTACTTTCGAAATTCCTTCACCATACATAATGTCAAATTCTGCGGTTCTAAAAGGTGGAGCAACTTTATTTTTAACGATTTTAACTTTAGTTCTGTTTCCTAAAACATTATCGCCATCTTTAATTTGAGTTGATTTACGGATATCAATACGAACTGAAGCATAGAATTTAAGTGCATTTCCTCCTGTTGTAGTCTCGGGACTTCCAAACATTACCCCAATTTTATCACGTAACTGATTGATAAAAAATACGGTACAATTTGTTTTGTGAATAGTTCCTGTTAATTTTCTCAATGCTTGCGACATCAAACGTGCGTGTAAACCCATTTTAGAATCACCCATGTCGCCTTCAATTTCACTTTTTGGTGTCAATGCAGCAACCGAGTCAATTACCACAATATCAACAGCTCCCGAACGAATTAAACTTTCTGCAATTTCTAAAGCTTGTTCACCGTTATCAGGTTGTGAAATAATTAAGTTATCAATATCAATTCCTAATTTTTCGGCATAAAAACGGTCAAAAGCGTGTTCTGCATCAATAAATGCTGCAATTCCTCCCGTTTTTTGAGCTTCAGCAATGGCGTGTAATGTTAACGTAGTTTTTCCTGATGATTCTGGTCCATAAATTTCAATAACTCTTCCTCTTGGGTAACCATTTACACCTAAAGCTAAGTCAATCCCTAATGAACCTGACGGAATAGCTTCTATTTCTTCAACGGCGCTATCACCTAGTTTCATTACGGTTCCTTTCCCGTAGGTTTTGTCAAGTTTGTCTAATGTTAGTTGTAAGGCTTTTAATTTGGCTTCTTTGTCTGAACTCATAATTTTTTGGCTTTAAATTGATATTATTTTTTTGTAAAAATACAGTTTTTTTTAATTGGTACAATATAGTGGGAAATTATTATTTTTTATTTCATATCTGTCTTTCAAAATACAAACCAATTCCTAAAAATATAAAAAAAACCGCCACATGTTGTGTGTAGTAAGTAAAAATCCCAAATTCGAGAAGTGAATTTGGGATTTTTTGTCTTACTACTTAATACTACTATCTTAATTCCATGATTATTCCATCTTCAGCAACCAATTTCTCATAGAAACTTCGTTGTTGATGATATCGCGTAATTCCGAAATTTTCACCCTATCTTGTTGCATCGAGTCTCTGTGACGAATGGTTACCGTTTCATCTTCTAATGTTTGATGATCTACCGTAATACAAAATGGCGTACCAAGAGCATCTTGTCTTCTATAGCGTCTTCCCACGGCATCTTTTTCATCATACGCAACATTGAAATCCCATTTTAAATCTTCGATAATTTTGTTGGCAACTTCTGGTAAACCATCTTTTTTAACTAATGGTAAAACGGCTGCTTTTGTTGGTGCTAAAACCGAAGGTAAACGCAAAACCGTTCTTGTTGAACCATCTTCTAACGTTTCTTCTTGTAATGCTTTAGAGAAAACCGCTAAGAACATTCTATCTAAACCAACTGAAGTTTCCACCACATAAGGCGTATAGTTTGAATTGGTGTCGTTATCAAAATATTGTAATTTTTTACCTGAAAATTTTTCGTGAGCTTTTAAATCGAAATCCGTTCTGGAGTGAATTCCTTCCAATTCTTTAAATCCGAATGGGAAATTGAATTCGATATCAGCAGCAGCGTTAGCGTAGTGAGCTAATTTTTCGTGGTTGTGGAAACGGTAATTTTCCTTTCCTAAACCAAGCGATAAATGCCAATTTAAACGTGAGGTTTTCCAGTATTCGTACCATTTCATTTCTTCTCCTGGTTTCACAAAAAACTGCATTTCCATTTGTTCAAATTCGCGCATACGAAAAATAAATTGTCTTGCAACAATCTCATTTCTAAACGCCTTACCCGTTTGAGCAATCCCGAATGGAATTTTCATACGACCGGTTTTTTGAACGTTTAAGAAGTTTACAAAAATTCCTTGAGCTGTTTCTGGACGCAAATATAAATCCATTGCATTTTCTGCAGAAGCGCCTAATTTTGTGCCAAACATTAAGTTAAACTGCTTTACATCGGTCCAGTTTTTTGAACCACTATCTGGACAAGTAATTTCTAATTCTTCGATTAAAGCTTTTACATCTGCAAGGTTTTCTATTTCTAAAGAACGTGCCATTCTTTCTATGATTACTGCCTTTTTAGACAAATATTCCATCACACGTGGATTCGTAGTTTTGTATTGATCCTCATCAAAGGAAGCGCCAAAACGTTCGCGTGCTTTGTCAATTTCTTTTTGTGCTTTTTGATTTAGTTTTTCGGCATAATCCTCAATTAGAACATCGGCACGGTATCTTTTTTTAGAATCTTTATTGTCAATTAAAGGATCGTTAAAAGCATCTACATGCCCCGAAGCCTTCCATGTGGTTGGATGCATCAAAATTGCAGCATCTAAACCTACAATGTTTTCGTGCATTTGTACCATTGCTTTCCACCAATATTCTCGTATATTTTTTTTTAATTCAACACCATTCTGGGCGTAGTCATATACTGCACTTAGCCCATCGTAAATTTCGCTTGACGGAAAAATAAATCCATACTCTTTTGCGTGCGAAACTACATTCTTAAATATATCGTCTTGTTTTGCCATAATGCAAAAGTAAAAATAGGAATGGAATAAAGAAAATTTTAAAGAATTAAATACAAAAATTATTTGTATTCAAAAGTTGTGGAACCTATTTTAGCAAAATCACTATAGATATTTATAATGTATTTACCTTTTATAGTTTTATTTTTCTCTAAATCTACGTAGGCACAAACATCTGTTCCCTTTTTTTCATAATTAACTTCTGAAAAAGCACTATATTGAAGTTTTGCTCCTAATGCATTTTCAACATAAAAATTCCCTTTAGAAATGATTTGTTTTTTTGGATTTACAACTTGAATATAAATTTTTCGTGAACCTGCTTTTAAGATATTACTTTTCTGCAAAGTATAACATACTCTTAACTGCTGGATTTTTGTATTGAATGAATTATATAAATCAGAATAAATTTTTACCCCCTTTGCATTAATATTGGAAACAGATAAACGATATGGATTATGTTCGGTTAAAGGTAAAATATTTGATTTTTTAGAAAGAGATTGTGTTTTGTGGGCAATTTTAGCATTTAATTCTTGTACTCTTTTAGCATAGGTAACAATAGAATCATCAATCTTACTTGTCTCTTTACTATTTCTAATTTTTGAATACTCACTTATTGATTGTGAATCGACACTTATCGCTAAAAGCTTTGTGTTGTTTTGTTTTGATTCCTCGCTTAATGAATCATATTTACGTAGAATTTCTCCAAGTTGACTTTCTAAAATTTGAATTTCTAATTCAGTATTTGCTTTAAATTGAGTAAATTCATCTTGAACCTTAAAATATTTGACACTAAAAAACAACAACAGAAACATTAAAATAACAATGCTAATTTTAGTAATTTTATTCTTTTTTAATATCATTTTAAAAATTTTTATAAATTTAAAAAAATACTTCTGTTAAAACCTTTTATATCGATAAAATGCTAAAAAATCTGATAAACTTATTATATCCTAAATTATGTAATGGATGCCAATCGCTTTTGCTTAAAAATGAAAGCATTATTTGTTCAGACTGTCGCCATGGTTTACCTTTAACGCAACATCATTATTTAGAAAACAATTATACTACAAAAAAATTTTATGGCATAATTCCAGTTGAATTTTGCGCATCAATGCTATATTTTCATAAAAAAGGTTTAGTTCAAAATTTAATTCACAATCTTAAATATAGAAATCAACAAGAAATAGGAACTCTTTTAGGAAATTGGTATGCAAAAGATTTAAAAGAAATTTCAGAAAAATTTGAGTTTTCAGAAATTATTCCTGTACCATTACACAAAAAAAGATTTAATGAACGTGGTTACAATCAAGTTACTACATTTTGTATAGCTCTTTCAAAAAATCTACAAATTAACTATAACGATAAATTACTTTACAGAAATTTATATTCAAAAACACAAACCAAAAAAACAAAAGAACAACGCACCGAAATTAACAAATCGTTATTTGATGTTTCCTTCAGTGTAACTGACCACGGAAAGCATTTTCTTTTAATTGATGATGTAATGACGTCCGGCGCTACATTAGAAGCTTGTGCCAAAGCACTATTAAAAATTCCTAACACAAAAATTAGTATCGTTACAATTGCGTACACAGATTCATAAAAAATACTAAAAATTGTATGTTTGCGCCAATTATAGTTGTTATTTTGTAACTTCTTTATTTAATTATGATGAAAAAATTTAAACAAATATTGGTGCTACTTATTGCTACTTCTCTTTTTATAAATTGTGCAAAAAGAGGAGTAATAACCGGCGGCGCAAAAGATACGATTGCACCAAAAATTACAGGAAGTTTTCCTAAAAACTTTAGCAACTACTTTAAAGGAAATGAAATAATAATCGATTTTAATGAATTAATTAAAGTAAAAGATATTTCAAAACAATTAATTATTTCGCCACCCATGAAAAAACAACCTATCATTGTGCCTCAAGGAAGTGCGAGTAAATTTATTTCTATCAAAATTTTAGATACTTTACAAGAAAACACAACTTATAGTTTTAATTTTGGTCAAAGTATTTCTGATAATAATGAGAATAATCCTTATTCACAATTCAAATATGTATTTTCAACTGGAAATTTGATAGATTCCTTAACCGTAGTTGGAAAAATTAAAGATGCATACGCTCAAAAACCCGATAATTTTGTTTCGGTGTTGTTATATGATGCGAAAACTTTTACTGATTCTACAGTTTATAAAGAAACGCCTATATACATTACAAACACATTAGATAGTTTAAAAATATTTTCACTAGAAAATTTGAAAGAAGGTCACTATCAAATTATTGCCTTAAAAGACAAAGCTGGAAACAATAAATTTGATCCAAAAAGTGATAAAATTGCCTTTTTTAACGAACCCATTTATGTGCCTACTGAAATCATATATGAATTAGAGTTGTTTGCAGAAAAATTACCTTTCAAAGCGGAAAAACCTACACAAGAAAGCAATAATAAATTGTTTCTAGGATTTTCGGGAGAAGTAAAAAACACAAAAGTTACTGCCAAAAATAATGGAAAGGAAATTCCTATTCGATTGACTAAATTTCCTGAAAAGAATAAAGATAGTTTGCAAGTTTTCTTTCCGTTAACTTGTAAAGATTCAATTGAAATTATTGTTGAAAATGGAAATTACAATAAACAATTTACCACTAAATTAAAAAATTTTAAAGATGCTGATTCGTTAGCAATAGATAACAAAACTGGTAGTCTTTTGTTGTTTAGAAATCCGTTTATTTTAAAAACAAAAACACCCCTGAATAGCATTGATGAATCAAAAATTTTCATTCGGAAAAAAGATTCTAGTTTAGTGAAATTCACTTCAAAATATGACGATTTTAATCAAGAGATTGCCTTTGAATTTATAAAAGAAGAGGATGAAAAATATACAATCGAAATTTTGCCTGAAGCAATAATTGACTTTTATGATGGGAAAAATGATTCCTTAAAATTCAATTTTTCTACACGATTATTGTCTGATTATGGGAATTTAAAAGTGACCTTAATTGGTGCAAAACGATTTCCACTAATTTTAGAAATTTTAGACGATAGAGGCGAAGTTTTACATGCGCAAACTTCAACAAAGGAAACCGTTTTGAATTTTGAAACGATTGAACCAAAAATGTACACATTGAGAGTAATTTATGACGATAATGCCAACGGAATTTGGGACACGGGAGATTATTTAGCTAAAAAACAAGCAGAAGAAATAATCTATTTTCCAAAAAACATTGACGTAAGAGCTAATTGGGATGTAGAACAAGAATTTGGTTTAGACTAAATAAAAATCATCTTTATCATTTAAAAAATTCAATTTTTGACGGGTTACTAATTGTTGATTTTTATTCAATTCGCAAACAAAAATTCCTAAATCACTTTCGCAATTGAGTGTGTTATTTCCAAGAAAATCAATTACCTGTGAATGTCCAGGATATTCTAGTTGATTCGCATCTTTACCTATTCTGTTTACTCCAATAGTATAACACATGTTTTCTATGGCACGTGCTTTTAAAAGAGCGTTCCAAGCGTTAATTCGTGGTTTTGGCCAATTGGCAACATATAATAATAAGTCGTAATTTTCAACATTTCTAACAAAAACTGGGAAACGCAAATCGTAGCAAATTTGTAAGCAAATATTCCAGTTGTTATAGTTTACTATTACTTTTTCAATTCCTTTTGTGTACACTTTTTCTTCTCCTGCCAGGGTAAACAAATGCCTTTTGTTGTAAAACTGTACATCACCTGACGGAAAAATAAAAACCATTCGGTTATAAAAAACACCATTTTCTGTAATTACTAAACTTCCTGTTATAGCACACGTTTTCTTTTTGGCTAATTCTTTTAACCAAGTCATGGTTTCTCCTTCCATGGTTTCAGCAACAGCAGATGGATTCATTGTAAAACCTGAGGTAAACATTTCAGGAAGTATGAATAAATCAAACCGTTGATCTTCATTTATAAAATATTCTTCGATGAATTTTCGATTTACTACGGGATTTTCCCAAGCTAATTTGGTTTGAAAAAGGGCTATTTTCA
>Ga0075160_10000634_pt1 | contig 21938 bp, 18 predicted proteins | sample JI91814C2DNA_FD_70969 | JGI IMG/M metagenome (GOLD analysis project Ga0075160, IMG submission 70969) | Wastewater effluent complex algal communities from Wisconsin, to seasonally profile nutrient transformation and Carbon sequestration -... | ecosystem: Engineered > WWTP > Effluent > Algae... | reverse complement strand
GCCACCTGAACCGGCTCTGTGGCGACGACGCGGCGCTGCGCGAGCGGGTCGAGCGCTTGCTCGCCGCCGATGCGGCGGTGGCGGAACCGTTCCTGCAGCCGCGCCGCACTGGTGGTGCTGCGAAGGCCGAGATCGGCGAGCAGCCGGGCGATCTGGTCGATCGCTACAAGCTGCTGCAGGCGATCGGCGAGGGCGGCATGGGCACGGTGTGGATGGCCGAGCAGCGTGAGCCCGTGGTGCGCAAGGTGGCACTGAAGATCGTCAAGCTCGGCATGGACACGCGCGAGGTCGTCGTGCGGTTCGAGGCCGAACGGCAGGCGCTGGCGCTGATGGACCACCCGAACATCGCCAAGGTGCTCGACGGTGGCGCCACGGCGAACGGGCGGCCCTACTTCGTGATGGAGCTGGTGAAGGGCGTGCCGATCACCGACTACTGCGACCAGGCGAAGCTCGGCCTGCGGCAGCGGCTCGAACTGTTCACCAAGGTGTGCGAGGCGATCCAGCACGCGCACCACAAGGGCGTCATCCACCGCGACATCAAGCCGAGCAACGTGCTGGTGACGCTGCACGGCGGCGTGCCGGTGCCGAAGGTGATCGACTTCGGCATCGCCAAGGCGACCAGCGCCGAGCTGACCAAGAAGACGCTGTTCACCCAGTACGCGCAGATCCTCGGCACGCCCGAGTACATGGCGCCCGAGCAGGCGGAGATGTCGGGCCTCGACATCGACACGCGCGCCGACGTCTACTCGCTCGGCGTGCTGCTCTACGAGCTGCTGACCGGCACCAAGCCGTTCGACGTGAAGACGGCGCTGCAGGTCGGCTTCCAGGAGCTGCTGCGCACGATCCGCGAGGACGAGCCGCAGAAGCCGTCGACGCGGGTGTCGACGCGCGGCGCCGCCGCGGTGGTGTCGAGCCAGGAACACGCGAACGTGCGCGCCTGGAGCGAACGCCTGCGCGGCGACCTCGACTGGATCGTCATGAAGGCGCTCGAGAAGGACCGTTCGCGTCGCTACGACACGCCGAACGGCTTCGCCGAGGACGTCGCACGCTTCCTGCGCGACGAAGCCGTGCTCGCCGCCCCGCCGAGTGCCAGCTACCGGCTGCGCAAGTTCGTGCATCGTCGCCGGCGTCTGGTGGCCGCGGCCAGCGTCGCCGTGCTGCTGTTGCTCGCCGGCGTCGTCGGCACCAGCTGGGGCATGGTGCAGGCCCTGCGCGAACGCAACCGCACCGAGGTCGCGCGTGCGGAAGCGCAGGAGAACCTGCAGAAGGCACAGGCCGCGGGGGCCAAGGCGCTGCAGAGTGCCGCCGAGACGCAGGCCGTCGCCGAGTTCCAGGCGCAGCTGCTCGGGGACCTCGACGTGCCGGCGATGGGCATCGGCCTGCGCCAGGCGCTGCTCGGTTCGGTCGCGCCCGGCCAACGCGACGCGCTGGCGACCTCGCTGGCGGCGGTGAACTTCACCGACCTGGCGCTCGGGGCGCTGGACGCGAACGTGTTCCAGCGCTCGATCCGCACCATCGAGACCTCGTTCGCGGACCAGCCCGGCATGCAGGCGCGCCTGCTGCAGGTGGTCGGCGAGACGATGCGCGGGCTCGGCCTCGTCGCCCCGGCGCGGGTGACGGTGCTGCGCGCGCTCGAACTGGCGAAGCAGGCGTTCGGCGACGGCGATCCGCGCACGCTGTCGGTCACGGCGATCCTGCTGGGCGTGCAACGCGATGCCGGCGAGTTCGAGGCCGTCGAGCGTGGCAGTCGGCAGCTGCTCGCAGCACTCGAGCGGGTCCCGGACGTTCGTGCCACCGACTTCGCACACGCCCACGTGCTCCTGGGCAAGGCCCTGAGCAGCTCCGGCAAGCTGGACGAGGCCGTCGAACATCTGACCAAGGCACGCGACCTGTTCGCCCAGGCCTTTGGCAGCGACGGTGTCGACGAACTCTCGGTGCGGCACAGCCTGGTGGTGCTGACCGCGCGCCGCGGGCAGTACGCCGAAGCCGAGCGGCTGGCGCGCGAGTTGTTGGCACAGGAGCGGCGCGTGCTGGGGCCGCAGCACGACCAGACCCTCAGCACGGCGAGTGTGCTCGGTTCGATTCTCTCCGATACCGAGAACGTGGCTGCGGCCGAGCCGATCCTGCGCGAGGTGGTCGACGCGTTCCGTGGGCGCTTCGGCGATGCGCACCCGCGCACCTTGCACGCCAAGGGGACGCTGGCCGCGAACCTGGAGCGTCAGGGGCGGCTCGACGAAGCGGAGCCGATGGCGCGCGAGGCGTATGCCGAGCAGGTCCGCGTGTTGGGCGAGCGGCACCCCGAGACGCTGCAGTCCCTCGGCAAGTTGGGGGCGATCCATCTGCGGCGAGGCGACGCCCTCGCTGCGGAACCCGTGCTGACCACGGCGGTCGCGGGCTTGCGCGCGGCGCTGGGGTTCGACCACGACGAGACGCTGACGGTGGCCGGTCACCTGGCCGGCACGCTCCACAAACTGGAACGCTTCGAGGAGTCGTTGCAGCTGAGCCAGGCGATCTTCGAGGCCATGCAGCGGCTGCACGGACCAAGGCACCCGCACACGTTGAATGCCGCGAACAACTACGGGTCGGCCCTGTGGGGTCGCGGCCGCGCCGCCGAGGCAGTGCCGGTGTTCCGCGCCGCACTGCCGGCGCAGCGTGAGGTGCTCGGGGCGACGCATCACGAGACCCTGATCACGCAGTGCAACCTCGCGGTCAACCTGCGCGCGACCGGGGCGCTTGGCGAAGCGATCGAGCTGCTGCAGCAGGCCGAGCCGCACTTCGACAGCGTGCCGGAACTGGCCGGCATGCACTTCGAACTGCTCGGCATGCTGGCCGAACGCGGTGACGCCGCGGCGGTGGTGGCGCTGGTGCCGAAGCTGGTCGCCCGAGCGCGCGCGGCGCAGCCCGCCGGATCGGTCGAACTGGCGCAGGAGCTCGCCCGGGCGTCGGCCGCGTTGCTGCAGGTCGAACGCTGGGCCGATGCCGAGGCGCTGCTGCGCGAGCTGCTGCCGATCCGCGAGGCGAAGCTCGCCGGGGCCTGGCAGCCCGAGGTCTCGCGTTCGCAGCTCGGTTCGGCACTGCTGGGGCAGCGCCGCTTCGCCGAGGCCGAGCCGCTGTTGGTCGCGGGTGCCGAGGGGTTGCTGCAACGGCTCGAGACGATGCCGCCGGGGGCGCGCATTCGCGTACGCGAAGCCGTGGCCAGAGTGGTCGACCTCTACGTGCAATGGGGCGCAGCGGAACCGGGAACCCCTCGCGCAGAGCAGTCCACGATGTGGCGCGAGCGCCTCGCGTCGTTGCCGGCGGACGCGCGCTGAGATCCCGGCAGGCGGTGGTGGGCTCCGCGGTGCCCGATGGTGCTCGCTTCGTCCTGCCGTGTCGATCGACTACGGTGCCCGTCCGTCGGACCAGTCGGAACGCGCGTCGTCGCGCCCATGAACACCACGCTCAGCATCCTGATCCCCGCCTTCAACGAAGAGGCGACGATCTTGAAGGTCCTCGACCGGGTGGTGGCAGTGCAGTTGCCGGGTGGCGTCGCCAAGGAGATCGTCGTCGTCGACGACGCCTCCACGGATCGCACGAAGGAACTGGTGGAGGGCTACCTCGCGAACCGCGAGCGCGACCCGTCGGCAGTGTCGGTGGACCAGCGGGTCGTCGGCATCCGGCTGTTCTCGCAGCCTCGCAACCTGGGCAAGGGGGCGGCCCTGCACAAGGGCATCGAGTTGGCGACGGGCGACTACATCGTCGTGCAGGACGCCGACCTCGAGTACGACCCGAAGGAGTACGGCCTGCTGCTGCAGCCGATCCTCGACGGCTTCGCCGACGTCGTCTACGGCTCGCGCTTCATGGGCGGGAATCCGCACCGGATCCTGTTCTTCTGGCACTCGATCGGCAATCGCCTGCTGACCTTCCTGTCCAACATGTTCACCAACTTGAACCTGACGGACATGGAGACCTGCTACAAGATGTTCCGCGCCGAGATCCTGAAGCAGATCGTGCTCGTGGAGCGGCGCTTCGGGTTCGAGCCCGAGGTCACGGCGAAGGTGGCGCGGTTCCCGGGCATCCGGATCTACGAGGTCGGCATCTCGTACTACGGAAGGACCTACGAGGAGGGCAAGAAGGTCCGCATGAAGGACGCCTTCCGCGCCCTTTGGTGCATCGTGAAGTTCAACGTCTTCGATCGACGCTGTCGCAAGTAGGGAGCGCGTCCGGCGGCACGCTGTGCGCGCTCAGTCTGCAGCCAGCACGTAGCGCAGGAGCGGCACGTTCGCCGGCCAGTGCGGCACCTCGTGGTTGCGTTCGCCGAGGCGCTGGAAGCCGCAGTGTTCGAGGATGCGCAGCGATGCGACGTTGTCGGCGAGCACTTCGGCCCACTGCAGACGCAGCCGCAGGTAGTCGAAGCCGACGCGCACCGCCGCTTGCACGGCGTGGCGGCCGACGCCGCGGCCCTGGTCCTGGCGCCCGACCCAGTAGCCGAGTTCGGCAGTGCCGTTCTCGACGTGATGGAACCCGACCAGGCCGACGAAGCGCCCGTCGTCCTCGATCGCGAACACGTGCGCCGTGCCGGCCTCGCGCTCACGCTGCATCGCCGCGAAGAACAAGAGCGCCCCGTCGGCGGGATACGGGTTGGGCACCCGTGTGCGCGCGGCGATCGCGGGGTCGGCAGCGAGCTGCTGCAGGGCGGCCAGGTGCCGTTCGTGCAGGCGGTAGATGCCGCAGGTCTCGGCGAGTGGGCGGCGTTCGGTCATGGCGTGACGAAGGTAGCGTCGAACGAGGTCGCGACCGGACCGTCGAGGCGCTGGTTCTTCACCCGGCAGCGCGCCGCTGTCGTGCTGCGGGTCACTTGGTCTGTACTTCGAAGCCCTTCCCGGCGCGCCAGCGGGACTCCTGGAGCACCTTGCCCGTGGCATCGGTGACGACCCCCGCGTCGTACAGACCGTCCCGATCCTCGTCGGTCCACGTGACCGTCAGGCCGTCGCTCCGCGACTCGACGACGCGCAGGTAGAAGCCGTCGATGTACGAATCGAAGACGGCGACCTTCTTCGCGGCCGTGTCGTACACCTCGATGGTCTCGTAGATGCCGTCGCGGCCCTTGTCGTGAAACAGGCGCAGCAGCTTCCCGTCGCTGCGCCGCGTTTCAGCGAGCACATCACCGTCCCACCGGTAGTCGAGGTCCGGGCTCGGCGGCATCTCTGGCGCCTTCGAGTTCCGCCACAAGAACGCGAACAGCACGGCCGCGCCGCTCGCCAGAACGAGCAAGGCCAGCAGTAGTCGGTTGCTCGAGTTCGCGGTCGCCGCCGCAGCAGCGGGGCGTCGCAACGGAATCGGCTCGGGGCTCGCCGCCAGCGCGGCACGCTCGAGTTCGACCGGATCGACCGGCTCCGGCTGCAGGATCTCTCTCGCGTGCGCGAGGCTGCTGGTCGGCACGATCACCTTCGTGCCGACCAGGTTCATCAGACGCTGGCTGGCGGCGAACTCGTCCACCAGCGAGTCGCCGTCGGTGCGCGCCGGGATGCCCTCGGCCCGCAGCATCGCCACGAAGATCTTCGCCTCGGAGGGCGTGCTGGCGACGCGCGCGACGGATTCGATGGGTTCGCTCATGGGGGCTTCCGTGACTCCGGGGGAGTTGTGGCGGCGCGTGCGTGCGAGCCGCCGAGCCGTTCCCCGGAGCTGGGTGGCATTGTGGCGCCGTGGGGACGACCGGGCCTAGCGACTTCTCCGGGAGTGGGTTGCCGTCCGCTCGACGGACGCGTGGCCCCGCCGTAGGTTCGCCGACGATGCACCAACCTCGCTTCGACCGCCGCACGTTCCTGTGGCTGGCATCTGGCGCCACGCTGGCGAGCTGCCGCGGTTCGGCGAACGCATGGCCCGGCGGCCAGCTGGCGGCGGAACTCGCGGAACTCGAACGGGCGCGCGGCGGCCGCCTCGGTGTCGCGGTGCTCGACACCGGCGACGGCACCGTGCGTGGCCATCGGCTCGACGAACGCTTCGCGCTGTGTTCGACGTTCAAGCTCGTGCTGGCGGCGATGGTGCTCGACCGGGCTGCGCGCGGCGAGCTGTCCCTCGACGAGTGCCTTCGCATCGCGCCGGACGATCTGCTCGGACACGCGCCGGTCGCAAGGGCCGCGGTCGATGCCGCGGTGGCGCGCGGGGCGAGGGAAGGTGAAGCGACGCGACGCGAGCTCGCCAAAGCGGTCCAGACCCGCAGCGACAACACGGCCGCGAACCTGCTGCTGCGGGACCTCGGCGGGCTGGCCGCGTTCGCCGCCTTCTGCCGCGCTCACGGCGATCTGGTGACGCGGCTCGATCGCTTCGAACCCGAGATGAACGACGTGCGGCCGGGCGACGACCGTGACACCACGACGCCGCGCGCGATGGCGCAGCTGGTCGCGCGACTGTTCGCCGGCGCGATCGCGCCCGAGGCCCGGCAGACGCTGTGGCAGTGGATGGTCGCGACCGAAACCGGGGCCGCGCGCGTGCGCGCCGGGCTGCCGCCTGCGTGGCTGGCCGGCGACAAGATCGGCACCGGCGGCGGTGCTGGCGTGACCGTCAAGTGCAACGACGTGCTGCGGATCGAGCCGCCGGGCCGGGCTCCGCTCGTGGTCGCCGTCTACTACGACACCGGCGTCGAGGCCGAATGGCCGAGCGAGGCCGACGAGGCCGTGCTGGCCGAGGTCGGCCGCATCGTGGCCCGCTGGGAATGATCCGCGGCACGGCGGACGAAGACGCGCGCCAGACCCTCGTGATCCGAACCGGTTCGGGCAGATCGCCTCGCGCCCATCGTCCCCGGCCCCTGGCCGATCTCGTCAAGACTTGGTGGGACTTGGACCGGAGGGACCCTCGGCGCGTATCCTCCGCCCGCCCCGAATCCGGAGACCATCCATGCGCTCATCGATCCTCGTCACTCTGCTGTTCGCCTTGCCCGCGTTCGCCCAGGAGGCGACCTGGCTCACCAAGTTCGAAGAAGCCAAGGCCCAGGCGGCCAAGGAGAACAAGTACGTGCTCGCCAACTTCACCGGCAGCGACTGGTGCGGCTGGTGCATCAAGCTGAAGGACGAGGTGTTCACGAAGCCCGAGTTCGCGGCGTGGGCGAAGGACAAGGTCGTGCTGGTCGAGCTCGACTACCCGCGCAAGACCGAGCTGCCGGCCGAGCTGAAGGAGCAGAACGAGAAGCTCGCCACGAAGTACGAGATCCAGGGCTATCCGACGATCCTGCTGCTCGACGCCGAGGGCGAACAGGTCGGTGCGCTCGGCTACGAGAAGGGTGGCCCGGCGGTGTGGACCAAGACGGCCGACGAGGCGCTCGACGCCGCCAAGGCGAAAGCCGCGATGGCCAAGGCTTGGACGACCGACTACGAGGCGGCGCTGGCGCAGGCCAAGAAGGAGAAGAAGTTCGTGATCGCCGACTTCACCGGCAGCGACTGGTGCGGCTGGTGCATCAAGTTGAAGGAAGAGGTGTTCGACAAGCCGGAGTTCCACGCATGGGCCAAGGACAACGCCGTGCTGCTCGAGCTCGACTTCCCGCGCAACAAGAAGCTGCCCGAGGAGCTGCAGAAGCAGAACGAGAAGCTGCGCGATCGCTTCAAGATCCGCGGCTACCCGACGATCGTCTTCCTCGACGCCGGCGGCAAGGAACTGGGCCGCGGCGGCTACGTGGCCGGGGGGCCGGCCTCGTGGATCGCCGAAGCCGAGAAGCAGTCGGGCGTGAAGTCGAAGAAGCCGAAGGCCGCCGGCAAGAAGAAGTGAGCCGGGCTCACGGCGACAGCCCGACGTCGGCGCGCAATCGCGCGCGGTCGAGGCCCGCGACCAGTTCGCGCAGGTTGCCGTAGATCGCCGCGTGGCCGAAGCCGCCGGCGACCATCTCGTCGAGGGCTTGCGCCGGCGTCCAGCCGTGCACCGCGACCCGCCAGGCGGCGACCACGGCCCCGGTGCGGTCGGCGCCGTGCCAGCAGTGCACGACCACCGGCTTCTCGGCGGCGAGCAACGCGCGCAGCGCCGCGACCAGTTCCGGGTAGGTGAGGCTGCCAGCACCGAGCGGCACCTCCACCAGCACGAGGCCGCTGCCGGCCACCTCGTCGTGGTCGCTGTGCCACGACCGCAGGTTGACGATCGTGCGCAGGCCGTGCCCCGCGAGTTCGCGCATGCCGGCGTCGTCCGGCTGGCCGCAGCGATACAGCACGTCGTCGACACGGTGCCAGTTGTCGATCGAGCTGCCGACCATCGGTTGCGCCCAGTGCAGCGGGCGCGGGCGGGTCGTCTCCGAACTCGTGGTGCCGCAGGCGAGCAGGGCGAACGGCAGGAGCAACGCAGCTCGTCGCGGGGCACGCACCATGGCGCAGAGCGTAGCGCCGGACCTGGTGCTTGTCGGTGCGGCCGTCGCACCGCACGCTGTGGCGATGGGATCCCTGCTGCCTCGCAGCTTCGCGGCTTCTTCGCTCCTGTGGTTGGCCCCGTTCGCGTCCGCACAGGGCGACGAGGCGGCGAAGCCCGACGCCAAGAAGGCCGAACTCGTCGCCGAGGCCCGCGTCAAGCTCGCGGCGGTCGGCTACTCCGTGCCGGAGGCGGTCGAGGCGCGCACGCGCACGGCGGCCGAGGTGATCGACGACCTGCGGGCGCACCAGGAGCTGCTGTTCCCGCGCGACGGCTTCGAGTTGCAGTTCGCGCTGCTGAAGGCGCTGCGGCTCGACGCCGGGCGCGATGCTGCGGCGCTGCGCGAACGCACCATCGCCGAGATGGCCCGTGGGACCGCTGCCTACTACGACACGATCGGCAAGGCGTTCGTGCTGCTGTCGACCCAGGCGGGCGACGTCAACGAGGCGCTCGGCGGCTCGTTGGCGCTGGTCACGCACGAACTGGTGCACGCCTGCCAGGACGCCCGCGACGGCGGGCTCGGCACCTTCTTCGCCGCCAAGGACGGCAGCATCGATCGCGTGCTGGCGCGGCGCATCGTCGTCGAGGGCGAGGCCGAAGTGGTCGCGGTCTGGGCCCTGGTCGGCGAGGCCGAGGCGAAGAAGATCGGCTCGATGGAGTTGGCGCACGGGCTCGACAAGCTGTTCGCCGGCCAGCTGACCGGTGCGATCTACGAGGCCGGCCGGCGCGTCATGGCACAGCGTTTCGTCACCGGTGGGCGCGATGCGCTGGCGAAGTCGTGGACGGCGCCACCGACGTCGACCGAGCAGCTGCTGCACGCCGACAAGCTCGGAAACGACGTGCCGCAGCAGGTCGTGCTGCCGGACTTCGGCGCGCTGCGCGTCGTCGCGAGCACGACGCTCGGCGAACTGCTGGTGCAGGAGATCCTGCGGCAGCTCGGAGCCAGCACGAACGAGGCGTACCGGGGCGCCTGCGGCTGGGACGGCGACACGCTCGCGATCGTCCAGGGCGAGAAGGGCGCTGCGGCGCGTGGGGTCGTGTGGCGCACGTACTGGGATCGCGACGAGGATGCGAGCCAGTTCGAGCAACGGATGGCGAAGGCGAGGCGCGGTCGCACCCAACGCCACGGGCGCGTCGTCGACTACGTGCAGGTGCCGTTCGACGAGCTGGAGGACGACCTGGTGGCGAAGCTCGCCGCGGCGGTGCCCGAGCTCGCGCAGGACGCCGACGCGGCGGCGAGCACGGCGGCAGCGGAGGACGCGTCGCAACGGGAGGCCGCGGCCCAGGGCGTGCGCGGGGACCGGTGGGAGCTCGCGAAGTTCGGGCTGTCGGTGCCCGTGCCGAAGGGCTTCGAGGAGAAGGAGGTGCGTGGCCTCACGGTGCTGATCGACAAGTCGGCCGGGCGGGGTTTCGCCAACAACATCAACGTGCAGGCGGTGCCACGCGGCCCGATCGCCGACAACGCGCAGTTGCTGCAACAGAATCGCGAACAGCTCGAGGCGATGACGGGGATCGTCGTCGACCGGATCGAGGCGAGCGAACGGTCCGGCCAGCCCGTGATCGAAGTCGAGCTCCACGGCCGGCTCGGCCGCTCGTCCGAACTGCACTGCCTCGTGGTGGCGTTCCTGCGAGGGGACCAGACGGTGAGCGTGACCATGACCGTGGCGAAGGACGATTGGGCGGCCAGCGAAGCCGAGGCGCGACGCGTGATGCAGGGCATCGAGATCTCGCCACCCTGAACGCGCGACCGGGCTCGTTCGACGATGGTGCGGAGGCGTCGACTCGGGTACGCCACTGCCATGAGCAAGCTCCTCGTCGTCGCCGGTTCGACCCGCAGTGGGGCCTTCAGCAAGCAACTGGCGCGCGCCACCGCGGCTCTCGCGGTGGCGAAGGGGCACGAGGCGACGTTCGTCGACCTGCGCGACTTCGTGATGCCGCTCTATGACGGTGACCTCGAGGAAGCGAAGGGCCTGCCGGAAGGTGCGCTACGGCTGCGCGCGCTGGCGAAGGCGCACGAGGCGCTGCTGGTGGTGACGCCGGAGTACAACGCCTCGCTGTCGGCGGTGCTGAAGAACGCGCTCGACTGGCTGTCGCGGCCATACGCCGCCGAGCCGGGCGTGTCGGTGTTCGCCGGCAAGGTCGCGGCCGTGATGGCGAGTTCGCCCGGGGCGCTCGGCGGCCTGCGTGCGCTCGTGCACCTGCGCCAGGTGCTGATGAACCTGGGCCTCCAGGTGCTGACCGAGCAGTTCGCGCTCGGCAACGCGGGCAGCGCATTCGGGCCGGACGGCAAGCTGGCCGACGCCAAGACCGCGGCGACCGTCGAGAAGATCGTGCTGCGGCTGCTGCAGGTCGCCGGCAAGCTGGCCTGAGTGCGCTCGGCTCGATGCCATCGGGGGTCGGCGGGGGCCGCGAAGTTCGCCTGGAGCCCGAGCTTGATCCGGCCGAAGATTGGACATAGTCTAAATCCATCGTGAGCACCGCTTCCCACCAGGACCTGATCGACAGGCTCGAGCGCGCCGGCATCCGGCCGTCCGCCCAGCGCGTCGCGATCGCCGCCTACGTGCTGGCGACCGAGGACCACCCGAGTGCCGACGAGGTCTGGAACCGCGTCAAGGCCGACTTCCCGATGGTCTCGCGCGCGACGGTCTACAACACGCTGCAGCTGTTCCGCGAGCACGGCCTGGTGCAGCAGCTGGTGCTCGCCGAAGGCAGCGTGGTGTTCGATCCGAAGGTCGAGCCGCACCACCACTTCGTCGACGACGCGACCGGCGCGATCCACGACATCCCGTGGACGGCGCTGCGCGTCGGCAAGGTCGACGAGCTCGAAGGCGTCGACGTGCGCGACTACATGGTGGTCGTGCGCGGCCGCAAGAAGGAAGGCAAGCGCCGCTGACCTTCGCCCCGAAGACTTCCAGGGCGCGCCTGCGCCCAGCGCTTAGACACAGTCCAGATTCAGACAAGCAACCAATCCGAGAGAACGATCATGCTGACCGTCGGCAACACCCTCCCCTCCTTCCGTCTGCGCGCCGCCGTCTCGCTCGAGCCCGGCAAGCAGTTCCAGGACGTGCAGAACGACAGCTACGCCGGCAAGTGGCTGGTGCTGTTCGCCTGGCCGCTCGACTTCACGTTCGTCTGCCCGACCGAGATCGCCGAGTTCGGCAAGCGCAACGGCGACTTCGCCGACCGCGACGCGCAGGTGCTCGGCCTGTCGTGCGACAGCGAGTTCGTGCACCTGGCGTGGCGCACGCACCACCCGGACCTGAAGAACCTGCCGTTCCCGATGCTCGCCGACACGAAGCGCGAGTTGACCCAGGCGCTCGGCATCCTGCACCCGACGGAGGGCATTCCGCTGCGCGCGACCTACCTCGTCGACCCGCAGGGCGTGATCCGCTTCGCGTCGGTGCACGACCTCGACGTCGGCCGCAACGTCGACGAGGTGCTGCGCACGCTCGATGCGCTGCAGACCGGCGAGCTGTGCCCGTGCAACTGGAAGAAGGGCGAGAAGACCCTGGAGGCGAAGTGATGGACCCGCTCCAGCAACTGGTCGCCGGTCTGCCCGACACGGCGAAGGACATCCGGCTGAACCTCGGCACCGTGCTGCAGCAGGGCACGCTGTCGCCCGCGCAGCGCCACGGTGTGGCGCTGGCGGTGGCGTGGGCCGCGCGTTCGCCGGCGCTGGCAACGGCGATCACCGCCGCTGCCGGCGAGCAGCTGCCGGCGGCGAGTGCGGCCGACGCGCAGGCGGCGGCGGCGTTGATGGCGATGAACAACGTCTACTACCGCTTCCGCCACATGGTCGGGAAGCCGGAGTACGAACAGCTCCCGCCGCGGCTGCGCATGCAGCGGCTGGTCGCACCGGCTGGACCGAAGGTCGACTTCGAACTGTTCGCGCTGGCGGTCAGCGCCGTGTTCGGCTGCGGTACCTGCGTGCAAGCGCACGAGAAGGTCGTGATCGACGGCGGGCTCACGACCGCGCACGTCAACGACGCGATCCGCATCGCCGCGACCGTGCACGCCGCGGCGACGGCGCTTTCCTGGAACCAACCCATTGCGGCATGATCCGCACCACGAAGCCATGAAGAACACTCCGAGCCCACTCCCCGCACCCGCGCGCAAGCAGATCTGCGAGGCGCTGCGCGCCGTGCTGACCGACGGCCTCGACCTCTACACGCAGCTGAAGGTCGCGCACTGGAACATCAAGGGCCCGCACTTCGCGGCGCTGCACCCGCTGTTCGACACGTTCGCGACCGACCAGGCGGCGAACAACGACGAGGTCGCGGAGCGCATCCTGACGCTCGGCCACCTCGCCGTCGGCACCGCGCGCCATGTCGCCAAGAACTCGCGGCTGCCGGAGTACCCGCAGGGCACGACCAAGGACCTCGAGCACGTGGCGCTGCTCGCCGAGCGCATCGGCGCGCACCTCGACGGGGTGCGCTCGGCGCGCGAGGTCGCGAAGAAGCGCGAGGACGAGGACACGTTCGACCTGCTGACCGGCATGGTCGAGCAGTTCGAGAAGCACGCCTGGTTCCTGCACGCGACGCTCGACGGCTGAGCTACGGCTCTGGCGTCCGGTTCGCGGCGCCGGTACGGCGTCGAGTTCGCGGGCGACGGCGTCGCTCCGTTCGTCGAGGGCGCGAAAGCTCGCGGCGATCCAGGTGTCGCAGGTGCGCGCCGCCGCACGGTCGCCTGGGCGGGAGATGGTTGGGCGGCGAGCGGAGCGAGCCGGACCGCGGCGACCAGCATTTGGCAGTGCAATCGCGGTCCGTATCGCGTCGCCGCCCGCACCGCAGTCGTCAAAACCTCGCCCCGGCACCCCGGCCGTACAGGAGTCTGGCGAACAACACGCTGACGATCAGCGGTGCAACACACGTTGTGTCCACGCTGACGGTGACGCAGACGGCACTCACCCCAAGGCCGAGCAGGAGGAGTCTTCCGACGGACCCCCTCACAATCACCATGCACATAGCCATTGGGCTACTGAAGAATGCCAGCATGGCACCGACCAGGACGCCGTTCCGCCAGACGTCGAGAGCTGGATCGCCAAAGCGTGAGCTGGTGGAACAGAGGATCACCGCCCCGGCATAGCACAGGATCGCCCACTCCAAGATCGCGACCAGGGTCAACACGTCCCCAGTGGAAGTGCTCTTGCGTTGCTCCCGATCATCCGTGATGGCCATGGGTGGGATCACCTGGAGCCGCTTCCCCGTCCTGTCCGACAACTCGAACGCGCGCATTTCCGGGCGAAGTGTCGACCTCGAGGTTCTATCCGGTCGCTCTTGCAGCCGCCTGTGTCTGCCCAGTGTGTAGGGCCACGGTCGACGCAGGCGGCGAGGCGCTGGCGAAGGGCCGCGGGCCTACGACTGCTCGCCGCGCGCGAACTTCGCCGTCGTCTCCTGGAAGCGCTGCTTGCCGGCCTCGACGACGCGGCGGATCTCGCGGGCGTTCTGCTCGCTCTCCTTGCGCAGCTCGGCGACCAGCTTCAGCGAGTCGACCTGGTAGTCGGTGATCGCAGCCACCAGCTTCTCGACCGACTTCGGGTCGATGGTCGAGCCGTAGCCGGCCTTCAGTGCCGCCTTCTCGAGGTCGCGGCCGAGGTCGGCGACGTCCTCGAGGCCCTTGTTGACGCCCTTCTTCAGCGCTTCGTGCGCCTGCGTCGCCTCGTGCAGCCCGTGCTGCGACGTGTAGACCGCGCCGAGGATCGTGAACACGTGCTCGTTGGTGGTGAAGAACGTCACCGAGCGCCGGTAGACCTGGTCCTTGACGTCGTGCGTCTGCTTCAGCTTCGCGACCAGCGTCTCGCCGACGTCGTAGCCGATCTGCAGGTTCTCGGCGACGTCCTTCAGCAGCTGGAAGCAGCGGTCCTCCTTCTGGAACGCGTGCATGGCCTGGTCGCGCGCCAGCTGCAGCCGCGACTTGGTCGGCGCGTCGGCAGAGGCCGCGTCGTCGACCGCCTTCTGGGCAGCCGCCAGGGCCGTGCGCGACGCATCGAGCGTCGCCGTCTGCGTCTCGAGCACTTCGCGCGCGACGATCTCCGCCTCCTTCAGGGCGAAGCGGAAGTCGATGTAGCCCTCCATGATCGCCTGCTCCTTCTGCAGCTGCGTCTGCGTGTCGGTGGTCACCGACTTGTAGATCGTGGCGATCTTCTGGAAGCGATCGCTCGGCGTGCCGCGACGCATGCGCATCCACAGGTTCGTGACGCGCTCGGTGAAACTGATCTTGCCGTCGTCGAGCTGCGCGATCAGCGTCTTGCTGTCGTCGCGGATGCTGTCGAACTGCTGCGAGATCTCGAGGTAGCGGTTGCCGACCTGAACGTCCTCGACGTTGTCGCGCACCATCGCGTTGAAGCTCTGCATGTACTGCACGGTCTTGGCGATGGTCATCACCTTCGCCTCGTCGACGTGGCGCACCTCCTCGAGCAGCTTGACCAGCTGCGGCGGCGCGTCCTGCTTCGGCAGGATGCCATAGCGCTGCAGCACGGCGAGTGCCTGGTCGAGGTACTTCTGGACGGAGGAGCCGTTCTGGGCCGGCTTGGTGACAGGATTCTGCGACACGGTGATTCCCTTGGCGTGGACGGCGCGGCAGCTTACCGCGGCCATCCGGTCCGCTCGCCTGTCGATCGTGAACGTTCCGCCGTCCACCGCCTCCTCGCCCGGGTCCCTCTCGCCAGGATCCCTGCCCGCCGACGCCAGCATGCACGACATGCTGCGCATCATGGACGTCGCGTCGGCGCTGCGCCGCGAACGCGAGACCGCCGAGGCCCAGCTCGACGTCGCGACCGCGAAGGCCCGCCTGCGCGAGCGCCTGCTGGCGACCGCGGCCGCGGCCGGCGAGACGGTGACCCCGGCCGAGGTCGAAGCCGCGATCACGCACTACTTCGCCGAACAGCACCGCTACGCCGATCCGCCGCCCGGGCTGAGGAACTTCCTGCTGCACTGCTGGGTGCAGCGCGGCGGCTGCCTGTTCCTGCTGGTGTTCGTGGGGCTGCTGTCGTGGGGCGTGCTCGCCCTGCTCGACGGCTTCGGGGGTGGGGCCAGCAAGCCGGTCGTGACGCCTCCGGGGCGCACCGAACCGGCGACACCGAAACCCTCGACCCCGCCGCCGAGCAAGCCCGTGGAGAACGTCGCCCAGCCGCCCGCTGTGGTGGCGCCCGTGGTGGTGACGCCACCGCCACCGCCGGTCGAGGACCTGGCGACGATGTGGGCTGCGTTCGAGGCCGAGGCTGCGGCGGCGCGCGCGCTGGCCGCCGACGACGTCGCGGTCGCCAGCGTGGAGCAGGTCCAGAAGCGTGGTGCCATGCTGTTCCGCAGTGGCAACCTGGAGCGGCTGCGCGCCTCGCGCAGGGAACTCCGCGAGGTCGCCGTGCGCCTGGACGAGGAGTACACGGTGACGATCGTCGACCGCCGCGACGAGGTGACCGGCTTCGAACGTCTCGCCGGCGATCGCATGTCCGGGCTCTACCTGGTGGTCGAGGCCCTCGATGGCAACGGGGTCGCGTTGGCGCGGCCGATCGTCGACCTGGAGCGCAAGGAGCGCGTCGTGGTGAAGCGTTGGGGCGAGGAAGTGCCCGCCGAGGTCTGGGAGCGCATCGCCGCCGACAAGCAGAAGGACGGCGTGCTCGACGAGACCCTGTTCGCACGGAAGCGCCGCGGCTTCATGAGCGAAGAGGTCGTGATCGAGGACGGCAGGGGCCGACCGCTGGCGCAGGGCCGGAGGGTGACCAAGTGGTGAGATCCGGCGGCGAGGTGTTGGGCGAAGTGGTGCGCGCTGCGGCCACGGCGCGGGCGCACGCCGACGCCGCCGAGCGCGCGGCGCGCGTCGTGCGCGATCGCATGCACGACCTGACCGAAGAGCGGCTGCGCACCGTGCGCGAGCTCGCCGGCATGCAGTTGCCGGTGCTCGACGAGGCGACGGTCGGGGCGGCGATGCCCGAGGTCGCCGCCGACCTGCAGCGCTTCGAGCGGCAGCGGCAGCAGCGCGAACGCGAGCTCGGCGCCGAGCTCGCGACCCATGAACAGGCTGCCGCGACCCTCGACCAGCAGTTGCGCGACCTGACCAAGAATCTCGATGCGGTGGTGGTGCGCCGCGACGACCTCGAACGGGCTGCCGCCGCGAAGCTCGCCGCCGACCCGGCCCACCCGGCGCTGGCGGAGCAGGCGACGCAGGCGGAGGTGGCGCTGGCGCGCGACCAGGCGCGCGCCGCCGAGCTCGCCGCCGAGGCCGAAGCGAAGCTGCCGCCGTACGAGCAGAGCCGCCTGTTCCAGTACTTGTGGAAGCGCGGCTTCGGCACGCCCGAGTTCGCGGCGCGCGGCCTGACGGCGCGCCTCGATCGCTGGGTGGCCGAGGCCATCGACTACCGGCGCGTGGTCGGCAGCTACCGCTTCCTGAAGACGACGCCCGAGCTGGTCCGCCTCGAAGTGCAGCGTCGCACCCAGGAGGTCGAAGGCCTGCGGCAGCGGCTGGCGGCGATGGAGGCCGCGGCGGAAGCGGACGTCGGCGTGCCGCCTGTGCAGGCCGAGGTCGATCGTCTCGTCGAGGAACGGCAGCGGCTGGTCGCGCAACTCGCCGAGGGCCGGGAACGGCTCGCGCGCGTGCACACGACGATGCGCGAGGAGACCGACGGCCGCGGCGTGTTCCATGCGCGCGCCCTGCGCCAGCTCGAAGAGCTGCTGGCCCGCACCGAGGCGGCGACACTCGAACGGCGTGCGCGCGCGACGCCGGATCCGCGCGACGACCAGCTGGTCGCGGCCCTGCGCGCCTGCACCGAAGCCTTGCAGCGCAGCGCTGCCGAATCGCCGCCGCTCGAACAGGAGGCGGCGCGGACCGACGCGATCGCCGACGGGCTCGAAGAACTGGTCGTGCGCTACCGCCAGGCCGACTACGACGCCGGCCGCAGCGAGTTCTACGACCTCGAGCTCGGGGCGCCGCTGGCCGAGGTGTTGCGCGGGGCCAGGCCGCCGCTCGAACTGTGGCCGCTGCTGCGCAACCACCAGCGCTTCCGGCCGGCCCCGGTCGTGCACCACACGCACCGGGCCGCGAACGTGCTCCAGGGCATCGGCCTCGCGATCCAGGTGGCCGGCGTACTGGCCGACGTGGTCGGTGCCGCCTCGGGTTCGTCGCGACGGCACTCGAGCAGCCACGGCCGTCCCGGTGGTGGCTTCGGTTCGGGTGGTTCTGGTTCCAGCCCCGGCCGCACCATCGGCGGTGGCGGCGACGGGTTCCGGACCGGTCGCACGTTCGGTGGCGGCGGCGACGGCTTCCGCACCGGCCGCACGTTCTGACCCGCGGCTACGCGACGCCCAGCGCGAACGCGACCAGCAGCACGACGGTGCCGACCAGTGCCGTGACCAGTCCCGAGCGCCGCCGCTTCTTCAGGTAGAAGAGCAGCCACAGCCCGGTCAGCGACAGGAACGCCAGCACCACCGCACTCGCGTCGATCACGAACGCCCACACCGGCCCGCAGTCGCGGCCCTTGTGCAGGTCGTCGAGCAGCGCGATCCATGGCCGGCGGGCCTCTTCGAGCCGGTAGCGGCCGTCGGCGCGTTCGATGGTGGCGTCGGCCGAGTAGGCGGGGCCCTTCCAGATCACCGTGCACTGCGTGTCGTCGGTCTCGAATGCCGTCACCGTGCCGCGCAGGCCGTGCCGCGCGCGCAGCGCCTCGGCCACCGTCAGCTCGTCGACGTCGCCGGCGAGGGGTGCCGTCGGCAGCGTGCCTTCGAGCGTGCGCACGGCCGGTTCGCCGCCTTCGAACCAGTCGGCGTGGTTCAGCGTCAGGCCGGTGACCGCGAACAGCAGCGTGGCGGTGAGGCCGAGCATCGAGCCGTAGACGTGCAGCCAGCGAACCCACTGTGGCAGACGGCGGCCACCGTTGGACGTCGCTGTGGCCGTCACTTCGCAGCGCTCCGGGACACGGGCCCGAACGTCAGCTTCGCCGCGGCGACCTCCTCGTTGCCCTCGAGCTGCTTCTCGGACGGCTGCTGCAGCATCGCCAGTTCCTGGCGGATCAGCTGGTAGCTGCCGTGCTCGCGCACGACCTCGATGCAGACCAGGTAACGGTTGGCGATCACCTGCCGGCCTTCGTCGTCGGTGCCGTCCCAGACCAGCTGGTAGGCGCCGGCCTTGCGCGTCGCCTGCGAGACGAGGGACGCGAGTCGCGGGGTCTCGGCGTTGGTGCGGGTCCACCGGCGCAGATCGCGCAGCCAGCGGTCGTTGTCGTACCAGAGGGCGAGCGTGCGCACCGGCGCACCGGTGATGTCCTCGATCCAGACCGCCACGTAGGGACGCTTCCAGCCGCCGCGGCCACGCGTGCCGCTGCTGGCCGGCGCCTTGATCTCGAAGTCGACCTGCAGCGCGAAGCCGGGCGGCCAGGCCTTGGGGTCGATCGGCGCCGCGGTCGGCGTCGATGCCGCCACCGGAGCAGGCGTCGCGGCGAGCAGCGCCGCGAAGCCGGGGCTGCGATGCTCCTTGCCGTCGGCGGTGACCAGCACGCCTTCGGTGCCCGGCACCTCGGCGAGCAGGGCCAGTCCGTCCTTCGGGCCGAGCACGCACAGCAGCGTCGCCAGCGCATCGGCGGTGGCGGTGTCGGCAGCGACGACGCTGGCGCCGAGCACGCCGTCGCACGGCATGCCATTGCGCGGGTCGACGATGTGCGAGTGGTGCACCCCCGCGACGTCCAAGCCGCGGGCGTAGCCGCCGCTGCTGGCGACCGCGCGGTCGGCGAGCTGCAGCGTCGCGAGCGGGGGCGCGTTCGCAGCCGGTTGGCGCGGATCGGCGAGCGCGATCGTGGTCGGTTCGGCGCCGAGTCGGGTGTCGCCACCGATCTGGAACGCGACCAGCGCCACGCCCGGTTCCTTCGCCAGCGCCCGGACGGCACGATCGACGATGTGGCCCTTGGCGAACGCGTCGAGCGTCAGCGGGCCACGCACCTGCAGCGTGCCGTCGCGCAGCGTGTAGCTCGGCTCGCGCAGCGCCGCGACCTCGGCGGCGAGGGCCGCCGTGCTCGGCACCACGCCGTCCTTCGCCGCTTTCTGCCACAGGCGGCCGATGCGGGCGATGCCCGGCTCGAAGGCGCCGTGGCTGCGTTCGCGCCATTGCGCAGCGCTGGCCAGCACCTCGGCGAGTTCGGCGCTCGGCCGGCCACCGCCGGCGGCGCAGAGGCGCGACAGCTCGCTTTGCTCGTCCCAGGTGCTGAGCACCGTGGCCAGCCGTTCCACTTCGGCGAACACCGCGGCGGCGGCGCGTTCGGCGGCCGCGGCATCGGCGGCGCGCACGGTCAGCTGGCTGCTGGTGCCGAGCACCCCTTCGCGTGCGAACGGGAACAACGGTGCCTGTGCTCTGGCGCCGAAGCACGACAATGGAACGGCCAGCAGGCTGGCCACGACGACGGAGAGAGAGGCCACGGAGGGGAGCGGCGGGCAGGCGGGCGGGCCCTGGCATCGTGGCGGCTGGCGGGACGGCGCACAACGGTGCGGTGGCGCGCCCTGGCCGCTGGCGTGGCACGATGCGCGCATGCTGCGTCGGCTCGTGCTGGTGGTCCTGTTCTCGGCGTTCGGGCTGCGCCTTTCGGCCCAGGAGCCCGACCTGTCGGGAGATCGGGTGGTGCAGCAGCGGCTCGACGCGTGGCAGCAGGCGTGGCCGCGCCTGCCGCGCTGGCACTGGCTCGCGGACGGTGCCGGCCTGTGGTTCGAGGATCCGGCCGGTGGCGCCGAGCGGTTCGTGCACGTCGCGCCCGACGGCACCGTGCGACGCGCACCGAGCCGCGACGCCCTCGGCGTCGCCGCGGCGACCACTCGACTCGCCCCCGCGAAGCACTGGCGGCGCAGCCGTGCCTCGGATCGCTCTGTGACGGTGCGCTTCCAGAACACCTTCGAACGGCCGGTGCGGCTGTTCTGGGTCGACACCGACGGCGAACTGCAGCCGTACGGCGAGCTCGCGCCCGGGGCCGAGCGCGCGCAGGGCACGTTCGCGGGGCACGTCTGGGTGCTCGACTTCGCTGCCGACGATCTCGCCGGCGTGTTCGTCGCCGGCGACGAGGACGCGCAGGCCGTGGTCGACGAGGCGTCGCGTGCGGCGGCGCTGCGGCGCGCGGAACGGCGCCAGGAACGGCCGGCGCGGCCCACGCGCGTGTTCGTGCGCGACCACGACGTGTGGCTGCATCGCGCCGACGGCAGCGAGGTGGCGCTGACCGACGACGGCTCGGCCGCCGATCCCTACGAGGAGCCGCGGCACTGGTCGCCCGACGGGGGCGCCGTGCTCGGCTTCCGTGTCGAACCCGGCGACGACCGCCTGGTGCACCTGATCGAGTCGTCGCCGAAGGACCAGCTGCAGCCGAAGCTGCACACGCTGCACTACCGGAAGGCCGGTGACCGCATCGAACGCCCGCGGCCGCGGCTGTTCGACGTGGCGAAGGGCCGCATGGTGCCGATCGACGACGCACGCTTCGTCGATGCGTGGTCGATCGACGCCGTGACCTGGGCTGCCGACGGGCGCGAAGTGCGCCTGCTCTACAACCAGCGGGGTCACCAGCTGCTGCAGCTCTGTGCGATCGACGCGCGGACCGGGGCGGTGCGCACGCTGGTCGAGGAGCGCAGCGCCACGTTCGTCGACTACTCGCAGAAGACCTGGCTGCACTGGCTCGCCGACGGCGAGCGCTTCCTGTGGACCAGCGAGCGCGACGGCTTCCACCACCTCTACCTCGGCGATGCGCGCGACGGCAGCCTGCGGCAACTGACGAAGGGGGCCTGGCTCGTGCGCAAGGTCGAGCACGTCGACGAAGCAGCAGGCGAAGTGTGGTTCACGGCGTTCGGCATCCACGCCGGCCAGGATCCGTACCACGCGCACCTCGCCCGCGTGGCGCTCGCCGACGGCGTGGTGACGACGCTGACCGATGCCGACGGCACGCACGATTGGGCGTTCGCGCCCGACCGCTCGTGCTTCGTCGCCATGTGGTCGCGCGTCGACCATCCGCCGGTCGCCGAGCTGCGCGATGCGCGCACCGGGGCCAGGCGGGTCGAGCTTTGGCGAGCCGATGCCACGAAGGTGCTGGAAGCCGGGTTCCGGCCGCCGCAGCGCTTCGTCGCCAAGGGGCGCGACGGCACCACCGACGTGCACGGCATCCTGATCCTGCCCTCGGACTTCGATCCCGCGCGGCGCTACCCGGTGATCGAGGACATCTATGCGGGGCCGCAGGACCACTTCGTGCCGAAGCAGTGGGGTGTCGGGGAGCGGCAGCGGCGGCTCGCCGAACTCGGCTTCGTCGTCGTGCAGATCGACGGCATGGGCACCAACTGGCGGCACAAGGCCTTCCACGACGTCTGCTGGCGCAACCTGAAGGACAGCGGCTTCCCGGACCGCATCGCCTGGCTGCGCGCGGCCGCGACCAGCCGGCCGTGGCTCGACCTCGAGCGCGTCGGCATCTTCGGCGGCAGTGCCGGCGGCCAGAGTGCGCTCGCAGCCCTGCTGCACCACGGCGACTTCTATCGCGCCGCGGTCGCCGACTGTGGGTGCCACGACAACCGCATGGACAAGATCTGGTGGAACGAGGCGTGGATGGGCTGGCCGGTCGGTCCGTGGTACGC
>Ga0075160_10000633_pt1 | contig 21946 bp, 18 predicted proteins | sample JI91814C2DNA_FD_70969 | JGI IMG/M metagenome (GOLD analysis project Ga0075160, IMG submission 70969) | Wastewater effluent complex algal communities from Wisconsin, to seasonally profile nutrient transformation and Carbon sequestration -... | ecosystem: Engineered > WWTP > Effluent > Algae... | reverse complement strand
CACTTCGGCCACGCGCTCCAGGCCCATGGCGATGTCGCGCGGATGGACGGTCTGCTGGTATTCGAGCCACTGGGCAAGCGTTCGCTTCATGCCGGCATTATCGCCCGGCTCAGGCCGGTCCATAATGCCGGCCACGGCGCCGGCGGGTTAAACTGGCGGCCTTCCCCCTCACGAGCCCTAGCCCGTCCATGGCCAAGCCCAACTATTCGTTCGAGAAGCGCCAGCGAGAGCTCGCCAAGCAGAAGAAAAAAGCCGAGAAGGACGCCGAGAAGGCCGCCCGCAAGCGCGCCGGCGGATCGGCCGAAGCCGGGACCGACGCCGGCCACGCCGATGAAGAAGCCACTGCGCCGGGCGAAACCGCCGCCGAGTGAGGAACGCCGGCCCCGCGCGCCGGGGCCGAAGCGCTAGAGCGCGCGATGCACCGCTTCACCGAACAGTGCGGTGTGGTGGTGGCAATCATTCAGGCGCACCACGTCCAGCGAGCCCGCATCGGGGCCCTCCAGCAGGTTCAGCGTGGTCGGGGCCTGGCGGAAGCTCCACATGCGCGCCAGGGGCAAGCCCAGTATCCGGCACAGGATGACGCGGTTCACCGCGTCATGCGCCACCACCAGCAGCGTGTCGTCGGCCCCGAGGCCGGCGCAGGCGCGCTCGAAGGCCGGCCAGCTGCGCTCGAGCACCCCGACGATGGACTCCCCGCCCTCGCCCGGCATCTGCACCGTTTCGGGCGCATCGCGCCAGGCCTGAAGGCGCACCGGGTCGCGCTCGCGGATTTCCGAAGCCAGCAGCCCTTCCCAGTCGCCGTGGCCGATTTCCATCAGGCCCTCGTCCAGCTGCAGCTGCGGCGCCCGGCCCTCGCCCAGCGCCAGTTCGGCGGTGCGGCGGGCGCGGCCCAGCGGCGAGGCCACGGCGCGGGTGATCGCCACGTCCGCCAGCCGTCCGCCCAGCAGGCGCGCCTGGCGCTCGCCGTTGTCCGACAGTGCGATGTCGCGCTGGCCCTGGTAGCGGCCCTCGGCGTTCCAGGGCGTTTCTCCGTGTCGCGCCAGCAGCACTTTCATTCAGTTCACTCCAGGGAAGGCCGTGATGTTAACGCCCGCCCCCGCCGCGGCAAAGCCGCCGGCCGTGACCAATGGCCTACACGGCGTGCACACCCGATGGCCTAGGCTTCCGGTTCCCATGCCCCACTCCTGGACCGCCATGACCCTGCGCCCGATCAAGCCGCTCGCCCTCGCCTTCGCGATCACCGTCGCCCTCGCCGCTTGCCAGAAGACCGAAGCCCCGGCCGAGGCGCCTGCCGCCGCCGTCGAGACCGGGCCGCTGAAGGTGGACCTGTCGAAGGTGCAGGCCCCGGCCATTTCGCTGCAGGCCGCGGACATCGACACGACCATCGCCGCCTGCCAGGACTTCAACGGCTTCGTGAACGCCAGGTGGCTCGCCGCCAATCCCGTGCCGGCCGACCGCACCACCTGGGGCGCCTTCCCGGCGCTGGGCGAACGCTCCCTGCACGTGCAGCACGAAATCGCCAAGGCCGCCGCGGCGTCCGCCCACCCGGCGGGCACGATGGAGCGCAAGGTCGGCGACTTCTTCACTGCCGGCATGGACGAAGCGGCCATCGAGGCCGCGGGCATCGCGCCTGTCCAGCCGCGGCTCGACCGCATCGCCGCGCTCGCCAGCAACGCCGACCTGCCGGCCCTGCTGGGCGAGGCCTACGCCAACGGCTGGGGCATGGCGTTCAACTTCGGCGCCGGCGCCGACTACAGCGACTCGACCATGAACATCGCCTACGCCAGCCAGGGCGGGCTGTCGCTGCCCGAGCGCGCCTACTACCTGGAAGACCGCGAGGACTACCTGGCCGCGCGCGCCGCGTTCCTGGTGCACGTCGAGAAGCTGCTCACCCTGGCCGGCGCCGACGCCGCGTCCGCCAAGGCGCAGGCGCAGCAGGTGCTCGACTTCGAAACGCGCCTGGCCAAGGCCTCGCTGGGCCGCGTCGAGCTGCGCGACCCGGCCGCGCGCTACAACCCGGTGGCGCTGGAGGCCGCTGACGCCAGCACGCCCAACTTCAGCTGGACCGCTTTCTTCACCGCGCTGGACGTGCCGGCGCCGGCCACCTTCTCGCTGGCGCAGCCGGGCTTCTTCAAGGAGTTCGACGCCATGCTGGCCGACGTGCCGCTGGCGCAGTGGCAGACCTGGCTGCGTTTCCGCACGATCGACAGCGCCTCGCCCTACCTGGCGGGCGCGTTCGAGACCGCCAACTTCGAGTTCTACCGCCAGACCCTGGCCGGCCAGAAGGAAATGCCGCCGCGCTGGAAGCGCGTGCTGGGCGCGCTCAACGGCAGCATGGGTGAAGGCTTCGGCCAGCTGTACGTGGCGCAGGCCTTCCCGCCCGAGTCCAAGGCCAAGATGGAGGCGCTGGTCAGCAACCTGATGCTGGCGCTCAAGGGCCGGCTGGAAAACCTGGAGTGGATGAGCGAACAGACCAAGGCCCGGGCGCTCGAGAAGTGGTCCAGCTTCACGCCCAAGATCGGCTACCCGGAAAAATGGCGCGACTGGAGCGGCCTGGACGTGTCCCGGGACGGTTACGCCGCCAACATGATGGCGGCGGCCCAGTTCAACACCCGCTTCAACCTCGACAAGATCGGCCAGCCCGTGGACCGCACCGAGTGGGGCATGAGCCCGCAGACGGTGAATGCCTACTACCGGTCCACCGCCAACGAAATCGTCTTCCCGGCGGCCATCCTGCAGCCGCCGTTCTTCGACGCCAATGCCGATGACGCCCTGAACTACGGCGGCATCGGCGCGGTGATCGGCCACGAAATGCTGCACGGCTTCGACGACCAGGGCAGCAAGTTCGACGCCCAGGGCAACATGGCCAACTGGTGGACCGACGCCGACCGCGAGGCCTTCAACGCCCGCACCGGCAAGCTGGCGGCGCAGTACAGCGCCTACGAGGCGCTGCCGGGCCTGTTCGTCAACGGCCAGCTGGGCCTGGGCGAGAACATCGCCGACCTGGGCGGCGTCACGGTGGCCCTGGATGCGCTGAAGGCGGCGCAGGGCGAAGGCTTCACCGACCCGATGGTGGACGGCTACAGCCAGCAGCAGCGCTTCTTCATGAACTGGGCCACGGTGTGGCGCATTGCCTTCACCGAGGCCCAGCTCAAGCAGCAGATCACGGTCGGCCCGCATTCGCCGGGCATGTTCCGCGCCATCGGCGCGCCGTCGAACCTGCCGGCCTTCGCCGAGGCCTTCAGCTGCAAGCCCGGCGACAAGATGGTCCGCTCCGGCGACGACCGCGTCGTCATCTGGTAACCCGCCCGCAGCACAAAAAGGGGTCAGAGAACATATGCGTTTGAAACGCATATGTTCTCTGACCCCTTTTTGTGGGCTTTCCGTGGGGGCGTGACCTTCGACCTATGCCGGCGGGCGGGGGAAGGTCCAGAATCGCGCGTCCGCCGCGATGGCGACGGCACTCCCTTCTCTTTCATCAAGCCCCCCCGGGGCCTGGAGCCGTACGTGACCCTTCGTTCCCTGAAACCCCTCGCCCTGGCCCTCGCGGTCACGGTGGCCCTGGCCGCCTGCCAGAAGACCGAAGCGCCGGTGGACACCGCCGCCGCCCCCGAAGCCCCCAAGCCGCTGGTGGACCTGGCCACCCTCAAGACCGCCACCATTTCCATGCAGGCCAGCGACCTGGACACCAGCATCGCCGCCTGCCAGGACTTCAACGGCTTCGTGAACTCCAAGTGGCTCAACGCCAACCCCGTGCCGGCCGACCGCAGCACCTGGGGTCCGTTCGTGGTGCTGTCCGAGCGCTCGCTGGAAATCCAGCAGAAGCTGGTTGAGAACCTCGCCGCCCAGGCCAACGCCACCGGCACCGCCAAGCTCATCGGCGACGTCTGGGCCACCGGCATGGACGAAGCCGCGGTGAACGCCGCCGGCATCACCCCCATCCAGCCCATCCTCGACCAGATCGGCGCGCTGCAGACCCCCGAAGCCATCGCCACCTTCCTGGCCGCCAGCTACGCCAAGGGCCAGGGCTACGTGTTCGGCTTCGGCCCGAGCGCCGACTTCAAGGACTCCAGCGTCAACATCGCCTACGCCAGCCAGGCCGGCCTGGGCCTGCCCGACCGCGACTACTACTTCGACGACAAGCACGCCGGCGTGCGCGAGGCCTACCTGGCCCACATCACCAACGTGCTCAAGCTGGCCGGCGCCGACGAAGCCACCGCCGCGGCCCAGGCCAAGGACGTGATGGCGTTTGAAACCCGCCTGGCCAAGGTGTCCGCGTCCAGCGAACAGCTCTCGCGCGACGTGTCGCTGTACTACAACCCGGTCAGCGTGGCCGACGCCGATGCCCTGACCCCCAACTTCAAGTGGTCGGCCTTCTTCGCCGCCCAGGGCCTGGACGCCCCGGCCATGTTCTCCCTGGCCCAGCCCGACTTCCACAAGGAAGTCAGCACCATGCTGGCCGACGTGCCGGCCGCCACCTGGCAGGCCTACCTGCGCTACCAGACGGTGGACAACCTCTCGCCGTTCCTCTCGCAGGCCTTCGCCGAAGAAAACTTCAACTTCTACGGCAAGACCCTCAACGGCCAGGCCGAGATGCAGCCGCGCTGGAAGCGCGTGCTCAACACCATCAACGGCCAGATGGGCGAAGCGCTGGGCAAGGAATACGTGGAAGTGGCGTTCTCGCCCGAAGCCAAGGAGCGCATGCAGACCCTGGTGGCCAACCTCAGCGCCGCGCTCAAGACCCGCATCGAGAACCTGGCCTGGATGGGCGACGAAACCAAGGCCAAGGCGCTCGAGAAGTGGGCCGCGTTCACGCCCAAGATCGGCTACCCGGACAAGTGGCGCGACTGGAGCGGCCTGCAGACCAGCCGCGACACCTACGTGGGCAACCTGATGGCCGCCGCCGAGTTCAACCACCGGTTCAACCTGGCCAAGATCGGCCAGCCGGTGGACAAGACCGAGTGGGGCATGAGCCCGCAGACCGTGAACGCCTACTACAACCCGCTGGCCAACGAGATCGTGTTCCCGGCCGCCATCCTGCAGCCGCCGTTCTTCGACCCCAATGCCGACGACGCGGTGAACTACGGCGGCATCGGCGCGGTGATCGGCCACGAGATGATCCACGGCTACGACGACCAGGGCAGCCGCTTCGACGCCAAGGGCAACTTCCAGAACTGGTGGAGCGACAAGGACAAGACCGGCTTCGAAGCGCTCACGTCCAAGCTGGTGGACCAGTTCAACGGCTACGAGTCCATCGAAGGCATCATGGTGAACGGCAAGCTGACCCTGGGCGAGAACATCGCCGACCTGGGCGGCCTGGCGGTGGCGCACGACGCCCTGCAGCGCGAGCTGGCGAACAAGCGCGTGGGCGAGATCGACGGCTACACGCCCGACCAGCGCTTCTTCATGAACTGGGCCACGGTGTGGCGCGTGAACTTCAAGCCCGAAGCGCTCAAGGTGCGCCTGCAGACCGATTCGCACGCCCCGGCGAACTTCCGCGCCATCGGCGCGCCGTCGAACCTGCCGGCCTTCGCCCATGCCTTCGGCTGCAAGGAAGGCGACAAGATGGTCCGTTCGGGCGACGCGCAGATCGCCATCTGGTAATCGTCCAACGGCGTGGTTCAGCCAGGAAAACGGCCCGGCCTTGCCCGGGCCGTTTTCTTTTTTGGCGGTTTTGTGTGGGCCGGGGCGCGGCGCGGCGGTAGAATCGCCGTCCCCTACCCCGGAGTCCGCGATGCCCACCCGCATGCGAAAGCTGTTCTCGCCCCTGCTCGCCGGCCTGCTGGTCACCCTCGCCGCCGGCCCCGCCGCCGCCCAGCGCGCCCCGGCCACGCCGGCCGCCTGCGCCGACTTCTACGGCCACGCCAACGCCGCCTGGCTGCGCCAGAACCCGCTCCCGACCGGCAAGACTTCCCTCAGCCGCTGGGACCAGCTCAACGCCCTGGGCCTGTCCCAGCGCGACCAGGTGCTGGCCGCCACCACCGCCCCGGCCGGCGCCACCGTCTCGATCCGCCTGGCCGACCTGTTCGCCAGCGCCCAGGACGAGGCCGCCATCGAAGCCGCCGGCCTCAAGCCGGTGCAGCCGCTGCTGGCCATCATCGACAAGATCAAGCGCCCCAAGGACATCGCGTCCGCGGTGGCCGCCCTGCATGCCGCCGGCATGCCCGTGCTGGTGGACCTGCAGGTGCTGCGCGACAACCAGGGCAACCCTTACGCGCAGGTCGGCCCGGCGGGCCTGGGCCTGTCGGACCCGGGCTTCTACGCCAGCGCCGATCCGCTGGTGCAGCCGGTGGAGGCGCGCTATCTGGCCGCCGTCGCCCAGTGGCTGAAGCTGGCCGGCACCCCCGACGCGAAGATGGTGGAACAGGCGGGCTGGGTCGGCCGCATGGAGCGCGAACTCGCCCAGGCCACGCTGGCCGGCACGCCCTTCCAGGTGATGGCCATCAAGGACGCGCAGAAGGTCGGCGGCAGCATCAACCTTGAAGGCATCCTCAAGGCGCACGGCCTCAAGGCCAGCCAGGTGGCCGTGTCGGCCCCGGGCTTTTTCCGCGCCCTGGACACGCTGATCGCCAAGACCAAGCCCGACCAGTGGAAGGTCTACCTGCGGGCGCAGGTGCTGCGCGACATGGCGCCCACGCTGGGCAAGGCCTACCACGATCCGTGGGCCCAGCTGTATGAAGTGACCCTGGGCGGCCAGGCCGCACCGACCCCGCGCGCCGTGCGCGCGCGCTGGGCGCTCGAAGCCCGGGTGCCGGAGTTCCTGGACGCGGCCTACACCCAGCGCTTCCTGCCGGTGCCGCGCCAGGAGCGGGCCCGCGCCATCGCCGGCTCGGTGAAGGCCAGCGCCATCGCTGCCGTCGAGCGCGCCAGCTGGCTCAGCCCCGCCGGCAAGGCCGCGGCGCTGCAGCGGCTGCAGGCCATGACGGTGCAGGTCGGCCGCAGCGTGCCCGACAACGTGTTCGACGAACTCACGTTCACCCGCACCGACCTGGCCGGCAACGTGCTGGCCCTGCGCCGCTGGCTGATGAAGTACGCGCTGGTGCGGGCCGAGATGGCCTGGCCGGCCGAACAGTGGCAGCCCCTGGTGGCCTACCTGCCGCAGGAAAACCGCCTGCTGGTGACCGCCGCCACGCTGCAGCCGCCGCTGCTGGACGACGCCGGCAGCGCGGCCGACTTCGGCGGCTTCGGCGCCCTGGTGGCCCAGCAGCTGAGCCTGGCCATCCAGACCTGGGACGGCGCCGACGCCACGGCGTGGAGCCAGCGCGCCACGCCGCTGATCGCCCAGTACAACGCCTATTCGGCCACCGGCGGCGCCACCCGCGTCAACGGCACCCGCAGCTTCGCGCAGAACCAGGCCGACCTGGCCGGCCTCGAGCTGGCCTGGGCCGCGCTCAACGCCCAGGGCGCGCCCGACGTTGCCGCGTCCAAGGCCTTCTTCACCGGCTGGGCCGGCCTCTGGGCCCGCCAGGACAAGGACACCGCGCTCGCCGCCGCGCAGGCCACGGCCAACCACGCGCCCGGCAAGTGGCGCGTCAACGGCCCGCTGTCGAACCTGCCGGCCTTCGGCCAGGCCTTCGCCTGCAAGGGCAAGGTCGCCATGCAGCGTCCGGCCAAGGACCAGGTCACCCTTTGGCGCTGATGAATACCTTCGCACCCGGCCAACGCTGGTTCTCAAGCGCCGAACCCGAACTGGGCCTGGGCACCGTGCTCCGGCTCGCCGGCCGGCAGGTGCAGATCGTGTTCACCGGCACCGGCGTGGTGCGCATGTACGCGCTGGGCTCGGCGCCGCTGCTGCGCGCCGTGTTCCGGCCGGGCGAGCGCATCCGCGTGGGCGGCCAGGACAAGACCGTCGAAAACGCCGAACTGCGCGGCGACCTGATCCACTACACCAGCGGCGGCTGCGTGCACGCCGAGGGCGAACTGGACGCCGAGCAGCCGGTGTCGCAGGCCGATTCGCGCCTGCTGTCGGGCCGCGTGGACCGCAACGACCAGTTCGAGTTCCGGCGCGAATGCCTGCAGCGCCGCGCCGACGCGCGGTCCCATGCGGGATGGGGCATCCTCGGCGCGCGCATTGACCTGGTGCCGCACCAGCTGCGCGTGGCCGAGACGGCGGCGCAGCGGCGCCCGCCGCGCCTGCTGCTGGCCGACGAAGTGGGCCTGGGCAAGACCATCGAAGCCTGCCTGATCGTGGCCCAGCAGCTGGCCAGCGGCCGCGCCAAGCGCGTGCTGGTGCTGCTGCCTGAAAGCCTGGTGAACCAGTGGTTCGTCGAGCTGCTGCGCCGCTTCAACCTCGCCTTCGCCATCTACGACGAAGAGCGCTGCGAATCGCTCGAGATGACCGAGCCCCAGGCCAATCCGTTCGAGGACGAACAGTGCGTCATCGCCTCGGTGGACTGGCTGGCCAGCCATGACAAGCGCGCCCGCCAGGCCATCGCCGCCGGCTGGGACCTGCTGCTTGTGGACGAAGCGCACCACCTGGTGTGGACGCCCGAATTCGCCAGCCCCGGCTACGCGCTGGTGGAATCGCTGGCTGCGCGCACGCCCGGACTGCTGCTGCTCACGGCCACGCCGGAACAGCTGGGCCTGGGCGGCCACTTCGCCCGCCTGCGCCTGCTCGACCCGGCGCGCTACACCGACCTGGACGCCTACCGCAGCGAGTCGCGCGGCTACCAGGCGCTGTCGGCGCTGGCCGAACGCCTGCTCGAAGGCCAGTCGCTCACCACCGACGACATGGCCACGCTCGCCGGCCTGTTCCCTGGCGAAGAAGAGGCGCTGGTCGCGCGGCTGGGCCGCATCGCCGCCGGCGACGACTACGAGCGCGATTCCCTGCTGGCCGACCTGGTGGACCGCCACGGCACCGGCCGCGTGATGGTGCGCAACCGCCGCGCCGCCGTCGGTGGCTTCCCCACGCGCCTGCCGCATGTTTCCGCGCTGGCGGTGCCGGAAGACCCCACCGTGCTCGGCCGCCTGCGCGCCGAGTTCGCGCACGACGTCGGCGACACCGACGACGAGCCCGCCCACGACTACGCACGCGACCCGCGCACCGACTGGCTGCTGGGCATCCTGGACGCCGTGGCGCCGGCCAAGGTGCTGCTGCTGTGCCGCTCGCGCGCCAAGGTGCAGGCGCTGGAAGAAGCCCTGCGCCTGCGCAGCGGCCTGAAGGTGGCGCGCTTCCACGAAGACATGAACCTGCTGCAGCGCGACCGCAACGCGGCCTACTTCGCCGACGCCGACGGCGCGCGCCTGCTCATTGCCAGCGAGATCGGCGCCGAAGGCCGCAACTTCCAGTTCGCCCAGCACCTGGTGATGTGGGACCTGCCGCTGCACCCGGACATGCTGGAACAGCGCATCGGCCGCCTGGACCGCATCGGCCAGCGCGGCGACGTCAACATCCACGCCGCCGCCGTGGCCGGCAGTGCGCAGGAAGTGCTGCTGCGATGGGTGCACGAAGGCCTGGACGCGTTCCGCGGCGTGCTGGCCGACGGCCGCGAGCTGCTGCGCAGCTTCGGCGCCGAGCTGCTGCAGCTGGCCGAACAGGACAGCGACGCGCGCGAACCCGCGCTCACCGACCTCATCGCCCGCAGCCGCGACAGGCACGCCGAACTCGCCCTGGTGATCGCCCAGGGCCGCGACCGCCTGCTCGAACTGGGCAGCCGCCGCGGCGCCCATGAAGGCGCCCTGCTCGCCGCCCTGCGCGACGACGACCAGCACGCCGCCATGGACGACCACGCGCTGCGCCTGATGGAAGCCTTCGGCGTGCACAACGAAGCCCTGGCCCCCGGCATCTGGCTGCTCGACCCCGAGCACGTCACCGTGGACGGTTTCGAAGAGCTCAAGCACGGCCCGCGCATGGCCACCTTCGACCGCAACACCGCGCTGGGCCGCGACGACCTGCTGTACCTGCGCGCCGACCATCCGCTGCTGCTGTCGGCGGGCGAACTGCTGGTGTCGGGCGAGTACGGCAACGCCGCCTTCCTGGTGGACGACAGCCTGCCGCCGCGCACCGTGGTGCTCGAAGCGCTCAACGTGATGGAGTGCGTGGCGCCCGCGTCGCTGGACGTCGAACGCTACCTGCCGCCGGCGCCGCTGAGCGTGGCGGTGGACACGCGCCTGCAGGTGCGGCCCGAGTTTTCGCCGGGCGAGCGTTCGCGCCTGCGCGCCGGCGACCGCGTGTTCGACCTCTCGCCGCAGCGCAAAGTGCTGGCCGCGCTGGTGCCGCCCATGCTCGAGCGCATCCGTGCCGCCACGGTCGAGCAGGCGCAGGCGCGCATAGACGCCGCGGTGGCGAAGGCCGACATGCTGCTGTCGAATGAAATCGACCGCCTCACCGCGCTGGCCCGGGTGAACCCCTCGGTGCGCCCGTCGGAAATCGCCGCGCTGGAAAAAGAGCGCGACGAACTGCTGGCCATCCTGCCCACCGCACGCCCGCGCCTGGACAGCCTGCGCCTGGTGGCGAGCACCGACTTCCTGCAGCTGCGGCGCTAGTCGCGCAGGCGGGCTTCGCCGGAGTCGAGCGAAAGCGGCACCACGACCCCGCGCAGGGGCGCTGACGGATCCACGGCGTTGAAGCTCATCTGGCGCAGCACGCCGTCCAGGGCCCGCGCCGAGGCGGCCGTGGGCAGGGACTCGATCACCCGCACGCTGGCGATGCTGCCGTCGGGCGCCACCATCAGGTGGTACAGGGCCTTGCCGCTGTTGGCGCCGGCGAGCGTGAGCGTCGCCTTTCCACGCGGCATGGCCAGCTTCTCGCGCTCCGTGGCCAGCCGGATCGGCCAGTCCTCTTCGATCGAGCGGCAGGTCGGGCTGGCGTCGGCCGCCTGGGTTTGCGCAGGGCGCGCCCGGAACTTTTCACCGTGGGACAGCATGAACTCGTCGAGCCGACGCTTCTGCTCGTCGCGCGTACCCGGCCGCACCGCGGCCGCCACCCGCTTGATCAGGCTCGCCGGATAACCCAGGCCCTTGCCACGGCCCCGCACGCGCTCGGCGTTGGTGTAGACCTGCGCCCAGGTCATGGCCTCCATCGGCGCGCCGGCCGCGAGCTCCAGTTCGGCCATGCTCGCGTAGGCATCCACTTCCCCGCCCAGCGAAGCCTCCACGTAGTAACGGCGCGCCTTGGCCAGGTCCTGGTCCACCAGCGCGGCCGGGTGCTCGCGCCCGAGGCGGTACAGCGCACCCAGCCCGTAGAGCTGGAAGGCGTTGAGCGAGGCGACGTCGCTCTCCATTTTCGCCAGGGCCGCCCGGCGCAGGGCCAGGTCGCCCGACGGATCGAACGGATCCGACGCGGAGGAATAGCCGGGGCAAGCCGGCCGCGTATCGGCCGACGATTCCGCCCGCGCCGCACCGGCAGCCAGGGCGAGGCACAGCGCGAAGCCAAGGATTGATCGCATGGCCACTCTCCTAGCGAACCAGGCGCGGGCCGGGCGGGCGGCGGCCGCCGAACGGCGGCTGGCCGCGCCAGTAGCGGATCATCAGCCAGCCAAACAGCATGCCGCCCAGGTGCGCGAAGTGGGCGATGCCCGAACTGGAGTTGAACACGCCCAGCAGCAGTTCAATGGCGCCGAACACGATGACGAACGTGCGCGCCTTCATCGGGATGGGCGGGATCAGCAGCATCAGCTGGCGATTCGGGAACAGCATGCCGTAGGCCAGCAGCAGGCCGTACACGCCGCCCGACGCGCCCACGGTCGGATAGACGCCCTGGCCGGTAATGCCCGAAGTGGCCACCGCCAGCTGCACCAGGCCTGCACCCGCGACGCAGGTGATGAAGTAACTGAGGAAACGCTTCGACCCCCACGTCGCCTCGAGCGAGGCGCCGAACATGTACAGCGCGAACGCGTTGAAGAACAGGTGGCCGAAATTGCCGTGCAGGAAGCCATAGGTCAGCACCTGCCAGGGCAGGAAGCCGACGAAACTGCCGTCACCCACCGGGTGCTCGCCCAGCGGCCACAGCGCCAGATAGCGCACCATTTCCTCGGGCAGCAGGAACTGCAGCAGGAATCCCGCGCCCATGGCCCAAAGCAGGCCGGTGGTGACCGGTGGCATGCGCATGCGTGGCGTTTCCGTGTGGAGATGCGCCCATCATAGCCTTACGCGCCGGATGCCCCGGCCCGCGCGCGGCGCAGGGCTTCAGCGCCGGTTCGGCGGCCGCGGCCCTTCGGGCGGCGCCCACAGCATTTCATCCAGGGTAGGCGCCGCGCGCTGGCCGCGCACGCGTCCCGCCTCCACCCGCACGCCTTCGGCGCGCAGGCGCTGCACCTGTTCGTCGAACGCTTCCGACCCGGCGGGAAACGCCACGCGCCCGTCCGAGCGCAGCACGCGGTGCCAGGGCAGCCCGGGCTCGTCGCCGGCGGACAGCACCTTGGCCACCAGCCGCGCGCAGCCCGGCAGCCCCGCGCGGCGCGCCACTTCGCCGTAGCCGGCCACTTCGCCGGACGCCAGCGCCCGCACCGCGGCCAGGATCAGGCGTCGGCGTTCGGCGGGCGTCGTGGCGTTAGGCTTTCCGGGCATGCGGGTTTAGGATAACCCTCCCTCCGGTTTTTGCCTTCGCCATGCAGAATTTCGAACAGATCCGCGCCCACCTCCAGGGCAAGTACAAGCTCACGGCCAGCGAGCCCTACCTGGCCTGCGTGCAGCTGTCCCTGTCCCAGGGCCGCCGGCACCAGAGCATCTTCCTGTCGGAAATGGTCGGCGAGGACAGCCGCCCCTACCTGCGCGTGAGCACCGTCATCGCGCCGATGACCGGCATAGACGCCCGCCGCATGCTGGCCTTCAACTGGGAAAGCCGCGTGGGCTACCTGGCCCTGGGCGAACTCGATTCGGTGCCCTACCTGCAGCTGTGCGAGAACCGCCCCTACGACACCCTCAACGCCGCCGAAGTGGACCGCCTGGTGCTGGAAATCGGCGGCCTGGGCGACCAGATGGAGCGCATGCTCTCGGCCGGCGGCGACCTGCTCTGACCGGGGCTATGTGGGAGGGCCTTCAGGCCCGACGCTGTTCCCGAACAGAGTCGGGCCTGAAGGCCCTCCCACGGAAAGCGAGCGTCAGCCCCAACCGAGCGCCATGACGCCCTTGAGCAGCAGGTAGGCCATCAGGCCCGCGGCCGGGATGGTGAGCACCCAGGCCCAGACGATCTTCTGGATCACGGTCCACTGCAGCGCGCGCGGGTTCTTGGCCACGCCCACGCCCATGATGGCGGTGGAGATGCTGTGGGTGGTGGACACCGGCATGCCGAAATGCGCGGCCAGGGTGAGGATGGTGGCCGAGCTGGTTTCCGCCGCGAAGCCGTGGATGGGGTGCAGCTTCACCATCTTGTGGCCCAGGGTCTTGATGATGCGCCAGCCGCCCGCCGCGGTGCCCGCCGCCATCACCACCGCGCAGGTGACCACGATCCAGGTCTCGATGCCTTCGCTGTCGCCCGGGTGCATGAAGGCCAGCCAGCCCGGCAGGTTGTCCAGCGTGCCCGAGGCCTCGGCGCCGATCAGGGCCAGGGCGATGATGCCCATGGTCTTCTGCGCGTCGTTGGTGCCGTGGGCGAAGCCCATGTAGGCGGCGCTGACGATCTGCGCCTTGCCGAACAGCGCGTTCACCCAGCGCGGCCGCGAGATGCGGGCGATCCAGCCGCCGGCGCCGTTCATGGCGCTGATGATGGCCATCAGCGCGCCCATCATCAGCAGGCCCAGGGTGAAGCCCGCCACCGGCGAGCTGATCATGGGCACCACCACTTTCCAGAAGATGCCCTGGCTCTTGGTCCAGTCCTCGGCCGCGCGCGACCAGATGAGCGCGTCGAAGCTGTTGTCCGCCGCCGCCAGCGCCGCGCCGCACAGGCCGCCGATCAGTGCATGGCTGGACGAGGAAGGCAGGCCGAACCACCACGTGATCAGGTTCCAGATGATGCCGCCCGACAGCGCGCAGATGATCAGCTGGGACGTGACCTCCACCACTTCGGCGTCAATGAGCCCCGACGAGATGGTCTTGGCCACGGCCGTGCCGGCCAGCGCGCCGATCAGGTTCATGCCGGCGGCCAGGGCCACGGCCTGGGTGGGATTGAGCACCTTGGTCGCCACCACGGTGGCGATGGAGTTGGCGGTGTCGTGGAAACCGTTGATGTACTCGAACACCAGGGCCGTCAGGATGACGACCAGGACCAGGGCCAGGGCGGTGGTCATGGCTTCAGGCGTTCTTGAGCACGACGTGGTAGATCACGTTGCCGGCGTCGCGGCAGCGGTCGATGGCCTTTTCCAGGATCTCGAACAGGTCCTTGAGGATCAGGTAGCGCATCGGGTCGGTTTCGTGGGCGTAGGTGTCGCGGTACAGCTCCAGGATCAGGCGGTCGGCCTCGGCCTCGATGGCCTGCAGCTTGTCGTTCAGGCCCTTGGTGGTTTCCAGGGCCATGCCCTTGCGCAGCAGGCCCACCATTTCCTCCAGCACCACGCAGGCGCGCTCGAGCATGGCGGCGCGCGAAATGAAGTCCACGTCGCCCACCCGCTCGTGGGCCAGGGTGTAGCGCTCGGCGAACTTCTCCACCACCTTGGGGATCTTGTACAGGGCGCTGGACAGCGCCTCGATGTCCTCGCGCTCGAGCGCGGTGACGAAGGTGTTCACCAGCTCCTGGCTGATCTCGGCCGCCAGGCCCTTCTCGCGCTGGCGGGCCAGCTTGAACTTTTCCAGGGACCGCTGGGCCGGCGGCGTGGCCAGCAGCTCGCCCAGGGCGCGGGCGCTTTCGCGGGCGGCGGCGGCGCTGGACTCGAGCAGGCCGTAGAACTTGTCGCCTTTGCCGAAGATGGTCTGGAGGGAAAACATGCGGAACTCCGGGGTGGCCGGGGGCCCGGCCGGGGGAAATGTGACGGCAATATTACCGCGCCGCGACGCGGTCCGTCCCGCTCCGGGAGGGGTCCCGGGGGTGGTGTGGCATAGTGCTGGCTTCCTCCACCCCCTGAACGGAAGCTCGTGCCGGCCCTGCCCGGCGGCCCATGACCCTCGAAATCGCCCTGGTCCTGCTGCTCATCCTGTGCAACGGCTTCTTCGCCATCTCCGAGATGTCGGTCGTCACCAGCCGCAAGGCCCGGCTGCGCCAGATGGCCCAGGAAAGCCGCCGCGCCCGCACCGCCCTGGAGCTGGCCGAACACCCCGAGCGCTTCCTGAGCACGGTGCAGGTAGGCATCACCTCGATCGGCATCCTGACCGGCCTGTACGGCGGCGAAAGCATCGGCAACCGCGTGGCCGAGGCGCTGGGCCCGCTGGGCCTGGACGCGAAGCTCGCCCAGGGCATCGGCACCGGCGTGGCGGTCACGCTGATCACCTACTTCAGCATCATCATCGGCGAACTGGTGCCCAAGCGCATCGCGCTGCTGGCGCCCGAGCGCATCGCCAGCGCGGTGGCGCTGCCGATGAACATCATCTCGCTGGTCGCCACGCCCTTCGTCTACCTGCTGTCGCTGAGCACGCGCAGCCTGCTGCGCCTGCTGGGCCTCAACCGCGGCAGCGACAACCAGGTGTCGGAAGAGGAAATCCGCATGCTGGTGGCCGAGGGCCACGAACAGGGCGTGATTGACGCCGACGAACGCAACATGATCAACCGCGTGCTGCGCCTGGGCGACCGCAGCAGCGCCGGCCTGATGACGCCGCGCACGCGCATCGTGTGGCTGGACGCGGCGGCCAGCGTCGAGGAAAACCTGGCCACCATCCGGGAGACCCGGCACGCGCGCTACCCGGTGTACCGCAACGACGACAGCGACGTGCTGGGCGTGCTGGAAGTGAAGGCGCTGGCCGGCCTGATCGGCACCGGCACCGACGGCGTCGCCGACCTGTTCGCCGACCTGCGCCCGGCGCTGTTCGTGTCCGAGTCCACCCATGCGCTCAAGCTGATGGAGATATTCCGCGAGGAACAGCAGTCCATCGCCATGGTGGTGGACGAATACGGCGAGATCGAAGGCATGGTGTCGGTGAACGACCTGCTGGGCGCCGTGCTCGGCCGCGCCCAGGCCAGCGAGGACGGCGCCGACGAGGAAATGGTGGTCACCCGCGCCGACGGGTCCATGCTGGTGGACGGCCGCCTGTCCACCGAAGACCTGCGCGAACTGCTCGAACTCAACACCCTGCCCGGCGAAGACGACCACGACTACCACACGGTCGCCGGCATGGTGGTCGCGCGCTTCGGCCGCATCCCGCACGCCGGCGAGCTGTTCGAATGGCGCGGCTGGCGCTTCGAGGTGGTGGACCTGGACGGCGCCCGCATCGACAAGCTGCTGATCAGCCGGCTGCCCGAATCGGCCGACCCCGAAGGGGTTTAGGCCGGATAAAGCAGGGCCCCGCCAGACTGCCCACGCATGAGCCCAGACATCAGCACCCGCGCCCTGCTGCACGCCCTCGCCGACGGCGACCCGGCGGAGGTGCTGACCCTCGGCGGCCTGCTGGACCGGTTCCAGGCCCGCGCCTACGGCGTCTTCCTGCTGATGAGCGTGCTGCCGGCCTTCGTGCCCCTGCCCCTGGGCGCCGGCGCCGTCAGCGGTCCGCTGGTGAGCCTGATCGGCCTGCAGCTGCTGGCGCAGATGGAACACCCCTGGGTGCCGGGCTTCCTGTCCCGCAGGCCGCTGTCCCGGCCGGGCATGGTGAAGTTCCGCGACCGCACCGCGCGCCTGCTGGGCTGGCTGGAGAAGGTCAGCCGCCCGCGCATGGAAGCCGCGATCGACCACCCCGCCGCGCGCACGTTCACCGGCCTGATGCTGGTGCTGCTGGGCTTCCTTCTGGCGCTGCCGCTGCCGGCCACCAACTATCCGTTTGGCCTGGTGCTGCTGGCCTATGCCATCGCGCTGATCGAGCGCGACGGCCGGCTGATGCTGATCGCCTGGACGGCGGGGCTGGTGCAGCTGGCGGTGGTGGGCGTGTTCTCGGGGCAGATCGCCGTCTGGATCGGCAAGCTCGTGGCCTGAGCGCGGCGCCGGCTATTCGCGGAAGCTGCGCAGGATGTCCGCCGCCGACACCGGCCGGCCCAGCCAGAAGCCCTGGCCTTGGTCGCAGCCGCGTTCGCGCAGCACTTCGTACTGCCCTTCGGCTTCGATGCCTTCGGCCACCACGGTGATGCCCAGCGAATGCGCCATGGCGATGATGGCCGACGTCAGCGCCAGGTCGTCCGGATCGCGAAGCACGTCGGCGACGAAGCTGCGGTCAATCTTCACGCCGTCCACCGGCACGCGGCGCAGGTGGCTGAGGCCCGAGAAGCCGGTGCCGAAATCGTCCAGCCAGACCTTGACGCCGGTGGCGCGCAGCCGCGACAGCAGCGCACTGGCCTGTACCTCGTCGCCCAGCACGGCGGTTTCGGTCAGCTCCACGTGCAGCTGGCGCGGCAGCACGCCGGTGGTGGCCAGCGCGCTGGCCACCACGTCGGGCAGGTCGCCGGTGCGCAGCTGGCGCGGCGAGATGTTCACGGACACGAACGGCGGCTCCTGGCCCGGCTGCGACCATTCGGCCGCATCGCGGCAGGCCTGCACCAGCACGTTGCGGCCCAGGGCCTCGATCAGGCCGCTCTGCTCGGCCACTTCGATGAACACCGACGGCGGCACGACGCCCAGCTGCGGATGCTGCCAGCGGCACAGCGCCTCGGCGCCCATCAGGCGGCGGTCGGCCAGGCGGTAGATGGGCTGGTAGTGCACGCTGAGTTCGCCGCGGTCCCAGGCGCCGCGCAGCTCTTCCTCCAGCTGCACGCGGCGCTCCACCGCCTGGTCCATGGCCTTGCTGTAGAAGCGGTAGCAGCCCTTGCCGGCGACCTTGGCCTGGTACATGGCGATGTCGGCGTTCTTGAGCAGCTGGCCGGCGCTGGCGGCGTCGAACGGGAACAGCGTGATGCCCACCGAGGCGCCCAGGAACACCTGCCGGCCGCGCAGCACCAGCGGCCGCTGCACTTCCTCGATGATCGACTCGGCCAGGTGGCCTGAACTGGACCGGATGTCCTCGGCCATGAACAGCACGATGAACTCGTCGCCGCCAAAGCGGGCGATCTCGGCGCCGGCGCCACCCAGGCGCTCCACCGCCAGGCGGATGCGCATCGAAAGCTGGCCCAGCACTTCGTCGCCAGCCTCGTGGCCCAGGGTGTCGTTGACGCGCTTGAAGTCGTCCAGGTCCACGAACAGCAGCGCCAGCTCGCCGCTGGACGCCTGCAGCGTCAGCAGGCGGTCATCCAGCGCCTCGCGGAAGGCCAGCCGGTTGGACAGGCCGGTGAGCGAGTCGGTGTAGGCCATGCGGCGGATGTCGCGGTCGTGGCGGGCGACGCTTTCGCTCATGCGCGAGAAGGTGCGCACCAGTTCGCCGATCTCGTCCTGGCGGTCGGAGTGCACGCGCACGTCGGCGTAGCGGCCCTGCTCGATGCGCGACGCGGCTTCGACCAGACCCTGGATGGGCTGCACCACGCGGCGCTGCAGCAGCCACATCGCGCCCAGCGCGATCACCGCCAGCGCCACCAGCAGGGCCACGATCCAGGCCAGGTGCTCGTTGCTGGCCGCCTGCAGGCGCTCGCCCAGGGGCACCAGCATCTCGCTCTCGCGGCGGGTGGCGCCGTCGCGCGACAGGCCCACGCGCACGCCGCCGATGCGCTGGTCGCCGATGCGGATGGGGCTGGCCACGTCCAGCAGCTTGTCGCTCCACTGGGCGTGCACGCCGTTGGCGGCCAGCGCATCGAAGGCCATGGTGTCGGACATGGGCTGGCCGAAGGCCGGGATGTCGCCCGAGCCGTCGTGCACCACCTGGCCGTCGGCGTCGTGGATCACCACGTACACCACGTCGGGCTGGCGCAGCGCCGCGCGCGCGAGTTCGCCCAGCTTGGCCAGGTCCAGGTAGTACAGCGGGTTGGTGGCGGCCTCGGCGAGCTGGCTCGACAGGGTCTGGCCGCGCACCAGCAGGCCTTCGCGGGACATTTCCCGCAGCGCGGTGGCGCTGAGTTCGCGGGCATCGTGGTTGCTGCGCTTCTCGTGCAGCCACAGCGCGGCGAACAGCACCACCACGACCAGCATCGTGGCCACCAGCATCAGCAGCAGTTCGCCGCGCAGGCCCAGCCGGACGGGCAGCCTCACTCGAGCGCCTCGCGGATTTCACGCGCGCCGCGGCGCAGGTCTTCGAGCTGGGCGCGGGTGTTGGCGTCGGCCTCGTAGAAACCGGTGGTGCGGAAGAACTGGCGCAGCGCGTCGCGCGCCTGCGGGTCGGTGCTGGCGCCCAGCAGCACCTGCTTGAGGCGGTCGGCGACGGCGGGCTCCAGGCCGGCGCTCACCAGCTCCATCGCGCGCGGCACCGGTTCGGTGGTGTGGATGACGACCAAGTCGCGGCGGAACACTTCCGACACCCGCTGCAGCGACTCCCAGTCCTGGTCGCTGAAGCCACCCGCGTCCACCAGGCGCTTGTGCACCCAGGCGGCGAGGTTGGCGTCGGTGTTGGCGAACACGTAGCCCACGCTGCTGGCGTCGCGCCCTTCCAGCGGCGAAACCATCAGCGACAGCGGCAGGCCCTGCTGGCGCAGCGTCAGCGCCGGCACCAGGTAGGCGCTGGTGGACGAAGGGGACTGGAAGGCGATGGTGCGGCCCAGCAGCTGCGAGAGTTCGGTGATGCCGCTGTCCCGGCGCACGAAGATGACCGAGCGGTATTCGCGGGCACCGGCGCGTTCGGTCAGCAGCAGGGGCCGTGCCCCGGCGCGGTCGGCCAGCAGCAGGCCCGTGCCGGGCGTCTCGGTCACCCAGTCGACCTTGCCGCGGCGCAGGTAGCTCATCATCTGCTGCGTGTCGCGTGCCATCAGCACGCGACCTTCGCGGATGCCGACGGTGCGCATGCGCGGCACCACGTAATCGAGCAGCGGCTGCAGCTGTTCGTAGTGGCGGCGCGGGTCGTCGCTGATGCGGCCCAGCACCAGCACGCCGTCGGCGGAATTCGCGGCGCCGGCCATCAGCAGCAGCAGGAGCAGCAGGTACCGGACACCACCAGGGACGGCACGTTTGTTGGTTGGCGTCACGGGGGGACTCATCGGCGGGGCTGCCCTACTGTATGCGTCCGGCCGTGGCGGCGCTAGGCTCGGCCACCGCGTGCAATCCGCGCCATGCGCTGGGCCTCGGCCAGGATGCCGCGCAGGATCTTGACCTCGCGGGCGTCCAGCCCGGCCCGCAGGTACAGCCGGCGCAGGCGCTGCATCACCATCTCGGGCGGCTTGCCCTTGTGGAAGTCGATCTCGTGCAGGGCCTGGTCCAGGTGGGTGAAATAGCGCTCGAGCTCGTCCGCCGTGGCGGGCGGCTCGGCCTCCACCGGCGGCATGGGCCGGCCCGAGGCCAGGCCACCGGCCGCCGCGTCCAGGGCCGCCAGCCGCAGCTCGTAGGCCAGCACCTGCACCGCCGCGGCCAGGTTGAGGGAGCTGAAGCCCGGGTCGGTGGGAATACCCACCGAGGCGTGGCAGCGCTGCAGCTCCTCGTTTTCCAGGCCGGTGCGCTCCCGGCCGAACAGCAGGGCCACCGGGCCGCGGCCGGCCGCCTCGAACAGGGCCCGGGCGGCTTCCCGCGGGCTCATCTCGGGCAGGGGCACGTGGCGGCGGCGGGCGCTGGTGCCCAGCACGAAGTGGCAGCCGGCCAGGGCCGCGTCCAGGTCGGCGTGCACGGGGGCGGCGGCCAGCACGTCGTCGGCCCCGGCGGCCAGGGTGTTGGCCTCGGGGTCGGGGAAGCGCTCGGGCGCCACCAGGTGCAGGGCGGACAGGCCCATGGTCTTCATGGCCCGGGCGGCGGAGCCGATGTTGCCCGGGTGCTGGGTGCCGACCAGGACGATGCGGAGGTTGTCTATGGGGGTAGTCATCAGCTTCTAGAGGCCTGAATCAGGCCAACCTGTTATCCTTTGCGCCGCGCCGGCTCGACCGGCACCCGGTTCTTCTCACAATCCAGCGGTCTTTGGACGGGCATATGCAGAAACCTGTCGTCAACGTCATGGTCAAGGCGGCCCGTTCGGCCGGCAACCTGATCCTGCGCCACATGAGCAAGCTCGACAGCCTGAGCGTCTTCGAGAAATCGAAGCAGGACTACGCGAGCGAGGTCGATTCCCAGGCCGAAGCTGAAATCATACGCGAGCTTCGCCGCGCCTTCCCGGACTACGCCATCCTTGGCGAGGAGTCGGGGGCGATGGGCTCGGGGCGCTACACCTTCGTCATTGATCCGCTGGACGGTACTTCGAACTTCCTGCGCGGGTTCCCGCACTTCTGCGTGTCCATCGCGCTGTGCGAGGGCGGCGAGCCGACGCACGGCGTGATCTTCGACCCGCTGCGCAACGAGCTGTTCACCGCTTCGCGCGGCGCCGGCGCGGTGCTCAACGACAAGAAAATCCGCATCGGCGAGCGCAAGGACCTGCAAGGCGCCATGCTGATCACGGGCTTCCCGCCGCGCGAACGCACGCGCCTGGCGCCGCACCTGGATGCGCTGCGTTCGGTGCTGGGCGAGGCCGAGGACATCCGCCGCACGGGTTCGGCGGCGCTGGACCTGGCCTACGTGGCCTGCGGCCGCGCCGATGCGTACTTCGAGGCGGGGGTAAAGCCCTGGGACATCGCGGCCGGCATGCTGCTGGTGCGCGAAGCCGGCGGCCGGGTCTGCGATTTCCGCGGCGCCAGCGACCGCCTGTTGATGTCGGGCCAGATCGTGGCCGGCAATCTCAAGATCAGCGACACGCTGCAAAAGGCCATCGTCTCGTCCAACTACGCGGCCGCCTTCTCGGTCTGACCCGCTGGGTGCGCGTGCGCTTTGCGCACGCGCACCAGGCAAGAAAAAGGCCCGCCGAAGCGGGCCTTTTGATTTGGAACGGAAGCCGCAAGCAGTCAGGGACGGCGGGCGAGTTCTGCTTCGATGTCGTCGCGGGCCTTGGGCATCAGGTCCTGCTTGTTCACGCCCATCGCCAGCAGCAGCGGGCAGGCCACGAAGATCGAGGACAGCGTGCCGAAGACCAC
>Ga0075160_10000631_pt1 | contig 21984 bp, 18 predicted proteins | sample JI91814C2DNA_FD_70969 | JGI IMG/M metagenome (GOLD analysis project Ga0075160, IMG submission 70969) | Wastewater effluent complex algal communities from Wisconsin, to seasonally profile nutrient transformation and Carbon sequestration -... | ecosystem: Engineered > WWTP > Effluent > Algae... | reverse complement strand
AAATACAAAAATTACCCCTTCACAAAAAGAAAATCTGTAGTGCACAAATCGGAACTAAAAAAAAATGAAAACCAATGTTTATGGGAAACCGACGATGGTTAGCTGCAAGTTGGGTTAAGACAAATTTATTATTTTTTTTCAAAATATCGTCTTTTTTTTTGGAAATTCAAAAAAATCGATTTTTATGATAAATTTAATGTCATTGTTTGAATACTTGTTTGTAATTAGGGTCTGTTTAAAAACTAAAAAAACTTATTATTGTCGCTTTCAAACATTATTATTACTTTCTTACTGTACTCTTATTATGTCTTATTTAATACCAATTATAATTATAAAATAGCCCAATCTACTAGTACTTTTTCTCCAATATTTCACAAAAAAATAATTACGTAGCCCAGCTATGAAAGGATTTTTTTATAAAAACTTGAAAAAAAATAACGTCGCATCTTTAGTCTATTTTATAATTATAACTGGTATAAATTCTTGTTATCATTGCAGTAAAATTCCTGTTCATAATTATCATTAAATCTTAAAAACTGACACAAATTAATTTTAGACGGACATGGGATAGGTTCTTGATGCACAGAATGAAATCACCAAATGCTCGATCGCTATTAATATTGGTATTATAGTCTATCGTTTTACCTATTATTGCGGTATAGGAATTTGGGGTAAATAACTTTCAAAACCGTACAAAAATTGATGCTCAATATATCTTTAAATTAAGCACGTTCCTCGCCTTTGAATGCTTCTAAATATTAGTTGTTAATGTCAACTTCGCCTTTTAGTGAGGTAAACTCGTTATTATTTGGGTTGTCTATTATGTTAGAAGGTGGGAATGCAAAAAAGTATCCTTTTGGATTTTGTTCACAAGGAATGTTGTCCCCCCAAGATAGAAGCCCTAACGGGTGATTTGTTTCATTTAAAGCAACAACAGTAGAACCCGAATCTCCAGGGCAACTGAACCCATTAGAAGTAACATACACGCCTCTAATTTGCCTATTACCTACTCTAATATTTGCAACGCCTGTAATTGTTCCTGTCGTATAACCCGTTCTAGCTCCATATTTATGAATTCTTTCTCCTATTACTGGACGCCTAAATTCAAAAGGGAAAGAACCAATTTGACGTATTTGACAAGTTTTAATACCTGTTCGATTAGTAACTTTAGCAAAAGCAATATCTGAATTTGAGGTACATCTTAAAGGCACAATACAATCTAGGGTTGCTACATCAGCCCTAAAAGGAGTCCAAATAACATCGCCAACTTGTCCTACATCACTTAATGCTATTACATGATTATTACTTACCAATGCAGGTCTTACAGTACAATCAATTGTACAAGTACCACGAGTTTCCCATTGAATTGAGCCAGCATAAAAAGAAATAGTTCCGTATTTATTTATGTCTCTCGTATTTCGAACTTGGTCTCCTCCCATAGTGTTGACATTTTGAGCATCCAAAGGTTGAATTGGGGGGTGTAACTTTATGTCACCAATAAAATCGATAACTTCAGGACCTGTTGTAATGTTTACACTAAATTTAAAACTTTCATTATTTATTATTAGTGTTAGTATTTGATTTAATTCCATGTCAGCCAAATTAATAGAATTTTCTTTAAACCTTATTACTATTTGTTCGTCAGAATCAAGTTCAACGCTTACAAGCTCTCCTAAATTTTCAAAATTATCAGTTGCAAAATCTAATATTTTTTGAAGTTCTTCCGGATTAAAATTTTCCATTGTCTATTTATTTTTTTTTATGTTTATATTTTGTATTTTACTTGCTAATACTATCCATTTCTATTGATTTAAAGTTGCTAGTTTCTGCGCCAATCATTCCAACCAAATTACAATATGCAACATTTGAACTCTTTACGTCAACTGCTCTAATTACAATTTTATTATTAGATGTCCTATAAGATACCGCACTAGTGTCGCTTAAAGATGCTCTCCAAGGATAGTAGTTCCCAATTCGTACTTCAAATAGATTTTGTGATTTTAATAAATCAATTGTAAAAGAGAATTCGGCACCTCTATCCATGTCTTTTGTTGTTCCAAAAATAGTCCAGTCATCCCCATCATTTATAACTGTTGTTAGAGTGAAAATTCGCCAACCAATCCATAAAGGTCTTCTACCGGGGGGCCTACACCATGAATCTAATTGACCAGTTACACTGTCATAAATTTCAATATTATTTGAATCAAAGCTTGAATCCTTTTTGTAAGAGTTCCATAATTTTTTTTGTTCTTCATCTAAATTTTGGATGAATTTTTGTAGTTTCTGATTCATATATCTTTCATTAGTTTTTACTTAAATAGCTACTTGTTAATAACCTATGATGTATTAGTAAACCTTAAAAAAAATTTAACTCATTGTAAATGTATAATTAATTTATAGAAAAAGTACAAAAATTTTCTTTTTATTAAATTTCAATCGCATCTTTATAATCGGGATATAAAAATTTGTTGTAAGGAAATCGTGTGATATGAATTTCTCTTACAGCTTCATACACTTTTTCTCTAAATTCTTCAAAATTAGCTTTTTCAGTGGCGGAGATAAAAAGGGTATTATTTTCGCCTAATTTACTCATCCAAGTTTGTTTCCAATCTTCTAAGGTGTAATGTTTGGTGGTTTTTTCAACACTTAAATCGTTTTCATCAAAATAAACCGATTGATAAGCATCAATTTTATTGAAAACCATAATAGTTGGTTTATCTGCACTTTTAATATCCTGCAAAATTTCATTTACCGAAGCAATATGATCTTCAAAATCGGGATGTGAAATATCTACCACATGAAGTAATAAATCTGCTTCTCTAACTTCATCTAAGGTGCTTTTAAACGATTCAACCAATTGTGTTGGTAATTTTCTAATAAACCCAACGGTATCGCTTAAAAGAAAAGGTAAATTCTTGATTACGGTTTTACGAACGGTTGTATCTAATGTAGCAAACAGTTTATTTTCTACAAACACATCACTTTTCCCTACGGCATTCATTAACGTAGATTTTCCAACATTTGTATAACCTACTAAAGCTACACGTACCATGGCTCCTCGATTGCTGCGTTGGGTAGCCATTTGTTTGTCGATTACTTTGATTTTATCTTTCAGTAAAGAAATTCTATCGCGCACAATTCGGCGGTCGGTTTCAATTTCGGTTTCACCTGGACCACGCATTCCAATTCCCCCTTTTTGACGCTCTAAATGCGTCCACATTCCGGTTAAACGAGGTAATAAATATTGACATTGTGCTAATTCTACCTGAGTTCTTGCATAAGAAGTTTCGGCACGTTGCGCAAAAATATCTAAGATAAGATTGGTTCTATCCAATACTTTACAGTCTAATTCTTTGGTTACATTTTTGGATTGTGAAGGCGTTAATTCATCGTCAAAAATTACGGTTTTAATATCGTTATCTTTGATATAATATTTGATTTCTTCTAATTTACCCGTTCCAACAAAAGTTTTCGGATTGGGTTTATCCATTTTTTGAGAAAAACGTTTTACTACAGTACCTCCTGCAGTAAAGGTCAAAAACTCCAATTCGTCAAGATATTCGTTTAATTTTTCTTCACTTTGGTTTTGGGTTACGATTCCAACTACAATTGATTTTTCAAAGTCAATAACTTCTTTCTCTAACATAATCGTTTTTTATAGATTACAAAGGTACGAAATAGAGGGCATAAAAAAAGCGACCCTTAAAGTCGCTATAAATAATAAAAATTAATTAATTATTATGTTGTCAATTTGCATAGTAGTTGTTGCGCCATTAGAACCATTTCCAATATATTCAAATACGAAGTATCCGTTACCAATAACTCCAGAAGGAATATTGTAAACACCACTCGGTGTAAAGTTTGTAGGATAACCTGATGGTAACCCAGGAGAAATGGTAAAACTTGAAGTAATATCAACTAAAGTTGCTGAAGTAATTTGTGTTCCAGGAACATAATTAGTCGTATAATAAACCTTTAACACGTTTCCATTATGGAAACCTGCTTTAGTTTCAAAAGAAAGTGTATTTGCTGCTGTCATATTAACAGGAACAATAAACAATGAACGGTTGGCTTCGGGCGTTCCACCAAAAGATGTCATTTGGATATAGGTATTACCTCCAAACGTTTTTCTTTGCCAATATCTACTTCCTACAGCGGCATCATTAATGTATTTTGGGAAAATTTGTTGGTTATTTGTAGTGTATGAAGTAAATGGTTCGTTTAATGAAGCATTATAAACAATTGCCGAACCTCCTATTGGTGGAAATAAATCGATATCTAATCTTGGATTAGTTAAACGTACATCGCTCAAAGTTCTTACCATAAATTGGTAATCACTGTTGTACTTTGTTAGCACACCTCTAATTTTTCCGTTTAAAGAAGGAACAGCATCGCCAGCAAATTTTGAATAACCACTGACCCTAAGAATAATTTTATTTCCAAATTCGTCTGTTATTTGGTGGTTTGTAGCTCCTCCAATATTGCTTGGGTAGGTAGGACTAGTAAAATTTAAACTTGGATAGGACTCGTCATAATATTTTCCTTCAATAGATCCATCGGTAAATTGAACTGCATCAAATTCAATCAACATATTCAAATATTGATCATTTTTAGCTGTTGCAATATCTATATCTTTTATAATTTCATCTTCATGAACATCATCACAAGATCTTAAAATTACATTTTTATATTCAACACCAGAGACACGACCAACTCCGCCTTCATAAGAAGCACCAATAACTGTAGAACCATGTTGTTTGTTAAAAAATGTGTTTTTGTCAAGCTTAATAGTTACTTTTCTTCCTGGTTCAAACTCAGTATATAAGTTATAGTTATCAACCGGTATGCTAAATCCTGTTAGACCATCTATCGACATCATTGAGATTGATTTATAGAAATTTCCTCCTTCATCACTTGATGTAACATAGGCTTCAATATAATCAACTACTGTATTAAGTGTTGTGTATTGAGTAGTTGTTGCTGTAGCAATAGTTGTTATATTAGCAACTTCTTTAGTTTTTGTAATAGAAATACACTCATTGGTTAAATCTGGAGTATCATAATCATCGCTAGTAACACAACTTATTAAAGTAGCGAAAAAAGCAGTTGTTAGTATTAATTTTAAATTTTTCATATGTAAATAATTATTGTTTTTTTAAGGTCATATGGTATCGCTTTATTTTCATAGGTGTTTGCAAGCAAACGAGTTTGTTTATGGCGATTTCATAGCTTAATTGTTTTCATATAATTTAATATCATCTATTTGATAAGTTGTAGAAATTCCAGTACTTCCTCCTTTATATCTAATAGCAATGTGAACATTCCCATTATAGTCAGAAACATCAATTGGACCAGAATTTGAAAAACTTGCAGGATATCCACTTGTGGCATAATCTGGAAGAGAAGAATTTAATGTTGTCCAAGTTGCAGCGTTTACAGCGGCTATAGTTCCGGTACCATCATAATTTTGAGATATTAATACAGTTATTGGATTACCATTATAAAAAGCGGCCTTATATAAAAAAGCAAAAGTTTCATTTTTTGTTTCATCAAAATTTATTGCTGGAGTTATAAGCCAAGTATCCATGTTTGTTTCTCCACTTCCAAAAGCTGAGAGTTGTGTGTAAAATTCACCATCAAAGGTTTTTGCTTCCCATTTTCTATTACCACCATTTAATGAAACATTTGACCAGCCTGTAATTGTAATTGGTGTATTTATTTGTGCCGTTGTAAATTCTTCTAAAAAGAAAACTTGATTTATTCCTGGTATAACGTAATCATCGTCTCCTACACAACTTATTAATGCGCTTGAACTAAGTGCTAACAAGAACATTGTTTTTATAAAATTGATTTTCATATGTAAATATTTATTGTTTTTTTAAGGTCATATGGTATCGCTTTATTTTCATTGGTGTTTGCATGCAAACGAGTTTGTTTATGGCGATTTCATAATTATTATTATTTAGAAATTAATGTAGAAGTTAACAAAGTATGTTCTTCCATAGCCATAAAAATATTTTGAACCAAAGGAAGGTGTTCCATTGGCTTGATCGGCTTGTAAATCTGGAAAAGTAGCTTTTCTTGATTGTTCAAATCCTCCTGTTTTATATATTGTGTCAAAAATATTATTAACAGATGCGAAGAAACCAAAAGTATTACGATTTACTTTACTAATTCTCCAAGATTTTCCTCCAGTTAAATTTACCAATACAAAGCCATCAAACTTTTCTTGTTCTAAAATAGATCTAACACTTTCTTCTGTAACACCAGCATAACTAATTCCAGTTACATCATCAATACTAAAATTATCAGTACGCATAATTTTTGAAATACTTATGTAACTATCTGATAAATAATTCACGTTTGTTCCTATCCACCAAAAATTAGGATCACGGTATTCTAACCCAAATGAATAGGCTTGTTGTGGCATACCAGATTGACGGTAATTTTTTAAATATATCGTTCCAAAATCGGTTAAAGGGCTCAATCCTTGAGCTGCCAAAGCGTCATCGCTCGTTTGCAATCTTGCGTTTCCAGCGTAAATATATTGACCATAAGATGCTGCTCCTGTGACTTTTAATGTTGAAGTAATTTGATATTCTAAACCAAGTTCAGCTCCAATATTTTGTTTTTGAATGCCCGTTGCAATTTCAGTAATAAATGAATCTTCGTCACCATCTGCATCGCCAACGTTTTCAGCATAGAAAAATGCAATTTCTGTAGCGTCATTTATTCTTGAAAAGAATCCTGTTACTCTTGCTTTAAATTTTGGCATTTTTAGAATATAACTTGCATCGGCACTTACAATATTTTCACTTGTTAAGTTATCTGTAAAATCATTGCTACGTCTTGCGTTATAGAAGCTATTTCTTAAATTAGGGGATTTTGTTTGATATAATCCGTTAAAATCAAAGTAATTTCTTCCGTTTAATTTATATGTTAAACCTCCCTTAAAACCAAAGTTCTCAAATACTTTTGAAGTTCCTTTACCATAAGAATTAGTAGCATAGTTTCCGCTTCTATATAAACCTTCTCTTTGATATTGAGATCTTGAAAAATTTTGCGCTAAATAAAAATCAAAAAATTTATAAGTAAATTTGAATTGGGTGTATGCATCAATAACATCAGCAAATAAATTGTAATTGTATCCAGCAGTTCCTCCCTCAATTACTTGTTGATTAGGATTATTTAAATCAAATTGTGAATTGTTTCCAAGGAAAAAACGATCCACATTTAAAAAATAATTACCCCCTAATAAATCAGTAATAACTGCATAATTATGAGATTTTACTTTTCTAAAATTTATGCCTGCATTGAAGTTAATATTATTTGATAATGAACTATTAAGTAACATATTAGCCGTTATCGTTTTATCATCATTTCGTTGTTCTGTCAATGCAATTGCACTTTCTCCAGTTGCAGTGTTTTGATTAGCGATGTAAATTGAATTCCAGTTGATTTGGCTGTTATCCAAAAATTGTAAACGCGCGTTTTCTGCTTGTTGATTAAATGGAGAAGTCGATCCATCTGGGTTTAAAACGGTTGACCATAAATTGGGTTGATTTTGATAATAACTTGGTAATTTTCTATAATAAGTAGGGTCTGGATTGTTCCCCAAAGGATTTTCTAATCTTGAATTTGAAATTCGTCCCGTTTGAAAAGCCACATTAGTATTCAAAGTTGTATTTTCAGACAATTTCCAATAGTGAGATAACATTACCATTGGTTCTTCTACATCTTTATCTCTTGAATTGCGTTTTTTTCCATCTTGCCATCCCCAATATGAGTTGTATTTAATTCCCATTAAATCTGTAACCTCTTGTGTGTTTGGCGAGTTTTTTCCTCTACTATTTTGTGCATATATTGAGGTTAAATTTAAACTGTGCTTGTCGTTGAATTTTTTCTCAACACTAGCAAATAAAGAATTTGCTGCATAATCAGTTCCTTCAAAATAACCTTCTTGTGCCCATCTTCTAGAGGCAGAAATTACATAAGCCCAACCATCTTTGCCCATACCCGAAGCATGTGTTCCCATTGTTCTCCAGCTGTAATTTGTGTTGGTACCCGACATCGAAATTCTAGTTCCTGGTCTGTAAAATGAAGCTCTAGTATTAATTTCTTGCGTTCCTAATGCGCTACCAAAAGTATAATCAGACGGCGCTGATCCCATAGTAAATTCTTGATTTCTTGTAGCATCATTCAAACCACCCCAGTTGCTCCATTGTGGTCTACCGTCGTATAATTTATTCATTATTATACCATTAATCATAGTAACGCCATATTCATTATCTAAACCTCTAATTCTAAAACGAGCTAAACCCCAATTAAAAGCGGCTGCTTGTTGATAGGTATCTCGAGTTGCCTGTAAAAGTCCAGATGTACTTTCTGAACCACTATTGTCGTCTCCTAAATCATTTTCGGTAATTGTAACCAAACTGAGTTGTTGTTCAGAAGTAATATCCTCTTCTAAAACTATAACTCCTATATCTAAAGATTCACTATTATTGGATTCTAAAACAAAAGTTTGCTGGATATAACCCGTAGATTTAACCACTAAAACTTGCTCCCCAAAAGGAATAGTTTGAAAAACAAAATTGCCTTCAAAATCCGTTAATGTTGATTGATTAGTACTTTGAATAACCGCAACAACATTTCGTAATGGTTTTTGACTTTTAGCATCTATAACTTTTCCTTTCAATGCAGGAGATTGTTGTGCAAAAACAAAAACAGCTTGTAGTACAAGTACCGTACTTAACAAATGCTTTTTCATAAAGTATATTAAAATTAATAGTAATTTAATGTTAAGTAGTTTAAACTTAACAGCCAACAAATGTATAACTTTTAACAATATTATTTACCTTTGAACCCTGTTTTCTAATAAACATAACTATAAAATAATCTTCTAATATGAATATAAAGCACTATTTATCAGTTTTTTTTGTGATTTTATCAATAACTAATGCTTTTTCTCAAGAGAAAAAATTTAAAGTTCATACCGTGGCTTTTTATAATTTTGAGAATTTATTTGACACTATAAATGACCCAGATACGTATGATGAAGAATACACGCCAGCAGAGGGTTGGACGTTAAAAAACTACAAAAAAAAATTAGATAATTTAAGTAAAGTTCTTATTGAATTAGGAACCAGTGAAAATCAAAAAAACGCTCCAGTAATTATTGGTGTTTGCGAAATTGAAAACAGAAAAGTTCTAGAAGATTTAACTAAACATCCTATTTTAATCAACAAAGGATATAAAGTGGTGCATTTTGATTCGCCAGATAAACGTGGAATTGATGTTGGTTTTTTGTATCAAGAAAAACATTTTCAACCAACTAGCTATATCAATGTGCCTTTATATGTTTATGAATCTGAATCTGAATCAGGTAAAAAGAGTAAAAAAGAAGAAGATGAAACAGATGAAAATTTGAATTACGATAAAAAAACCAAACGAATTTACACCCGCGATCAATTATTAGTAACTGGTTTATTAGACGGTGAAGAAATTAATATAATTGTAAACCACTGGCCATCACGTTCTGGTGGCGAAAAAAAAAGTAGCCCTTACCGAGAGGCAGCAGGAAGATTGAATAGAAAAATTATGGATTCTATCATCAAAATTAATCCAAAAGCCAAGTTAATTTCTATGGGCGATTTTAATGATGGTCCCTACAATAGGTCCGTAAAACAAGGCATAGGAGCAAAATTAAAAAAATCGGAATTAAAAGAACCAAGAGATGTTTTTAATCCGTTTGAGCAAATGGCTAAAGACGGTCACGCTTCTTTATTCTACAGAGATTCAGGTGATATTTTTGACCAAATCATGGTAAGTCAACAATTAGTTCCAGCTGATAATAACGATTATAGTTCTTTCAAATATTGGAAAGCGGGTATTTATAACAAACCCTTTCTTATCCAAAAAACAGGTCAATGGAAAGGATATCCTTTACGTAATCAAAATGGTATTCCTGGATTTTCTGATCACTTCCCAGTTTATATTTATTTAGTGAAAGAAGTGAAGTAATACCAAAGTTAATAATTTAATAAGGTTAGTTTGTAACAAAAAGTACAGTTAACCTTTTTTCTTTTTAGTAACTTTACGTTTTAAATTAAAATTGATGGCAATAGGAAAACCGTTTAATTTACAAAAGTGGATTGAGGACAACAAAGCATTGTTAAAACCACCTGTGAGTAATAAGAATTTATATGTGGAATCTGATGATTACATTGTAATGGTTGTGGGTGGACCCAATGCACGAAAAGACTATCACTATAATGAAACCGAAGAATTATTCTATCAGTTAGAAGGTGAAATCACCGTTTATATTCAAGAAGATGGTGAAAAGAAAGCTATGAAACTTTCAGCAGGCGATATGTATTTACATCCTGCTAAAGTACCACATTCACCAGCAAGGACTGAAGGTTCTGTCGGATTGGTAATCGAAAGAAAACGTGTAGGTAAAGGATTCAATGATGGTTTATTGTGGTTCTGCGACAATTGCAATCATAAATTACACGAAGTATATTTTGAATTACACGATATAGAAAAGGATTTTTTACCACATTTTAGTACCTTCTACAATTCAGAAGAAAAAAGAACCTGCAAAAAATGTGGCACTGTAATGGAAACCAATCCGAAGTTTACAAAAAAATAATGCTGTAACACAAAGTTTCACAAAGATTTTTCACAACGTTTCGCAAAGGAATCTGTGAAAATCTGTGAAATCCGTGGCAAAAAATAACACCAAGAATAAACCCTTGAGTCCTTCGTGCATTCATTGTGTTCCTTGTGGTTAAAAAATATATTTTCTATCTTTGAAAAAAATTTAACAAAAACCGAATAAAAAGTTATAAAATGATATCTGAAGCAGCAATTCAATTTGGTATGCAAGACGCTTTGCAACAATTAGGAATTAAAGAAATTAACGAAGGAACTTCAACAGGTTCTCAATGGTTTTCTAACGGGAAAATCATCGAATCCTATTCACCTGCAACAGGCGATTTAATTGGAAAAGTAAAATCTTCCACAAAAGAAGATTATGAAACAGCTATGAGTGCTGCAGAAGAAGCGTTCAAAACATGGCGTTTGGTTCCGGCTCCAAAAAGAGGGGAAATCGTTCGTCAAATGGGAGAAGAATTGCGTAAACACAAAGAAGCATTAGGAAAATTAGTGTCTTTTGAAATGGGTAAATCCTATCAAGAAGGTCTTGGAGAAGTGCAAGAAATGATTGATATCTGTGATTTCGCAGTTGGTTTATCACGTCAATTACACGGATTAACTATGCATTCAGAACGTCCAATGCACAGAATGTATGAGCAATGGCATCCATTTGGAATTGTTGGCATCATTTCGGCTTTTAACTTCCCTGTTGCGGTTTGGTCTTGGAACACCATGTTGGCTTGGATTTGTGGTGACGTTTGTATTTGGAAACCAAGTTCAAAAACGCCTTTGTGTGGTGTGGCATGTCAAAACATCATTCAAACGGTATTAGAAAGAAACAATTTACCAGAAGGAATCAGCTGTTTAGTAGTTGGTAACGAATCGGGTGATTTAATTAATAACGACAAACGTATTCCATTAGTATCGTTTACAGGTTCTACAAGAATTGGTCGCCACGTATCAAAAACAGTAGCGGAACGTTTTGGAAATACTATTTTAGAATTAGGTGGAAACAACGCAATTATCGTTTCTAAAGAAGCTGATTTGTCAATGGTTTTGGTAGGAGCAGTTTTTGGAGCCGTAGGAACTGCAGGTCAACGTTGTACTTCAACGCGTAGATTAATTGTTCACGAAAGTGTTTACGATAAAACATTAGACGTTTTAGCGAAAGCATATGCTCAGTTAAAAATTGGAAACCCATTAGATGCAAATAATCACGTGGGACCACTTATCGATAAAGGTGCAGTGCAAGATTACTTAAACGCAATTGAAAAAGCAAAAGCAGAAGGTGGAAGAGTAATTGTAGAAGGTGGGGTTTTAGAAGGAAAAGGATATGAGAGCGGTTGTTATGTAAAACCATGTATCATTGAAGCGAAAAACGAGTTCGAAATCGTACAACACGAAACTTTTGCTCCAGTTTTATATGTAATGAAATACAGTACCATTGAAGAAGCTATCGAAATGCAAAATGCAGTTCCTCAAGGATTATCTTCTTCTATCTTTACCAACAACATGAGAGAAATGGAATTATTCCTTTCGGCTGCAGGTTCTGATTGTGGTATTGCTAACGTAAACATTGGAACTTCTGGTGCTGAAATTGGTGGTGCTTTTGGTGGTGAAAAAGAAACAGGTGGTGGTCGTGAATCAGGTTCAGATGCATGGAAAGCTTACATGAGAAGACAAACTAACACGATTAACTACGGAACAGCGTTACCTTTAGCTCAAGGTATTAAGTTTGATTTTTAATTAAGTGATTAGTGAAAAGTAATTAGTGATTAGTTACTTTTTGAATATAGAAAAACCCTGTAATAATCTTAACCTGTTTAAAAGCTAAATTAGACTTTGTTTTTTGGTGATATGATATTGCAGCCTAAAAAAAAATCTTCTTTATTTCGATTGCAATGAAGTAATAGGAATAAAAAAATACTGGAAATTGCGGATTTTATAAGTTTTTTCACAGCCTGACGTTATAAAGCTTTTTGCAGTAGCGGTCAAATTTACCAAAAGTTTTGATTTTACACAAACCACAACAATTACAAAAGCGACTTTCAGAAAAGCCCGAAAGCCGCTATTGCAAAAAAACTGTTATGGGAAGTGCTAATCTTCGTCTAGTGGTATTGGTTCGTTATTCATAAATGCTTCAAATGAGCCAATCGGTGCAAAGTCAATGTTAATAATGGAATAATTGTTTTTATCTCTCCAAAGTCGAACACTATCAGTTCCTTTTTTTTGTAACCATTCACGAGTTACTAATTTCCTGTCTTTTAAGCCTAAAACATCAACTAAAAGCCATTGTCCGAGTGCAGATTGTCCATAACGTTTTCCGTTTTCATCTCGTTCAGTGTTACTTCCTGACTGCAAACCTTTCATATTGCTTTGAGTGACCAATGACGGAATTTTTTTGCCGTTTGGAAGTTGCAAATAAAAACGAACTTCTGGCTTATTATCCTTATCGCCTTGATAATTTTTTTGTTCATTTTCAAATTCAAAAATGTCTTTCGTGAAAAAGTTTGGGTGCTTTTTGTGAAATTCTCTCGGAATTGGAATATAAACTTCGTTTAATGGTCGTAAAGTTTCACTTCCTTTATTTTTAGATGCCGCATTCCAAGCATTTAATCCCGATTTTTCTTCAACTTCTTTTGATTGGTAAGAATAAAGTGGTAGATAAACTTCAACGATATTTTTAACAGCAACTTTTGCCTTATCAATAAAGTTAAAATATGCTTCTAATAAAAATGAAAATGGGTCTTCAATGATTTGAATATCAAATTGATGAAGTAAAAAAGTATCTTTTTTTGATGAATCGAATTTTTGATGAATTTGCGAATCTCCAAATGTATATTTATAATCTTTGTGTCCGTCCGACCAAGAAAATGCAGTTGGTGTTAGATTAAATTTTTCAAGTTTGTTTAAATCAATCAATGGATAAGCACATTCGTTGATTACAAAACGACCTTCATCACGAGTTACATAATGATAAATATTTTTGTTTTCTGATAATCCTAAACGCTCGTAATCACTTCTCATACGCTCGTTTTTGATTTCTGAAATTTTGTAAGCTAATGCTTCAACATCTTTATTTTTAAAAACTGAGTTGATGTCATTTTGGTAGCGCTTGAGTTGCATTACTTTTTGAAAAGACGGTTTGCTATTCATCCAAGTTTTTAAACCAATTCCAATTCTGTCATTTCCAAAAACAGAAACAACATCGTGAGGAGTGTTTCCAATATCTGCATTTTGACTATCGAAAATTTTAGCAAAAACTGTTTCTTGAAATTTGGAATCAAGATACGGAATCATATCGCCTTGTTTTTGGCGAAAAAGATTTTAGAGAATAAATTATTTTTTGAGGAAAGTTTTTTGGTTATATTTTTATCAATCTAAAGATGAGTTGTAAATCACAATCTTTGCAATAAATAATAGTATTTTCATCTACTTCAAAAGTGTCCAAATCAATATTAAGTTCTTCCGAAAGATCAATATCACAAATGGGACAATTAATAGAATCACACATATTTAATTTGATTGGGAATGGATTTACCGAAGGTATTTCTATTGTGTAATCTAACATACTTCTGAAATTAAATGATATTCTTTTGTTTCTTTGGATTTGATAATTCTTTCCTCAAATTTTAAATTTTTCAAAGGATTTTCAATAGTTAAAAAAGTAGGTAAATCATCTAAATTCAAAAACAAAGTAATGATATAATCGTTTTGATATTCTTTTGCTTTGAAATATTCATTTTCAGTTAATCGGAATTTTCCTTTTTTAGCCCTTATTCCTTTTACTTCTGCTAAAAATGAGTTTTCATTTACATTGATTTGAAAATCATACCCATCTCCATATAAACGAGCGTCTTCTATATTTCCATTTTTGAAAATACCAATAGAATTGTAATTATTCATAAAATACAATTCTGCTTCTAATCCTGTTTCTTGAAGCTTTTTAAATCTTGATTTTACAATTGGTTTTACTTCTACAAAAATATCTTTGATTTTAAAATTATCTTTCAAAAATAACTTTACAATATTTGCATATTCCACTACATTTTCATTTCCAAATAAACTATCGATCAATAACTTTCTATGAATATAAGCTTCCCCTTTTTGCCACCAACCTTTTCTGCTGTTTTCAAAAAATGGGTCGAATAAATCCATTCGATTTTTAACTACACTTCCTGTTTCAACTATTCCAATTTCAACAAAATATTCGAAGAAAGAAAGTTTAGTTTTAAAGCCAAATTGTTTGATAAATTCGTTGTCAAATTTAGCCAGACCATATCCTAATAAATTTAGAATTTCATAATTTTCGTGCTTGTTTCCTTTGTTATTCATACATCAAGCAACTAATTTATTTCGGTGTTTTTCAATAATTTGTTCAATGTCAAAAAATAGCGTTCCTCGTGTGTCGATAAATCCTTTTTGATAACCTGCAATCGAAAATGCTTGACAAGGAAAACCTGCACATAAAACGTCAAATTCTGTAGGAATATAATTTTTTATGCGGTCTTTTGTAATATCTCCAAATGGAATTTCACCAAAATTTTCTCTGTAAGTTTTTTGAGCGTCTTTGTTCCATTCGCTTGTATAAACGCATTTTCCTCCAACGTTTTGCATTGCAATTCTAAATCCTCCAATTCCTGCAAAAAGGTCAATAAACTTAAAAGTATAATTTTCGGGAGTTGGAAACGGAACGTTTTCAACTTCAAATAAAAATTGTTGTAGAGCTTCTTCGGCTACAATAGAAACTTCACTTTCATTTTTGTATTCAACATAATTTTTTAAGACAGTGAGGGCTTCGTCTTTGTAGTATTTTGAAACTCCGTTGTGAATGTTGTGAAGATAATGAGTTAAAACAGCTTTTTCTTCTTCAAAAGGTTCAATAAGTCTAATTTGATAACTTTTGTCATCAAATTCTTCAATGCTTATTTTTTCTTTTATCAACATATTTTGTTCGCTTAATCATTTCAAGTTGCAAGTTAAGAATTAAATTCCATTTGCGTTAAAATTGGTTTGTTTTTGGTCGAAATTTCTTTTGATGCCCGCGAGTTCAAAAAGCATTTCCCATAACGTCAGTCTGTGAAAAAACCTCCGTATAATTTCTTCAAAAATAGTAAAAAAAAACTTAAAAAAATTTGTAAAATAAATATGTTTTTTGTTTTTTTAAACCTGCAACATATCACAGGAATAGCCTGTTTACAGATGCATATCTCTTCTTTAGAGGATGCAATTGAACCCGAATATCAAGTGCGTTTTATAGATGCCTTTGTAGAGGTTCTAAACCTTCTCTAAATTGGTTTTGAAGTAAAAACAATTAAAAAAGAAGGGAGACCGAGTTTTGACGCAAAAGTGTTTCTTAAAATCTATTTATATGGATTCAAAATTACATCAACTTAATTTTTTAATAAATACTTTAGTTGAAGTTGGCAAATTATCCGAGGAAGATATTATTGCACTTATGCTTGTTGATATCAGCAGTGTTGAAAAAGGATTTTTAACAAGAATGGAATTAAATCATTATGTTATAATTGCAAATCAAATAAATTTTATAGAGAGAAAATACAATCAAATAGATTACTTAACAAACTTGTTAGGCAAATTAGATGACATTATATTTGTTGAAAAAGAACTATATTTTACTGAAGATGCAAAACAAATTTTTGGTGAAAATCTTGAAATAACAACAAGAAAAAGAAATCCATATTTACACTTAATATATAAAAATCAACTTAAAGAATAAAGCTTCTCTATATTTGAAGATGAAAAATGTATGGTTGAATAATTATCTTATCCAACTTTAATTGCTAGTCATATAAAACCATTCATAAAATCAAACGAAGATGAAGCTTACGATCCAAATAATGGAATATTATTAAGTAGAAATATTGATTCGTTATTTGATTTAGGTTGTATAACATATAGAGATAATGGAGAAATCATTTTCGCAACTCACTTGAAACAAGATGTAAAAGATTTTATTTCAAATTATTCGTTAGATAATAGATTCATAAATACAAAAAGGTTAGAATATTTGGAATCCCATAGAAATGAAGTCTTTGAGAAGAGATACAAATATGCATAAATAATTGTTTAACCGAAAAAAAAGCGACCCTAAAGTCGCTTTTATTTATTTTCTCACAAAAACATTGTCTTCTTTATTTACATCTGCCATCAATTGTTCAGGGTCAATGGTGATGGATTTTATGTTTGTGTTTGGTATCTCAAAAGTGAAAGTAGGATAAGCCCAATCCCAACCTTTTAAAACAGTTTCTTTAATTCCGCTGTACGGATTTGGTTTTTCCCAACGCATTAACGTGTTTGGAATGTAGAAAAATTCTTTAGTTCCGTCGGTATATTCTACTAAAATATCTAAAGGCATTGGCATTCTGCCTTTACGTTCTAAAACTATTTTGGTGTTGTTTTCTGCTTCGTTGACTGTTTTAATGGCATAATCAATCGTATTGGTTGTCAACGTCCAATCTAATAAATACCAATCTAAATTTGCACCCGAAACCTTTTCAGCCACACGTTTGATGTCGTTTGGTGTAGGATGGGTAAATTTATATTCGTTGTAGTAACGTTTGATCGTTTTGTTGAGGTTTTCTTGCCCAATTAGGTAACCCAATTGCGCTAAAAACACTTCTCCTTTACTATATGCCGAAATGCTATATGCCATATTGATGTCATATCTATCTGCATGTGTAGAGAGCGGTTGTTCTTTGCCTGATTTTACTAAATATATGTAATTATTATAAGCATCTTCAAAAGGATTTTTTGGTTTTTTTGGAGGTAAAACTTTTTTCATTGCTAGATTTGAAATATAGGAGGTAAATCCTTCATCCATCCACTCGTGTTTGGTTTCATTTGTAGCTAAAACAAATTGGAACCAAGAATGCGCCATTTCGTGTGCGGTAACACCAACTAAACTTCCAAAAGCTCTATTTCCAGTGATTAAAGTACACATGCCATATTCCATTCCGCCATCGCCACCTTGAATAACTGAATATTGTTTGTATGGATATTGTCCTACGTTTTCGTTAAAATACGCTAACAATTCTGCTGTTTTAGGTTGTAAGTTTTTCCAATTTTCTAAATTGTCTTTTTTGTTTTTGTATAAGAAATGCAATTCAACATTATTTGGACCTAAAATCATATCGTGAATAAATTCGTTATCGGCTCCCCAAGCAAAATCATGCACATTAGGCGCATAAAAATGCCAAGTTAAATTTTTGGTTTTCTTAGGATAAACGACTTGCACACCCGCATCTTGATAACCGTGACCAATTTCGTTTTTGTTTTGTAAATAACCTGTTCCACCAATAGTATAATCTTTGTCAATCGTAATTTTTACATCAAAATTACCCCAAACGCCATGAAATTCACGAGCAATGTACGGGTTTGCGTGCCAACCTTCGAAGTCATATTCGCATAATTTTGGATACCATTGTGTCATGGATAAAGCAACTCCTTCTTCAGAAATCCTTCCCGAACGACGAATTTGCAAAGGCACTTGTCCTTGAAAATCTAATGTAAGTGTGGTTTTTTGTTTTGGAAAAATAGCTTTTGCTAATGTAACTTCTAAAATAGTACCTACTACTTTTGTGGTTGCTGCAACGCCATCTTGTTTGAAGTTAGCGATGTTTAAATAACCAATTTCATTTGGTTTTAGAGTGCTGATTTTACTTTCTTTTACATCTTTACCTTCTTTTTTAAAGGTGCGGACCATGCGTTTATCGGGGTCGGAAATTACTTGTAAACGCGCATCCATTTCGCTTCCGGGTTGAAATGCATTATTGTACAAATGATAATACACTTTGTGTAATGTGTCATTAGAATTGTTGGTGTAAATGATTTCTTGTTTTCCGGTATATTGGAATTTTTTCACATCCATTTTCACATCCATTTTATAGTCAACGTGTTGTTGCCAGTAACCAGGATTTGGATTGTTTTGTGCGAAACCAAAGCAAGAAATAAAAATTAAAAGTATGTTTTTCATGATTTTTTTTTCAAAAATACTTATAATTTAGCAAATTTTAAAGAAGCTAATATATCACATCTTTTCTAATTTAAAATGATCTCCAAAAATTTCAACACGATTACTATCACAGTCAAATATTTATATTATCAACTCAAACAAGTTTAACATTTATAAAATGTAAGGTTTTAAATGAAGAATTTCAGAATTAATTGTTCTATTTTTATTACATTCTAAAAAGCTATTTATAGTACTTTTTAGAATAAAATTAATTTTAAATTTTATTATTCAATTAATCTTTTCAAAAAATAATTTCCCATTTTACAGTGTTAATATACTTAACCGCATACTTTAAAAAGAGGAATACAATGAGACAAAAATGCTAATAGAAAAATAAACCTAATCATACAATAAAACTATCAAAAGATGTATAAATGAAATAATAGAATTGCGATTTAGAATTAAACTGATTAAAAAATGTTTAAATAAGTTCTATTTTTCTAAATTCCAGTTTGCTAAAAACTAATAGAATATGTAAGTAAAGTGGGGTAAAAACTGGATTAGAAATAAACCTAACTCAAAAATGAGATAGCAGTGCAAAATAGGAAGCTTGAATATTAAATTTTCTATTTCTTACCTTGTTTTACAACTCAAAAAAATACCATAAAATTTTTACTTCAAATATGTTAACAAAAAAAATTGCTAAACTCTTAACATTCCTTTACCATTCGTTTCAAATCGCATTGTGTAACTTTGTCAAGATACTGAACTAATCCCAAACTTCGGGACAAAAGACAATTATTATGTTAAACTTCGAATTATACAATCCTGTAAATTATGTCTTTGGAAAAGGACAAATTGAAAAACTAACTGATTTAGTTCCTTCATCCCGAAGTGTCGGGACAAAGATTCTGCTTGCTTATGGTGGCGGGAGTATCTTTAAAAATGGTGTTTATGACCAAGTAAAAGCCGCTTTACCGAATCACGATATTGTTGAATTTGGCGGAATTGAACCGAATCCACGTTTTGAAACCTTGATGAAAGCCGTTGAAATTATTCGTGCTAAAAAAATTGGTTTCATCTTAGCTGTTGGTGGCGGAAGCGTGATTGACGGCGTGAAATTTATTTCGGCAGCGGTAAATTTTGAAGGTGACGCAGCCGATATTTTAAAAAAACGTATTTTATTCAAAGATGTTGCTAAAGTAATTCCTTTTGGGACGGTTTTAACGTTGCCAGCAACAGGTTCGGAAATGAATTCAGGCGCTGTGGTTACAATTGAAGCTACACAAGAAAAATTGACCTTAGGCGGAAGCGCTTTGTTTCCAGTATTCTCAATTGTAGATCCAACAGTCATTACTTCGTTACCAAAAAGACAGTTACAAAACGGAGTTGTAGATGCGTTCACACACGTTATGGAGCAATATTTGACCTATACTCACGATGCTTTATTACAAGACCGAATTTCAGAAAGTATTTTACAAACGCTAATTGAAATTGGTCCGGATGTAGTGGAAAATCCGAGCGATTATAAATTGGCTTCCAACTTTGTTTGGAGTGCTACAATGGCATTGAATGGCTTAATTCAAAAAGGCGTACCTTCGGATTGGGCAACGCACATGATTGGTCACGAATTAACCGCTTTATACGAAATTGATCATGCGAGAACATTGGCAATCATTGGACCAAACTTATACCGCGTGATGTTTGATACAAAAAAAGACAAATTAGCACAATACGGGCAACGCGTTTGGAATATTCAAGGCAATTCAACTGAAGAAATTGCAGAAAAAGCGATTGAAAAAACCGTTGAATTCTTCCATAAAATGGGCATGAAAACCAAATTATCGGAAAACACAGAAAATTTCGAAAACACCGCTGATTTCATTGCCAATCGATTTGAAGAAAGAGGTTGGAAAGTGTTAGGCGAAAAGCAAAATATCACCATCGAAAAGGTAAAAGCAATCGTAGAACTAAGTTATTAAGAATAAAACCCAAGTTTCACGAATTAACACGAAAAATTTTTAACGCAAAGTTTTGAAGTTTTTCGCAAAGTTTAGAAAGTTTTACCAAAAAATAAATTTCAAAAATATATATAAAATTGGTGTTAATTATTGAAATTCGTGTTTAAATGCAACATTAAAAAGAGTTTCACAAACGTTTTTTGTAAATCCTTTTAAAATGATTATTTTTGATTTTCAAAACGAAACATATAATGGAAAAAAAGCCAAAATTTGCAGTCATTGGAGGAGGAAGTTGGGCTACTGCAATTGCGAAAATGCTTTGTGAAAATCAAGACGAAATTGCTTGGTACATGCGTAGCACGTATGCTATTGAACATTTAAAACATCAAAAACACAACCCAAATTATTTAAGTTCGGTTGCTTTTGACACCAATAAATTAAAACTTACAAACGACATTAACGAAGCGGTTGCTTATGCTGATTATGTCATTTTTGTAGTGCCTTCTGCTTTTTTAAGCAAAGAATTAGAAAGTTTGACTGAAAGTTTGGAAGGGAAAATCATTTTTTCAGCCATTAAAGGAATTGTACCGGAATCGAGTTTAATTGTGGGTGAACATTTTCATACCAAATACGATATTCCATTTGATAATATTGGGGTTATTACGGGTCCATGTCATGCGGAAGAAGTTGCTATGGAACGTTTGTCGTACTTAACCATTGCTTGTAGCGATAGAAAAAAAGCCAAATATGTAGCTAAAAATCTGAGCTCACACTACATCAAAGCAAAAACTACAGATGATATCATTGGAACAGAATATGCAGCTGTTTTAAAAAATATTTACGCTATTGCAGCGGGAATGGCACATGGTTTAGGGTATGGTGATAATTTTCAAGCGGTTTTGATGAGTAATGGTATTCGTGAAATGAAGAAATTCATTCGTAAAGTGCATAAAATGAAACGAAATATTAATAATTCGGCTTACTTAGGCGATTTGTTGGTGACAGGATATTCGGTGTTTTCAAGAAATAGAATGTTTGGAAACATGATTGGAAAAGGTTACACTGTAAAATCAGCACAAATGGAAATGAGTATGGTTGCCGAAGGATATTACGCTGTAAAAAGTGCTTACAAATTAAACCAAGAATACGGTGCAGACACGCCAATTATCGACGCCGTTTATAAAATTTTATACGAGAATAAAGACGCAAAAGCTGTTTTCAAAGCATTAACAGAAAAATTAAATTAAATTCATGCAATTTTCATTAAAAACAGGTTCTATCGATCATTTAATTGATCATCCTGGTATTATTACCGCTTTCACAATTACCATCATTGCCATGTTGGTTTTAGATTTAGGAGTTTTAAACAAAAAAGGGCATGTTGTTTCC
>Ga0075160_10000630_pt1 | contig 21984 bp, 22 predicted proteins | sample JI91814C2DNA_FD_70969 | JGI IMG/M metagenome (GOLD analysis project Ga0075160, IMG submission 70969) | Wastewater effluent complex algal communities from Wisconsin, to seasonally profile nutrient transformation and Carbon sequestration -... | ecosystem: Engineered > WWTP > Effluent > Algae... | reverse complement strand
TCGTACACCGACGTGCGCGCGTGGTCGTGCGCGAGGCCTTTCTCCAGCGTGCGCAGCACCTGGCGCCGGTGCTCGTCGTCGGTCATGTCGATGAAGTCGATGATGATGATGCCGCCCAGGTTGCGCAGCCGCAGCTGGCGCGCCACCGCCTGCGCCGCCTCGAGGTTGGTGCGGTACACCGTTTCCTCCAGGTTGCGCTGGCCCAGGAACGACCCGGTGTTCACGTCCACCGTGGCCATGGCTTCGGTCTGGTCTATCACCAGGTGGCCACCGGACTTGAGCGGCACCTGCTTCTGCATCGCGCGCAATATCTCGTCCTCCACGCCGTAGAGGTCGAAGATGGGCCGCTCGCCGGAGTAGTGTTCGATGCGTTCGGCCAGCGCCGGCATGAACTGCCGCGCGAACGCGGTGAGCCGGTCGAAGGCCTCGCGCGAATCCACCCGCACCTGCTCCACTTCCTTGCGCATCAGGTCGCGTACGGCGCGCAGCGGCAGCGGCAGGTCTTCGTAGATGCGCTGGCCGACCTTGCTGCTGGCGCTGGCGGTCTTGATGACGTCCCAGGCGCGGCGCAGGTAGGCCACGTCCTCGGCCAGCGCTTCGTCGGGCTGGCCTTCGGCATTCGTGCGCACGATGTAGCCCTGGCCCGAGCCATTGGCCAGCGTGGCCATCAGCGTTTTCAGTCGCGCACGCTCGGCTTCGTCCTCGATGCGCGCCGACACGCCCAGCACGCGCGAGTGCGGCAGGAACACCAGGTAGCGCGACGGGATGGAGATCTGCGTGGTCAGGCGCGCGCCCTTGCCGCCGATGGGGTCCTTGACCACCTGCACCACGATTTCCTGGCCTTCGTGCACCAGCGAGTTGATGGATGGCGGCGGGCCGCTGGGCGCCGGCGGCGCTTCGTCGCCCTCGCCCGCCGGCACCAGGGGCAGCTTGAGGATGTCGGAGGCGTGCAGGAACGCGGCGCGGTCCAGGCCGATTTCCACGAACGCCGCCTGCATGCCCGGCATCACCCGCTGCACGCGGCCCTTGTAGATGTTGCCCACCACGCCGCGGCGCGAGGCGCGCTCGATGTGCAGTTCCTGCAGCATGCCGTTCTCGACCACCGCCACGCGGGTCTCGCGCGGAGTGACGTTGATCAGGATTTCCTCGGACATCCGATTCCCCGGTTCAGTCGATCAGGCCGAAGCCGCGCAGCAGGCGCGCGGTTTCGTGCAGCGGCAGCCCCATCACGCCCGAATGGCTGCCGGAAAGATGGGACACGAAGGCGGCCGCGCGGCCCTGGATGGCGTAGGCGCCGGCCTTGCCGAAGCACTCGCCGGTGGCGACATAGGCGCGGGCCTGCGCCGGCGTGAGCGTTTCGAAAGTGACGTCGGTGATGCAGGTGGCGGACTGTTCGCGGCCCGCGTCCACCAGCCACAGCGTGGACACCACCCGGTGGGTGCGGCCCGAGAGGCGCGCCAGCATCTGCAGCGCCTCGGCGTCGTCGGCGGGCTTGCCGAACACGGCGTCGTCGAGCACCACTTCGGTGTCGGCGCCCAGCACCACGGCGCCCGGGCTGCCGACCACCTTGAGCAGGCCCGCGCCAGCCTTCTCGCGGGCGACGCGGCTGACGTAGGTTTCCGGGGGTTCGCCGGGCAGGCGCTGTTCGGGAACGTCCACGTCCAGCAGCCCGAACGGGACGCCGAGCTGGGCCAACAGTTCCCTGCGGCGGGGTGATTGCGAGGCGAGATAGAGCATCGCCCAAGCATAGCCGGTGCCGTGCTTTCCCGGCACGCCGGATGTGCCCGCGCGGGCCACGGCTTCAGCCCCTATTGGGGCGGCGATCAGGCGCGGTGGTAGGGATGGTTGGCCAGCAGGCTGGCCGCGCGGTAGAGCTGCTCGGCCAGCACCAGCCGCACGATCATGTGCGGCAGGGTGAGCGGCCCCAGCGACCAGCTTTCGGCGGCGGCGGCCATCACTTCGGGGGCGTGGCCCTCGGGGCCACCGACCAGGAAAGCCAGGTCGCGGCCCTGCTGGCGCCAGTGCTCCAGGCGCTGGCCCAGCTGTTCGGACGACCAGGCCTTGCCGCGGCCGTCCAGGCACACCACCAGCGCGCCGCGCGGCACGGCGGCCAGCACGCGCGCACCTTCGTCGGACATCGCGCGCGCCGCGTCGCGGCCCTTGCCGCGCAGGCCCGGCGCCACCTCCACCAGCTCCAGCGGCAGCCAGTGGGAAAGCCGCTTCTGGTATTCGGCAAAGCCCGTGGCCACCCAATCGGGCGCACGCTCACCGACCGCGATCAGCCGGGCTTTCATCGGAAACCCGTGAAAAAACCATTGGCCACGGATTCACGCGGATGGACGCGGATAAAACCTCTTTGTGCTTTATCCGCGTCCATCCGCGTAAATCCGTGGCAAAAAAGCCCTACTCGGAAGCGGAAGATTCCGGCGGCTGGTCGCCGACGGTCCACAGGCGCTCGAGCGCGTAGAACTCGCGCACGCGCGGCAGCATCACGTGCACGATCACGTCGCCCAGGTCCACCAGCACCCACTCGGCCTCGCGCTCGCCTTCCACGCCCAGCGGCATCACGCCGCACTTCTTGGCGAAGCGCACCACTTCGTCGGCCACGGACTTCACGTGGCGGGTCGAGGTGCCGGACACCACCACCAGGTAGTCGGCGATGCTGGTCTTGCCGCGCACGTCGATTTCGACGGTGTCCTTGGCCTTCATCTCCTCCAGCGCCAGGTGCACCTGCTTGAGGATCGCCTCCGGCGACGGGGCCGGGTCGGGCATCTGGGTCTTGATGACGTGGGCTTGGGTGGTCAACGCGGTACTCGGATCGGGAAAGACGAGCCGGATTATACGCCTGCCGGCGCCGCCCCGCCCCGGTACAGGCCTTCGCGCCCGATGAAGCCGGCCACGGCGTCCGTCAGCCAGCCCCCGTGCGGCTCTCCGGCCCGCAGCCGGCGCCGCAGCTCGGTGGCCGAGGCCGGGTGCAGGGGCATGTCCAGGCGGAACAGGCCGCCCGCGGCGCGGTCGGCCAGCCCCGCCGGGTGGGCCAGCCAGCGGCCGGCGCAGGCCTCGCCCAGGTCCGCGGGCAGGGCATCCAGGCCGTGGCCGGGGCGCACCGCCACCACGAAATGCGCCAGGTCGAACAGCGCGCGCCACTGGTGCCAGTCCAGCAGCCCGCGGAACGCATCGGCGCCGACCAGCCAGGCGACCGGGGCGTCGGGGCCGCGTTCGTGGCGCAGCTCGCGCAGCGTGTCCACGGTCCACGACGGGCCGGCGCGACGCAGCTCGCGGCGATCCACCGCGAAGCCGGCTTCACCGGCGATGGCCAGCTCCAGCATGCATGCCCGCTGTTCGGCGCTGGCGCCCGGCGCGGCGCGGTGCGGCGGATCGGCCGCGGGAAGGAAGGCCACGCGGGCGCCGAGCGCGTCGCGCGCGGCGCGCGCCACCGCGAGGTGCCCGGCGTGCACCGGGTCGAACGTGCCGCCGTAGTGCAGCGCCAGCGCCATCAGGCCAGCAGCTTGCGCGCCCGGGCGTCGGCCATGCCCACCAGCAGGCGCTCGAGCATCAGCCAGGCGTCACCGTCGCCGCGGCCCTTGGCGGTGCGGTCGATGCGGCCGCATTCGGCGGCAAACGCTTCCCAGCGCGACAGCGGGTGCCGCTCCAGCGCACGGCGGTACATGGCCTGCTTGCTTTCCCAGATGCGCGCCTCGCGCATGGCCGACATCACGTTGCCCGACTCCGCCGCGCGCGACAGCGCGCACAGCGCCAGCACTTCCTTGGCCACCATGGGCATCAGGCCGGCCACCTGGTCGCCCTCGGCGCGCAGGCCGGCCAGCATGCGCACCGCGCGCACCGCTTCGCCGGCCAGGGCCGCGTCCACCAGCTTGAACACGTCGAAGCGCGACGAATCGGCGACCAGCCGCTCCATCTGCTCCAAGTCGATCGCCTCGGACTTCGGGCCCCTGGCCTCGCCCACCAGCAGGGCCAGCTTGTCCACTTCCTGGGCCGCAGCGAGCAGGTTGCCTTCGACGCGGTCGGCCAGCCGGCGCACCGCGTCGGGCGTGGCCAGCAGGCCGCGGCTGCGCAGGCGGCGCTGCAGCCATTCGCCCAGTTCGTGGGTCTTGAGCGGGTACACCACCACCAGGTGGCCCACTTTCGCGATGGCCTCGCTCCACTTGCCGGCGTGCGCCTTCGACCATTCCTGCGCGGTGATCAGCAGCACGGTGTCGGGCGGCGCCTTGTCGCAGTACTCGCGAAGCGCCTCGCTGCCGTCCTTGCCCGGCTTGCCGCTGGGCAGGCGCAGGTCGAACAGGCGGCGGCTGGCGAACAGGCTCAGCGAGGCCAGGCCCTGGGTGAGCGTGTTCCAGTTGAAGCTGTTGTCGGCGTCGTAGACCTCGCGCTCGCCGTAGCCTTCTTCGCGCGCCCTGGCACGGATGGCGTCGGCGGCCTCCTGCACCAGCAGCGGCTCGGCGCCCGCCACCAGGTACACCGGGCGCAGCGGCTCGCCGGCGAGCTGGCGCTCCAGGCGATCGGGCTTGAGCTCCATGGGCGGGCTATTTCGCGCGCAGCACCGCGTCCAGGCGGCGCAGGATGGCGGCCTGCATGTCGCGGCGCAGCTCGCGCTGCAGCAGCTCCTGTTCGGCCGGGCTGCCGGCGGAGGCCACGCTGTCGTAGGTGTACTCGCGCGTCAGCACCACTTCCTGCACCGGCACCTGCACGGCGCCGGCGGCGTCAAGCAGCTCGAACTTCACCGCGTAGCGGGTTTCGTACTCGCGCACCTGGGCGCGGTCGTCCAGGGCCAGCGGGCGGGTGGCCAAGGCCTCGGACACCACCTTGAGGGTGGACGAAGGCTGGCCGTCCACGGCCGACTGCGCGCCGGCGCGCGCCAGCGCGGTGGACAGGCCCTGCGCCAGCGGGCTGTAGGGATCGGCCGACTGCACCTTCACCGGCCCCAGGTCGCTGGACAGGGCCAGCGAGGCGCGGGGACGGAAACCACAGGCCGCGAGCATCGCGACCAGGCAAACCAGGACCAGTAGACGCTGCATTTGCCTCACCCCGCGACGATGTTGACGATCTTGCCCGGCACCACGATGACCTTGCGCACGGTCAGGCCTTCCATGAACTTTTGCACGTTCGGCTCGGCCAGTGCCAGCGCCTCGATGGTTTCCTTGCTGGCGTTGAGCGACACCTCCAGCGTGGCGCGCAGCTTGCCGTTCAACTGCACCGCCAGCGTGGCGGCCTCGCGCACCAGGGCCTGCGGGTCGGCGACCGGGAACGGCAGGTCCTCGAGCGTGGCCTGTTCATGCCCCAGCAGCTGCCACAGGGCGTGCGAGGTGTGCGGCGTGATCGGGTTGAGCAGCAGCGTCACCGCTTCGAAGGCTTCCTGGCGCAGGGCGCGGCCCTGGTCGCTGGCGTCGTCGAACTTCGCGATGGCGTTCATCAGCTCCATCACCGCGGCAATGGCGGTGTTGAAGGTGTGCCGGCGGCCGTAGTCGTCGCCCACCTTCTGGATGGTTTCGTGCAGCTGGCGGCGCAGCGCCTTCTGCGCGGCGTCGAGCGTGGCCACGTCGAGCGCCGGCGCCGGGCCGGCCGCCACGTGGCGGTGCGCCTGGGACCAGACCCGGCGCAGGAAGCGCGCCATGCCTTCCACCCCGGCCTCGTTCCACTCCAGGCTCTGCTCGGGCGGCGCGGCGAACATCGAGAACAGGCGCACCGTGTCGGCGCCGTACCGGTCCACCATGGTCTGGGGATCAACGCCGTTGTTCTTGGACTTGGCCATCTTCTCGGTGCCGCCGATCTGCACCGGCAGGCCGTCGCTGCGCAGCACCGCGCCGGTGGCGTGGCCCTTGGCGTCGCGCACCACGTCCACGTCGGCCGGGTTGAACCAGTCGTTGGGCGCGCCCGGGTTCTCGCGGAAATACGTGTCGGCGATCACCATGCCCTGGCACAGGAGATTGGTGGCCGGTTCGTCCGTGGCCACCAGCCCCGCGTCGCGCATGAGCTTGTGATAGAACCGGAAATACATCAGGTGCATGATGGCGTGTTCGATGCCGCCGATGTACTGGTCCACCGGCAGCCAGTAGTTCGCGCGCTCGTCCACCAGGTCGGTGGCGCCGGGCGAGGTGTAGCGCGCGTAGTACCAGCTCGACTCCATGAAGGTGTCGAAGGTGTCGGTTTCGCGCTCGGCCGCGCCGCCGCAGCCCGGGCACGTGGTCTTGCGCCATTCCGGGTCGGCCTTGATGGGCGAGGCCATGCCGGTGAAGGCCACGTCCTCGGGCAGCACCACCGGCAGCTGGTCTTCGGGCACCGGAACGGCGCCGCATTTCTCGCAGTACACCACCGGGATCGGGCAGCCCCAGTAGCGCTGGCGGCTGACGCCCCAGTCGCGCAGGCGGAAGTTCACGCGGCGCTCGGCCTGGTGGCCGTGCGCCAGCTTGCGGGCGATGGCGTCGAACGCGGCCTGGAAGCCCAGGCCGTCGAACTCGCCCGAGTCCACCAGGCGCAGCGTCGGCGCGGCCTTGTCGGCGTACCAGTCCTGCCAGGTGGACGCGTCGTAGCTTTCGCCTTCGACCGCGATCACCTGCCGGACCGGCAGGCCGTACTTGTGCGCGAACTCGAAGTCGCGCTCATCGTGGCCGGGCACGGCCATCACCGCGCCGGTGCCGTAGCCCATCAGCACGAAGTTGGCGATCCACACCGGCACCTTGTCGCCGGTGACCGGGTGCACGGCGTACAGGCCGGTGGCGATGCCCTTCTTTTCCTGGGTCTCGAGCTCGGCCTCGGACACGCCGCCGCGGCGGCACTCGTCCACGAAGGCGCGCACGTCGGCGTTGCCCGCCGCGGCCCACAGCGCCACCGGATGCTCGGCGGCCACCGCCAGGTAGGTCACGCCCATCAGGGTGTCGGGGCGCGTGGTGAACACGGTCAGCGGCTCGGCCAGCGCTTCGATGGCGAACTTGATCTCGAGGCCTTCGCTGCGGCCGATCCAGTTGCGCTGCATCGTCTTGACCGCCTCGGGCCAGCCCGGCAGCGTGTCCAGGCCGTCCAGCAGTTCCTGGGCGTAGTCGGTGATCTTCAGGAACCACTGCGGGATCTCGCGCTTTTCCACCAGCGCGCCGCTGCGCCAGCCGCGGCCGTCGATCACCTGTTCGTTGGCCAGCACGGTGTGGTCCACCGGGTCCCAGTTCACCACCGAGTTCTTGCGGTACACCAGGCCCTTCTTGAGCAGGCGGGTGAACATCAGCTGCTCCCACCGGTAGTACTCCGGCGTGCAGGTGGCGAACTCGCGGCTCCAGTCGTAGGCGAAGCCCAGGCGCTGCAGCTGGCCGCGCATGTGCTCGATGTTCCTGTAGGTCCACTGCGCCGGCGCGGTCTTGTTCTTGATGGCGGCGTTCTCGGCCGGCAGGCCGAAGGCGTCCCAGCCCATCGGCTGCAGCACGTTGAAGCCCTTCATGCGGCGGTGGCGGCTGATGACGTCGCCGATGGTGTAGTTGCGCACGTGGCCCATGTGCAGCGCGCCCGACGGGTAGGGCAGCATGGACAGGCAGTAGTACTTGGGCCGCGAGGTGTCTTCGCGCACCTGGAAGGCGCCGGTGGCCTGCCAGTGGGTTTGCGCGGCGGTTTCCACCGCCTTCGGGTCGTAGGCGTTGGGGTCTTGGATGTCGGACATGGGTTTGGGGCAGGAAAAAACAGGCGTCCAGCGTAACAAATCGGCGGCCCCGGTGGCCGCCGCGGCGACAACGGGTACCATCGGGATTCCACTCCAGGGGAACTCCATGCGCCCGACCCACCGACTGCTGCCGATCGCCCTTTGCCTCGCCCTGCCCGCCCTGGCCCAGGCCGAGACCCTCGCCCTGCACTGCGGCCAGTTGTTCGACAGCGCCGCCGGCCGCAGCCAGGCCGACCAGACGGTGGTGGTGGCCGACGGCAAGGTGCGGGAAATCCGGGCCGGCCTGGCGCCCGTGGACGGCGCGCGCTCGGTGGACCTCAAGGGCCACACCTGCAGCCCCGGCTGGATAGACCTGCACGTGCACCTGGACGGCCAGTCCAGCCCCGACAGCTATTCCGAAGGCTTCCGCCTCAACCCCGAGTTCACCGTGCTGCGCTCCACCGGCTATGCGCGCAAGACCCTGCAGGCCGGCTTCACCACCGTGCGCGACCTGGGCGGCGACACCACCCTGGCCCTGCGCGACGCCATCAACCAGGGCCTGGTGGAAGGGCCGCGCATCTATGCCGCCGGCCGTTCCATCGCCACCACCGGCGGCCACGCCGACGTCACCAACGGCATGAACCGCGAGATTTCGCAGGCCCTGGGCACGCCCGGCCCGGCCGAAGGCGTCATCAACAGCCCCGACGAGGCCCGTGCCGCCGTGCGCCAGCGCTACAAGGAAGGCTCGGACGTGATCAAGATCACCGCCACCGGCGGCGTGCTCAGCTATGCCAAGAGCGGCGACGGCCCGCAGTTCACCGAATCCGAAGTGGCCGCCGTGGTGGCCGCCGCGAAGGACTACGGCTACCGGGTGGCCGCCCATGCCCACGGCAAGGAAGGCATGCGCCGCGCCATCGAGGGCGGCGTGACCAGCATCGAGCACGGCACCTACATGGACGACGAGATCTTCGCGCTGATGAAGAAGCACGGCACCTGGTACGTGCCCACCATCAGCGCGGGCAAGTTCGTCGCCGACAAGGCCAGGGTGGACGGCTTCTACCCGGCCGTGGTGCGCCCGAAGGCGGCGCGCATCGGCGTGCTGATCCAGGACACTTTCGGCCGCGCCTGGCGCTCGGGCGTGAAGATCGGCTTCGGCACCGACGCCGGCGTCGGCCACCACGGCGACAACGCCGACGAGTTCATCTTCATGGTGGAAACCGGCTACCCGGCCGCGGACGCACTGCAGGCGGCCACGGTGAACGCGGCGCAGGTGCTGGGCGCGACCGACATCGGCCAGCTGGCGCCCGGTTTCCGCGCCGACATCGTGGCGATGCCCGGCGACCCGCTGGCCGACATCCAGGCGGTGAAGAAGGTGGACTTCGTGATGAAGGACGGCGTGGTCTACCGCCGGCCCTGAAGCCGTCGCCCCCGCACCCGCGCGGCCGCCGCGCGGGCTTGTGAACGGGCGCGGATGCCACCATGTCCCCTGCGCCCCGCCCCACCACGGAACCCCGATGACCGCCGCCAGCCCCCACGTTTTCGACGCCAGCCTTCCCCAGTTCGAGCAGGACGTCCTGCTCAAGTCCAAGGAAGTGCCGGTGCTGGTGGATTTCTGGGCGACCTGGTGCGGGCCCTGCAAGACGCTGGGTCCGGTGCTGGAAAAGCTGGCCGGCGAGTTCAACGGCGGCTTCCTGCTGGCCAAGGTGGACGTGGACAAGGAACAGCAGCTGGCCGGCTACTTCCAGATCAAGTCGGTGCCGACGGTGATGCTGGTGAAGGACGGCCAGATCGTGGACGGCTTCCCGGGGGCGCTGCCCGAGGGCCAGCTGCGCGAGTTCCTGTCCCACCACGGCGTGCAGCCGCTGGCGGTCGTGGAAGCCGCGGCGCCGGAAGCCGACGCCCCGGCGGACCCGCACGAAGAAGTGGTGCGCCTGCGCGCCGCAGTGCTGGCCGAACCCGAAAAGGACGAAACCAGGCTCGACCTGGCCCTGGCCCTGCTCAGGACCGGCGCCGTGGCCGAAGCCGAGGCCCTGCTGGACGCCCTGCCCGCCAACCTGGCCCAGGACGACCGCGCGCTGCGCGGCCGCGCGCGCCTGGAGTTCGCGGCCCTGATCAAGGACGCCCCGCCGGCGGCCGTGCTGGAAGCCGCCGTCGCCGCCCAGCCCGACGACCTGCGCGCGCGCCACCTGCTGGGCGCCCACCTGATGGTGGCCGGACAGTCGCAGGCCGCGCTGGACCAGTTCCTGGAAATGCTGCGCCGCGACCGCGCCTTCCAGGACGGCCTGCCGCGCAAGGCGCTGATCGCGGCCTTCCGCGTGGTCGAGGACGAGGACCTGGTCGGCCGCTACCGCCGCAAGATGGCCTCGCTGATTTTCTGAGCCCGCCATGAAAGCCTCCCGCCTTCGCCTCTGGCTGAACTTCTGGCCGCCCTTCCTGTTCTCGGGCGTGCACGTCACCCACATTTCCGACGACTACGGCTACGCCCGGGTCGAACTGCGGCAGCGCTGGTACAACCGCAACTACGTGGGCACGCACTTCGGCGGCAGCCTGTTCGCGATGACCGATCCGTTCTGGATGATCATGCTGCTCAAGCGCATCGGCGCGGGTTACCTGGTGTGGGACCAGGCCGCGGAAATCCGCTTCGTCAAACCCGGGCGCGGCACCGTGGTGGCCGAGTTCCGGCTGGACGACGCGGTGGTGGACCAGCTGCGGGCCGCCGCCGAGGGCGGCGAAAAGGTGCTGCACTGGTTCGGCATGGACGTCACCGACCCGTCCGGCGACGTGGTGGCGAGCCTGCGCAAGCAGGTCTATGTCCGCAAGAAACGCCCGGCCGCCTGAGGGACCGCCCGCCCTGCGGCCGGGGCCCGCGGCGGCGGCGCCCGGGCCCCGCCCGCGGAAAGCAGACTGTGACCTGGTTCACGGTTTCAAACGGTGGTTGCCAGCCCCGCCTGCTGACGTATGCTGGGCAGCCCGGCCCCCCGCCCCGCAAGAACCCGCGCCATGCAGCAGGAAGAAGAGCTGTCCCCTGACGAGCTGACCGCGCTGCTCTCGAGCTACATGCCCGAGATCCCCGGTTACCGGGTGCTGCGCCGGATCGGCAAGGGCGGCATGTCCCAGGTGTACCTGGGCGTGCAGGAATCGCTGGACCGCCAGGTGGCGGTGAAGGTGATGTCCCCGGCGGCGCTGACCGACGAAATCTCCAAGCAGCGCTTCGAGCACGAGGCGCGCACCATCGCCAAGCTCGAACACCCCTGCATCGTCGGCATCCACGAGGTCGGTCGAACCCGTCAGGGGCTGCTGTATTACGTGCTGCCCTACCTGGCCAAGGGCCACCTGGGCCAGCGCGACTTCACCCAGGACGAAGACCGCGCCATCGAAGTGCTGCGCTCGCTGCTGTCGGCGCTGGAATACGCCCATGCGCGCGGCATCGTGCACCGCGACGTGAAGGCCGAGAACGTGCTGTTCGACAACGCCGACCGGCCGCTGCTCACCGACTTCGGCATCGCGCTGAGCAAGCGCGACCAGACCCGCATCACCACCGCGGGTCTCGCGGTAGGCAGCGGCGGCTACATGGCGCCCGAACAGGCGCGCGGCGAAGTGGTGGACGGCCGCGCCGACCTGTACAGCGTCGGCGTGCTGGCCTACGAACTGCTGATGGGCCGCCTGCCCTACCAGGCCTCCGACCCGCTGGCGCTGGCGCTGATGCACGCGCAGGACCCGGTGCCGCGGCTGCCGCCCGAGAAGAAGCACTGGCAGCCCTTCCTCGACCGCGCCATGGCCAAGTCGCCGGACAACCGATACCGCAACGCCCAGCAGATGCTGAGCGCGCTGAACCAGATCGCCGCCGGCAAACCGGTGGAACCGGCGGTGGACCTGGGCAAGTTCGGCGCCTTCTTCAAGGCGCGCTGGAAGCCGCTGCTGGGCGGGCTGGCCGGCTTCGCGCTGGTGGTGGCCACCGTGGCGTGGCTGCAGCGCGAGCGCCCCGCCGAAGCGCAAACCGATTTCTTCACCGTGCAGGACGTGGCGCCACCGGCCGATGCGCCCGCGGCCACCCCGCCCGCCGCGGCCGAACCGGAGCAAGCCGCACCCGAGCCGACCGACGCGGCGTCCACGCCGGTGGACGAGGCGCTGGCCCAGGCCGCCCGCGCACCGGCGCCGGGCCTGCTGCCCGCCCCGTTTGCACAGGTGACGGCCGAAGTGTCGGTGGTGCCGCTCGATTACGACCCCACGCGCGTGGGCGCCCGGGAACTGGCGGCCGCGCGCCGGCAGATCGACCGCCAGCGCCTGAGCCTGCCGCCCGGCGACAACGCGATGCAGTCGCTGCGCGAAGCCCGGGCTCTGGCCCCGCGCGAACCCGCGCTGCCGCGGCTGGCCGACGAAGTGGTGGCCTTCTACGCCGCCCGCGTGTCCGACGCCGTGGCCGCCGGCAAGGACGACGAGGCCCGCGAAAACTATGAACGCATCGCGCCCTTCGTCGCCGAACTGCAGCGCGAGGAAGGCAAGCCCTGGGTGGCGCTGCGCGCCTCGCTGGTGCCGGCGCTGCTCAAGCGGCTGCAGGAAGGCCTGAAGGCGCTGGACGCCGACGCCGTCGCGAACACCAAGGCCCTGGCCACGGCGCTGGCCGTGGCCCCGCAGTCGCTTGAACCGGCCTGGTCGCAGGCCGTCAGCCTGCCCAAGGCCGGCGACCCGATGAAGGATGCCGGCGTGGCCATGGTGCTGGCCGCCGTGCCGCGCGGCGAACGCCCCGGCCTGGCCGCCATGCGCTCGGAGGTCACGCGCAGCGAGTACGCCGCGTTCGCTTCGGGCACCGGCCGCCCGGCATCGCGCTGCCGCAACCGGCTTGCGCCGATATCGCTCAAGAAGCGCACCTGGGACAACCCCGGCTTCAACCAGGGCGGCAACCACCCGGTGGTGTGCGTGAGCTACGACGACGCCCGCGCCTACGCGCAGTGGCTCAGCCGCCGCACCGGCACCGAGTACCGCCTGCCTACCCGCGCCGAATGGTCGCCGCTGGCCGCGGGCCGGGGCAGCGGCAACGCCTGCAGCGACGGCCGCGTGGCCTGCGGCAGCGAAGGCACCGCATCGGCCAGCCAGGGCCCGGCCAGCGCCATCGGCCTCACCGGCGTACGCGGCAACGCGCGCGAATGGCTGTCCGACTGCGCCCGCGGCTGCCAGCGGCGGCTGGTGGCGGGCGCCGGCTGGCGCGACCCGCCGGCCCGCGTGGACGCGCGGCAAACCGACGATTTCGACGCCGACACCGGCTTCGACGACATCGGTTTCCGACTGGTGCGCGCCGTCAACGCCAGCGAGCTCGGCGCGCGCTAGTTGCCCTACAATCGCGGCATGCGAAGACTCCGCGCCTACTTCTTCACCGGCCTGCTCACGCTGCTGCCGATCTGGCTGGTCTGGATCGTGTTCAAGTTCGTGCTGGCCATGCTGTCGGACATCAGCCAGCCCGTGGTGGGGCCGCTGTCGGTGCAGCTGGCGAGTGCACATCCTGAAATGCTGGGCTGGCTGGACGATCCCTGGACGCAGTCGGCCATCGCCGTCGCGGCCACCGTCGCCTTCATCCTGGGCGTGGGCGCACTGGCACGGCGCGTGGTCGGCCAGCGCCTGCTGGCCTGGGTGGAGGGTTTGATTGCGCGCATCCCGCTGCTCAAGACCGTGTACGGCAGCGCGCGCAAGCTGCTGGACCTGCTGCAGACCAAACCCGACGGCACCCAGCGCGTGGTGCTGATTGATTTCCCGCACCGGCAGATGAAGTGCATCGGCTTCGTCACGCGCGTGATGCGCGAGGAAGGTACCGGCCGCGAACTGGCCGCCGTGTACGTGCCCACCACGCCCAACCCCACCTCGGGCTACCTGGAAATCGTGCCGGTGGAGCTGCTTACGCCCACCGACTGGACGGTGGATGAAGCCATGGCCTTCATCATCTCCGGCGGCGCGGTCAGCCCCGACGTGATTCCGTTCAACCGGCCCGGCGCAACGGCGTGACCGGGCACGAGCGCGCCAACCGGCTGTTCCTGGTGCTGGCGGTGTTCTTCGTCAGCAATGCGCTGCTGGCCGAGTTCATCGGCGTGAAGATATTCGCGCTGGAAGACACCCTGGGCCTCCGGCCCTTCGAGTGGAACCTGTTCGGCCAGAGCGGCTCGCTGAACTTCACCGCGGGCACCCTGCTGTGGCCGATCGTGTTCGTGATGACCGACATCGTGAACGAGTTCTACGGCAAGCGCGGCGTGCGCTTCATCAGCTGGCTGGCGGTGGGCGTGATCGTCTACGGCTTCGTGTTCGCCTACCTGGCCATTTCGCTGGCGCCCGCCGGCTGGTGGGTGGGCGTGGCCGGCGACCAGGGCGTGCCCGACTACCAGAAGGCGTTCGCGGCCGTGTTCGGCCAGGGGCTGTGGACCATCGGCGGGTCGCTGGTGGCCTTCCTGGTGGGCCAGCTGATTGACGTGAGCGTGTTCCACCGCATCCGCCACGCCACCGGCGAGCGCATGGTGTGGCTTCGCGCCACCGGCTCCACCGCGGTGTCGCAGCTGGTGGACAGCTTCGTGGTGCTGTACATCGCCTTCGTGCTGGGTCCGCAGCAGTGGTCCATGAACCTGTTCCTGGCGGTGGGCACGCTCAACTACGCCTACAAGATGCTGGCCGCCATCGCACTGATCCCGCTGCTGTACCTGGTGCGCCGCGGGATCACCGTCTACCTGGGCCGCGACCAGGCCGGGCAGCTGCGCGCGGCGGCGGCGCGGGATTGAAACCGGACAGCCGGTTTTTCGGCACCGTGCCGCAGGCACGCATCGTGGGGCGGATGACGCAGGCGATGGGCCGCCCCTGAAGCCGGGCCGGGGCCGACCGGCCGTGCGGCGCCCGGGCCTTCCGCGTGACCGGTCTGGCCCCTGTTTTCCGTGCACCCGCCTGCCCCGGCGCGCCTCTTGACCCGGTGAACTTCCGGATGATTTGCTCGGCGCCAAGGCGTTCCGGCGGGAGGAACGGCGTGCCATGGCCCGGGGAGGCCACGGGCGGCCGGCCAGCGGAGTCGCCTTGACCACCACAAGAAAACCCAGGGGAAACCGATGAACCATCGCCGCAACCGCTACTCGTCACTCACGCGCGCCGTGCTGCTTGCACTGGCCGCCGCGGCCCCCGCCGCACCGGCCCTTGCCCAGGAGGCAGGCGGCGATGAAGCCAAGGTCACCACCTTGAGCGAGATCACCGTCACCGCCCAGAAGCGCGAAGAAGCGCTGCAGGACGTGCCGATCGTGGTGACGGCGATTTCCAAGGAGGCGCTGGACCGGGCCGGCATCCGCGACATCAAGGACCTGCAGCAGATGGTGAGCGGCCTGACCGTCACCAGCACCCAGAGCGAATCGCTGACCACCGCGCGCATCCGCGGCGTGGGCACGGTGGGCGACAACGCCGGCCTGGAGTCGTCGGTGGGCGTGGTGATCGACGGCATCTACCGCCCGCGCAACGGCGTGGGCTTCGGCGACCTGGGCGACCTGGAGCGCATCGAGGTGCTCAAGGGCCCGCAGGGCACGCTGTTCGGCAAGAACACCTCGGCCGGCGTCATCAACGTGGTGACCCAGCGGCCGGACTACGAGCGCGCAGCGGAGCTGGAGTTCACCGCCGGCAACTACGACGCCTGGGGCCTGTCGGCCTCGTACAACGACGCGCTGAGCGACAAGGCCGCGTTCCGGATGTACGCCGCCAAGCGCCAGCGCGACGGTTTCCTGGACGTGACCACCGGCGCCGGCCCGCGCACCCAGACGCAGGACCAGGACCAGAATTTCTACACCCTGCGCGGCCAGCTGCTGGTGGAGCCCAACGACACGGTGGACATCCTGCTGAGCGGCGACTTCACCGAGCGCGACGAGAACTGCTGCACCGCGGTCACCCTGATCCGCGGCCCCACGGCCGCCATCCTCGACGCCCTGTCGGTGGATTCGGGCGTGATCCCGGTGGCCGACCCGTTCGCGCGCGAGGCCTACACCAACCGCAGCACCGCGCAGTACATGGAAGACCGCGGCGGCAGCGCCCAGATCGACTGGGCGACGCCCTGGTTCGACGGCGCCACGTTCACCTCGCTCACCGGGCTGCGCCAGTGGCACTCCACCAACGGCCTGGACTTCGACTACAGCACGGCCGACGTGCTGTACCGCGAGCCGCGGCAGTCGGACAACTTCACCCAGTTCGAAACCTTCAGCCAGGAATTCCGCCTCAGCGGCAGCAGCGACCGGGTGGACTGGCTGTTCGGCGCCTTCTATGCCGACGAAGAGCTTGACCGCAACGAGGCCTACCGGGTCGGGTCGGCCTATGAGCCCTACCTGTCCATCGCGGTGCTGTCGCGCATCAATCCCCTGCTCGCCACCAGCCCGACGGCGCCGCTGTTCTATTCGCAGGCCTCGGGCCGGCCCTTCGGCACGGTGTTCGCCGGCCATGCCGCGTCCGACCGCTACCGGCAGGATTCGGAAAGCCTGGGCCTGTTCACCAACAACACCTGGCACGCCACCGAAGCGCTGGACCTGACGCTGGGCCTGCGCTACACCAGCGAACGCAAGGAGCTGACGTCGCGCTACACCAACCCCAACGGCGGCCTGGGCTGCGCGGCGATGCGGGCCAATCCGGCGCAGGTGGTGGCGGCGCTGGTCGCCCGCGGCCTCACGGTGGCCCAGGCCTCGGCCGCCGCGCCGCAGGTGGTGGGCTTCGGCTGCCTGCCCTGGACCAACGTGCTGCACAACGGCCGCACCACCGAACAGGACCGCGATGAGTCGGAATGGTCCGGCACGTTCAAGGCCGCCTACCGCTTCAACGACCAGGTGATGGCCTATGCGTCGGCGGCGCGCGGCTACAAGGCCGGCGGCTTCAACCTCGACCGCGTGCAGTCCAACGACGGACTGTCCAGCGGCACGTCGGGCATCCTGCCGGTGGCCGACACGTCGTTCGAGGGCGAGTTCGTGGACAGCTACGAGCTGGGCGTGAAAACCACCTGGCTGGGCGGCAACCTGCTGCTCAACGCCACGCTGTTCCAGCAGGACTATTCGGACTTCCAGCTCAACAGCTTCCTGGGCACCAGCTTCGTGGTCCGTTCGATTCCTGAAGTGACCTCCAAGGGCCTGGACGCGGAGCTGATGTGGAAGAACGAAGGCCTGATGCTGCAGGCCGGCCTGACCTACGCCAACACCCGCTACGGTGACGACCTGCTGCCGGACGCCGACCTGGTCCTGCTGCCGGGCAGCCGCACCAGCTTCGCCCCGGAGTGGTCGTTCACCGGCTCGGTCGGCTACGACTGGTCGGTTGGCGACAACCTCAAGGCCAGCGCCACCCTGGGCGCGAAGTACATGTCCGACTACAACACCGGTTCGGACCTGGACCCGCAGAAGCTGCAGGACAGCTACGCGCTGTTCAACGCCCGCTTCATCCTGGGCCGCCGCGACGGCCGCTGGGACGTGGAGCTGTGGGCGCAGAACCTGACCGACGAAGAGTACGTGCAGGTGGCGTTCGACGCCCCGCTGCAGGCCGGCAGCTGGAACGCCTTCCTGGGCGCGCCGCGTACCTACGGCGCCACGTTCCGCCTGCGCTTCTGAGGGCTCGCCCCAGACGGGAAGTGACGGGCCGCCCTGCGCGGCCCGTTTCTTTTCCAGCCTCCAACCCTTCGGTGAATTCGCATGAAACGCGTGACAGGCATTGGCGGCATCTTCTTCAAGTCACCCAACCCGAAAGCGCTCAACGACTGGTACCGCGATCACCTTGGACTCGAGGTGTCCGAATGGGGCGGCGCGGTCTTCGAGTGGGGCGGACCGGATAGTCCGCCGGGCATGACCCTCTGGACTCCGTTCGCGGCCGACACCGGCAAGATGTCGCCCGGCACGGCTTCTTTCATGGTCAACTTCCGCGTGGCCGACCTGGACGCGCTGCTGGCTGCACTGCGGGCAGAGGGTTGCCGTGTGGTCGGGGAGCGGGAGGATTCCGAGTATGGGAAGTTCGGCTGGGTGCTGGATCCGGACGGGAACAAGGTGGAACTGTGGGAGCCGCCCGCAGGCTGACCAGCCCGCAACACCATGGAGGCTCGATGAACGTCAGTTTGTTGCGACATGCCTTCGTGTTGATCGCGCTATCGCTGGCGGGTGGCTTGTTCATCCCGCACATGGCCATTCCGCGGCTTGGCCTGTCGGCGCACACCGTGGGGATACTGGGCGGCGTGCTGCTGATCGCCGTGGGCGCCATCTGGCAGCACTTCCGCCTGTCCGCATCGCAGGGCGCGTGGCTGAAGTGGACGTGGGTGTATTCGGGCTACGTCAACTGGCTGGCCTGCCTGGCCGGCGCGGTGCTTGGCGCCGGCCGCATGACGCCGTTGGCATCGGCCGGCATGATGGGCAGCGGCACGGTGGAGGGGCTGGTTACCCTGCTGTTCGTGAGCGTGGCGCTGGCGTCCTTCATCGCCGTTGGCCTCTCGCTTTGGGGCCTGCGTCGCTCCTCCTGACGGAATTGAACCACACGGTGAACCCATGAACAGCAAATGGCTTCGCAGGGGACTGGTCGCGGCCGGCGCGATGAACATCGGCGGCGTGCTGGTTTTCTCGCGCGGATTCACCAATGACGCCATCCACCAGGCCGACCCGGTGGTGATGTCGAACTTCGGGCTGCTGATGATCACCGTGTGGGGCCTGGCCTACATCGCGGCCGCCGCCATTGCCTCCGGCACGCGCTGGCTTATGGGGGCGTTCGCGCTGGAAAAGCTGGTCTACGTGGCCGTCTGGTGCACCTGGATGTCGCGCAACAGCCTGGGCGATGTCTACGCCAGCGACCTGTTCGCCGGTATCTTCTACAGCATCTATGGCGTGAACGATTTCGTGTTCATGCTGTTCTTCGCCTGGGCATGCTTCCGGCAGCGACCGTCGGGCAAGCAGCCGTACCTGGCGTGAATTGAACCCTGGAGACAATGAATTGATCCGAAAAACAGTTCTCGCGCTTCTGGTCCTGCTGGGCTGCTGCACCGTCGCGGCCGCCGCCACTCCGGCTGAATCGGCGTCCGCGGAACTTCGCGCGATGGCGCTGGCCGTCCAGCCGGCGCAGATCGGCCTGACCCGCGAGGCCTTCGGGAAGGATGTCTGGGGCGTGGTGATGGAGACCGGCACGGACGCTGGCTACTACACGCTGGTGGTGTTGGGCGACGGCAGCACCAGCCTGTACCTGAGCACCGGCGGGGGCGTGATTGGCGCCGGCGAGCACGAGGCCGTGCGGGTCGCGGGCGCCGGCCTCATTGCCGAAGCCAACAAGCACCTGGCTGCGGCGGCGACATCAGACGGCTTCCCGCCCCCTGCCGATGGCGACACCACCTTCCACCTGCTCACCTTCGATGGCCCAAGGTCCAGGACCGCGCCCACGAATGCGCTGGGCGAGGACAAGGATGCGCTGTCACCGCTGTTCCATGCCGCGCATGAAGTGATCATGCAGGTCCGCCTCGCCAGCCAGTAGCGCCACTTTGGAACCGATATCTCCATGCAGAAATCCATGGTCACCACCGCCCTCACCCTTCCCGGCCACCGCATCACCCGCAGCCTGGGCGTGGTGCGCGGGCTGACGGTGCGCTCGCGATCGTTCATCGGCGATACGGCGGGCGCGGCCTGCGCGTGATGGACACACTGGCGCTGGCCATCGTCACGGCGGCGGGCCTTTACCTGACGGCCCTCGGCGTGGCGCTGCTGGCCAGGCCGGCGGCGGCGTCCCGGTTCCTGATGGGCCATGCCAGCTCCGGACCGCTGCACTTGCTTGAACTGGGGCTGCGCATCGTGGTCGGCGTGGCCTTCGTGCACCGTGCCCCGCAAATGGTCCAGCCCGCCGTCTTCACGGCGTTCGGCTGGCTGCTGGTGGCCACCTCGTCGCTGATGCTGCTGGTGCCCTGGCGGTGGCACCGACGCTTCGCCGAACGTTCGGTGGCGCAGGCGCTGGCGTTCAAGCCCCTGATCGGCGTGGCGTCGCTGCTGATGGGCGTGGGCGTGCTGGTGGCCGCTTTCGCCCGCGCCGTCTAAGCTGGGCCCGTCACCACCGACCCCTGCCGATATGACCAAGCGATTCGTGCTGCTGTTGCTGCTTTCGCTGAGCCTGGACGCCCGCGCCGCCTCGGCGGTGTACGGCGAGGACTACACGCAGGAAAAGTTCGACCTGCGGCTGGCGCAGTCGCCGATCGTGGCCCGGCTCAAGCCCGGCCTGGCGCCGCAGTGCGCGCCGGACGAGGTGGAGCTGCACTACAAGCGGTTCAACCTGTTCAATTCGCCCGACCTGATCGTGGACTGGCAGTTCCACTACGTGGTGGCGCCCGCCAGCAAGCCGGCCTGGCGCGGCACGGCGGTGGCCGACATCACCACCTATGCGGTGGAGCGCGACGACGCCACGGCGCTGGGCGTGCTGCGGGAAAGGGCTTCGGCGCTGGGGGGCTGCGGCGTCACCACCATTTTCCGCGAGCCCATCACGCTCAAGGGCAGCCTGCAGTCGGACGGCAGCTACTCGCGCAGCCGCATCATGGGCTATGCCTGGTACGGAAAGATCGTGCGCAAGCGCTGAGGCCGGCTTCAGCGGGGCCGGAACGCCGATGGGGGCTTTGACTCCCAGCGCTTGAAGGCGCGGCGGAAATTGGCAATGTCCGAATACCCCAGCGCGTAGGCGACTTCCTCCACCGTGAAGCGCCCTTGCCGAAGGTGCGCCAGCGCCAGCGTGTGGCGCACTTGCTCGAGCAGCTGACGGAACGACGTGCCCTCGTCTTCCAGCCGCCGGTGCAGCGTGCGCGCGGGCAGGCGCAGCAGGCGCGCAGTAACCGCCAGCGACGGAAACCCGGTGGGCTTCTCCAGCATCAGCCGCTGCACGCGCGCGGCCAGCGTGGTGTGGGAGGTGAGCCGGTCGAGCTCGCGCTGGCAGGTGTCGGCCGCCTCGCGGAAAGCCGCCGGATCGGCGGCGCGCAGCGGCTGGTCCAGCAGCGCCAGCGGCAGGCGGAAGCCGGTCCAGGACTGCCCGTAGCGCACCGGGCAGCGCAGCACTTCGCGCGCCAGCGCGGCGTACTCGGGCGGGTCGAAGGCGAAGCCGACCGCTTCGATGCGGCTGGCGCCCAGCGAGATCACTTCCAGCGCGTTCTTCACGCTCAGCACCACCGCTTCCAGCACCGGCCGCTGCATGTCGCCCAGCGGGCAGGTTTCGCTGACCCGCAGGCGCGCCTGCATGGCGCCGACTTCCAGCGACATCGCCACCACCGGCAGCCGCAGCGGCACGAAGCGCTCGAACAGTCCGATGGCCTGGCGCAGCGTGCCGCTGCTCAGCACCGCGTCGCCCAGCACGCCGTGGGTGGCGGGCGCCAGGCGCTCGCCCACGAACAGGCCCAGCGCCGGCTCCCTCGACAGCGCCAGGGCGTCGTGCACCAGCTGCCCGAAATCCGCGAACGGCACGCTGAGCCTGGCGTCGTCCAGATCGGCCTCGGTCAGCCCCGCCGGACGCAGCCAGGGCGCCACCGCCACGCCGCGGCGGCGCAGCTGGTCGGCCACGTGCTGCAGGTAGTAGCCGGGAAGCGGGGGCCGCGGGTCGGTCATGCGCTCGGGAGGTGGCCAGCAATGACCCATCTTTGGCGATAAATGACCTGACATCCAGTGCCGCCGGCCCCTAGATTCAAGCCTGCATCCCGTCCCACACGCGGAGTCCCGACCATGGGTTCAAGCACCGAGGCCGCATCGGCGCACATCAACGGCCAGCGCATTGACGTGGCCCACGGGGAGACGCTGCTGCAGGCCGCGCTGCGCCAGGGCATCGCCTTCCCGAACCGCTGCCGGGTCGGCGCCTGCGGCACCTGCCGTTGCCGGCTGGCCGAAGGCCAGGTGCGGGCGCTGACCGAACCGGCCTACCTGCTGGACGACGACCAGATCAAACGCGGCTACATCCTGGCCTGCCAGAGCGTGCCGCGCGGCGACGTCAGCATCGAGGTCGCGCTGGGCGCCCCGGCCGCGGCCCGCGCCGGCGACCGCATCGCCGCGCCCGCGCCCGAAGCGCCGCGCGAGCCCGCCGGCCCCTGGGACTACGCCAAGTACTTCGGCTTCCACCTGGTGGGCCTGGCGGCCACGGTGGCGCTGCTGGCGGGCGGCGGCTGGATCACGGCGGGGCTGCTGGCCATCGTCTCGTTCTACATCCTGGGCGACGCGGTGTCGGGCAACGACGTGCGCACGCCGCGCTTCGCACGTCCGGGCCTGCTGACCGCGCACCTGTGGCTGGCGCTGCCGCTGGTGTCGCTGATTTCCTTCAGCGCGGTGTGGGGCGTAAGCGCGGGCGACCCGCTGGGCTTCGGTGCGTGGCTGGCGTCGTGGACGGGT
>Ga0075160_10000622_pt1 | contig 22148 bp, 20 predicted proteins | sample JI91814C2DNA_FD_70969 | JGI IMG/M metagenome (GOLD analysis project Ga0075160, IMG submission 70969) | Wastewater effluent complex algal communities from Wisconsin, to seasonally profile nutrient transformation and Carbon sequestration -... | ecosystem: Engineered > WWTP > Effluent > Algae... | reverse complement strand
TGAGTGCTTTGCAGGCCCTCGCCCTGGCCCAGAGCCTGTTCCTGGCCACAGCCTTGTTGTGGGGCCGCGCCGGAGAACGGCGGCGGGCGAATCGATGGCTGGCCGCGCTGCTGCTCCTGCTTTCGGTCTTCATCGGCCATGCCTGGCTGGACCTGGGCGGCCATCTGGCACAAGCGCCGCGCCTGCAGCGCCTGCTCGGCCCCCTGCCCTTGCTGCTCGGGCCGCTGCTGTGGCTCTATCTGCAAAGCCTCTTGCAGCAGGGCCGGCCGCTGGATCGGCGGACCGCTGGCCACGCCCTGCCCTTCCTGCTGGCAACCCTGGCTTGGCTGCCGCTGTGGATCTGGCCGGATGCCCTGGCCAGCCGCTTTGGCGCCCCCAGCAGCCCCGGCCTGCTGCCCCGGCCGCTGCTGCTGTTCGCGGGGTTCAAGACCCTGCACCTGGGCGTCTATCTCTTCCTCAGCCTGCGCCTACTGCGCCAAGCCCGGGCCTGTGAGCACGGGGCGGCCGAGGCGGGGCTGATCCGCAGCCTGAGTCATTTGAGCCGCCTGCTGAGCGGCGGCTTGGCGCTGGCCGCCCTGCTCCTGGTGGCCGACAACCTGGGGCTGGCCAGCCCGCTCAGCCCGGACCTGTGCGCAGCGGCAGCCTTCACGCTGTTTGTCCATGGCCTGGCCTTCGTCGCCATGCGCCTGCCCCTGGGCTACCAGCCGCCGCTGGCGCCTCGGTCTGAAAGCACGCCGCCCCGGCCCAAGACGCCGCCCCGCCTGAACCCGGACGAGCGCGAGCAATCGCTGGCCCGGCTGCAGGCCAGCATGACGCAGGAGCAGCGCTTCCGCGAAGGCGAGCTGAGCCTGGAACAGCTGGCCGCGCATCTGGCGCTGACGCCGGCCGAGCTCTCGCAGCTGATCAACCAGAGCTGCGGCTTGAACTTCCAAGAGTTCCTGAACGGCCATCGGCTTGAGGCGCTCAAGCTCAGCATGCGTGCGCCCGAGAACCGGGACAAGGCGATTCTTGACCTGGCCTTGGAGGCAGGCTTCAACAGCAAAAGCTCGCTCAACCGGGTGTTCAAGAAGCAGACCGGCCTGACGCCCAGCCAGTACCGCGAAGGCGCCGAGCCGCCTTGAAACCGTGTCCCAGGTCTCGATTTGACTGGGGCGCAGGGCTCAAAACATGATTTGGGGCGCCGGCCAGGCCGGCAGCAGGGAGAGTGAAGGCCTGGATCACCACCGCCCCGCCCAAGGATTGCCCCATGCTGTTTGACCTCCTTCGCCATGCCCGCCGTCTGGCCCTGCTGTTCAGTTTTTGCGCCTCCGGCCTGGCCTCCGCTGCCACACCCGTCCTGGATGAGGGCTACCGCCGCATCGGCGGCATCGAGCAGTGGGTGAGCATTCAGGGTCAGGACCGTAAGCGCCCGCTGATTCTGTTTCTGCACGGTGGGCCCGGCAACCCGCTCAGCCCTTTTGCCAAGACGCTCTACGGCGACTGGGCCCGTGACTTTGTGCTGGTGCAGTGGGACCAGCGTGGCGCCGGCCTCAGTTTTGCACGCAACCCAGGGCAGGCCGAGCAGGCCTTGAGCGTGGATCGCATGGTCGAAGACGGCCTGGAGCTGGCCGCGCAGCTCAAAAAGGAGTTCGGCGGCCGGCCCCTGATTCTGATGGGCAGCTCCTGGGGCTCGGCCCTGGGTGTGCACATGGTCAAGCGTCAGCCCGAGCTGTTCGCCGCCTATGTGGGCACGGCGCAGATGGTCAGCGCCAGCGCCAACGGCGAGGCCAGCTACCGCCAGACCCTGGCTTTGGCCGAAGCGGCCGGCGACAACGCCACCGTGGCCGCCCTGCGCCGCATCGGCGCCCCGCCGCACCGCGACCCGCGCGCTTTCGGCGTGCTGCGCCGCGCCATCCGCGCACAAGAAGCCAAGACCTGCACCCCAGCGCCGCGCGACTGGTGGCAGCCCGAGGCGCGCTACCAAAGCGCCGAAGCCGAGGCCGCCAGCGAAGCGGGCGAGGAGTATTCCTTCCTGCAATTCGTCGGTATGGCCGGCGACGGCATGCTGTCCACCCTCAACCTGCCCGCCCTGGGCCCGCAGTACCGTGTGCCCATGCACTTCATCCAGGGCGAGCAGGACCTGCTGACACCGCTGGCGGTGACCCAGCGTTTTGTCGACAGCCTGCAAGCCCCGGACAAATCACTGACCGTCGTGCCCCTGGCTGGTCATGACCCGAACCCACCGCTGCTGGCGGCGCAGTGGCGGCTGCTGCAAACACTGAAAACGACGCCTGTTCGCTGAACCCCAAGTCCGGTCGGCCCGCCCCCTTCGACACCCCCTTCCGGGGGTGTTGTCATTTGAATTCAAACGAATACACTGCCTCGCATCGGGTCTCCACAGGCCCGCAGGAGCAGGTCCATGACGCAAGTCCCGAGCACGACGATGGAGCCGCTGTCGGCGCGCATCCCCAGCGATCTCTACCTCTGGCTGGCCCAGCTGAAAGTCGAGGGCGCCAGCACCAACAGCGACAAGCTGCGCGTGCTGCTGGGCCAGCTGAAGCGCCAGCACGACGGCGCCTTTGACTTCGTCACCGCCCTGGCCTGGTGCCGCGACCTGGCCGCCCGGCCTCGCGCCGCCCTGGCCCAGCTGGAAGCCGAGACCGGCCAGCACTCCGAGGTGCTGAGCCAGGCGTTGGAACACATCAGCCACGCGATGGCCCTGCTGATCAGTGCTGAAGTCGGCAATCTGGAGCAGGCTGCACAGCTGGAAGACAAGCTCGTGCGCCGTAATTTCGCCCATGCAGAATCGCTGCTCCGCCAGGCCACCACGCCCAGCGCTGCGGCCTTCGACCCCGATGTGGTGCAGCGTCACTTGAGCGGCACCCTGCAACTGGCGCAAGCCATCCAACGTCTGCAACACAGCAGCCCCCAAGGAGACTGATATGGCCGAGACCCTGAGATCCCGCGTCACCCGTGCGATGGCCGGCGGCGTGCATGCCTTGCTGGACCGCATCGAGGACCGCGCGCCCGAGGCGATGATGGAGCAGGCGCTGCGCGAGCTCGACCTGGTGGTGGACGAGGTGCGCCACGAGCTGGGTACCGTCACCGCCAACCGCCACCTGGCCCAGCAGCGGCATGCCGAGCTGAACCGCCAGCACGACACGCTGAAAGCCCAGATCGAGACCGCGCTGGGCCAACGCCGCGAGGACCTGGCGCGCGCCGCCGTCGGCCGCCAGCTGGACATCGAAGCTCAGCTGCCCTTGCTGGAAGCCAGCCTGGCAGAGCTGGCCCAGCAGGAGGGCGAACACCGCGGCTATGTCGACGCCCTGCTGGCCAAGCGGCGCGAGATGGAGGCCGCGCTGAGCCAGTTCCGCCAGAGCCGGGCCAGCAGCGCCGGCACGGCCGCCAGCCCTGGCAGCAGCGCAGCCCAGATCGAGCAGCGCATGGCCGGCGCCACCGGCGCCTTTGACCGCATCTACGAGCGCCAGACCGGGCTCGGCGGCGTCGCCCGCGCCGGTCGGCTGGAGGACGCCAGCAAGCTGCAGACGCTGGAGGAACTGGTGCGGCAAACGCAGATCGAGGCCCGCCTGGCCCAGCTGAAGCTTCCCGGCACGGACGTCCAGGCATGAGCTTGTTCACCACCCCGGAGAACCTGCCCTTCGGCATCGCCTTCGCCATGATCGTCGGCATCGCCCTGCTGGAAGGCCTGGGCATGATGATCTCGATGAGCCCCAGCAACTGGCTGGACGACTGGCTGCCCGAGGCCGGCCATGACAGCGCGCTGGACCGGGTGTTGGGCTGGCTGCATCTGGGCCGGGTGCCGGCCCTGGTCGTGCTGCTGCTGTTCCTGACCGGCTACGCCTTGTTCGGCTACAGCCTGCAACTGGTCAGCCGCGGCCTGGTCGGTCATTACCTGCCGGCCTGGATCGCCGGCCTGGCGGCCGTGCCGGCCGGCCTGACCACGACACGCGCCCTGGGCGCCCTGGTGGCCCACATTATTCCGCGCGATGAGAGCACGGCCGTCAGCGCCCAGACCCTGCTGGGCCGGGTCGCCACCGTCTATGCCGGCCACGCCCGCCAGGGCCTCGCCGCCCAGGCGCGGGTGCGCGACGAGCATGGCCGTGTCCACCACTTGCTGGTCGAACCGGACCTGGCCGACGAGGTCTACGAAGAGGGCAGCGAGCTGCTGCTGGTGCGCAAGAACGGCGCCATCTACCGCGCCATCCGCAACCCGCACCCGGGCCTGGTCGAGCGCTGAGGCGCGGCACATCTGTTTCAAGGAGGAAGAGGAAACCCATGGACAACAATCTGATTGAACTCGGCAGCATCGCCGGCATCGCCCTGCTGGGCCTGTTTGCCATCGGCCTGGTGTTCGCGCGCCTGTACAAGCGCTCGACCAAGGAGACCGCATTCGTGCGTACCGGCCTGGGCGGGCAGAAGGTCATCATGGACGGCGGCGCCATCGTGCTGCCGGTCTTCCATGAGCGCGTGCTGGTCAATATGAACACGCTGAAGCTCGAAGTCATGCGCCGCGAGCGCGAGAGCCTGATCACCAAGGACCGCATGCGGGTGGACGTGACCGCGGCCTTCTTCGTGCGCGTGCAGCAGACAGCCGAGGCCGTCAGCACCGCGGCCCAGACCCTGGGCACGCGCACCCTGGCGCCCGAGGCGCTGAAGTCGCTGGTGGAAGACAAGTTTGTCGACGCGCTGCGCGCCACCGCCGCCACCATGACCATCCAGGAGCTGCAGGACAAGCGACGCGACTTCGTGCAGGCGGTGCAGAACGCGGTGGCCGAGGATCTGGAGAAGAACGGCCTGGAGCTGGAGTCGGTCTCGCTGACCAGCCTGGACCAAACCGACAAGCAGTTCTTCAACCCCAACAATGCCTTCGACGCCGAGGGCTTGACCCGCTTGACCGAGCAGACCGAGGCGCGCCGCAAGCAGCGCAACGATGTCGAGCAGGAAACCGAGATGCAGGTGCGCACCAAGAACCTGGAAGCGCAGCGCCAGAAACTGACCATCGAGCAGGACCAGGAATTCGCCACCCTGGCCCAGCAGCGCCAGGTCGAAACCGCGCGCGCCGAGCAATCGGCCCAGATCGCCACCCAGCAGGCCGAACGCAGCCGCGAGGCCGAGGCGGCCAAGATCGAGGCCGAACGCCAGGTCGGGCAGAAGAAAATCGAGGCCGAGCGCGAGATCAAATCGGCCGAGATCGAGAAGAACCTGGTCGTGCAGACGCGCGAGATCGAGCTCGAACGCAAGACCGAGATGCAGCGCGCCGAGCAGCGCAAGCAGGTGGAAATCGCCCGCCAGGACATGGCGATCGCGATTGCCAACAAGAGCAAGGAGCAGTCGGTGGCCGATGCCCTGGCCAACCAGGCGCGCGCCGATGCGGTCAAGGCCGAGGAAGGTGTGAACACCGCCCGTCAGGTGGCCGTGGCCGAACGGGAGAAGAACATCCAGCTGATCGAGGCGAGCAAGGAAGCCGAGCAGCTGGCGATTGCGGTCAAGGTCTCGGCCTCAGCCGAGAAGGAAGCGGCCCTGGACCGCGCTGAAGCCATCACCATCGAAGCACGCGCCAAGCAGGCCGCAGCCCTGGCCGAAGCCGAAGGCAAGCGCGCCATCAACGAGGCGCTGAACACCTTGTCGGCCGCGCAGATCGACCTGCAGGTGCGCACCTTGCTGCTGCAGCAGCTGCCGCAAATCATCGAGCAGGCGGTGCGGCCGATGGAGAAGATCGATTCGATCCGCATCTTCCAGGTCAATGGCATGCCCGGTTCCGCCGGAGACTCGGGCAGCACGAGTGGTGGTGCCAACGGCGGCACGCAGGCAAACGGCACCTTCCCCGAGCAGGTGATGAACTCGGCCCTGCAGTACCAGATCGCCAAGCCCATCGTCGACGCGGTGATGAAGGACGCGGGCCTGAGCAACGAGGGCATCACGGGCATGGCGCACAGCCTGGCCGGCATGCTGCAGCCGCCGGCCGAGCTGCGCAGCTGATTGGAAGCCGCCGCGGGAACGCTGCGGCCTGCGCTCAGGCCTGCAGCTCCCGGTGCAACCAGGCCCGGGCCAGGGCCCAGTCGCGCTTGACGGTGGCGGGCGAGAGGGCCAGCAGCTCGGCGATTTCCTCGATCTCCAGGCCGCCGAAGAATTTCAGTTCGACCACCTGGGCGGCGCGCGCGTCGACCTGCTCGAAAGCCAGCAAGGCTTCGTGGACGCGCAGCAGCTCCGGGCTTTCGCCCTCGGCAGCCACTTGCTGGGCCTCGGTCAGAGTCAGGGAAACCAGGGGCACATCGCGCTTGACCGCCTGCTTGGCCACCGCATGGTTGACCAAGATGCGCCGCATCATCAACGCGGCCATGCCCAGAAAATGGGCCCGGTTCTGCCATTGGGTGCGGGTCTGGGTGGCCAGGCGCTCCCAGGCTTCGTGGGTCAGCGCCGTAGCGCTGAGCGTGTGGCCGGCGTACTCCTTGCGCATCTGGGCTCGGGCGCCGCGCTTGAGCTCGTCATAAAGCAAGGCGAACAAGTCGTTGACAGCCGCTCCGGACGGGCCGCCCGGCGTCTGGCTGCTCAGCCAGCGGGTGATCTCGTTCGGGTCCAGCACAGGTCGCGGCGAAGGGGCGGGGCTGCTCATGCAATCGATTATGAAGCGGACACCGGAGGGCCCGATTGCGGGTGGACCCGCAGGCCCGTGAGCCTTTTCGGGGCGCCAGTCTGCGTAAGCAGACAAGGCCTCCCGTCGGTGGCCGCCGCGAAAGTCGCTCATGAGCCCCTTGCCATCCACGTTCTCTTCCCCCTCCTCTTCTCCTTCCACATTCGGCGCGCAACTGCTGCTGGCCCTGGCACTGCTGCTGATCAGCCTGCCCAGCCCGGCGCGTGAACAGCCTGAACCCGTGGCGATTGACGCCGGTTTTCGGCCCGCAGAACAAGCGGCCCAACTGCTCAGCCTGAGCGAGGCCCAGACTCTGAAGGGGCTCAAGCGGGTCGCGGTCTCGCAGTTCAGCGTCGAGTTTGTGACCGGCGACAGTGTCAGCGCCGAGACCTCGGGCTTTGCCGCCGCCGGGCGGGCCCGCGTCACCGCCTTCCACCGCCTGGTGGGCGTCGGCCAAGCCGAATTCCAAGCCTTGAGCGAGGCCATGCACGGCGAATTCCTGCGCCAGTTGCAGGCCAGCGGTCTGGAGGTGGTGCCCCATGAGCAGCTCCTGGCCGCCCCGTCCTACCGCAAGCTGGCGGCCGCAGGCCTGGCAATGCCCGACATTCAAGAGGACGCCATCACCGTGGCCCCTGCGGGGATGGCGCTGTTCGGCGCCAACCGCCTCGCGGCCCAAACGACCCAACCCAGCGGCATGTTCAGCGGCTTGCAAGCCTTTGGCAGCGCCATGTCGGCGATCGGCAACGTCAGCGATCTGCAGTCCTTGCAGGTGGAGCTGGGCGACGCGACCTTGCTGGAAGTGCATCTGCGTGTGCACTTCGTTCAGCTGGTCAACCAGAACAAGGGCTTCTTCGGCCGCTTGGCCAGCCAGGCTTCGGTGTCAGCTCAGACCGCGCCCAGCATCCGCAGCGCACGCATGGGTGTGCAGGTCGGGGCCTACAACGCGCAGCTCGCACTGAAGCAAGCACTGACCCTGGATGCCAGCGCCTTCAGCGAAGTGCGCGAACAGGCCAGCAGCAAGGCCGACGTCGCCGGCGCGGTGCTGGCCGGCTTGATCAACCTGGCCTCTGGCAGCCAGAACCGCAGCGACAGCAAGCGCTTTGAAACCGTGGCCGAGCCTTCCCGCTACCGGGAAGTGCTCAGCACCGGCCTGAGCCAGACCCAGGCGATGCTGGTCGCTCGCCTGCAAGCGGAGCGCTGAGCCGGCGCATCAGCATCTCCATCGGCCCTTGGGGAAAGCGGCGCAGCCAGGCCCAGCTGCCGAGCAGGGCCAAGGCGCCGAAGATCAGGCCGGCGGCTGCCACCTCAGCCAAGCTGCGACCGGAGAGCCAAGCCATGGCCTCCAGCGTGCCCATGCCCAGAACGATGTGTGCGAGGTAGACCGTCAAGGTGCTGCGCCCGAGCGCCCGCAACGCTGGCAGGTTCGGAGCCCACAGCAGCACAGCGCCCACCAAGGCCGTGGCCAAGCCACCGGCGCTGAACATATAGAGCGGCGTGGGCGGCAGCGGCGAACTGCCCAGCCAGGGCGCGCCGGCCGGCCAGAGTTTCGGCAGCCACTCACGCAGGCTCAGGCTGATCAAGAACACGAGTGCGCCGCCCACCACCAAGCGCCACTGCCAGCGCCGCTCTGCCAAGGGCAGCCGAGCGAGGCCCATGCCCCAGAGAAAGAAAGCCAGCCACGGCAAGAGGGGATGAAAGCCATTGAACAGCAGATGGCGAACAAAGCCGGCCGGCTGCCAAAAGTCCAGATAGCTGAGGGTGGCCCAGTCCCAGCCCTGGTTGTAGTTCCAGTTCAGCAGCGCCAGCACGTAAAGCCAGGGCAAGAGCAAGGCCAGGGCCATGCAGCGACGGTGCGGAACGCCAAGAAAGAAGGCCCCCAGCGCAAAGTAGCAGGCATAGAAATGCAGGATGTCGGCGGGGAACACACTGACGTTGAGCAGGCCGATCAGCGCCAGCCAGAAGGCCCTGCGCCAGGTCTGAGCACGCGCCTGCGTCAGGCTCTGCCGGGCTGAGCCCAAGACCAAGCCCATGCCGGCCAGCAGCACAAAGATGGCGGCAGTGCGCCCCTCCAAGGCCAGGAAGGCACGGCCCAGCCAGGTCGACGCCGGCGCGTCCACGCCCATGGCCAGGCGAAAGTTCACCAGCACCATGCCCAGCATGCTGAGCCCGCGCAAGAGATCGAGGCCAGGCCAGCGCGTGGACGAAGGCGGCTGGCGCGAGGCACTTGCGGCGCCGGGCGCATCAGTCGGAGGAGTCATGGATCAAGGAAACAGAAGGGGCGTGAACAGCACGCAATCAGGAACAAAAACGGAATCGGTGCACGGCGGGAGCGAAGCATAGATGGCCGCCGCACAGCCCTGCTCCAGCCACCTGCAAAGTCGCAGCTAACGCGCCCCTTGGGCGCATTCGAAAGCGAGCCCTCAAGCCAACTGGCGCTGCGCCAACCAGGCAAGCAAAGCACTCAGGGGCATGGGCTGCGCGTGCAGATAACCCTGAATCAAGTGGCAGCCCAGTGCTTGCAAGCGCTCTTGCTGATCCACGGTTTCGATGCCCTCGGCAATCACTTGCATGCCCAGCTGCTCAGCCAGGGAGATGATGGAGCGGGCAATCCGGGCATCGCCCTGGCCAAGCATGAGCACGAAAGAACGGTCGAGCTTGAGGGTGGAGAAAGGCAGGCTTTGCAGCCGGTGCAAGGACGAATAACCGGTGCCGAAATCATCGAGATGCAGATGGAAGCCGGCGGCGGCCAGGGCGTCAAGCTGCTGCTTGGCGAAGTCGGCATTGCTGGCCAGGGCCGATTCGGTCAGTTCGAAATGGATGCTGTCGCGCGACAAGCCTGCGCCGTCCACCAACGCACACATCTGATCGACCAAATGACGACTCATCAGCTGGCGCGGCGACAAATTGAGGTTCACCACATGGCGAGCATCGACGGCCAGCAGCGCCGGCAGGGCCGCAATCACCTTGCGCGCCACGGCCGCGCCGAGCTCGTTGATCAGGCCGGTTTCTTCGGCCACCGGGATGAAACGGGTCGGTGAGCAATAGTCTCCGTCAAGCGGCCAGCGCGCCAGGGCTTCAAACATGGCGACCTCGCCGCTGCGCACATCGATGATGGGTTGGAACCAGACCTCCAACTGATCCTGGCGCAGGCATTCGCGCAGCTGCTGCTCCAGCAGCATGCGCTGCTGGACGTCGCCAAGCAGGGCGTCGTTGAAGAGGCTGTAGCGGCCTTTGCCGGCGCGCTTGGCGGCATACATGGCCAGCTCGGCATTGCGCAGCAGGTCGTCCTTGTTCAGCGCCTGCCCGGGCTTGGGCACCAGGTAGGCGATACCGATGGAGCCGGTCACGGTCACGTCCATGCCTTGGTGACTCACCGGCTGAGCCAGGGCTTGCTGCACGCGGCGCACAAAGCTCAGCACGCCGAGCTCGCCCTTTTCGGCGACATAAATCAGAGCGAACTCGTCCCCGCCCAAACGCGTCACCACATCGGAAGCGCGCACCAGATTCTTCAGCGTGCGCCCGATGTGCACCAGCAGATGGTTGCCCAGTTCGTGGCCGAGCGAATCGTTGAGCAGCTTGAAATCGTCCAGGTCGATCAGCAACAGGGCCAGGGTCAGCTCGCGATGGCGCGCCTGCTGGCCCAGCAGTTGATCGATTTGCTCATAGAGATGGCGGCGGTTGCCGAGGCCGGTCAGCGCATCGGTGCGGACATCGCGCTCCAGTTCTTCGCGCGCCTGATCCAGGCTGCCCACCATGCCATTGAGCGCCAGCGCCAGCTGGTCGAGCTCGTCCTGCCCCTGCACCGGCCAGCATTGCACCAGACTCGGGGCTTGCGTACGCTGGCGGCGCGCAAGCCGGGCGAACTCGGCGAGCCGGCGCAAGATGAGCCGGTCCAGCAAGAGCACGGCAGCCGCGACGGCCAGCAGCACCAGCACAAAGCTGTTCAGCAAGAGCACCATCAGGCCGGTCTGGCGCTGCCGCTCCAAGGCCGGCGGCAGGTCCACCTGCAACAGCAGATTGCTGTCGCCGAGTGCATCGCGCAGTGCATGGCTGACCTGCGCCGTGCCGGCCTGCGGCGGTCCGCTCGTGCGGGCTGTGCTGGTGGCCGCAGCAGCGGTGGCGGGCAAGAAGCGAAAGTTGGCGCCGGTGCTCTGAGACAGCTCGCGCAAGCTGGCTTCGTCCAAGACCTGGGCCATCAGCAGCCAGCCCTGCTGCGGCGACAGGCGCTCGGCCCGCCGCACCGGACTGAACACCAGCAAGACCGGGCGCCCATCGGCCCAGCGTTTGACATCGCCGCCGATGCTGCGCCCGACCAGGGCGGGGTCCAGCACCAGGGCGCGCATGTGCTGCACCAGCGGTCGGCTTTCGTCGAGCACCTCGCGGCGGCCTTCACGCATCTCGACACCCGCGTGCAGGCGACCATCGAGCGCAAAGAAGGCGACCGCGCTGACCTGTGCATTGCGCAGCGATTCGGCCGTGAAATTGACGCTGAGGAATTTCTCGTCGGGCTCGCCCATGAACGCGGCCGCATCGTCCCAGAAGCCATAGTCGCTGGCCACCCGCACCCGGGCGCCCACGTCCTGCTGGATCGCGGCGGCCACGCGCGCCACCCGTTCGCTGGCGACGCGCTGCTCGAACTCATCCAAGCTGCTTTCCAACATCCAGGCGCTGGCGGCGAAGCTCAAGGCGCCAACGGCACACAGCAGCAGCACCAGAATGCCCAGGGTCTTCAAACGCAGGCTGCGGCGACTCCAGAGGCGCATTCGGTGTCCGGCGATGGCGGTAGTCTCGGGTGGCCGCATCTTAGTAGGCCCGGCCGGCCCTCAGGTACACCCAGCGTGTAAAACAGCCTCGCTGTGTGGCAGCTGTCGCGTTCAGGCCGTGCCAGCCAGCACCCGGCTGATCGGGCTGAGGCCACCGGCCTCGACCAGGGCTGCATGGATGGCGGCCACCAACTGCTCTTCCAGCACCGGCTTGTGCAGCAGCACCAAGCCGGCGGCATGGGCCTCGCGCAGGCGCTCCGGCGCGGTGTCGCCGGTGATCAGCACCGCCGGCAGACCCGGCAGGGCATTGCGCAGGCTGTTGAGGGCGGAGATGCCGTCATCGCCGTCGCGCAGGCGGAAGTCGGTGAGCACGATGTCGGGCCGGCGCACCATGCATTTGAGCAAGGCCTCGCGCGTACTGCCGGTGGTGACGACTTCGCAGCCGTGGCTGCTCAGAAGTGCGCGCATGGCCTCGCGCACCGGCGCCTCGTCGTCGAGCACCAGCACATAGAGATGCGGCAAGCGGCCGGCCGAATTGCTGGGCGCCAGCTCCGCCACACCGCTGCCCTCGGCCGCTGCAATGCTCAGGCTGAAGCAGCTGCCCTGGCCGGGTGTGGAGCACAGCTGCAGCGGCAGGTCGAGCAGGTCCACCATGCGGCTGACGATGGACAGGCCCAGGCCCAGGCCTTTGGCGCGGTCACGCTCAGCGTTGCCGATCTGGTAGAACTCTTCAAAGATGCGCGCCTGCTCCGCCGGCGCGATGCCGCGGCCGGTGTCGCGCACATTGAGCCGCCAGATCAGGTCTTCACCTTCTTCATCGTGGGCCTCGGCCACCACTTCGACCTGCACGCTGCCCTGGTCGGTGTACTTGATGGCGTTGTCGATCAGGTTGCGCAGCACCCGTTCGAGCAGCATGGGGTCGGTGTCCACATAGACGGCCGGCGGGCAGCTGAGGCTCAGGCTCAGGCCCTTGGCTTCGGCCGACCGGGTCATTTCCGTGCACAGCCGCTTCAGCCAAGTGCTCAGGCAGAACACCTGGTTGGCCACCGGCACCACCTGGGCATCGAGCTTGGAGATGTCAAGCAAGCCGTCCATCTGCGAGGCCAAGGACTGCAAGGCCAGATTCATGTGCCGGCCGATCTCGCTGCTTTCGGCGTCCAGTGGCCGCCGCACCAGGGCCGAGCCCAGCAGCGACAAGGTGTGCATGGGCTGGCGCAGGTCGTGGCTGGCCGAAGCAAGGAAGCGGGTTTTGGCCTCCATGGCCTGCTCGGCTTTTTGCAGGGCCAAGCTGAGCTGTTGGTTGGTCTGGGTCTGCTGCAGACGAATCAGCACCGAATCGACAAACACACGGTAAGCGTCACGCCCAAGGCTGGCCAGAATCCAGGCAAAACCGAGGATCAGCGCTCCCAGTGCGACCTCCAACCAGGTGCTGGCCCGCCCACCCGCGTGCCAGATCAGCCAGGACACGGCATTGCTGATGCTCACCGGCAAGAGAAAGCTCAACAACACCGGGGCATAGCCGGCCGTGGTGGCCACCGAACCGGCGCACAGGCCGAGCAGCAACATGGTCTGCACCATGCGCTGGTAGTCGTCGAGATAGGGCACGAAGGCCAGCGACATGCTGAACACCAGGCCGTTGATCAGGCTCAAGGCCACGGCAGCGTGCAGGCGGCGGCGCAAGCTGTGCTGGCGCCAGACCACCAGCTTGCCCAGGCCCCACCAGCGCAGAGCCAGCACGGCCATCACCAGCGTCAGCCAGACCATGGCCAGCCAATGCTGGGTACCTTGCCAGGCCATGATGGCAATCACGGCCGCGCTGAAACCCACTGGATAGGGCATGCGCCGGCCTTGCTGGGCCAGCAGGCGCAGCAACTCCTCATCAACGCTGGTCTGTTCGACCGAGACGGCCCGATTCATGGACAGCTCGCAGTGAAGCCGTGTGCGGCAGCGCGCCGCTCAGCGCGGCGCCGCCAGATGCATGCCGGCGATCAGGGCACGCAAGCGCAGCTGGTCGGTGTCCAGGCGCCGCATCTGTTCGCGCAGGCGGGCTCGTTCCTCGTCATTTTTGGCATTGCGCAAGGCCTGCTCCAGGCGCTGCAGTTCGGCATCGTTGCGCTGCAACTGTTGCTGCAAGCCATAGAGCTGCTGACCCAGTCGGTAGTAGTTCAAAAAAGCGTCTTCGCCCGCTTGGCCCCGGCAACCTTCCCAGTAGGTCTGGTTGCGCATGCCCTCACGCCAGCCTGAGCTGGCGGTGCAATAGCTGCGAATGCCTTGCTCCCAGCCCTGGGTCCAGGCCGAGCCATCGGGCGCGATGCCGATCTTGCTGCAGGCCTCAATATGGTCGTTGAGGCGCTTCACGCTGTGGCCCTCGCGACCGTCAGCCAAGCCGCGCGCACCCCAATCAGCCTGGCGGCACTGTGATTCGCTCATGCTGGCACAGCCACTCATTCCCAAGACTGCCAACAGCAGCAGCCATGTGGCTGGGCTGGTCCCAACGAACAATTGCTTCTTCATACGCGAGATGCTAGCCCATGGCGAGCTCAGCACAGGCGGTGTTGGGTCAAACCAGGGCCACTCGCACCGGCTGCCGTGCATCTTGCAACACCCCGTCGAGCAAATCGAGGTAGTAGGCCAGCGGCGGCGTGCGCTTGCCCGGGTGCTTGGCCAGATCATCCCAACGCCGCAGCTGCAGGGCTCGGGCCGCCTGGGGCTGGGCCAAGAAGAGCAGACGCTCTTCGGCATTCATGCGGCCGCCTTGCAAAGACAAAGAGTGCAGAGACGCCGCGGACAGGCTCTCGGCATAGGCCGGGTCGCTGCCGACCAGAAAGCGCTTGGCCTGGACATGCAGGCGAATCGGCTCCAGCACATCGGCCGCGAAGCCACCGCTGGAGAGCAGCACCAGGGCCCGGCTTTCATGCTGGTCGTCATGCAGATCGGCATCGGCCGGCGCATCGAGCAGCTGGCCCAGGTCATGCAGAAAGGCGGCCGCCACCAGGGCGTTGTCGGCATGGGCCCACTCGGCCAGCTGGGCGCACTGCAGCGCATGTTCCAGCGCACTGACCGCCTCGCGCCGCTCCAGGCGCTGGCCCGTGTACAACAGGGCGCCACGGCGCTGAAAAAGTGCTTCGATCTTGCTGACGATATCCATGACGACGACTCCTGCGAGAACTGCCTTGAGCAGCCGGCATCTTGCGCCGGGCCCTGTGACCAGCGCGTGACGCTGCGATGAGCGGGCCGTGAAGGTGAAGAATGCCCCAGGGTTGCATTCAAATTCCCTGAACCCAGGCGTCAAGCGTCATGAATCGCAGGCCGGCCCTGACAGCGCACACTGCACAGCATCGCCACAGCCCAGCGGTCATCCCTTTTGCCATGAAATCCACGCCTGCCCTTCCTAGCAACACATCGCGCTACAGCCCGGTCGCCATGGCCCTGCACTGGCTGTTGGCCCTGCTGATCATCGCCACCTTCGGCTTTGGCGTGTACATGGCCGACCTGCCCTTCTCGCCCAGCCGCCTCAAGCTCTACAGCTGGCACAAATGGGCGGGCGTGACCATCCTGCTGCTGTCCACGCTGCGTTTGCTCTGGCGTCTGAGCCACCGCCCGCCGGCCGATGCGCCCATGCCCGCCTGGCAAGCCCGCGCCGCGCACGCCACTCATCTGCTGCTCTATGTGCTGTTCTTCGCCGTGCCTCTAGCGGGTTGGGCCTACAGCTCGGCGGCAGGTTTCCCCATCGTCTGGTTTGGCGTGCTGCCCCTGCCCGACTTCGTGCCGGTGGACAAAGCCCTGGCCGACACCCTAAAGGAAACCCACAAGCTGCTGGCTTTTGCCATGGCCGGCCTGGTGCTGATGCACATCGCCGCCGCCCTGAAACACCAGCTGATCGACCGCGACGGCCTGCTGCTGCGCATGATGCCGGCACGCCGTTGAGCCCACGGCCCGCACTGCTCCACCCCATTTCGAAATCGAAGCGAAAGGCTTAGCGATGAAACCGATCCGTTTGATGGTCTTGACCGCCCTGCTGGCAAGCGTGCCCGCAAGCTGGGCCCAAACCAAACCCAGCACAGCAGCCAAGCCCGCAGCGGCCGCACCGGCACCGGCCGCCGCGCCGCAGCTGCAGGCCGCTGGCAGCGAGCTGCTGTTTGTCAGCCGCCAGATGGGTGTGCCCGTCGAGGGCCGCTTCAAGAAGTTCGACGCCCAGCTGAGCTTCGACCCCAAGAAGCCCGAGGCCGGCCGTGTCGCCTTCACCATCGACCTGGGCAGCGCCAGCCTCGGCGCGCCCGAATTCGACGCCGAGCTGGGCAAGGCCGCCTGGTTCGACAGCAAGCGTCTGCCGCAGGCCAGTTTTCAAAGCAGCGCCATCAAGGCCCTGGGCGGCGGCAAGTTCGAAGTCAGCGGCAAGCTGAGCCTGAAAGGCCAGACCCGCGACCTGAGCGTGCCCATCAGCCTGAGCCAGGCCGGCGGCATCACCACCGCGAACGGCAGTTTCGTGCTCAAGCGCCTGGAGTTCAAGATCGGTGACGGCGAATGGGCCGACACCTCCATGGTGGCCAACGAAGTGCAAGTGAAATTCAAGCTGCTGTTCAGCGGCGTCGCAGCGCTCTGATCGCGGCCTCCCAGCCTTTTTCCTAACCCTCTCGTCAACCTCTTTACCCAAGGAAACCCCGATGAACAAGACCCTGATCGCCGCCCTGGCCCTGGCCGCTTCCAGCCTCGCACATGCCGAGCCTGCCACGTACGCCATCGAGCCGACCCACACCTACGCCACCTTCGAGATCTCGCACTTCGGCGTGTCCACCAACCGCGGCCGCTTTGACAAGAAGGAAGGCACGGTCACCCTGGACCGCGCCGCCAAGACCGGCCGCGTCGAGCTGACCCTGCAAATGGCCAGCATCAACACCGGCTCGGCCGCCTTCGACAAGCACCTGCAAAGCGAAGACATCTTTGACGCCGCCAAGTTCGCCACCGCCAAGTTCGTGGGCGACAAGTTCAGCTTCAACGGCGACAAGGTCACCGAAGTGGCCGGCGAGCTGACCCTCAAGGGCAAGACCGCTCCGGTCACGCTCAAGGCCGTCGGTTTCGGCTGCTACCAAAGCCCCATGCTCAAGCGCGAAGTTTGCGGTGGCGACTTCGAAGCCACCATCGACCGCACCCAGTGGGGCGTGGACTACGGCCTGGCCTGGGGCTTCCCCAAGGCCGTCAAGCTGGTGATCCAGGTCGAAGCCGTCAAGCAGTAATTCGGCACCGGCGCCCGATCGCCTGCCCGCCCGCCGAGCCCTCGGCCGGCGGGCTTTTTCATGGTATTTCGTGAAGTCCGTCACAGAGGGCTGCGGGCGGCCTGGCGGTGGCTTCTGTACAGCCTGCCGGACTGTCGCCCGCTCCTGCAATTCAGCCGTCCGCCCACACCGTGTGTCGCGGGCACATCGCTCGCCCCGTGCGGCTTGCGTACAGTGCGCCCAAAGACCCAAGGTTTCCCTCCGCCCATGCCGACCTCGCCCACCTCCAATCCGACGCCCTACCAACGCTGGCAGCAGTTCTCCGCGCTGGTGCTGCGCTGGTTTCACATCTACGCCGGCTGGCTGGTCAGCATCAGCTGGAAGAACTTCATCATCCTGGCTGTCGCGCTGATCATCGGCGCCAATATGGTGTCGAACCTGCCGCCCTTCACCTGGCGCATCACCGAGCAGGTGGAAGACAGCTCCATCCCGCGCAGCAAGCTGCCGCGCCTGCCGCCGGCCCCCAAGGCCGAGAAGCCTGAAAAACCTGAGAAGGCGGCCAAGCCCGGCGGCGTTCACTACGAAATCAGCATCGACGAGCGCGGCGTGCGCGTCCTGCCGCGCACCCCTGGCAGCGAGAAAAGCAGCGAGGGAGCCGCCTCCGAGCCTGGCGGCGAGGAGGGTGGCGTCCACATTCCCTTCCCAGCATCCACCGACCGCAGCGACATCCGCCGGGCCGTTGAAGAAGCCCGCGCCTCGCTGGAGAAGATTGCCGAGAACGCCCGCGAGGCGCAGGAGCGGGCCGAACAAGAAACGCAAGAAGCCCAGGAAGCCAAGCAAGCGGCCGAAGAGGTGCGCGCCGAAACCGAGCGCCTGATCGAACAGGCGCAGAGCGGCGGCCCGCATTCGCGCGTGCGCGTCATCCATGCCGGGGACTTCCTGGTCGACCTGGCCGCACTCTGGGTGCTGGGCTCGGTGCTGATCAAAATCACCTACAAGGGACGCATCCAGGCCGAGGTGAAAGCCGCCCAGGCGACCGAAACGGCCGAGGCCGAGTCACTCAAGCGCCAGGTCATCGAGGCACGCATGGCCGCCATGCAGGCCCAGGTGGAGCCGCACTTCCTGTTCAACACCCTGGCCTCCATCGACCATCTGATCGAAACCGACCCGCCGCGCGCCTCGCAGATGCAGAAGAATTTGATCGCCCTGCTGCGCGCGTCCATGCCCACCATGCGCGAGGCGAATGCCAGCGGCGTGCGCGACCTGGGCCGCGAGTTGGCCGTCATCAAGCCTTACCTCGAAATCCTGCAGATGCGCATGGAAGAGCGGCTGCAGACCGAGATCGCCGTGCCCGAGGGCCTGCTTTCGGCCGAGTTCCCGCCCATGATGATCCAGAGCCTGGTCGAGAACGCGATCAAGCATGGCCTGGAGCCCAAGGCTGAGGGCGGCAGTCTGCTGGTCAAGGCCGAAGTCACGCATGGCAAGCTGGCCGTGACCGTGGCCGACACCGGCCTGGGCTTCGGCCGCGCGGCCACCGCCGGCACCGGCGTGGGCCTGGCCAATATCCGCGAGCGCTTGATGATCCTCTACGGCTCGCGCGCCAGCGTCACCGTCACCGAGAACCAACCCAGCGGCACCGTGGTGACCATCACCGTGCCTTACCGCAGCCGCGCCGACGAACACGAAGGAGCATCCGCATGAAGAGCTTTGCCAAATTCACCTTGGCCCTGAGCCTGGTTCTGGCCCTGGTGGCCGCCGTGTCCGGCGTCTGGCTGTGGCAAGAAATGCTGGACCATCCGGGTGTCAGCGTCAGCATCAATGGCGCCGATCTGGACCCGGACGAACTGGGCCTGCGCGAGCTGGGCTTCAGTCACTGGGGCGAGCTGCTGCTGGGCGGCCTGGCCGTGGGCTTTGTGATGCTGTTCGTCCTGCCCTTGGTGCTGCTGCTCGGCGTGGGCCTGCCCCTGTTGATCGTGGGCGGCGTGCTGCTCGGTGTCCTGGGCATGGGCCTGGCGGCCATGTTCAGCGTTGGCGCCTTGCTCGGTTCGCCCTTCATCGTGCTGGGCCTGCTGATCTGGCTGCTGCTGCGTGACCGCCGAGCCAAACCGCAAGCTCGCGCTTGAGGCCCAGATCCCGCCGTAACATCCGCGCATGAACACGCCGAACACCTCCACCACCCCCTCCCGTGTGCGCGCCATCCTGGCCGACGACGAACGCCTGATGCGCGAACAGCTGCGCAGCCGCCTGACCGAAGTCTGGCCCGATCTGGACATCATTGCCGAAGCCAAGAATGGCCTGGAGGCGGTGGAGTTGGTGCGCGAGCACCGGCCGGACCTGGTGTTTCTGGACATCCGCATGCCGGGTTTGACCGGCGTCGACGCGGCCCGCCAGATTGCCCAGCTGCCCGAGGATGATTCCTGGCTGGTGCCCGAGATTGTTTTCATCACCGCCTATGACCAGTACGCGGTCGAGGCCTTCGAACAAGGCGTGGCCGACTATGTGCTCAAGCCCGCCGAGCGCGAACGCTTGCTGGTGACGGTGGAACGCATCAAGAAACGTCTGGCCCAGCGCCAAGACAGTGCCATCGTGCCCGCCAGCGCCGAGCCTGCCGGCGCGCCGCTGCAGCAGCTGCTGCACAAGCTGTCCGGCCAGCTCAACCCAGGCGGCAAGCCCAGCTATCTGCAGTGGATTCAGGCCACGGTGGGCCCGGCCATCCAGATGATCCCGGTCGAAGACGTGCTGTTCTTCATCAGCGATGAAAAATACACCCGGGTGCAGACCGCCCGCGTCGAGGCCCTGATCCGCAAGCCCATCAAGGAACTGGTGGACGAGCTCGACCCGGCGCTGTTCTGGCAGATCCACCGCTCGACACTGGTCAATGCCCGCGCCATCGACGGCATCACCCGCGATTTCCGCGGCCGCCAGATGGTGGGCGTCAAAGGCCTGAGCGAAAAGCTCGAAGTCAGCCGCAGCTACACGCACCTGTTCAAGGGCATGTAAGCCGGCGGCTAGGCCGCGCTCGGCTGCCCCAGGATGGCGGCGAGATGGCGCCGGATCATGGCTTGCATCTGGGCCTGCTCTTCGGGGCCGACGCTGCGCCATGCCAGGTGCCGCATCACTCCGGCTCGGGCGACACGAAACACCACCATCTGCCCGAGCAGGGCGACCACCGTCAGACGAGCCTCCGGCGCATCGCGCGTGGGGTCGGCGGCGCGCACCAGCTGGGTCATGGTGGCCAGCACGCGGCGCATGAAGCGCTCATACACCAGGTCGAAAGCAGCTGTCGGCGCCTGTTGCTCGCGCATGATCAAGGCAGCCCAAGGGCCACTGCCGGGGTCGGCCAGCATGGCCACCATGGCATCGCACAGCTGACCCAGCGAGGCCGCGGCACGTGCCGCGGCGTCATTCTTGCCGCCGCGCGGAGCCAGCATCTGCTCGATCTGATCCAGGGCCGGCCCGATGCGCTGCTCCACCGTGGCTGCGATGTGCTCAAAGACGGCCAGGTACAGGCCTTCCTTGCCACCGAAGTGGTAGCCGATCAGGGCCGGGTGCACCTCGGCGGCAGCGGCGATATCGCGGGTGCTGACCGCGTCGAATCCGGCGCGCGCGAAGGCCTCGGTGGCAGCCTGGATGAGGGCGGCACGGGTGACTTCACTGCGCGACTGAGTGGCATGAGGGGTTCGGGCCATGGCCCGAATTAGAACCCAGCCGCTGAGCGGCGATCATCGACCAGCCGGCCTTGCTCCATGGTGAGGATGCGATCCGCAAGTGCGAGCACCTTGCTGTCATGGGTGACCATCACAACCGTGGTGCCGCGCTCGCGCGCCAGTGCCTTGAGCAGGTGCACCACCTGCAGCGCAGATTCGCGGTCCAGGGCAGCTGTAGGTTCGTCCGCCAACACCACGACGGGGTTGCCCACCAAGGCCCGCGCAATGGCCACGCGCTGCTTTTGCCCACCGGACAGCTGGGCGGGCACATGGTGCAGGCGTTCCGCCAGGCCGAGCTGTGCCAGCAGATGAGCACCGGCCTGAGCCCAGGCTTGAGCGGCCTCTCCACCATGCACCGCCAGGCCAAGCCGGACGTTCTGCAGTGCGCTGAGGCTTTCGTGCAGATTGTGTGCCTGAAAAATGAAACCGAGCTGGCGTCGCATCTGCACCCTTTGCGCTTCGCTCGCGCCACACAGCTCTTGACCAAGAAGGCGAACACTGCCTTGCTCGACACTGCGCAGGGCGGCCATGAGCGTGAGCAAGGTTGTCTTGCCCGAGCCCGAGGCGCCCATCAGCACGGTCAGCTCGCCGGCATGGATGTCCAGATCGATGTCGAACAGGACCTGCTTGCGTGCCTCTCCGAGCCCGAAAGCATGCTGCAAGCCGCGCACCGCCAGCGACACCGGGCCCACATCGTGTGGCGCAGCCATGCTCAGAACAGCTCCGCTGGATTGGCGCGGGCCAGGCGCCGCGTGGCGATCGCGCCCGACAGTGCGCACATGGCCACCGTGCCCAGCAGGACGGCACCGGCCCGCGGCACGTTCATCGCCATTGGCAGGCCGGTCTTCCAGGCCACCACCGCATACAGCCCGCTGGCGATCAGCAAGCCCGGTACAAAACCGAGCAGGCCCAGAATCACCGCCTCCTCGAACACGATGCCCAGGAAGAAGCGCTGCGGGTAGCCGATCGCCTTCAAAGTGGCGTATTCCTTCAGGTGGTCGGCCACATCGCTGGACAGCACTTGGTAGACGATCACCACACCCACCAGGAGGCCGATGACGATGCCGAAGCCGAAGATCAGGCCGATCGGGCGCTGGGTGGTCTGAAAGCGCTGGTCGTCGGCAATGACGGCATCGAGGCTGCGCACCTTCACATCCCCCGCATCGCGGAAGCGCTCGCGCAGCAATGCCGCCACGACGGCAGGATCGGCCCCGGCTTGCAGCTGCACCAGGCCCAGATTGGGCGCGCCCGAGCTGCGGTTGGGAAAGAGGCGCAAAAAGGTCTGATCTGAAGCCAGAAGGTAGCCATCGGCCGAGAAGCCGCCACCGATGGCGAAGTGCCCGGCCACCTTCAGGCTGCGGGCGCGCAGTTCCAAGAGCCAGGTGGCATCGGGCTGTGCAGCCAGCACAGGCGCAGCATCGATATGGCGAGTGCGCGCATCCATCAGCACCGTATCCGCCAGGTTCAGCAGTCCCTGCTGCCGGCGAATCTCGACGTCATGCAGCGGCGTTTCCGAAGGGTCGAAGCCCAGCACATCCAGGGCCCGAACGCTGCCATCGGGCTGGCGCCAGTCGAGGCGCCCCAGGAAGACGGCGCTGACCTGATCGACGCCCGGCACAGCCGCGGCCTGCAGCAGACGCACCCGCGGCAGCGGGCTGGCATCGGCCAGAGTGTTCATGTCCGCGGCACTGATCAAGAGTTGCGCATCCATCGCTCGGTAAGGCAAGGCCACGCTGCCCAGCAAGGCACCATGAAAACCCAGTTGCATCAGCACCAGCAGGCTGGCAAACGAGACGCCGCCGAGGGCCGCGTACAAGCGCGTTCGGGAATGGCT
>Ga0075160_10000621_pt1 | contig 22202 bp, 22 predicted proteins | sample JI91814C2DNA_FD_70969 | JGI IMG/M metagenome (GOLD analysis project Ga0075160, IMG submission 70969) | Wastewater effluent complex algal communities from Wisconsin, to seasonally profile nutrient transformation and Carbon sequestration -... | ecosystem: Engineered > WWTP > Effluent > Algae... | reverse complement strand
GGTAATATAGGAAACGGAGGGAATTACCTATGAGGTATCATTTTTTCCATTTCAATGAGATAAAAAAGGGGGGAAATCACTCATGAAATTCTTACTGCAACAAGAAAAGCGCTTTTACTTCTTTGCGTTTTTTGTATTGTTTATGACGTTTTGGATTTTGGAAGATATTCTTTCTCTTTATCTGAACGCGCATTGGCTCCATTATTCCCAAACTTATTTTACATTCATGGAAGCTCTCATTGCAATTTTTTCTGTCTTAGGAATTTATTTTCTATTCAAAGAATTAAAAGACAATAAACACAATATTGATTCAGCAAAAGAAGTAATTGAAAGTTTAAAATCAAAAAATCAAAAATTAAGTGATCTAAGTCTTAGCTTTTGGAATTCAGTAGAGAGCCAATTCAAAGCATGGAATCTCACGAAAGCAGAAAAAGACATCGCCATTTTACTTCTTCGCGGCTTGTCCAATCAACAGATTGCAGCGATTCGGGGAAAGAGTCTCAAGACCGTAGAAAATCAAGCGTTTGCCATTTACCAGAAGTCCGGCACTACCGGCAAATTAGAGTTTATTGCTTTTTTTATTTCTCCTCTACTTCCAGAAGAGGATTAAATGGAAATGTTTTTGACCCACAACGATTCTTACAAAACATAGATATAATTTTTCAATGAGAGGCGCATATCAATTCATCCAATAAAACAATTTTTAATCCCGAAGTCTTAGAATACCATGCATCCTGTGCGGAAGGACTACACGAATTTCTAGAAGATGAAATCAAAAATGCTGGATTAAAAATAACATCAGCCAATCGAGGCGGCGTTTTCTTCAGAGGAAAAAAATCTGCCATCCAAATGCTTTTACTCACTACTCGATTTTCTTCACGCGTATCGTTTAGTATTTCTCAATTAACCGTGATTGACGCAGAAGATTTATACGACCAGGCAGTTCGTTTACCCTGGGAAGAAATCATTGCTCCCGGTCTTAGCTTTAAAATTGATTCCAATACAAAAGATAGCCTGAAAGATTCACGTTATGCGCTATACAAATTGAAAGATGCGATTAAAGATAGACTAAGAGAAAAAAGAGGCGAAGAAATTGAAATTGATAGAGACGAGCCGGATATTGTTTTACATCTCAGATCCAATCGGGATTTTGTAAACATCGAACTTTCTCTTAGCTCACAACCTTTAAATAAACGCGGTTATAGAATGGAATTTTTAGATGCACCGATTCGGGAGAACATGGCGCAGGCACTCATTCATTTTTCCGGCTGGACAAAAGATGAAATTCTAATTGATCCAATGTGTGGCTCCGGCACAATCCTAATTGAAGCAGCACTTCTTCTCAAAAGAAAATATATAAACGAAAATCTAATGAATCAATCAGCGGTTTATAGAATGTTATACGATGTATATGTTAGTCCTACACAAGAGCTAAAGAGCGGCGAATGTAGATTATTCGGTTATGATATTAACCCGAAGGCAGTTCAAATTGCGCGGGACAATGCACAGAGAGCCGGCGTTGATAAATTAATCCAATTTGAAAAGTCAGATGTTCTAAATATTTCTAATACTGGTAATTGGAAGTCCGGTCATATAGTGATGAATCCTCCCTATGGGGAGAGACTTGGAGCAAAAGAAGACTTAAAGATTCTCTATGGAAAAATTTCTTCTAAGTTCAAGCAAGAATTTTCAGGATTCAGGTTTACAGTGATTAGTGGCGACAAATCCCTGTTAGGCTTTTTTAAATTAAAGGAAGATAAAGGTATGAATGTGGCAATCGCAAAAATGAAAGGTAAATTCGTATCCTATGATTTAAAATGAAACGATCTACTGACCAATTACAAAAGTTTTTTGAGATGACGGGAAATGAAGCAGATAGCTTGATTTTCTTGAAAAGTTTTCGTTCCATTGACTCAGAAAAATTTCTATTGATCTATGTGGATTCGGAAGTAGTAATGGAATCATTCTCTACCTTTTATTATGATCTCAAGACGCTTCATTCTCTTGGGCTATACCCTGTTATCCTCATGAGTCAGGATTCGATTTCTTATATTGATCTTTTCTTTAAAGGAATTTTTGATTCAAGTAAAGACTATCACAAAAAGAGTGAGCCTCGGTGCGACGTACTCCCATTATTAGAAAATGGAGTTAAAAAAATAAAAGCATCCATTGACAAAAGGCATATTCCATTCGTAGTATTCGACTCAGAAGAGAATATATTTGAGGCAGTATCAGAAATTGCAAAGCATTTACTCACTGCAAAATTTTTAATTGTTTCCCCTAAGGGTGGACTTAGAAATAAAAAATCAAACGAAAAAATTTCCATTATAAATATAAGAAGCGATTATCAATTCTTATGCGATGAAGATTGTCTTTTTCCGGAAAGTCTATTCCTATTAGAGCAGTTAAAGAATATTTTGGAAAATAAAATAACTCATTCCATGAACATAGCGATTACATCTCCCATGACAATGCTTCGAGAATTATTCACTGTAAAAGGAAGCGGGACTTTTATTAAGCTGGGTAGTGAAATCAAACATATCAATGATGTAGGTTCAGTGGATAAGACTAAGTTGGCGCATCTACTCAACGCAGCCTTTAGAAAGAAAATTGATCCCAGGTTTCTTGACTCAAAAATCGATTCCTTATTTTTAGAAGTGGATTACAGAGGTGCAGCAATTCTAAAGGAAACCGAATATGGATTTCTCCTTTCTAAATTTGCAGTCGATGAGATCGCGCGTGGAGAAGGGATTGGTCGAGATATTTGGAATGAGATGAAAAAGCAGCACAGAACTATTTTTTGGAGAGCCAAAACAGAAAACCAAATCAATAAATGGTATGCGAAAGAATGTCAGGGAATGGATAAGGGAAAAGACTGGTATATATATTGGATAAACTTGGAAATTGAGAAGATTCCATCTGTATGTCATTATCTCCGCTCACAGGCTCAGGACTTCCTTGTATGAAAGTCTTTTTATACGATGGGAATTGTTCTTTTTGCTTTAATCTGACTAAGCGGTTACAGGCAATTTGTCTTTCAAAAGAGATTGAATTTCTTTCCTTTAGGAATGTACCATCGAGTCAATTGAGTAAAATTCATCCAACGCTCACAGAGGAAGTCATGGCGGCTAACGTTCAATTCATTTACAATGGACTTCGTTATCCGGGATTCTTCGCAGTGCGTAAACTAACATTCCATTTAAAATTCTATCGATATTTCTTTTGGATTCTTTATTTGCCACTTATTCCGATTATTGGGATTCTTGTAATGAATTATTTAAAACTCAGGACTGGACATGGAACTAAAGGATGAAATTCTACTAGCACTCAGCAAGTCTGCTTCTTTGCCGGAGCTTAAGTCAATCTTAGTTTGCTTTAAGGACAACGGTGGTACAAGAGACGATGCTCATTTAAATTTGTATGAACTTTTACAAGATGCTTCAACAGAAATAGAAGATAAAAAGTTACGAGAACTAATTGATTTTACAATTGGCTATTCAGGAAAAATTCCTACTATTTGGGATTAGAGTTTACCGACTAGCTCTAAGCCTTCGTAAAATTGAAGTCGTGCATCGAGAGCTTTTCTATTTCCTTCTTTTACCTGTTCTATCTTTTGCGGAGAATCACAAATAGCCTCAATAAGTTTGAATAATTCTGCACTGTGTGATTCATCGGCTTCCAAATTTACTTCGAAAAAAAATGCATTGGGTAATTTTTCTTCGGCTTTCAATCTCAGATAAGATTCATACATCTGTCCATATTCTAGTTTCAGCAAATACTCGTTAGCCGGTCCAAGGGCACCAAGAGCGGAATAGATATTTGAGTTGGTAAGCATTTTCATATCATTCAAATATTTCTGAGTATGATGTAGAATTTTTAATTCGGACTCAGCGATTCCTATTTCTCTTAAAAAACGAGTTAGAACCATTACGTGTGATCTACTTGCATCCCCTTCACCCAATTCTTCCCAAATATTGTGAACTAATAAAATTTTTGCATCGACATTATTCGTTAGACTTGCTGTCCATAAAAACCAATTCACAAAGTCCACAGATACAAAGTATTCCTGGCTTAGCCATAGGCAAAGGTCTTCTTTAGATAAACTCTTTCTTCTATCGACAAGCCATTTTGTTCTTAATATAGGATGATTTTCTACTTCTAGTTTTAATTCTTTTGTTAAACTCATTTGTTTTAATCCTCGCTCGTCTCTTCGATATTTAACGGAAGCCAATTACCATTCCAATCAAAATATTCCATTGGATGAAATTTTTTTTTGTAATCATAAAAGGAAGATTCTCTGTAAGCATAGCCGGGATATAGATAATCCATTCCTCTATCAATTGAATATTGAATTTCTAAAAGTAAAGTATAAATACCTAGCCTTCGATTTGCAAAATCGGGGTGGAACATTGCGTAGACGCTAGAGGAGGCTTTCTCTCCCAAATCTAAAAAGCTCACAGCAGCAAGGGAGTCTTCAACAAAAACACATATTTCTTTTAGCTCACATGGTTTTGTGGCCGTGTCTTCCGGAGATAGAAAGTTGAATACAGATTCAGGTTTATTCTCTGTAAACCGCTTTGCATGAATGGAAAACAATTTTTCTTTTTCCTCATCAATGAAGCAATCGCGGATAATGACCGTTGTGTCCGAATTCTTTCGAACCGTTTTCCTTTGACTTTTCGAAAGTGTAAATGAAGCTAAATTAATTCTTAGAGGAAGAACCTCTGTATACTCTCCATTCAAAAGTCCAATGCTATAACGAAAGAAATAAGTTCCAAAATGTCTGAATCCAGCTTTCCATAAGAGATCCATAGAGTCTGGATTCACTTTTTCAAATTGGTATTCATCATAAATCATTACTAAGGTGGGTTACTTGCTTGCGATTGCTTTTTTTATTTTGGAAAGTAGAATTTTATTTTCTTCTTCCGTTCCGATAGTAATACGCACATAGTCTTTGCAAAAAGGGTCTTTGAAATAGCGAATGTAAACTTCTTCTTCTTTTAAAGAAAGAAAAATTTCTTCGGCAGAAATCAAAGCAGGCGGCTTCACAAATAAAAAATTAGTCTGGCTGTCCAAGACTTTAAATCCAAGTTTGCCCAGATTAGCCGCAAGTTTTTTTCGAGAGGCTATTATTCTTTTAACCGTTTTTTGTAAGTAAGCCTGATCTTTCAAGGCGGCAATGGCAACTTCTTGCTCGAGCATTCCTAGATTATAAGAATCTTTAATCTTCATTAACTCTGTGATGTTTTCAGGACTGCTTACTAAGTATCCGAGCCTGAGTCCCGCAAGTCCATAAGACTTAGAAAGAGTTCTTGATACAACCAGGTTGTTTAAGTTTTTTACTTCCGAAATTAGACTTGTGCCTTTGGGCGCAAAATCAATGTAAGCCTCATCGCACAAAACCATTCCGTCAAATTTCTTGATTAGATTAACTATATCTGTCTTTGATTCTTGAATACTAGTCGGAGCGTTTGGATTTGCGAAGGCTAAAAGCTTTGCTTTTGGATTCATCGATTTTTGTAATTTAGAAAAATCAAAATGAAAATCATCTTTTAGTTGAACTTGCTCAACTTTAGCCCCATTTAATTGAAGACTGGTTAGTACAGGATAAAGAGAATAGGTCGGGTACGGCATAATGGCAATATTGCCCTCACCGAGTGTTGCTCTAAATAGAATGGCTAATCCTTCATCGGAACCATTTGTAACTAAGATATGCGATTCTGGAATCTTATGAAGCTTCGCAATTTCTCGAATCACGCCTTCTGAAATAGGATTGGAATATCTACGTAGAAGTCCTTTCGACAAAATACTATTAACAGCTTTTTTTACCGCGGGACTAGGGGGGTAGGGATTTTCATTTGTATTTAGCTTTACAATTTTTCCTATACTCTTTGGTTGTTCACCGGGAGTATAGGGCGCAAGGGTATAAAGCTTTTCTTGAAAGTATTTTTTCAAAGTCGGTTTAGTGCATCTATAAAAGATAAAGCCGATGCCTCGATTATATCAGTAGAGCCACCTTTTCCGACAACTCTCTTACCGTTTAAATTCAAAGTAACCGATGCTTCAGCTAATGCGTCTTTGCCTTCTGTAACAGGAGAAATTACAAGTCTGGAAAGTTCTGGTTCCATTTTGGTTGCCTTCTCAATTGCTTTAAATACTGCGTCTACAGGTCCATCTCCCGTAGCAGATTCTTCGATGATTACGTCATTTACTCTTAACTTAATGGTTGCAGTCGGAACTGTTTTAGAGCCAGTAGAAATATGAAAGTATTCTAGAACAAATCGGCTAATGCCCGTTTTGCGGTGTTGGTCTGTAAATAAAGAAATAATATCTTCATCGAAGATTTCTTTTTTCTTATCAGCAATTTCTAAAAATTTTGTGTAGGCTAATTCTAATTCGTCTTGCTTTGGCTGAAATCCTAAACGTATAATTCTATCTTTAAAGCCGGCACGACCGGAGTGTCTGCCCAAAACCATGCGATTTGATTCTAAGCCGATGGATTGAGGAGTCATGATTTCGTAGGTCTCTCGATTTTTAATTACACCATCCTGGTGAATTCCTGATTCGTGAGCAAACGCGTTTGCTCCTACAATTGCTTTGTTTGGTTGAACAGTCATGCCTGTAATATTTTTTACTAAGTAAGATGCTTTGGAAATTTGGGTTGTATCAATTCTAGTCGTGATTCCGTAAAAATCTTTTCTTGTTCTAAGAGCCATGACTACTTCTTCCATTGCAGTGTTACCCGCTCTTTCTCCAATCCCATTGATTGTGCATTCGACCTGACGCACGCCGTTGACGATAGCCGATAGAGAGTTTGCAGTAGCAAGTCCCAGGTCATTATGACAGTGTGCAGAGAAAATAATCTTATCCGCACCGCGCACATTCTTAATTAAAAAATTAAATAACTCACCATATTTTTCAGGTGTGGTATAACCGACAGTATCCGGGACATTGATTGTAGTTGCTCCAGCCTCAATTACAGCTTCACAGATTTCTCTCAGAAATTCCCAGTCAGAACGAGTCCCATCTTCGGGAGAAAATTCTACATCGTCTACGAAGTCACGCGCCATTTTCACAGCTTCAATTGCCAGTGCTAAGACTTCTGAAGGAGTTTTACCTAGTTTGTGTTTCATATGAATGGGAGAAGTGGCGAGGAATGTGTGAATTCTTTTACGTTTTGCCGGCTTAAGTGCATTAGCCGCAGCTTCGATATCTACACGTAACGAGCGAGCAAGACCAGTGATGATCGGACCTTCAATCTCGCGTGCAATTCTTTCTACTGCTTTGAATTGAACAGGCGAAGAAACTGGAAAACCAGCTTCAATGACATCTACATTCATTTTTGCGAGATGGCGTGCGATTTCTATCTTTTCATTTTCATTCATAGCAGCGCCAGGGCACTGCTCTCCATCGCGAAGTGTGGTATCGAAAATTCGAATGTAGTCTTGATCAGTCATGTATAACCTCTTAAAGTAGAGATTTCCTAAAAAGGTTAGGTGTAAATAAAAAATTAGTCTTGAAAAGAGAGTTTTTTCATCACAGCTTCTTTTCCACCCGGAAATCGAATGTAAACAAGACATCCACAGGTTTCCCATGAATCGCCCGAAGTAGGCCAGCATTCTGCAACGCCACGATTCTGTAATACACCGGTGCATTCTTTTGTTTTTAATTTTTTATCTTCTGACTGGAAATATCTACAGCTATAAGACTTTGATTCATCGAGTTGCAATGTAACAAATCCATTTTCGTCGTCCAATTTTTTTTCTTGCACGAGTGCGTCCATGAATGTGGCTAATATATCGTATGTCCCAACAAGACCAGCTGCATCAATACAGGTAGTTTGCATTCTTGAGTCGGAGCCACTTTCGATTGCTTTTGCCGAAGCCTTAGCCGTAACCTTGGTATAGAAATATTCTTTTACTTTACTTTCCGTTGGACTGATTCCTTTTTTAATTGAGTCAGGAGGTCCGCCCCATCCATTGGTAGCGAGCGCAATTTCATCTGCTTTGTCTCGCTTCTTAGTTGCCATGCTATTCAAATCACAGTCAACATTTGCAAGTTGAGCCAGTAAAACAAAAATGATTAAGTTTTGTATGATTTTACGTTTCATAAATCCCCTCTCTGAATAGTCTTACAGGTAAACTCAAATCTGTCCATGACTTTTGTATGCAAACTTTATTTGTAAACTTACTAATACACAAGCTAAATTCATTTTCGGGATTATTCATCCTGTAAATCTTGTTAATCCTGTCTGAAAAGAAAACCAATATAGCTCGTGTATATTAATTTTTAACCCTAAATTGATATAGATCAAGGCAAATAAAAATATAAGAAAGTATTCTATTCAAACATTTCAAATGAATATTTAGATTGAAAATGGGAGAAAGAGAATGAAAAATTTTTTTATAATATGCGTTAGTCTTTGCGCCTTATTCGTATTAGGCGATTGTAAGAAAGAAGAAGGTGCTTCCGTCGGTGGTGGGATGGCTTCTGTTGAAGACTCCACTTCACAAAAAAACGTTGTTGGTATTGCAGTTGGATCAAAAGACCATACTACCTTAGTTGCAGCAGTAAAGGCAGCAGATTTAGTCGATTCGTTAGCTAATCCGGGACCTTTTACAGTGTTTGCACCAACGAATGATGCCTTCGATAAACTTCCAAAGGGAACTGTGGAAGGTTTATTAAAAGCAGACAAGATTGATGACTTAAAAAATATTTTAGAATACCATGTAATCGTAGGAACATACAAAAAAGAAAATCTACAAGATGGTCAAGTCATTGGAATGGCAAATGGCGGCAACATCACAGTAACCGTTAAAGATGGTAAGACTTTAATCAACGGAGAATCTCAAATCGTTGCATCCGTCCCTGCCTCCAATGGAATTGTGCATGTAATGGATACAGTGCTTTTACCGAAGTAAAGATGTTTGCCACAGAGTCACAGTGTCTTTGTGCCTCTGTGGCTAATCTTATTAGGAGAGAGCTTCTTTAACGATTGCCTCTTGCTCTTTCATATGAACTTTTACATGACCTGCCGCAGGGCTTGGAGATTTTTTTCTACCGTAGTATTTGAATTCTCTATTACCTAAAATATGCTGAAAGAAATCACGCACAAAAAACCATGCACCCTGGTTGTGTGGCTCTTCTTGCACCCAACAAAACTCAGTGGCTGATTTATATTGGAGTAGCACTTCTTTGATTTGCGATTCAGGGAATGGATAAATTTGTTCAAGACGAATAATCGCTATATGGGATAATCCCTTTTTGTCTCTCGCATCAACTAAGTCATAGTATATTTTTCCACTACAGAATAGAATTTTTTTCACGCCTTCTTGTTTAATTTCAGGCTTATCAGTTAACACTTCCTTGAATGCACCTGTAAGTAAATCATCAATGCTAGAAACAGCAGCCGGGAATCGGAGTAAACTTTTTGGAGTCATTACGATTAATGGCTTACGGTAGTTACGAAGCATTTGCCTTCTGAGTAAGTGAAAGTATTGTGCAGGAGTTGTGCAATTAGCAATTTGAATATTATTTCCAGCACAGAGTTGTAGCATTCTTTCTAAACGTCCGCTTGAGTGCTCGGGTCCTTGACCTTCGTATCCATGAGGGAGTAATACCACTAAGCCGCTCATACGTTGCCATTTGATTTCAGAGCTTGAAATGAATTGGTCAAAGATAACTTGTGCTGTATTTGCGAAGTCTCCAAACTGAGCTTCCCAAATAACAAGAGCACTTGGATCAGCGAGAGAATATCCATACTCAAAGCCTAACACGGAGTATTCGGAAAGAGAAGCGTTGATTACTTCAAACTCAGCTTGGTCTTTAGAAATATGAGCAAGCGGGGAATACTTAGAGCCATTGTTTATATCAATCATGATTGCGTGTCTATGAGTGAATGTTCCGCGTTGGGAATCTTGGCCGGATAGACGAACTCTGAATCCAGATTCTAAGATGGAACCAAAAGAGAGTAATTCTGCACAGCCCCAATCGATTGGAATTTCTCCTTCTCCCATTTTCTTACGTGTCTCTAAGAGTTTTACTAATTTCGGGTTTGCAGTAAAATCACTCGGAATTGTAGTCATGGCTTTCAGGATACTAGTGAGTTGCTCCTTGAGTAGCTTTGTAGCGGGCTCTGAGTCAAGAGGATCTTTGGAGAATTTTGACCAAACACCTTGCATTGTATCTACTTGGATTTTGATGTCTTTGTTTTTTGTTTCGTTAAAAGAATCTTCAAGACCTCTGCCGACTTCATCTTTGATTGCTTCTAATTCTTCTTTTTTTACAATTCCTTCTTTTAATAATGCTTCTTCATAAAGCAGTGCAGTAGGTGGATGGCTTTTAATTATATTATACATATAAGGTTGTGTAAATGCAGGCTCATCCATTTCATTGTGACCGAGTCTTCTATAACAGATTAAGTCAATGATAACGTCTTTATGAAATTTCTGCCTGTATTCGTGTGCTAATTTCACTACACGGTATGCTGCTTCTGGATCATCCCCATTCACGTGAAAGATTGGAATTTGAAAACCTTTTGCAAGGTCTGTTGCGTATAACGTTGATCTAGATTCGCTCGGTAGAGTAGTAAAACCAATTTGGTTATTGATTACAATATGGAAAGTCCCACCTGTTGTATAACCTTCCAAGTTCATCAGGTTTAAAGTTTCTGCCACAACACCTTGACCAACAAATGCTGCATCCCCATGAATCAGAATTGGCATATACTTTTCACGCGTCAAATCGCCGTTAAGCGTTTGTCTTGCACGCACACTACCGGTTACTACTGGATTAACCGCTTCTAAGTGACTTGGGTTAAATGCTAGGGAAAGTTTAACTTCTTTTCCAGATTCTGTTTTAATATTATTAGAATAACCAAGATGGTATTTTACATCCGCGTAGCTTTCTGATTCAGTTCCGATTTTTTCTTCGAACTCAGCAAAGATTAAACTCGCCGGTTTTTGAATTGTATTTACTAGAACGTTCAATCTTCCACGATGAGCCATTCCAATAATGAGTGCATCCATATTGTATTCGCCTGCTTGCTCTACTACTAGATCAAGCATTGGAATCATGGTCTCTCCCCCTTCGAGAGAGAAACGCTTCTTACCCACAAACTTCTTTGCTAAAAATTGTTCGAAGTAATCCGCTTTGTATAATTTTTTAAAGAGGCGTAGTTTTGCTTTTTTTTCTAATTGGTAAGAGTTCGCAGTGGATTCCATTTTGTGTTGAATCCATTCTCTTTCTTCATCGTCTACAATGTAGTATTGCTCTGAACCAATACTTCCACAGTAGGTTTTCTCATACCATTCGATTACATTTTTAAGTTTTGTTTTCCCGAGATCAGGGTTTCCTGAATCAACAATCGATTCTAGATCTTCTGGCTTAAGGTTTGCTAATTTTAGGTCAAGGAATTTGCGGTCTGGTTTTAGTATTCCGAGTGGATCTAGGTTAGCGGCTAAGTGTCCTTGTCTCCTGTAAGCATTGAGCAAGTTCATGAGTCCCATTTCTTGGAAATTTGCTGCATTTGCATCTTTGAAAAAACTAGTTACTTCTTTTTGTCCGTTCTTTCCATTCGAAGAGCCATTTGCAAAGCTTACTCCCGAATCAAGCTCTCTAAAAAAATCTTGCCATTCTTTTTCAACACTCGATGGATTCGATTTGTATGTTTGATACATTTCTTCGAGCATTTCTGCGTTATCCGCATATAAAGCCATTGTTCCTAAATTTACCATTTTAATTATCCTCTTTAAATTCTTTTTTCGAGGCAAAGACAGATTAACTTCTCTGTCTTTATTCCTCGGTGGCTAATTCTTGTTTAACTATGAATTGACCATTTATCCACTGCCATCGCAGCTTCTCGAACCACTTCTGAAAGAGTAGGGTGAGCATGACAGGTGCGAGCTAAGTCTTCTGCCGATGCGCCAAACTCAAAGGCTACTGCTGCCTCTATAATCATATCAGAGGCACGAGGTCCAATAATATAAATTCCAAGTAGCTTATCTGTTTTCTTATCAGCTAAGACTTTTACTTGACCATCGGCTTCGCCCATTGCTTTTGAGCGACCATTTGGTCTAAACATTGCCTTTCCTACTTTGTATTCAATTCCTTTTGCTTGCAATTCTTCTTCGCCGAGTCCAACCCAAGCTATTTCAGGCCAGATATATACAATCCAGGGAATAGCTGCATAATTTACATGCCCTGATTGACCTGCTAGTATTTCGGCTAACGCAATTCCTTCGTCTTCTGCTTTGTGTGCAAGCATCGGACCATCAATTACATCTCCAATTGCATAAATATTTGGAACAGATGTCTGAAAGTTGTGAGGGTTTACTTCTATTCTACCTCTAGGAGTAAATTTGACTCCTAATTCTTTTGCGCCTAAATTATCCGCGTATGGTCTTCTTCCAACGGCTAACAATACTACATCGCCATCAATTTGAATCGATTTGCCTTCCGGGTTTTGGATGTTTACAATGACTTTGTCTTTTTTCTTTTCAGTGCCTAATACTTTGTGCTCGAATAAAAAGTTAATGCCCTGTCCTTCTAAGAGTCTTTGTGCGTAAGATGACATTTGTTTATCGGCTGTGCCAAAGAGTCTAGATTGCAATTCCACAACGGTCACTTTTGCGCCAAGTCTAGACCAAACAGATCCGAGTTCAAGTCCAATGACTCCAGCTCCAATGATGATTAGATGCTTTGGAATTTCCGGAAGATTGATTGCATGATCAGAGGTTACTACTTGTTTGCCATCAATTTCAAATCCTGGAATTTCAATGGGTGTAGATCCTGTAGCAAGGATGATGTTTTTGGAAATGATTTTTTCAGTGCCAGATTCAGAAGTGATTTCAATTTCGGTTGTAGAAATTAATTTTCCATGTCCGAGGAATCGTTCGATCTTATTTTTTTTCATAAGATAATCAACGCCTTCGGTTACTTCTTTTACAACTTTGTCTTTTCTTTCTAAGAGTTTTTTTAAGTCTAGCTTTACTTCGCCTACACTAATACCATGGTCTGCTAATTTATGTTTGGCTTTGTGGTATTCTTCGGAAGAGTCAAGGAGTGCCTTGGAAGGAATACAACCAACATTTAAACATGTCCCACCGAGAGTTTTACGTTTTTCTATGATGGCAACTTTCATTCCAAGTTGAGCCGCACGAATAGCGGCAACGTATCCGCCTGGACCGGAACCAATCACTGTTACATCAAATTCTTTACTCATATTATTTCCTTTCAGCGCCGGTGATTTAATGCCGGCTAATTATCATTAAACTTCGATTAAGAGTCTTGTAGGATCTTCGATCATTTCTTTTATTTTGACTAAGAATAGAACTGCTTCTTTTCCATCGATGATTCTATGATCATAAGAAAGAGCAACATACATCATCGGGCGAATTACAATTTGATCGTTGACTACAACTGGACGTTTTACAATATTATGAAGACCTAATATTCCCACTTGTGGATAATTGAGAATTGGCGTAGACATCATAGAGCCATAAGTTCCACCGTTAGAAATAGAGAAGGTTCCACCTTGCATTTCTTCTAGAGAAATTTTACCGTCTTTAACTCGGTTTGCAAGTCTTGCGATTTCGGATTCAATTCCCGCAAAGCTGAGTTGATCAGCATCGCGAACAACAGGGACTACAAGACCTTTAGGTCCACCCACTGCAACTCCGATATCATAGTAATTTTTGTAAATAATATCAGTGTCGCGGATTTCTCCATTAACCGCAGGGTATGCTTTTAGAGCGGCTACTGCTGCTTTTGTGAAGAAGCTCATAAAACCAAGACCGACATTGTGTTGCTCTTTGAATTTGTCTTTGTATTGTGATCTTAAGTTCATCACGCCGGACATATCAATTTCATTGAATGTTGTAAGAATCGCTGCGGTGTGTTGAGCGGTTACTAGTCTGTCAGCTACAGCACGACGAAGACGGGACATTGGAACTACAGTTTCTCTTTCTCCCGTGTTTCTCTGAACAACTTTTGTCGGAGCAGAAGAGGTTGCACTAGCGACTGGCTTATTTTCTATATAAGATATTACATCCCCTTTAGTGACTTGTCCATGTTTGCCGCTACCAGAAATAGAATTTGCATCTATTCCGTTTTCAGCAGTCATTTTACGAACAGAAGGTGGAAGAGTTTCATTCTTAGGTGCTTCTGCTTTGAGAGCGGCTACTTGTGGTTTAACTTCAGGAGCAGGCTGAGTTTGAGGTGAAGAGCTAGTAACCGTTGCCGTAGCACCTTCTTCGATGAGTCCAATGATTTCTCGAACAGAAACTGTTTCGCCAGCTTTTTTCTTTTGTTCTTTAAGAACACCAGTAGCTGGAGCGCGGACTTCCATTGTAACTTTGTCGGTTTCGAGCTCAGCCAAAATTTCATCTGCTTTCACCGATTCGCCGGGTTTCTTTGTCCAATTGAGTAACGTTGCTTCTGTAATTGATTCGCCCATTTCAGGCACTTTGATTTCGACAGCCATAGTTCATCCTAATAAATAATAACTTTAAAAGTATAAGGTTTAGATTTCGGTTTTTCGTAAATAAAAAAATTCATAAAACTCGTATTTAGAGTTTTTTGAAAGGTTTCTTAACTACGAATTGCTTTTTGTCTTGATTGTGATAAGGAAGGGGAGGCAGCAAACTGGCTTCGGTAAGAATCGAACTTACGACACAAGGATTTTCAGTCCTCTGCTCTACCAACTGAGCTACAAAGCCATTGCTTATGCCAGAATATTTAAGTGCACATAAGCGTCAAATTAATTTACAGACTATTGTGAGATCCATCGCAGAAAGGTGGATTTTTTGTATGCTTACAACCGCAAAAATAGACTGTTTCTGTTTTTGCAATCTGGCACATCGTGGGTTTCATTCCAGTTTGGTTTTTCGCGTGAGCACCATCGCAAAATGGTTGTTTGGCTGAATGACCACAAGAACACCAAGCTTTCTTTTCGCCTTCTTTTACATCGACTGTGTAGGGACCTTTTTGGGGAATAATTGGTTCGGACATTTTTGACTCCTGATTACTGAATTTTCACCAAGAGTCTATTTATCTAAAGGTTTGTCAAAAAAAATAAATTTTGAAAGAAAAATCTAGACTTTTGTTTTTACTTCTTCTACTGTTTTAGCTTCCTCTACTTTCATGGTCAGAATTAAGATTACAAGACCGATTGAAACGCAAGAGTCAGCAAAGTTAAAGGCAGGCCAGCGGGTGAATAGTAAGAAGTCAGGCCATTCAAAGTCTAGAAAGTCGACAACTCCAATGAATTCTCCGTGCTCAATAGGGGTAAATCCAAATTTAATGCCGCCACCTTTTGGCATTTTGATAAAGAACTTGTCTATGAAGTTTCCAAAGGCACCGACCATGACTAAATTCCAGCCCCAGGCATTTCCAACTTCGAAATTTTTCCAGCGGTAGAGTATCAAGAAGATAATGGCAAACGCAGTAGAGAATAGAGAGATGATGGAATTGTTTTGATAAATTCCAAACACAAATCCAGTATTAAAAGTAAGAGTCATACAAAAAAACTCACCCATATAGCATTCGCTGTTATGGTAAGAATAATTTTGAACTACCCAATACTTTGTAGCTAAATCGATAATTACACCGAGTAAGATGAAAATAATATACTGAGGTTTAATGACTTCCAAGATTTTTTTTTCGAAGAACTTCAATTTTTTAATCCTTAAAATTTAATATAAACTACACACCTTCCATAAGGTGAGTGACCAGCTTGCCCTATGCTGGATCGGGGTCTTACACCTAACGGTGGGCTTGTTGCCGAAGGTTATTGATTGATTATGCTCTTTATATTTAGACATGTTTACGTTGCGTAATGGAATCTCTTTTTTTATACTTTATTTGATCTACTTCTGATCAGAGAAGTTAATAATGACAACCCACTAATTCCTGCTATCGAATAGAAAAAGAGAGATGGATAAAGGTTGTAAAAACTTAGAAAATAATTTCCGAAATGAACAGATGCAATTCCAACTAATGCGTAAAGGAATTGATTTCCCAAAACATACATTACATCAGTCTGTCTTTCCACATCTTTATTCTGAATTACTAGTCTTCCTCGATTAAGAGTTAACAGAGCTTTGTGTAATTCGCTCGGAATTAAAAGAGATGTGGTAAACAAGTCTTTGCCTTCTTCGCTAAGAATTTTATCTACAAAGCCCGATTCTCCAATGGCAATTGTTTGAAAATAATCTTCTGCATAATCAAAAACAGATCTATAAGGATCTAGAATTGCGATATTTCCCATGATGAGACCGAGAGTCCTTTCAAGCATGACGTAATTAGAAGGAACACGTGCAATTTTTAAAATATCAGAAAGACTAGAATTAATACCTTTTAAGAAAATATAAGCTTCTTCTGGATTGAGTTGCTCAATCGAAATATTTCGAAAGAAATCTGTATTAGTAACAAAGCGCTCTAACTTTTCTAAAGCAAATTTAACAATTTGTTCGAGCTTTTCTTTATTTACATTTTTATCAAAGAAGCCCATTTCCTCCATGCCTTCGACTACACCATAGTAGTCTTTACTCATGGCAGAAGAAATAATCTTCTTTAAAGAAACAGCCGTAATTTCATTTACTTCACTCACAGCACCAAAGTCTATAAAGCAAAGCTTTCCATCTGTGGTATATATTAAATTGCCGGAGTGCGGGTCTGCATGGAAGAATCTGTATTGAAAAACCATTAAAATATAAGCACGCACAAGTAGATCGAGAGGACGTGATTTTTTTGCATTTCGTGCTTGGATAGAGCGAGTTTCGGAAATCTTTACCCCTTCGATGAACCTAGTTACTAAAATTCCCGGCGTGGTGTAATCGTGATAAACCGTTGGAAATACGTAGTCAGGCTCAGAGGCAAAATAGCCCGCCATTTTTTCGATTGACTTTGCTTCTTCGGATAAATCCATTTCTCTTGTGATGATTGTTTTGACTTCGTTATGAATTTGTTTGTAGTCGAATGTAACTAAGTAGCGATTGATTCGTTTCATCACAAATAGAACTGTGCGTAAATCCTTTTCGACTAAGGTTTCAATTCCCGGATATAAAATTTTAACAACGACTTTTTCATCGCCAAGTCTTGCTGTATAAACTTGGGCTGTAGAAGCAGCAGCGAGAGGAACTTTACTAATTTCTGGAAATACCTCTTCAATGTTTTGATTGGTTTCTTTAAAAAAGCGTATCTTTATTTCATCAAAAGAATGCGGAGGAATTCTATCCTGCAAATCTTTGAATGCGGAGATAAAATAATCAGGCAAGAGATGACCCATATTCGATAGAAATTGACCAAGCTTAATATACACTCCACCTAGATTTAGGAAGAGTTCTTTGCATTCTAGTCCCAATTTGGAATAAATCGCTTCTTCTCGCCTTTGGATTTTCTCTGCTGATAAGAAACGCTTTAGAATTTTATAATGCCAAATAAGAGTCAGAGAGCGTTTGAACACAAAGCTATATACCAATAAAAAACGGGCAAAATACCCCTTGTTCCTATAGGAAAATACTTCAGTGTTAGGCGATTTGTCAATAAATTGATTCATTTTTTAAAAGTATTACCAGTCATTAGCATATTCAAAGAAAAGCAAGAATTTCTTACATCTAACAACAAAAGAAAAACAGTGTTTTAAGCTTTACCGCGATAGATAGAATGAATGGTGGAAAAAATTCTTTGGTTTGCTTCGAGAGAGCCAAGAATTTCTTGCGAGCGTCCAGAAAGAACGCTTTCGACTTCTTGGTATAGATTGATCCATGGATTTGCAAGTTGTTTGGGTATTGTAGGTAGGGCAGTGGATTCTAAACTTCGAAAGCCTTTGTATAGTTTTGATTTTTTGGTGATAAAAAATTTATGCCCATCATTACTTAGAATAAAACGAGCTTCTTCTGTTTGAATGTCGATTTCAAATTGAAAGTAATTTCTCTTTCCTCCAGCTTCGAGAAAGACGAATACATTTTCAGGATATTCTAAAACGGCAATGGCTTGCTCTTCTATCTTTGCATCTTTGTTTGCTTTGAGTAGTCTACTGGCAACTCGAATTGGCTTTGCCTCAAGCAGATAGTCAATATAATCCACTGCGTGCGTTCCATCATGTAAAAGCGGACCACCTCCACCGGCAAATGCATTGCCCGGATCTCGAAAAGATGTCAACACGGAAGCACGAATCGTTCTAAGCTCGCCAAATTCTTTTGATTGGATTAATTCTTTTACATGCTTATAGAGAAAATGATAACGTCTTTCATGATTGACCCAAATTCGCAGGTTGTTTTTTTTTTGAAGGGAGACAAGTGATTTCAATTGTTTTTCATTGATACAAACAGGCTTTTCGATGAGAATATTTTTTATGCCAAGAGAAATGGCAAACTTAGCATTTTCAAAATGAGCTTCGGAGGAGCTAGCAATGACGGCAAGATCATAGGTTTCTTTCTTGACATCGGCTAATGAAGATTTAACGGTCGTGGGTTTTATTTTCCACTGAGAGTAAAACTCCTCAATTGCATCTCTATCTATATCATAGATTGCAGAGAGAGTAAATTTCTTTTTGCCAAAATTGGAAAACAAAACTCCTGCGTGAGTGCATGGGTGATAGCGGAGTTTATCATTTTCGAGAGTAGAAGCAATTCGTCCCAAACCTAAGAGTAAAGTTTTAAATTTCATTCTTTTCTTTTTCTAAGTAGTAGATTGTTTTATTTTCCATTCTTTTTTCTTTTTCGAATTTGGAAATTGGAAATGCCTGTCGTATGAATACATACTCAGAGCCAACGGACACAAATAAATTGTTATGCCTAAAGATTCGAATGGCAAATCTTGCGTAGCCGCCATGATCTGTGGCAAATAGAAATCTGCCTTTAGATTTCAAAAGAGTATGCACTGTGACAAGAAATTCTTGATTTACAGTTCGATTGTGCCAATGCTTCTTCTTAGGCCATGGGTCTGGAAAGTTTAATACAATCGTGTGAAAGCTAGAATCAATGAATAATTCTTTTAGAAACCAATTGAAATTACAACAAATGAGTCGGATATTTTTTAATCCATACTTTTCAATTTCTCGAATGGTAACAAGAAGTCTGTCTCTATTTTTTTCCATGAGAATGTAGCCAGTGTGTGGATTTTTTTTAGCTAATTCAATGGCAACTTCGCCCCAACCGGAACCAAGCTCTAATACAAAATGCTGGATTTCCGTTCCGAAATACAAGGCGGGGTTAATCTTTGTTTCCCGCTTCAGTTCAATTAAATACTTCGATTCAAAGGGTAGTCTAGAAACTATTCCCCAGAGTTTTTCAGTTGTTTGTAAATCAAATTCCATCTTACTAATTTATATCTTTTGGAGTAAAGAATCAAATACATTTTTTGTGATACGGGCGGAATTTTCCCAGCTAAAAAAATCCAAATTAATCTTAGGAATTATATTTGATTTTTCCAATTTATTGATTTCTTCTGCCCAAAGCTTTGGATTTTCTGTTTTTAAGTAGGATATTTTATCCTTTCCGATTTCTCTGAATGTTGGTATATCCGATACAATGCATTTGCGTTTATGAGCGAGTGCTTCTAGAAGTGGAATCCCAAACCCTTCATAGACAGAAGCAAACAAAAAGATTTCACAGCCTTTGTAGAGATTGTGAAGATCGATGTCATCTACATTGTCTAAGAGGATAATATCATTATACTCTGCCATTTCATTTTTTAATTCAGAAAGAAAGCTTTCTTTTTCCCAACCCACTTTTCCTGCTATTACCCAATGTAAGCGGCTATTTGTAGTTAGCTTACGATATTCTTTGAATGCTTCTAGTAGGAATGGATAATTCTTTCTAGGTTCAATCGTGGATACAGAAAGCAGATAAGGCTTTTTTAAATTTTTAATTCTATCGGAGGGAGTTTTTAGACTGGAATTGATTGCTTCTTTTACGTCTACACCGGGATACGCAACACCTGTTTTATTTTCAGGATAATTAAAATGTTTTACTAAATCGACTCTTGTTTGTTCGGAGATGGAAAGAATAAAATCAGATTTGCGAACAGAGTAACCCTGCACAAGTCTTTGTTGGATAGCGGCTAACAGGCGCATAGTCTCCGGATATTTATACAAAACTAAATCACAATAAGTTAATACAATCGGAAGCTTCGAAAAAAAGAGGGGAGGGATTACTTGTTGGGAGCCCCAGAATAAATCTAGATGAAATTGGTTTAAGGATAAGGGCAAACTTAGATTAAAATAAGTTGCCCCTTTTTTAGAAAGAAGACCTTTCCCCTGATGAAATTCTACATTAGGAAGTTGTAATATAGTTTTATGAGATTCATGAATCGGTAGATGGCTAAACAATACAAACTGATAGTTTTCCTTCTCTGGAAAATGACGAATTGTTTCTGCAATGAGTCTACCTACACCCGAAACGCGAGTAGACAGAGGTCTTGCATCGAGTCCGATTCTGTAAATTGTATTACCCTCTGACGCCTGCCGCATAAGTGGGATCGGAGTCTCCACCGGCAGACTTTATAATGTCTTTTACGATGACAGTTTGGTCATTTGGAATCATGTAGGTAACACCGCTTACTTCAATTTCCAATTTTGCATTAGAGCCAGTTTTAATTTTTGCTTCGAGAGAAATCTTGGTTCCTTTTTTAGCAGGAATTTTTTTCCCACCGTCGGTAATTTCGATTGTTCCGAGTGCTTGTGTGATTAATACTTCATTCATATCATTTTTCCTTTTAGAGTCGCGCTTGTTGCGGATTCAATCTTTACAGAAACAGTTTGTCCGATCATTTCTTCTATTGTCTTATTTTCAGGGGTAGAGAATACTACCATTCTACCGCTGTCAGTTCTTCCAGAAAGTTCTTTGGCTGATTTACGTGACCTGTCTTCTACTAGGACTTCAAAAGTCTTACCGATTCGAAGTTTGTTTTGGTAATCGGAAATGCCAGTTTGCAATTCGACTAGCTCGGTTAGCCTTGCTGATTTTTCCTCTTCGGAGACATCGTCTTTTAAAAGTCTTTTGGCAACAGTTCCTTCTCTTTCGGAATACTTAAACATAAACGCCATATCAAACTGAACTCGTTTGACTACATCGAGAGTATCTAAGAATTCTTCTTTTGTTTCGGTTGGAAATCCCACAATAATATCAGTCGTAATTCCACAATCTGGGACGATAGAGCGAATTTCATCTACTACATCTAAGAATTCTTCTTTTGAGTAAGTTCTCTTCATTGCTTCGAGAACTCTTGTATTGCCCGCTTGGAGTGGCAAATGGATATTAGACGAAAAACGTTTTTCACTTGCCATGAGTTTCAATAGATGCATTGGAAAATCTTTTGGATGAGGGGAGGTAAACCTGACTCTCTCAATCGTAGTCTCTTTTAAGATTGCTTCAATTAAATAAGCAAAGTCTTTTTCTTCCTGGCGATAAGAATTTACATTTTGACCGAGTAGGGTGACTTGCTTGATGCCTTTATCAACTAACTTCTTAACTTCTTCAACGATTGACTGCACATCGCGGCTTCTCTCACGACCGCGTGTATAGGGAACCACGCAAAAAGTGCAGAAGTTATTACAACCGCGCATAATCGTGACAAATGCCTGTATGCCGTTGATGACTTGTGGCTCAATTTCATCATAGGTTTCAATTTTAGAAAGACGAGTTAGGTTTACTCGCTGTTCGCCGCTACGAATTTTTTGAATTAGGCTTGGAAGATCACGGTAGTTATCCGGTCCAACAACCAAATCAAGCGGCAATTCCTGATGAAATAAATCATCTCCTAGATTCTGCGCCATGCAACCTAAAACACCAATTACAAGTTTAGGATTTCTCTTTTTTAAATAACCAAGATTTTGCAGACGACTGTAGATTTTTGCATGAGCGTTTTCACGGACAGCACAGGTGTTTAAAAATATAATATCAGAGGATTCCACATCTTCCGTGCTCAAATATTCCGCTTGATTCATAAGGCTTTTTACGATTCCAGAATCATATTCGTTCATCTGGCATCCGTAGGTTTCGATATAAACCTTGCCGAGTCCCTTGGTTGATTCGATTAAATCGGACTCGGTCACTTCTGTTTTTAAAATTGTCTGCATAAGTTTAAAAAATGGATTAGGGATTGTTTGTAAAGAAGATTATTTGGTGAACAACAATGCCCCCGTAGGGAACGGTTTGAAACCGTTCCTTCTTTGAAACCGTATGGATTTTGTAAAGACG
>Ga0075160_10000616_pt1 | contig 22304 bp, 19 predicted proteins | sample JI91814C2DNA_FD_70969 | JGI IMG/M metagenome (GOLD analysis project Ga0075160, IMG submission 70969) | Wastewater effluent complex algal communities from Wisconsin, to seasonally profile nutrient transformation and Carbon sequestration -... | ecosystem: Engineered > WWTP > Effluent > Algae... | reverse complement strand
CGCGTCGGTCCATTTCTCGGCGGGCGGATTGGGGGCGACGGTGAGGTTGTCGACGATCTTGCGCCCCGGGAAGACGTCGCGGCCGTGGGCGACAAGGCTTTCGCGGGCGTCGAGCGAGGGCATGGCGCCTGAGAGGGTGAGGTCGGCGCCTGTCCAGGTGGCGGTGAGGCGGTAACCGGCCGTCACCGCGCCGGGCGCGGCGGCGCCGAAGGCGTCGAGCACACTGCGGACGCCGAAGACTTCGGCGACCGTGTTGATGGCGACGTCGCGGGCGGCGGGTTCGCGGGCCGGGCCGTAGAGCGTGATGATGCGGCCATCGGCCTCAGGCGTGACACCCGAAATGCCGGCGGCCGCCAAAGCGGCGCCCGCACTGGTCTCAAGATCGGTTTCGATGGCCGGCGCCGTGGTCCAGATGCCGATGACGGCGAGCAGGGCCAGCGCCGCTGCGACGAGGGACGCGATCAGAACTCGTGAATCGCGTCCGCCCGCCATGCCAGGCCCTTAGCGCGGGGTCATGCGGATGCCGCCGTCGAGACGGACATCTTCACCGTTGAAATAGGGGTTGCGGACCATTTCCAGCGCGAGGCCGGCATATTCCTCGGGCAGGCCGAGGCGCGAGGGGAAGAGAACCTGGGCGCCCAGCTTCTGGACGAACTCCGGCCCGCCCGCCTGCATCAGCGGCGTGTTGAAGAGGCCCGGCAGGATGGTGTTCACGCGGATGCCTTCCTGCGCGAGGTCGCGGGCGATGGGGAGGGTCATGCCGACGACGCCGCCCTTGGAGGCGGAATAGGCGGCCTGGCCGATCTGGCCGTCCTCGGCGGCGACCGAGGCGGTGTTGACGATGGCGCCGCGCTCACCCGTCGAGAGCGGGTCCAGCGTCAGCATGCCGACCGCCGAGTGGGCGATGCAGCGGAAGGTGCCAACGAGGTTGATCTGGATGATGCGGTCGAACTGGTCGACCGGGAAGTGCTTGAGGGTGCCGTCCTTGGAGCGCGAGGCGGTCTTGAAGGCGTTGCCGGTGCCGGCGCAGTTCACGAGCACGCGCTCTTGGCCGATGGCGTCGCGGGCGCGCTTGAAGCCCTCGGTGACGCTCTCCTCGGAGGTGACGTTCACGTTGCAGTAGATGCCGCCGATCTCGCGGGCGACCTTCTCGCCCTTGTCGGCGTTCATGTCGAAGATGGCGACGCGGGCGCCGTTCTTGGCGAGGGCGCGGGCGGTGGCTTCGCCGAGGCCCGAGGCGCCGCCGGTGATGACCGCCGAAATGGTGGCGTTGATATCCATGGAAATTCTCTCCCCTGACGGCCGGAGCCGGTGTCGATCAATGTCGTTAAGGCCGGCGGACTTAGCAGATCGGATGGTGAGGGTTAAGAGGGCCTGCCCCGCCAACGCCCACCCGCCGCCCCAATTCCGCCGTCCGGGGCGTGTCAAAGCCTGCCGCTGTCCGGCGCTGCGTTTACCGGGCGGAAGCGTTCCGTGGTAAAAGGAGCGCTGATCTTGGGGTTTTTCGCAGGTTTTCCATGTCGATTCGTTCGCGGCGTCTGAGCGCCGTCCTTGTTGCCGGTACGGCGCTGGCCGGTCTGCCCGCCGCAGCGGCGCAGCTTTACGGGACCGAGGTCGTCCAGCAGGCCACGATCCGGTTCTACAGCCTCGATGGCTCGGACTATTCCGGCTGGCAGGCGGTGACGCCGCTGACCATGGTCGGGACCTACAAGCTCGGGTCGTCATTCGACGTCGATCTCAGCGCCAAGACGGCCTGGGTGTTCGCGGAGACGGACAGCTTCGGGTCGTCGTATGACTATTCAGGACTTTCCGACACGGTGGCCGGCGCGACGTTCACCTATAGCGGTGGCGCCGACTGGCAGCCCTTCCTGACGCTGGACCTCAACCTGCCGACGGGCCAGTCGGCGCTGAACTTTTCCGATGCGGTGACGCTGGCCGATCCCGATCTGGTGGACCTGTCGCGCTACGGCGAGGGCTTCAACGCGAACCTGTCGGCAGGCGCGAGCTTTTTCCTGAGTCCTGACTGGACGCTGACCGCGGCGCTCGGCTTCAACTGGCGCGGCGCCTACGAGCCGTTCGACGGATCGAGCGACGAGTTCGATCCGGGCGATCAGTTCACCGCGATCCTGCGCGTGCAGTATTTGACTCAGACGCGCTTTGCCTCGCTGCAGCTGCGCTATCGCAGCGAAGGCACCAGCGAGATCTATGGCGATCCTTACGTCGAACCGGGCGACCGGTTCGAGCTGAAGGGCGAGGCGGCGTTCCAGCTGGACGAGAAATCCACGCTGTCGGTGCTGGCGAGCGGATCGTGGTGGGACAAGAATGCCTATTACGACTTCTTCGCCGACGCGGTGGTGGAAGAGGCGACCAACACCAATGGCGCGGTCTATTACGGCGAGATCAAATACCAGCGCGACCTCGGTGCGGTGGATCTGCGCGCCTTTGTGTCGGTGAAGCGCCGCACGGACAATGAGTACGACACGTTCGATTTCCGCTTCCGTCCGCAGCGCACGGTGTGGCGCGTCGGCACCTCCATCGACTACGCGGTCAGCCAGCAGACGGCGCTGACGCTGGGCGCGACCGCCGGACAGGTGATCGACGACAGCGGCGTCTTCTCGTCCAGCGATCTTGTCTATGCCAACTGGTCGGTGACGGCCGGTGTCAGCTTCTCGTTCTGAGGCTTAAGCCCATGACCCTCAAACTTTCGATCCTGTTTGCGGCGCTGATGAGCGCCAGCGCCATGGCCCAATCGGTCGGCGAAGTTGCCGACGTGCAGAACGCCGCGTGGCGCACGCCGCCGGAAGCCTCGCGCCTGGAGGCGCGTGCGCTGGACCCGATCGTGCGTGACGAGGCACTGGAGACGGGCGCGGAAAGCGGGCTGCTCGTCACCTTCGCCGACGGCTCGGAGCTGACGCTGGGCGAGAACGCCAGCGCGGTGATCGACGAGTTCACCTATGCGGGGCCTGAAAATGGCGGCACGTCCATCGCCGTCGTCAAAGGCGTGTTCCGCTGGATCTCGGGCGCGATCCCGGAAGAGAACGTGGAGATCAACACGCCCAAGGCCGCGATCGGCGTGCGCGGCACGGAAATCTTCATGCTGGTGCAGGCGGACGGCTCGAGCCTCATCGTCACGGATGGCGGCGAGATTTCGGTGACGTCGAAGACGACGGGTGAGACGGCCATCGTGCCGGCCGGTTTCCAGGTGGCGGTCGGCGCGGATGGCGGCATCAGCGAGGTGACCGAGGCCGGCGATCCGGGCATCGTGCCGCCCGGCCTGCCGGTGCCGCCCAAGATGCTGCCCTCGCGCGCCGCGTCGGCGGGCGGCAAGCCCTCCGACCAGTTCCAGCAGACGGCCGGGACCGAAGGCACGACGCAAACCGCGTCGCTCGCCGACTATCTGGTCTGGGAAGAGACATTGGACCCGAACCGCCGCCTCAACGGCGCGGGGGCGGATATCGCGCGCACGCGGGCCATTGCCGATCTGACCGAGGACACCTCGGCGCTGCGTTCCGGCGCCGGCCGTTCGGTGCGCCGCCCCAATGACGAGGACCGCCAGAACGAGCAGTCGGACATTTACGACAATAACAGCCGCGGCATCATCGACTCCCCCGGCTCCGACCTCTGACGCCTGGGACAGGGGCCCCAGCGATCGGCCCCGAGGCAGGCGGCAAGGTTCCCGCCTGCGGCGTCCTGCCCTCCCCTAAACGGGGAGGTTCGCAGATTGGACCGCGCGGATAGCCTTTCCTGCAGGGAGCTATCGTTCGGAGCCTGACGAGATGTTGAAGACGAGTGCGTGGGCACTGGCCTGCGCCGCGGTGCTTGTTGCGCCAGGTCTGGCCCAGGGCGCAGGTCCCAAGGGTGAGATCGCGCAGCAGCTCAACTACAAATTCTGGAGCCTGGACGGCACGGCCGCCGAAGGCTGGCAGGCCGTCGCGCCGCTGGACCTCACCTACTCGGTCGGCTTCAGCGCCAAGACGCGGCTGGATTTTGCGGCCCGCGCGGCGTGGGTGGTTTCGGAAAATCTGACGCCGCTGGATAGCGGGCGGGTGTCGGGTTTCTCCGACACGGTGGCCGGCGTGACGCTGGTGATGGAGGCGAGCCCGACCTTCCAGCCCTTCATCACCCTGGATCTGAATATCCCGACGGGGATCACGGCGCTGAAAGGCTCTGACAAAAGTGCGGTGATGGACCCCGATCTGGTCGATCTGGTGCGGTTCGGCGAAGGGTTCAACGTCAATCTGTCGGCGGGTGCGGTGTTCCTGATCTCCGAGACGAGCTGGAGCGTCACGGCGGCGATCGGCTGGAATATGCGCGGCGCGTATGTCGCGGATGGCGATACCGGCGAGCTTTTCGATCCGGGCGACCAGCTGACCGCGCTGCTGCGCGCACAATATCTAAGCGACACGATCTATGGCGCGGTGTCGGTGCAGTATTTCGACGAGGACGTCTCGACCATTGATGGCTTCGACTATTTCAACCCCGGCGACCAGATCGAGGTGAATGCCGAGATCACCTATGTGCTGGACGAGGTGCAGTCGGTGTCGGCCTCGGTGTTCTACACGACGAGCGGCCGCAACGCGTATCACAACTTCTTCAGCGATGCGGTGATCGAGGAAAATGTCGACGGCAATGGAGACTATGTCTTCGGACAGATCGCCTATAGCCGTGTGCTGAGCGAAACGGTGAGCGCGACCATCGCGGCGACATACGGCGTGCGCACCGAGAACGACTATGTCGCGGCGGATGACCTTTTCATCCCGAGCCGCAGCTATTGGAACATCCGCGCCTCGGCGGACTGGACGTTGCCCGGCGGCTGGGTGCTGGCCGGTGATGTCGGCTATGGCGGCGTCCATGACGACGGCACGGTGCTGGTGCCGGACGACCGTGACTACGAAACCATCAGCGCGGGTCTCGCGCTCAGCTACGCCCTGTGAGGCATGCCATGATTATCTCCAAGTCCCGTTTTGTGGGGTTCGCTGCGCTGGCGCTCTGCCTTTCCTCTCCGGCCGTCGCCATGGAGGCGGTCGGCCGCATCGACAATCTGGTGCCGGCCGCGTTCCACACGCCGCCAGGCGCTGAACAGATGGAAGCGCGGCATCTGGACCTCGTGGTGCGCGATGAGACCCTGACCACCACCGATGCGGGCGGGCTGCTGATCACCTTTGCTGACGGATCTGAGCTGACGCTGGGGCCGAACTCGACGGCGGTGATCGACGAGTTCGTCTATCCAGGGCCGGGGCAGGGCAATGCGACCATCGAACTGGTGTCGGGCGTGTTCCGCTTTGTCTCGGGCCAGATGGACGAGGCGCAGGTCGATATCGACACGCCGGTCGCCTCGATCGGCATTCGCGGGACGGTGATCTATGCAGCGGTCAGCCAGGAGGCGACCGTGCAGGTGACCCAGAAGGGCGCGGCGTTCGTGAAGTCCAAGCTGACCGGCGAGATCGCCGAGGTCGAGCAGGGCAGTGCGATCAGCGTGAACCGGCAAGGCCAGTTCAGCGCGAAAATTCCCTATGGCGCGAGCGTCGATGAGGCGGGGCTGGAAACGCCGGCCGTGATGCTGGGCCTGGTGCCGGAAGAGGTGCAGACCTTTCCCGGTGAGATCGAGATGCTGCCTTCGGGGGCCGATGCGGAGGCGGGCGGCATCGTGTTCGCGCTGGCCAAGCCCACCGATATGCTGATCCACGATCGCGACACGCAGAGGACCTATCTTGCGGGCTTCCTGCTGTGGGAGGCGGGCTATCAGCCCGGCGCGCTGGATCAGTCGAGCATCGCGCGCAGCCGCGCCATCGGCGTGATGACGCGGCGCACGGGTGCGATCGGCAGCGCCGCGCCGCGGGCCACGCGCGCCGCGCGTCCGCGTGACCGCGGCAATGACGTGATCGCCGGTGTGCTGACCGGTGGCGGCGAATTGCAGCAGTCGGACTGGGTGGTGACGCTGGGCAATGCCTCGATCCATTATTCCGAGACGGCGAATTATGGCCCGATTGGTCTGCCGGAGGGCGGGGCGGGGCCGATCATCGCGCTGAACAATTCGGGCGTGCCCGAGACCGCGATGGTGAAGACCTTCACGATGGGTGCGGGTCAGCGCGTTTTCTCGCTGTCGGGCTTTGCGAATTTCGTGACGAGCGAATTCCCGCGCTTTGTCGGTTCGCAATACAACGACACGGTCCGCGTGATCCTGACGACGCAAAGCGGCCAGCAGATCGACATCACCGATCTGTTCACCGCCAGCGTGAACGGTTCGAACCTGACCAGCGTATTGGGCGTGCCTTCGCCGCTGGCAGGTCAGAACGTGGGCGACGAGGCGGGTCAGACCGGATGGCGGCGGTTCCTGCAGCGTCTGCGCGTGGCGCCGGGCAGCACGGTGACCATCGAGGTGCGGGTGCAGAATGTGAGCGACACGGCGCTGCCGAGCACGCTGCTCATCAACAATGTGAACGGGTCGGGCGGACGCTAGGCTGGCCCGGCTTTGAGCCAGCCAAAGGCGTGCGCGAGCGCGCCTTTGGCATTTGCGCCGACCGGTGCACCGTGGGCGAAAACGAGATGGCGTGCGGGCCAGGCGAGGATTTTGGAGATGGCTGCGCGGGCGGCGGATCCCTGACCGATGGCGAGGCGGAACTTGCGCGGGACGCTGGGCTCTGCCGCCGTCATCAGGTCGAGCCGCGCGATGAGGCTGCGCCAGCCGCGATACCAGCCCTTGGGTAGTTGCTGGATGAGATCGGTGACGAGAACCGTGCCGCTGGCGCGGTGAAAGAAGACGATCTCCGGCGCGATGCGATTTTCGACAAGGGCCTGGTCGATCTCGCCGGCCCATCCGATGGCCGGCGTATCGGTCAGCGGATCGGCGAAGGCGATGTCCGGCCGCTTGGCGGTAAGGCGCGGGGCGAGGTGGACACGGGCAGCCGGGTAGGCCTTCGCCCAATCGGCGATGAAGCTGTCGTGCAGCTGATTGGGCGCAACGAGATGCGCGACCGGGCCGGTCACGTCGATGGCGGCACGCAGGTCTTCGCTGAGCGCAACCGGCGACCAGACGAAGAGACTGCCGTCGGCGAGGCGTATGACGGCCATGCGCGTGGGATAGTGAAAGCCAAGTGCGGCGGTGACGACCGGGCCGTCGGCGAGCCAGATGTTTTCGGCAAGGGGCGTGAGCATGGCGCTAGTTCGGGGACGTGGGCGTTCCGGTCAAGTCCGCCCGTCCTCAGCCAGGGACTGAGACAACCCGCCCCATGCGAAACGGCGCGTGAAGGTTTAGGCAGGTGGCATGGACGCCGTGGCGGCCCGGCGGGCCTTTATCTTTATCTTCTGCACGCGGTTGCTGGATGCGATCAGCTTCGGGCTGATCATGCCGGTGATGCCCGAGCTGCTGATGGACGTCGGCAAGATGCCGCTGGCCGAGGCGACGCGGATCGGCGGTTGGCTGTTCATCACCTATGCGGCGCTTCAGTTCCTGTTCGGGCCGTTGATGGGGGCGCTGAGCGACCAGTTCGGGCGGCGGCCGATCATCTTCCTGTCGCTGATCGCCTTTGCGGCGGACTATGTGCTGCTGGCGCTGGCGCCGACACTGCTGTGGCTGTTCATCGGGCGCGCAATCGCAGGGATCGCGGGGGCGGTCTACGCGCCGGCCAACGCCTTCGCGGCAGACATCACGCCGCCGGAGCAACGCGGAAAGATGTTCGGGCGGCTCAGCGCGGCCTTCGGTCTGGGGTTCATCATCGGGCCGGCGCTGGGCGGGCTGGTGGGCGAATTGGGGCCCCGCGCGCCGTTCGTACTCGCGGCGGTGCTGTCAGCCGCCAATCTGGTGTTCGGCTATCTGGTGCTGCCGGAATCGCTGCCGCCCGAGCGGCGGCGGAAGCTGGAGTGGAAGCGCGCCAATCCGCTGGGCGGGCTGCTGGCCCTCAGGCGCTATGGCGGGGTGATCGGGATCATCCTCGCCTATTTCCTCTATTCGCTCGCCTTCAATGTCTATCCGGGCACGTGGTCGTATTACACCGAAGCGAAGTTCGGCTGGTCGTCGTCGATGATCGGGCTGTCGCTGATGACATCCGGCCTCTGCATGGCGTTCGTTCAGTTCGTGCTGACCGGGCCTGTCATTGCGCGGCTGGGCGAGGCGAAAGCGGCGCTGATGGCGATCAGTTTCGCCATCTTCGGATGCTTCGCGCAGGCCTTCGTGAGCGAAGGCTGGATGGTGTTCGTGCTGCAGCCATTGATCTGTCTTCAGGCACTGAGCTTTCCGACCGTCAACGCGCTGATCAGCCGGCGGGTCGCGGCGAATGAGCAAGGTGCATTGCAGGGCGTGATGGGATCGGTGACGGCGCTGGGCAGCGTGTTCGGGCCGGTGATGCTGACGCAGACACTGGCGTACTTCACAGAAGCCGGCGCGCCGGTCTATTTCCCCGGCGCGGCGTTTGCGCTGGCGGGGATGCTGATGATCATCAGTCTGATCGCGTTGAGCCTGGAGTTGGGGCGTCAGACGCGGGCGGGGCTGCACACATGAAAAAGGGCCGGGGGATGCCCGGCCGTTTCTGCATTGAAGGCAATCCGAGAAATCAGATGCGCTCGATGATGATAGCGGGGGCCATGCCGCCGGCGGCGCACATGGTGACGAGGCCGCGCTTGAGGTCGCGGCGCTCAAGTTCGTCCAGCATCGTGCCGATGAGGATCGAGCCGGTGGCGCCGATCGGGTGACCGAGCGCCATCGCGCCGCCGTTCACGTTGACCTTGTCGCGGTCGAGTTTCAGGTCGCGAATGAATTTTTCGGCGACGACGGCGAAGGCCTCGTTGATTTCGAAGAGGTCGATGTCATCGAGGGTGAGGCCGGCCTTCTCCAGCACCTTGCGGGCGGCGGGAACGGGCGCGTTCAGCATCAGCGTCGGGCTGTCACCCACATTGGCGACCGCGACGACGCGGGCGCGGGGCTTCCAGCCCTGCTTTTTCGCGTAGTCGGGCGAGGAGAGCAGCAAGGCGGCCGAGCCGTCGACGACGCCCGAGGAATTGCCGGCGTGGTGGACGTGCTTGATCTTGAGGTCCGGATAGACCTGGCGGATGAGGCCCGCGAGCGTGGTGCCCTTGTCGTCGATGGGGAATTCGGCCATCGCCTCGAAGGCCGGCTTGAGGCTAGCGAGGCCTTCGCGCGTCGTCTGCGGGCGGGGGAATTCCTCGTGGTCGAGGGCGAGCGTGCCGTCCTCGTGATAGACGGGCACGACCGACTTCTTGAAGTGGCCGCCCTTGATGGCGGCGTCGGCGCGCTGCTGGCTGACGAGGGCGAGATCGTCCAGCGCCTCGCGCGGAATGCCCTCAAGCGTCGCGATGGCGTCACCGCACACGCCCTGATGCGACTGCGGGTGACGGGCGCGCAGGCGCATATTGCCGCCGTCCATCAGCATCGGGCCGGCCGAGGGGTTCGCGCTGGAGGCTGTGTAGGACATCATCTCGGTGCCGCCCGCGATGACGCAGTCTTCCAGGCCCGACATGATCATGCCGGTGGCGAAGTTCACGGATGTAATGCCCGAGCCGCAGAAGCGATCGAGCGTGACGCCCGAGGAGCGCACGTCATAGCCGGCGTCGAGCGCCGACATGCGGCCCATGTCGCCGCCCTGCTTGCCGCGCTGGGACGAGGTGCCCCAGATGATGTCGTCGACTTCGGCGGTGTTGATGTTGTTGCGTTCCTTCAGCGCCTTCAGCACCGTGGCGCCGAGTTGCTGCGGGTGAATCTCGGCGAGGGCGCCTTTGCCGACCTTGCCGATGCCGCGGGGCGTGCGCACCGCGTCGATGATCCAGGCTTCACTCATTGTCGTCTCCTCACGGCCTCAAGGCCGGTCTTTTGAATTCTTGAGGCGGGAAACAGACTGCCGCGCGACGCGAATTGCAAGTGCCGCAAGGTCAAGTGCGCGGCTGGCAGATCTCGCAGGCATAAGCCTTGCGGCCAGCGAGCGTCATCTGCGTGACGGGACCCGCGCAGGCCGGGCAGGTGGTCTTGCCAAAGATATTGACGCGCTCGCGGTAGCGGGCGCGGGAGGCTGTGCCGCCCTCAACCGTGATGATGGCGTTCCGGCGCATGCCGAGGGCCAACAAGGCGACGCTGTCGTCCCAGATGTTCCGGAAGGCCTTTGCCGTGATCTCGCGGCCCGGAACCGACGGGTGTATGCCCTGCCGCCAGAGGATTTCGGTGCGGTAGATGTTGCCGATGCCGGCGATGACCGACTGGTCCATCAGCAGGAGGCCGATGCCGGTGCGGCTGGCCGAGATGCGGTCAAAGGCGAGGGCGGGATCGGCGTCGGCGCGCAACACGTCCGGGCCGATGCGGGCGACGAGCATGGCGAGCTCGGCATCGTTCAGCACCTCGCAGGTGTTGGGTCCGTTGATGTCGACGCCGTGGGTCTCGCTGATGAGGCGGACCCGCACGGCGCCCTGCGGCGGCTTGACCGGCTGCTTGCCCGTGCGGATACGCCCGAAGAGGCCGAGATGAATATGCAGAGCCAGCTCGCCCTCGAAGCGGTAGACGAGATGTTTGCCCCAGGCTTCGATGTCGAGACAGCGGCGTCCATCGATGAGAGCGGCCCCGGCGGCGAAGCGGCCCTGCGGCGAGGCGACGGCGACGCGCTTGCCCTTGAGCATCGGGCGCTGGTCGCGCGCGGCGCGATGGATGACATGACCTTCAGGCATGATGCCGATACGCCGCCGCCGCTTTCGCGGTTTGCCCGCGCGTGCCACTAAGCGGGCATGGTGCCGCCTTCCCCGTCGTCACGCTCTGTCGCCGCCGTCATCGGCGCGGGTCCTGCGGGCCTGTTCGCGGCCGAGACTCTGGCTGAGGGCGGCATGGCGGTGACGGTGTTCGACCGGATGCCCTCGCCCGCGCGAAAGTTCCTGATGGCCGGGCGGGGCGGTTTGAACCTTACCCATAGCGAGACGCTGGACATGTTCTTCGCCCGCTATGGCGAGGCGCGCGACGTCCTGGAGCCGGCGATCCGCGCCTTTCCACCGGAGGCACTGCGCGCCTGGGCGGAAGGGCTGGGCGTGCCGTTGTTCGTCGGATCGTCGGGGCGGGTGTTTCCAAAGGCGATGAAGGCATCGCCATTGCTGCGCGCATGGCTGAGGCGCCTCGGCGATCTTGGAGTCGAGATGCGCCTGAACGTGGACTGGCAAGGCTGGGACGGCGACGGGGCGCTGCGGTTTGCGGGCGGCGAAGCGATGCGCGCGGACGTGACCGTGCTGGCGCTGGGCGGGTCGAGCTGGCCGCGTCTGGGGGCGGATGGCGGTTGGGCGGAGGTGTTGCGCGCGAAAGACGTTGAGGTGACGCCGTTCCGCCCAGCGAATGCGGGGTTCGATGTCGCTTGGAGCGAGGGGTTTGCGGCGCGGTTTGCGGGGGAGCCGCTGAAAGGCGTGGCGCTGCGGTTCGGTGACCGTGTGCAGCGGGGCGAGGCGATGGTGACGCGCTATGGCGTTGAGGGCGGTGCGATCTATGCGCTGTCGGCCGAACTGCGCGAGGCGATCACGCGGGAGGGCGCGGCGATGCTGCATGTCGACCTGCGGCCCGAGACGGGCGTGGCGGCGTTGACGGCGCGGCTGGAGAAGCCCGCGGCCGGACAGAGCCTTGCCAACGTGCTGCGCAAGGCGGCGGGGCTGTCGCCGTTGGCGGTCAATCTGATGCGTGAGGCGGGGCCGTTACCGAAAGAGCCGGGCGCCCTGGCGGCGCTGATCAAGGCGGTGCCGGTGCGGCTGACCGGTATGCAGGGGCTTGAGCGGGCGATCTCCAGCGCGGGCGGGATTGCGCGGGATGAGGTGGATGCAGGGTTTCAACTGAAGAAGATGCCTGGCGTCTACGCGGTGGGCGAGATGCTGGACTGGGAGGCGCCGACGGGGGGCTATCTGCTGCAGGCGTGTTTTGCGACGGCGCGAGCGGCGGCGTTGGCGGCGCTCGACGCCTGACACCCTCATCCCCGCTGCGCGGGACTTCTCCCGCGCGCGGGAGAAGGGTCGGCTGTTTCAGGCGCTGAGGTCGCCGATCCCTGGCACGAGATGTCCTTGCGGCAGCGCAAGGCTCTTGGCGCGGCCCACCGCACGGCGTAGAGAACGCCACGCGGGTGTTCGCACCCGCAAGATTTCGCACCGGTGCCCTTAAACGGGCTTGACGGGAATGCAGTGCGGGGCTCGCCCCAAATCTGCGGCTGTCCCTGCAACTGTGAGCGGCGAGTGCGATGCGCCTTGTGACCCTGACGGGTTGCAGCCACTGGGAGTGATCCTGGGAAGGCCGTGCATCGCGCGATGACCCGTGAGCCAGGAGACCGGCCAGTGCGGGTCGCTCTTTGCCGCGGGCCAGAGGAGCCCGGGGCGCGGGATTCCGTCTGAGCGACGAGCGGCGAGGGCCGCTACCTGTGAACGCGTGGGCGCGAAGGCGTCCGTCTGCGCGCTCGCCGGCCGCTTGTGCGGAGGTCCTCGTCAGGTCGTTCAGACGCCCTGAATGGGGATATCCCGCGTGCGAAAGTCAGTTGTCTGTTCTGTATCCTTCATCGCCCTATCGGCTGCGCTGTCGCTGAATGCGGCAGCTGAGACAAAGTCCGATGAAGAGGTTGTCGTCACCGCCAGCCGCGCCAAGCCTGTGCCGAAGAAGCAGTATGGCGGGTCGTCGACGTTCATTTCGTCGGAAGATCTGAATCTGCGCCAGACGCGAATCGTGTCGGATGTGCTGCGCGACATTCCCGGTGTCGCAGTGAACCGCTCCGGCGGCGTCGGCGGCATCACACAGGTGCGCCTGCGCGGCACGGAGGCCAATCACACGCTGGTGCTGATCGACGGCATCGAGGCGAGCGACCCGTATCAGGGCGAGTTCGATTTCGCGACGCTGATCGCGGATGACGTGGCGAGCATCGAGGTGCTGCGCGGACAGCAGAGCGCACTGTACGGATCGGACGCCATTGGCGGCGTGATTGCGTATCGCACGGCGTCGGGGCGCGAGGCGCCGGGGCTGCGCGGGCGCATCGAGGGCGGCTCGTTTTCCTCGTTCGACAGCGCGCTGCGCTATGGCGGGTATGGGGGCGGCTTGGATTACGCGTTGAGCGCCGCCTACAACTCGACCGAAGGCACACCGACCGCACGGTTCGGCACACGCGACGTCGGCGGCAAGAATTTGTCGCTCGCGGGGCGCTTCGTCTATGAGGCGAGCGAGCGGCTGAGTTTCCGCGCGATCGGGCGTTATGCCTTCACAGAGGCGGACAGCAATCCGCAGCTCTACGATCCCGCCGATCCGCTGAACGGGTTCATCGTCGACGGCGACGGCACCTATGAGAACAAGGTGTTCTATGGCCTTGTCGGCGTCGACTATGCGCTGATGGACGGCGCATGGACGCATGCGCTGACCCTGCAGGGGGTCGACAGCGAGCGGGACAGCTTTCAGTTCGGCGCGCAGGACTATTCGTTCAAGGGTGCGCGCGTGAAGGGCTCGTATGTCACGGCCTATGCGTTCGGCACCGACGATGTGAAACACACGCTGACCGGCGCACTCGACTGGGAGCGTGAGATCTTCCGCAATACGACGCCCTATTATTCCGGCAGCGTGGTGGAGAAGCGCAGTTTGGACAACACCGGCGTCGTCGCCTCGTACGATCTGCTGATCGGCGATGCGTTCGGGTTCGGCGCATCGGTGCGGCATGACGAGAACGATCTGTTCCGCAACGCGACGACCTGGCGGGTGCAGGCGAGCTATCAGCTGGCGAGCGGAACGCGTTTCCACGCGGCGGGCGGCAGCGGCATCAAGGCGCCGGGTGTGTTCGAGCTGTTCGGATTCTTTCCCGACTTCTTCATCGGTAATCCGGATCTGAAGGCGGAGCGGTCGATCGGCTGGGAGGCAGGTATCGAGCAGACATTCCTGGATGGCGACGCCAAGGTCGACGTGACCTATTTCAGCACGACGCTGGAAGACGAGATCGCGACGGTCGGCTTTCCCTCCACGCCGATCAACCTGGCGACGGACAGCGAGCAGCATGGCATCGAGGTTTCGGTGCAGGCGGTGATCGACGCCAACTGGCGCGTCTTCGCCAGCTACACCTGGCTGGATGCCAAGCAGGATGGCGTCGAAGAGGTGCGTCGACCGGAGCATTCCGGGAGCCTCAACCTCTCCTATCTCGCCGATGGCGGGGCTTGGAGCGCGACGCTGACCGTTCGCTATAACGGTGAGATGACGGATTCCAACTTCACCAATTTCGGACCGTATCCGGCGGTGCTGGACAGCTTCACGCTGGTGAACCTTGGCGGCGATGTGCGCGTGACGGACAGCGTGCGCGCCTATGCCCGCGTCGAGAACCTGACCGACGAGACCTATGAAGAGGTCTATACCTTTGCGACGCCGGGCCGGGCCTTCTATGCCGGCATCAAGGCGGGGTTCTGATCCATGCGGGCGCTCGGCCTCAGTCTCATCGCCGCCGGCGTGATCGCCGGCGGTGTCGGGCTGACGGCCGGGCGGTCTGTGCCTGGCCACGCGGCAGCCGCGACCCTGCCGCCGCATCCGATGCGGGTGATGTCGCTGAACCAGTGCACCGACCAGCTCGTGCTGGCGCTGTTGCCGCCGCAGCGGATTACCTCGGTCACCTGGCTGACGCGTGATCCGCTGACCTCGCGCAAGGCAACGGAGGCGATGCAGGTGGGCGCGAACTTCGGAGCGGCGGAAGAGGTGCTGGCACAGCATCCTGATCTGGTGGTGACAGGTGTCTATACGACGGGCGCGCTGAAGGTGCTGCTGCGGCGGCTCGGCATTGCCGTCTATGAGGCGGAGACGCCGGAGAGCTTTGACGCCATTCGCGACGTGACGCGGAAACTGGCCGCGGTGCTGGGTGCCGAAGGCGAGGCCGAGGCGATGATTGCCGGGATGGATGGCCGGCTGACGGACGCGGCAAGGGCGCCGACGCATCTGCGCGTTGCGGCCTGGGATGGCGGCGGTTATGCGCCGGGCGCGGGCACGCTGTATCATGAGCTTCTGACAGCAGCGGGTGCGGTGAATGTCGCTGCGGAGGGCGGTGTCAATCAATATGCCGAGTTCGATGCCGAAGCGGTGCTGATGACAGCGCCCGATGCACTGGTGCAGGGCGTTCCGACGCCGGACGAGCCGGGTCTCAGGCGTGAGGCGGAGACGCACCCGCTGGCGAGGCGCTTCTATGCAGAGCGCACCGTGACGGTGTCGCAATGGGCGTATGTCTGCGGCACGCCGTATTCGGCGGAAGCGGTAACAATGCTGGCCGAGGCGTTTGCCGCGCTGAAGGCAAAGGGCCTCGATTCGCCGCCCTTTGGTGCGCCATGAACGGGCGCATTCTCAGCTTTGGTCTGTTCGCCGTGCTGCTGGCCGCTGCACTCGCTTCGCTGCTGGCGGGACGCGTATGGCTGACGCCGAACGAGGTGGTCGAGGGGTTGCTATCGGCGGATGCGACATTGGCCGGGTTGATCGTCGGCGAGCTGCGTCTGCCGCGGTTGACACTGGCGATGGCCGTGGGAGCGTCACTGGGGCTTTCCGGTGCGGTGCTGCAGGGGCTATTGCGCAATCCGCTGGCTGAAGCCGGGCTGCTGGGGATTTCCACGGGCGCGGCGCTGGGCGCGGTGGTCGCGATCTATTACGGGCTGACGGCGAGCTTTGCGCTGGCGACGCCCTTGCTGGGGCTGGTGGGCGGCTTCATCGCCGCGGCGCTGGCCTTCGCACTGTCGCGGAGCGGCGGCACGCTTGCGCTGATCCTTGCGGGCGCGGCGGTGTCGTCCGTGGCGGCGGCGGGCCTCGCGCTGGCGCTCAATCTTGCGCCCAACCCTTACGCCGCGTTCGAGATCACGACCTGGCTGCTGGGATCGCTGGCCGACAGGACATGGGATCATGTGTGGCTGGGTGTGCCGTTCATGCTTGTGGGATGCGGGCTGCTGTTTCTCACGGCGCCGGCGCTGGACGCACTGAGCCTTGGCGAGACGCAGGCAGAGAGCCTCGGCGTCAATATGCGGCGCGTGCGCCTGCTGGCGCTGACCGGAACGGCGATGGCGGTGGGCGCGGCGACGGCGGTGACGGGCGCGGTCGGCTTCATCGGGCTTGTCGCACCGCATCTGGTGCGGCCGTTCGTCGGCTATCGGCCGGGGCGCGTGCTGCTGCCCTCCGCCTTGCTGGGCGCGGTGCTGTTGCTCGCGGCGGATGTCGGCTCGCGCCTGATGTCCTACAACACCGAAATCAAGCTGGGCGTCATCACCTCGATCATCGGCGCGCCGTTCTTCCTGTGGCTGGTGCTCTCAATGCGGAGGCGCGCGCCATGACGACGCTGACCGCATCGGGACTGTCGATCACGCGCGGCACGAAACGCGTGCTGGACAGCGTGAGCGCCGAATTCGTGCCGGGTAGTTTCACCGTGGTGATCGGGCCGAACGGCGCGGGCAAGTCGACGCTGATGGCAGTGCTGGCCGGGCTGCTGAAGCTGGATGCGGGCGATGTGACGCTGGGCGGCGTGGCGCTGGGGTGGATTGCGCCCAAGACGCTGGCGAAGCGCCGCGCCTATCTGCCGCAAACGCCGCGTGCGGAATGGCCGATCAGCGTGGAGCGGCTGGTGGCGCTGGGGCTGACGCCGCAATTGCCGTTTTTCGGTGATGTCGCGCCGGACGAAGCGGTGAAGGTGCGGGCGGCGCTGGAGGCTTGCGATCTTCTCGCGCTGAAGGATCAGGCGGCGACGACATTGTCGGGCGGTGAGCTGGCGCGGGCGATGCTGGCGCGGGCGATCGTGGGCGATCCGCCGCTGCTGCTGGTGGACGAGCCGACAGCGGGGCTGGACCCGCGTCATGCGCTGGACGCTATGGCGCGGCTGAAGACGCGCGTTGCAGCGGGGCGGACGGTGATCGCGGCGGTGCACGATCTGGGGCTGGCGCTGAGTGTTGCGACGCGGGTGATCGCGCTGCGCGACGGCAGGGTGCTGGCGGATATAGCAGCGGCCGATGTCGATGCAGCGCTGCTGAAGGCGCTCTATGACGTCGACGCCCGCATCGTGCGGGACGATGCGGGCGTGAGTGTCAGGTATCTCTGAAGTCTAGTGATCGCGGTTTTTGGTGTTCTTGCCGAGGAACCCGAACATGTGGCCGGCGACGTTGCGCATCTGGATCTGTTCGGAGCCTTCGGTGATGCGATAGCGGCGGTGGTGGCGGTAGATGTGCTCGAACGGCTTGTGCCGCGAATAGCCCATGCCGCCATGGACCTGCATCGCCCAGTCGGCCGCCTCGCAGCAGAAGCGGTTCGCCCAGTAATTGCACATCGAAACCTTGTCGGAGAGCTGGATCTGGATTTCCGGCCCCGTCATCTGGTCCATCTCCCACGCTGTCTTCTGGATGAGCAGGCGGAGCATTTCGGCCTGCGTCATCAACTCGACCGTGGGGAACTGGATCGCCTGGTTGGTGGAGAGCTTCTTGCCGAAGGGCGCGCGGACGTTCGCATAGTCGATGCTCTCGTTGAGGCAATAGACGCCCGCGCCGAGCGATGAGGCCGCCTGGCGGATGCGGTTCTCGTGCACGAAATGGCGCGCAAGGCGGAGGCCGTCATCGAGCGGACCGAAGAGGGCGGACGCGGGTACACGGACATCCTTGAACGTCACATGAGCGTGGTCGGTCGGCATGTTGAAGGTCCAGTAGTAGAACTCGACTTTCACGCCAGGCGCGTCCATCGGCACGAGGAGACACGAGATCCCCTTCGCGTCGCCGGGCTTGCCCGATGTGCGGCAGAACAGCATGTCATGGGTCGCGACATGCACGCCGGTGTTCCACATCTTCGCGCCGTTGATGATGTAGTCGTCGCCGTCACGGACGGCGGTGGTTTCCATCCACGTCGCATCCGAGCCGTGGCCGGGTTCTGTGAGGCCGAAGGCGGCGCGGTGGGTGCCGGCGAGCGAGCCGTTGATCCATTCCTCGGCCTGACCGGGGCGGCCGAAATCGCGGAACATCAGGATCTGCGGGAAATTGCCGACGATCGAGGATTCGTTCTGGAGATCATTGAAAAGGCCGAGGCCCTTTTTCGCCAGATGCTCGCGGATGATCGCCATGGCGAGATTGCCGATATTCTTGCCGCCGTATTCCTCGGGCAGCGCGAGGCGGAGGAAGCCCGCCTTGTCGGCGCGCTTGCGCATTTCGCGCAGCAGGGCCTCCCACTCGTGGCGGGGCATGCCGCCATTGTCCCAGTCGGTGCGGGCGTGTTCGCGGCGGTGGTCGAAGAAGCGCTCGTTGTCGTCCTGGGCCTGGAGCGGCTTGATCTCGGCCTCGATGAAGTCGTCCATCTCGGCCAGCAGCTTTTTGATATGCTGCGGAATTGCGAAATCCATGGGGTTTCCTCGGTTTCTTATAGTGTTGATACCGACAGCATAGCGCGCCCGGGGCCGGGCGCCAGAGAGGGCATCGACGCCAATCGCCGCATTGGCTATGCAGCGGGAAATGGCAGATCCGGGACAACGCATTCAGGGCCGCCTCGTCTCCTGGGACGATGAGCGGGGCTTCGGCTTCATCGAAGCCGAGGGCTTGAACGCGCCCGTCTTCATGCATGTGAAATTCCTGCGCGCAAAGCATCAGCGCCCGGTCGGGGGCGATGTGGTTCGCTTCACGCTGGGCCAGGGGCGCGACGGCGGACCGGCGGCGATGGATGCTGAAATCGTGGGCGCACCGCCACCGCCGCCGCGCAAGGTTCAGCGGCCAAGCATGCTGGACGTCTCGCGCCTGCTGGCGGCGGTGGCGATTTTGGTTGGCGCGACGATCGCCTATGCCGTGAACGTCGCGCCGCTGTGGTTTCCGGCGATCTATTTCGTGATGACGCTGGGCTCCGGCATCGCCTACTGGCTCGACAAGATGTTCGCGCGCGAACATCGCCAGCGGGTGAGCGAGAATATGCTGCATTTCGCAGATAGCTTTTTCGGCATCGCGGGCGGCCTGTTTGCACAGCATGTGTTCCGTCACAAGACGCGCAAACGCAGCTTCCGCGCCGTGACGCGGCTTATCTTCATCGCCCATGCGACGCTGATTGCGATGGTGCTGGGCGAGCTGATCCATCTGCCGCCGCTGACAGGTGGCGTCTAGCGGCTGCGACGTTAAGCGTGTTGCGGGGTCTCCCGCTGCTTGCGATGCTGCGCCGCCCAAGAGAGGCGCTGAAGATCATGAAAAAGAACATCGCTGTTTCAATCGCTGTCCTCGGCGCCCTGGCGCTGGCAGGCCCGGCCCTTGCTGGCGATCTGATCAACAAGGACAGCCGGTCCTACGACATCCGCGTGAAGAACGGCTCGTCCACGATGTCGACCTCAATCTCCGGCGGAACGACGAAGAGCGGGCTGTGTTCGGATGAATGCACCGTGACGATTTCGGGCGACGGCGTCGTCGATGGATACGAGACGGCAACAAGCGATGGCGACGACGATCTGGTGATCCGCGACGGAAAGATTGCCGCCGACTGACGGATTGGCCCGGTTACGGTGGTTACCGCTGCATTAGGGTCTCTTGGGGCGGCTTTAAGTGCGCCGAGGATAGGTTTCCGCGCTGGAAACCGGAATCCATGTCGCCCGCCACCGACGCAGCCTCGCATGAACGCCGCAGCCTCCTGCGCCAGGTCCTGGTGCCGGTCGCGCTGCTGCTGCTGCTTGCGGCGGCGCTCAACGGGGCGCTGATCGGGCGGATCGGCGACACGCTGGACGAAAAGCAGCGCGCGGCGCAGAGCCAGCAGGTCGCCTCAGTGCTGAAGCGTGTGCGGCTGAAGCAGGAAGATTTCGCGGGCGACTATGCCTGGTGGGACGAGTTCTATCTCGCGGCGCGCGACGGCGAGGCAGAGCCGTGGGGCAAGGAAAATCTCGGGACATCGGCGCAGGACAGTTGGGGTGCCGACGCGACCTTCATCCTCAATGAACGCGGGCAGGTCCTCTACGGCTGGAGCGCCGAAGGCCCGTCGACGGCCTCGCATATGGCGACGGATACTTACGTCGCCAGGCTGCGCCGAGCGGCGCTGTCGATGCCGGAGCGGGACGGGTCGAACGCGACCTCGGCTTTCGCGCTGATCGGTGACAAGCCCTACATCGTGTCTGCAGCGTTGATCGCGCCGGTCGATCCGGCGTTGAGGGCCGATCCCCGGCGTCCGCGCAATGTCTTCATCGCGCTGACCCGTGTGGACGTCGTGGTCTATCCGATGCTGTCGGAGGATTTCGGGATCGGTGAAATCACTTTCACAGCTGGTTACGTGCCGGTGACGGCCTCAGCCTCGGTGCCGCTGCTCGACAGCGACGGCCGAACGATCGGGCATCTTGCGTGGACCATACCCTCGCAGCTCGCCGCATTCATGCAGGGCTACTGGCCCTGGGCCATCGGTCTGCTGGCCGCCATGTGCGTGGCGCTGGCGGTGCTGTCGATCCGCTGGCGGAGCCTGATCCATCGGCTGGTGCAGGTGTCGGTTTCGGCGAAGGCGGCGGAAGCTGCAAGTTCGGCCAAGTCATCCTTCATCGCGAATATGAGCCATGAGCTGAGGACGCCGCTGAATGCCATCATCGGGTTCTCCGAGATCATGGCGCATGAGAGCTTCGGCCCGCATAGCGTGGCGAAATACAAAGAATATTCCGGCGACATCCTGAACTCGGGCGAGCACCTGCTCGGTGTCATCAACGACATCCTGTCGCTGGCGCGGATCGAGGCAGGCAAGCATCAGGTCAGCCTCGCGCCCTGTCCGGTCGATTCCGCGGCGCGCGAGGCGGCGCGGATGCTCGAGGGGCTCGCGGCGGCGCGGGGCGTCAATCTCAACGTCAAGCGCGAGCATCTGTGGATCGAGGTGCTGGCAGACGCGACGGCTTTGCGCCAATGCCTGATCAACCTCATTTCGAACGCGCTGAAATTTACGCCGGCCAAGGGGCGCGTCACGCTGTCCTGGTCGGAGAAGCGGCTGGACGGCGTGGTCGAGATTGTCGTGTCGGATACCGGCGCGGGCATTCCGGCCGACAAGCTGCCGCTGCTGGGCACGCCCTTCTATCAGGTATCGGACAACCAGGCCGCAAATGGCGGCGGTTCGGGGCTCGGACTTTCCATCGTGCGCGGCTTGATGACCGCGATGAACGGCAGCGTCACCTTCGAGAGTACGCTGGGCGAAGGCACGACGGTGCGTCTGCGTCTGCCCTCTGCCCGCTGGCACAGCGCAGGCGCGCGCGCGGCCTAGGCCTTTCCGGCGTCCTCTTTCAGATTGTACCAGACGATCTGCTCGGTCGTGGCGAGCAGCTTGCCGGAGGCGGTCCAGAGCGTCGCGATCTGATCGTGAAAACCGGCGCGGCCGATACGCATGTCGCAGTCGATCAGGATGTAATCGCCACCGGCCTCGGCCAGAGCTTCGGGCGTGGCGTGGAAATAGACCGACATGGTCATGGTCGCGATCGGCGTTGGCGTTGTGGAGCGCAGGAAGACGCGCGGCATGGGCGCGTCTGCGGCAGCGGCGAGCGAGATGTAGTCGAGCGGGCGGCTATCGGCATCCTTCAGCCAGCCGCGGCTCTTGGCCGTCTCGTTGACGCGGAACGGTTTGCCGACGAACTGGCGGTAGTCGTAGCTGCGGAAAAAACCGGGACCGCTGTCACCGAAATTGGGGCGAGGCGGCGCCTGATCGGGGCTCATCGCGGGTTCGGGCGGCGCCGGAATGCCTATTTCCACCGTCGGGCGGCGGACGCCGAAGGTCGCAACGGCGTGCGCGACCATGGTGCCGGTCTGATCGGAGAATTCGGCCGTCCAGTGTTCGTTGGAGCGGCTGCGGCGCAGCAAGCGCGTCGTGCCGTCGAGCGGGCCGTCCTGGCAACCACCCAGAAAGGTGACGGTCAGGGACAGCGGCTCGCCTAGCGGCTTCTGATCCAGGATCGCCTTCATCAGCAGCGCGGCGATCCAACCGCCATAGGGGCCGACGCGATTGGCGTAGTCGATGCTGGTCGCGCCGCGCCAGCGGCCGTTGTCGAAATGCTCCAGCTTGATCGAGCGGTCGAGCGTGTAGGCGGGCGATTGCGTCATGATCGCTTTGTCGCGGATGACCGGGCAGCCGCCAAGACCAAAGTTGCGTAGTGCGTTAGCGTTGCGGAAGGGCGTCGGCGCCCTGTCCAACGACGCCAAAGGTGGTGGACCTGCCCTCCGGCACATCGGCGGTGCCGTCGATCCGGCGCGGTGACGTCTCGCGCGTCACACCGGCGACATTGCGGCGACCCGCAATGGCGGGAAACTCGCAATTGCCGCCGGGCGCGGTGCGGCAGGCATAGACATTGTCGATGTAGAAATCGATCGGCAGCGCCGTCTGGTTGTCGAAGACGATGCTGCCATAGCGCAAC
>Ga0075160_10000614_pt1 | contig 22329 bp, 12 predicted proteins | sample JI91814C2DNA_FD_70969 | JGI IMG/M metagenome (GOLD analysis project Ga0075160, IMG submission 70969) | Wastewater effluent complex algal communities from Wisconsin, to seasonally profile nutrient transformation and Carbon sequestration -... | ecosystem: Engineered > WWTP > Effluent > Algae... | reverse complement strand
CGACGGTGGGTGCGTCACGACGTGGAAGCCAAGGTGTATCCTGAGCAACTACGTATCGCGGACATGCTCCGTGCATCAGGCGAAACGTACCGTGTATGCTCCGCCGAGGAGTGGCAGGCTATCGAAGACCGTATGGGTTGATCGGTGACATCCGGGACATCTTGTTCGATCGAGTGATGATGGTCCGTCCTGGGTATGGAAGTGGGTTGAATGAACAACGGGCAACCTAAGGCACTATATTACGGTCATCTTTCCGGCATGCGTTCCCTGTTCGCGTTGTTCCTATCGATCATCAGTACTCAGGTGATGGCTACCCACATCATCGGTGGGAACATGTATTATGATCACTTGGGCGGTAACCAATACCGGGTGACACTCGTGTTATACCGGGATTGTGGCCCTGACAACGCGAACAACACGGGCTTTGACGCTGCGGCTCAACTGGCCGTATACAATGCTGCAGGTCAGCAGGTGACGTCGACCGATGTAGCGTATTCGGGCGAGGACCCGGTCCCGGTGGAACTCAACGACCCGTGTTTGACCGCACCACCCACGGTGTGTGTGAGGACCGCGGTTTACGAACATGTGTTCACCCTACCTCCAATTGCTGGTGGGTATACGATCAGCTATCAACGGTGTTGCCGCACGCCTGCCATGGTGAACTTGAACGGACAGCAAGGTCTGACCTGTACAGCCAGTATCCCTGGACCACCCCTTTCCACCAACAGCTCTCCGCGCTTCGGTGATCTTCCAGCGATCGCGTTGTGCCTGGACCAGCCGACCACCATCGACTTTTCAGCTACCGACCCGGATGGCGACCAGCTTGTCTATGGTCTTTGTGCGCCATTCATCGGTGGCACCGCGACGGATCCTGCGCCTTTTCCAAGTGCGCCGCCTTATACCCAGGTCACCTATGCCGCAGGGTATTCAGCAGCCCAACCGGTGGATTCGGACCCTCCCATGTCCATCGACCCGAACACCGGGCAATTGCAGATCACCCCGACGCTCCAAGGCGTGTTCACGGTCGGGATCTGTGTGACGGAGTTGCGAGATGGCGTGGTGGTTGGGGAGACACGGGGGGATTTCCTTTTCAAGGTGGTTGTCTGTGATGTTGCGGTAACAGCAGTGGTCGCGGAACAAGGTGAGGCTGACCTGTGTGCCGGACTCACGCAAGCCTTCCTCAATGAGAGCGAGAATGCCTCGTTCTGGTCCTGGGATTTCGGTGATGCAGGCACATTGGAAGACACATCGAGTGCTCAGGAACCGGTTTGGACCTATGCACAGCCAGGCATTTATACGGTGCGACTCATCGCCAATCCGGGTGAGTCCTGCGCGGACACCAGCTATCAGGTCTATGATATGCAAGCTCCGATGGACATCTTCTTCGAGCGCCCGCCCATACGTTGTCCAGGAGAGCCTGCGGTACTCGCTGTTTCCGGTGTATTCGGGCCCGATGCCGATTTCACCTGGGAGGGTGCTCCATTCGGAACGCCGGGGGTAGGCACTGGCCAACAATACACCTTGGTGTACAGTCAGGTGGGCGTGTACCCCGTCACCCTATCCGGCATATCGGGAGCGTGCGCGGACACCTATGTCGATTCCGTGGTCGTAATGCCGCCGCCGGAGATCGGGCTATTCAACGACCCGGAAGTCTGTTTGAACGGCGCGATCTCGTTCTCGAGTACTTCGACAGCGACCACCCCTCTGAGCTATAGCTGGGATGTCGGGGACGGTAACGTGTATACGGATAGCACGTTCCAACACCTTTATTCAGGACCAGGGGGCTATTCGATCACGCTCACCATTCGCACGGACAGCGGTTGCATAGCAGAGCGATCGCTTGGGTCACAGGTTCGCATACACCCCAACCCCATTGCCGCGTTCACGGTATCGCCGTTGGAAGTGAGCCTGTTGGATCCGGAGGTGGTCGTTGAGGACCATGCGCAGGATGCCGTGGAATGGAGCTATGTCGTGGAAGGCATCACGATCGATGAGCCCTCTTTCGGTCACGAGTTCACGGATGGAGGTCGACGGACGATCACGCAGACCGTCGTTTCACAGTTCGGGTGCATGGATTCAACATCTCGTATCGTCACGGTAAGTGATCACTTGATCTACGTGCCCAACGCGTTCACCCCGGATGGTGATGGGGTCAACGACACCTGGGCGCCTTCCGTTCGCGGGGCTCGTCTATACGACCTGGTCGTGATGGATCGGTGGGGTAAGGAAGTGTTCCGAACGACCAACCCCCAAGAGGAATGGAGCGGATCGGGTGAGGGTGAAGGCATGTACAATTATGTGATCCGATTGGCGGAGTTCGGAGCCTTCCACAAGGAATATCGGGGACATTTCACCTTGTTACGCTAACCGCGCACGGCCGCGCAGCACCATGTCGACATGCGGGATCCCATCCCAATCGTAGTCCGGCCCTGTCCGCTCATATCCGAAGCTGGCATAGAAGTGCTCCAAGTGGGATTGGGCCGCGACCGCTGATCGATCGTCACCATGGAGGTCCTTCACCACCTCAAGTGCCTGTGACATGAGCAGCCGTGATACCTGATTCCCTCGAACGTCCAGGCGCACCACAACACGACCAATGTGCGGGTAGCCATCGGATCCGGGTGGGAGGATCCTGCAATATGCGATGAGCGAGCCGTCATCCACATGCCCGAGCACATGCATCGCTTCCTTGTCAAGGCCATCCAATTCCGCATAGGCACAAGCCTGCTCCACTACGAATACGTCAACACGTAGTTTGAACAGATCATGCACCTGTTCAGGAGTGAGCATCGCCAAACGGGCGCGGGTCCATTGGATGTTCATGGGTTGACGAGTTCGAGCCGTGATGTGGTCAGATAGAACAAGGCACCCTCCACGTTCGGGTGGCCCATTTGTCCAAGCAAGGCCATGTAGCCGGCCACCTGGTCATGATGTTCGGCCTTTGGAACGCCTGTCTTCAGGTCGAGTATTCGAACGACGCCCTTTTCAATGACCACCCGGTCCGGCCGCCAAGCCCTGCCCGCCGCATCGATGATGGTGGATTCGGTGCGCACTTCGGCCGAGCTGCTGAACCAAGGAGCCAGCGCAGCTTCGCGCACCATGTTCAGCAATGCCGTTCGCACCGCGTCCCGATCCTCGGGTACAAGGTCCCCTTCTTTACCGGCCCGGTCCAACGCGGTATCCACGTCATCCGAGGTGCGGATATGTGCCAGTACGGCATGGAAGGTCCTGCCCAGTTGCATCGCCCGATCCAACTCACCCTCCGGTGTCCAGCCGGAAGGTCGTTCAAAGCGCATTTCCAACGCGATCGGTCCACTTGGAGTGGATACATCACGGAGGACCTGTGCTCCATTGCCGGTTTGGTGTGTGATCAGTGTGGAACGCTCACCCTGTACGAGGATCCCGTCCTTCCCATGTTCAACGATGAATTGAAGGAGTCCCTTGGACACGTGATCGGTGGCATCCTCGTATAGGAACGCATACAGGCGTTGGGCGGGACGTGTGAATGCCACGTACAGCAGGTTCAGGTCGTCGAGTTGACGCAAGTCCTGTTCCTCCACCAGTTCAGGCACACCGGACTCCACAAGCGCCTTGCTTTCCCTGATCAAGGCCGCTTGAAGATCAGGGACGGCTGGTCGGGGGTCCACCCAAAGACTCTCGGTGCGTGAACCTCGGGAGTGCATGGTCGCGTCCGCAACGATCACCACCGGGAATTCCAGCCCCTTGGCCTTGTGTATCGTCATCACTTGTATGGCGTGACCATCTTCGGGTGGTGAGACCGAACGCCTGTTGCCGCTCGTGTCCCAGTGGGCGATGAACTCGCCAACACGCGGACCATTCAACCGACCCCAGGAATGGGCCTCGTCGAGCAAGGCTACGATCGCGGCCTCCTCGGCAGGTCGAACATGAAGCCAATGACAAAGCCTCAGGAGCAAGTCCGGTATGGTGGTCCTTACGGACACCAGTTCCAACCGTGCCAGTTCGGCCATCAATTCGGCATGGGGGTCAGGTAGGCTGGCGGCTTGGGCGAAAGGGTCCACCTCGTCCTGGTCCAACGTGCATGATAAGCGGGCCCTGTATTGCATCACACGCGCTGCTGCAGCGGCATCGCCGAGGTGAACAGCGCGCAATACGTCGATGAGCAGTTCCACTAAGGGGTCCCCTGCAAGCCTCAGCCCATCGGGTGATACAACGGAGTGGCCGAGGGACAAGAGGTGGCGTGCCACGCGGGCGCCCATGCTACCTGATCGCACCAACACAGCGATGTCACCCGGGGAACAGCCGTCCGCGAGGGACTGGTCGATGGCAAGGACAAGGCGGTTCAAGAGCGGGGCCCAACGGTCCTCACCCGGGGCACTATCCGTTATCACCTCGATCCGCACAAGACCTGGACCGGTACCGACATGATCCTGTGCGTGGCTGGAATACACGGCTTGTAGCTGTTCGGGTAGACCAGCGGCAAGTGCGCCGAACAAGGTGTTGTTGAAGGCGATGATGACGGGGGACGATCGGCGATTGTATCGAAGGGGATCGATCCCACGATAGGACCGTTGCAGCGTCAGTTCGCGTTCCCGTTCCAGCGCCGTTCCAGTGTTCCCGAAGAGTTTGGGCAATTCCACGAATAGCCTGACCTCGCCATTACGCCAGCGGTAGATGGCCTGTTTGGCATCTCCTACGAGCAGGGCGCTTCCGCCACTGGACAGGGCATTGTCGATCAGTGGTAGGAGGCAGGTCCATTGGAGCAGGGAGGTGTCTTGGAACTCGTCGATCAGATAATGCTGGTAACGTTCACCAAGCCGCTCATGGATGAACGGGACCGGTTCCGAGGCCACGACCTCCGCCACCTTCCGTGTGAGGTCACTGAAAAAGGCCACCCCATCCTCCTTTTTCAATTGGGCCAAGTGTTGCTCCAGCGCATGCAGCGCGTAGGTGGCGGGTAGGTCCCGCATGACAGCTTGACGGATCAAGAACGGACCGTATCCGTTCTGCATGAGTTCTTCCGCTTGTTCGAAGAGCTGCTGGAGACGGGGTGCCAACGCGTTCAGTGCTGCAACGGTCGAGGCGTCCGCTTTCCCGGAATGCCATTTACCGGTCGCCAGCGGTTTGCGCGCATTCGTTCCAGGCGATACCCATTTCGTCCCGAAGTTGGCGAGCTTGTTGAAGGTACTGTGGATGCCCTTGTCGCCATAGCTCATTTCCTCCGCGGTGATACCGGCGTCGGAGAGGAGTTGCAGCGCCTCCTGGCCAAGAGCTCTTGCTTGTTCGCGGAATTCACGTTCCTGCTGGCGTAGTCGTTGACCGATCGCTTGGATCGCGGTCGCGTCCAGCGTTGCGATCCTGGAAAGTGGGCCGATGGAGTTCTCCTTCAGGAGTTCACCGCTCAGCGCGCGCAAAGGCAGTTCAGGGTCCCAGCGTTGTTCCTGATGCAGCAGCTGTAGGCAGGCCTCCGTGAGTATCGTGGTGACCTTTGGATCCACTCCCGCTTCTGCGACAAGTCTGTCCACGGCGGCACTCAGGTAGTGGTCCTGCTCCGTGGTCATACGTAGGTCATGGTCCAATTGAAGGTCCCGGGAGAACGGTTGCACGACACGGCGCGTGAAGGCGTCGATGGTGCTGATGGCCACCTCGCTCCAGTGATGCAGCATGTGGCGGAGCAGTACGTCGGCGCGGTGTGAGAGCGCTTCAGTGCCAAGACCGGTGCGCTGTTCAAGGTGGTCCACCACATCGGCTATGGCACCTTCCTTCACTTGGCCCCTGGCGATCTTGCGCAAGTAGCCGACCACGCGTTCCTTCATTTCGCTCGCGGCCTTGTTGGTGAAGGTGAGCGCCAGGATCTGGCGGTAGGAACCGGGGTCCGACGTGGTCAGGCACAAGGTCAGGTAGTGCTTCACCAACGCGTGCGTCTTGCCTGCGCCTGCCGAACTGTGGAGCACTTGGAACATCGCTGCCAAGGTACGGGCCAGGGAACGGCGGTCCTGGGGTGAGCACGGTCACTTTACCTCGCCCCCGCACAAGCATACCTTTGAGAACGTTATCAGTCCGAATTCTTGATCGATGATCCGATGGTCCGCATGAACAGCCGAGAACTCCTGTGGATGGGTGTGATGCTTTTGGGCTTGGGCGCCTGCCGAAAGGATGTGGCCATGCCTGACCCGATACCCATGCCCGAACCCATACCCGTGCCCAATGGTACGTTGCGGTTGAAGCTGGTTCCTGAATGGGAGGGTCAACCCTTGGCCCTGTACACCGAATACCGCAACTATGTGGACCAGCGTGTGAACGTCGAATTGCTCAAGATGTACTGGGGTGAGGTCCGATTGTTCAACGAGCCCTATGAGTGGGCCTTGCGTGATGTCGTTTACTTCAACCTGGGCAACGGGCCGGTGTCCGTTGATCTGGTCGCTGATTCGGGGATGTACTCGGGCTTCCGCGCAAGATTGGGTGTTCCTGCGTCACTCAATGCCGCTAACCCTGCGTCCTACGCGGCATCCCATCCACTGAGCGTGAACAATGGCACCTACTGGACGTGGGCGACCGGTTATCGATTCCTGATGATCGAAGGGCGTTATGACCTGGACCCACAAAGCACTGCACCGCTGATCGCGTCCTATGCACTTCACCCGGGCATGGAGCCGTGTTACCTCCCGATGGAGTTCGTTCCTTCTGAAGGTATCCGGATCATCGCCGGAACCACAACGGAAGTGATCGTGAAGGTGGCGGTTGACCGCTTCTTCCATTCTCCCACCGGCAACATCGATCTGGCGACCGAGAACGCCGCACATGGTAACAACCTTCCACTGGCCATCAAACTTTCCGAGAACGCCGTCCAAAGCATGTCGGTGGAGTGAAGAAGGTGGTTCTCATAGCGCTTGTACTGGTTTCCGTGGGGTGTCGCAAGGACCTCGGGATGGGTGAGGATGTTCGGGTGACCGAGGTGGATACCCCCTTTCTCCTTGATCTTCCCCCTGGTGCGCCGCCCATGGTCCTGCCAGCTGACGCTCCGATGACCGAGGCGTCCGTTCGGCTCGGCAAGGCCCTGTTCTTCGATCCGCAACTATCACGCGATGGTACGATCGCTTGTGCCTCCTGTCACTTCCCGGACCGGGCTTTCAGTGATACCGTTCCGGTCAGCAAAGGCATAGAGGGCCGCTTGGGCATGCGCAATTCCCCACCACTTCTCAATTTGGCGTGGCACCCGGCTTTCTTTCGGGATGGAGGTGTGCCGACCCTCGAGCAGCAGGCCATTGCTCCCATCCACGATACACAGGAGATGGACTTCAATATCCATTTTGCGGCGGAACGGGTGCGCGATGAGGAGCCATATGCTCGCTTGAGCCGGTTGGCATATGGCCGCCCCTTGGATGCGTTCCTGCTTACCCGTGCATTGGCCACATACCAACGGACACTGGTAAGTGGTTGGTCCCGGTACGATCGCTTCCTGCAAGGAGATATGGATGCGCTATCAGAGGCGGAGCAGCGTGGTCTTGCCTTGTTCAATGGCCCCGACCTGAAGTGTGGTACCTGTCATGGCGGTTTCGACCTCAGTGATCACCGCTACCATAACATCGGGTTGTACACACTCTCACCCGATCCGGGGCGTGAACGTATTTCACTGGTGGTTTCGGACCATGGTAAGTTCAAGACCCCCACACTGCGGAACATCGCGCTGACCGCCCCGTACATGCACGATGGTACTTTTGCAACATTGGAAGAGGTGATGGACCACTTCGCATTCGGCGGCCAGGCAGCTCCGAACAAGAGCCCGTTGGTCGCAGGTTTCACCATCACCCTCGAACAACGCTTGGACCTCATCGCATTCCTACATGCACTCACCGATGAACGCCCGCTGGACCAAGTACATTGAGCGCTCTGCCATGCGCGGTCTGCCATGGTACCTATGCGTGCCGGTGTTGGTGGTAATGACCGGTTGCGATCCGGATGATCCGGTCGCACCGGATCCGAACCCGCCGGGTGGAGGGCAGGTGTATACCCCGACACCCTACACGCTCACCTACCCCTCGTACTTCTCTCCGATGCCGATCCCGGCCAACAACCCGCTTACCGAGGAGGGGATCCGGCTCGGACGTTTCCTACTCTACGAGGAACGTCTTTCAGGTGACAACACCCAAAGCTGTGCCTCCTGTCATGGTTCAGCAGTGGCCTTCACCGATCATGGGAATCGCTTCAGTACGGGCATCGACGGCATTCAAGGTACGCGCAATGCCATGGCCTTGCAGAACTTGGGTTGGGAGACCAGCTTCTTCTGGGATGGCAGGGCGGCTACGTTGGAAGAACAGATCCTGATGCCTGTGATGGACCCCATCGAGATGCATGAGGAATGGCCGGACGCCCTAGCGAAATTACAGGCCGATCCCGTCTATCCGACCCTGTTCCTGCGTGCCTTCGGAACCCCGGGCATCACCCAGGAGCGGACCGCCAAGGCCATCGCCCAGTTCCTACGGACCATGGTGAGCAGCAACTCGAAATACGACCGAATGGTACGGGGCGAGGAATTGTTCACGGTGGAGGAGCAGTTCGGTTTCGAACTCACCACCTATGAAGGAGGGCTGCCACCTGATGTGCCCATGGGCCAGGGTGGAGCCGATTGCTTTCATTGCCACCCGAGTGGCGGAGGGCGATTCACCGACGGTCAGATCCGAAACAACGGATTGGATCCCGAGAGCCTCTGGTCCGATCTGGGCCTCGGCGCGCTGACCGGTCTGCCACAGGACCGTGCGAAGTTCAAGACACCCTCACTACGCAACGTTGCACTGACCGCGCCCTATATGCACGACGGTCGCTTCCAGACCTTGGAGGAGGTGATCGAACATTACAACAGCGGGGGCCATGCATCCACCACGGTCGATCCGAACATGAAGTACACCACGGGTGGGTTGCAGCTATCAGCGGCCAAGAAGGCCCAATTGATCGCCTTCCTCCATACGCTCACGGACACGGAATTCGTGAACGATCCCCGGTTCCAGGATCCGGGTCCACCGACGTTGCAATGATCCTTAGGCTGCGGCCTCGCTGATCACGCCGGGTGCCCAGCGGTGGCAGAGCAATTTGTCGCCCAGTACCTCGGGTTTGAAGATGCTGGTGCCCAGTAGCATGCGTGCACACTCCTGCACCCCTTCGGTGATACTGGGGTGAGGGTGGACGAGATCGGCCAATTCACGAATGGGTGTGCCCAGGCGCATCATGAGCGCCACTGCTTGGATGGCGCTGGACGCATGTTCGCCAACAGCACGCATGCCCAGGATCCGCATGTGCTCGTCATCGCTCACCAGCACCTTGAAGAATCCCCGTGTTCTTCGCATGGCGATGGCGCGGGCAAGGCAACTGTAGTCGATACGTGCGCACCGGTAGGGGATGGCCAGTTTGCGGCATTCCTGCTCGTTCATGCCCACGCCGGCCACTTCAGGGTCGAGGAACATGATCGTACTCACGTTGGCGTAGTTGGGAAGGTCATCGCGGAGCCCGGCCAGATGTTCCACGGCATGGCGGCCTTCCAGTTCGCCGAGGTTCACGAGCATATTGCTGCCGGTCGCATCCCCCACGAAGTGGATATGCGCCTTGGAGGAAGCCGTGCCGTTCAACAGGGGTGACCCGGTCCTTGGGTCCAGTTCCATGCCGGTCATATCCAACCCCATGCGGTCCGTGTTCGGGATCCTTCCAATGGAGAGTAGTGCCCGTTCCACACGAACACGTTCGGTGCGGCCATCCGGGTAGGACAGTTCATATTCCACCTCGCGCTTCCCTTGGTCACCATCCACAACGCTGATCCGCTCGAGCTTGGAACTGCGGTGAATGACCACTCCGCGCCGCTCCATTTCGCGGGCGATGAGTTCGGATACGTCGCTGTCCTCGAAAGGCAGGATACGTTCCGCGCGATCGATGATGTGGACCTTGGTCTGACCCAGGTTGGAGAAGATGGTCGCGAACTCGCAACCGATTACACCAGCGCCGATGATAACGATGCTGCTGGGCAGATGGTCCAGGTCGAAGATGCTGTCGCTGTTGAGGATATACGTCCCATCGGCTACGATATCGGGTGCATTGCGCGGCCTGCTGCCAGTGGCCACGATCACGCGGTCAGCGACAACTTCAAGAATGCCGGTGGCTTGTCGGATGGCGATGGTGTTCGCATCCAGGAAGGTCGCATCACCCCGTTCATACGTGAAGAGCTTACGACCACGTGTATCCTCTCGGCTGGCCAGGAGTTGCATGTGACATGCATACAAGTACTTGCGCTCGAAGATGGCTTCGTTCAGCGTGCGTGTCACCTCGTCCCAGTTCAACCGGAAGGGTTCACGACCTCGCGTGCGCATCAACTCGTTCGTACTGGAAACGCGCTGTGCCACTTCCCACAACGTCTTGGAAGCCAATGCTCCATTATAGATCCCAGTACCACCGATCCGATCGCGTTCCACCAACATCACACGCATACCCAGGTCGATGGCGCGCATCGCAGCCGCATGGCCAGCTGGGCCTCCTCCGATCACAACAAGATCATATCGTTCCATGGCGTTGAGGGAGACTAGAATGGAGCGGTCATACGTCATACGGGCTTCAGGGTTCCGGTGCGTTCATCGGGCTTACGTTCGCACCGGAAGGGTTGCCGACATACCTGGTCGATGATTTCCAGGCTCCACCGTATCCTTTGATCCACAGCAGGCGTACCAAGGCACGAACACGTGTGTGTCGTGCGATCCTACCTGCGTTCCATAGGGCTCTCCGTTCCGCTGCTTCTGACCTTGTCGGTCCAAGCGCAGTGTCCGCAGCTCTATGATTATTTCGGAGTGCCTTCCGATACGCCGCAATGGTACAGTTGCTCGGGAACGCCTTATGCGTTGCTCGTTGCCACCCCCCAGAACGTGGGAGCCTACACCATCAACTGGGGCGATGGCTCTCCGATCCAGAACGGACCATCATTACAACCTCCCCTGTCCGTTAGCCACATCTATCCGGCCACGGTGGGGTCTTACACGGTCGTGTTCACGGAGATCGCCACCGGATGTACCATCACAGGCACCCTGGTCATGGAACAGAGCACAAGCGCGTCCATACAGATCCCGGTCGGTGGCCTTACACAGGTCTGTGCGCCGCAAGCCGTGGAGTTCATCAACTCCAGCACCAACGTCTCGCCGAACACCGTGTTCATCTGGAATTTCGGTGATGGCAGCCCCACCGAGACCTACGACTTCACGAACCTTGGCCAGACGATCTCGCACACGTACCTCCCCGGGACGGTGAACTGTGAGACCACTGTGGAACTGAGCGCGGAGAACAGTTGCAACACGTTGCAGGGAGGCGCCAGTCTGGCCACCTTCAATCCGATCCGCATCTGGGACATCGACGATGCAAGCATCGCTCCTTCGGCGACGCTGCTGTGTTGGCCGGACAATGAGGTGACCTTCCTGAACACCACGGACCGCAACTGTTTCCAGCAAGGCAACATCTTCCAGCGCTACGAATACTGGAACTTCGGTGACTACTGGGGTACCGGGCAGGATTCCATCATTGACTGGACCCCTTGGCCGCCCACCTTCCCGCGTACGATCGCCTATCCAGGGATCGGTTCATACGATGTGATGTTGCTGGACAGTAACTACTGTGGGATCGATACCGCCTATGTGACGATCACCATCGTCCCGCCGCCCACCGTCTCATTGACCGTGGACCCCGACACGATCTGTGCGGGTGAGACCGCCTTCTTCGATGAGACCACTGCCGGCGGCGCGAACTATTACCAGTGGAACTTCGATACGGGTAATGGGTTCCAGTGGACAGGTGCTGGTGATCAGGCGCAGACCTACAACACGCCCGGCACCTACAATGTGTCCTATACGGCCAGCATCCAAGGCGCTACCGCCGGATGTTCGGACACCGCCACGGTCACCGTGGTGGTCCTGCCTCGTCCCACTGCGGCCTTCGATCTGGACCAGGACGCTGCGTGCGATTCGATCACCGTTAGCATCACCAACACCTCGGTGGGCGCCATCTCGCAGGTCTGGGACTTCGGTGATGGCACCACGAGCACTGTCGTTGACCCTCCGCCACACACTTACACCACGGCTGGTGTGTATGTCATTTCGCTAACGGTCACCAATGCCTTGGGTTGCGAGCACAGCTTCACCCGCGACGTGGAAGTGTTCGATCCACCCACGGTGGGTATCCAAGTGCAGAACCTCTGCTTCGGTGAAGTTGCGCAGTTCGTACCACAGGTCACTACCGCAGCGGGCAACCCGATCACCGGCTGGTCCTGGGACCTGGGCGATGGCACCACGAGCACCGACGAGTCGCCTACGCATCAATACGCCAACCCCGGCCCTTATGTGGTCACGCTGACCGTCACCGGGGCGTATTGCGGGAATTCCGGCATCCAGTGGGTGAACGTGCAGGCCCGACCTGATGCCATCCCGCAACCCGATGTCGTCCTGGGGTGCTCGCCGCTGACGGTCAACTTCGGGAACGCCAGCACCAACGCCACGCTCTATGAATGGACCATGGGCGACGGCACGGTGTACAACACCGCCACGCCTGCGCACACCTTCCTGAACACCACCACCACGGACACCACCTTCACGGTGCAACTTGTCGCAGCTTCGCCCTTCGGTTGTGCGGACACCGCCATGGTGGACATCACCGTGGCACCCGGCGTGGTGGCGGGCTTCGTGCACAACGCCCAGCCTGGCTGTGCGCCGCTCGATGTCACCTTCCTGAACACCAGCACGGGCGCGTCCACCTACCTGTGGGACCTGGGCGATGGCACCACGTCCACCGCCGTCTCGCCACAGCACACCTATGTCAACAACACCTTCTTCCTGGACGTACATACCGTCACGCTGACCGCCTTCTCGCCGGCCGGCTGTCAGTCCACCAGCACTCAGCAGATCACCGTGTACCCCACACCGGACTTCACCTTCGTGGCCGAGCCCGACAGCGGTTGCAGTCCACTCACGGTCACCTTTCCCAGCGTGGTGGGAGCGGTCAGCTACCAGTGGATCTTCGGCGATGGCGCCACGGGTGCCGGACCATCGCCATCGCACACTTACATCAACACCTCCACCAATGATCAGGTGTTCCCCGTGACCCTGGTCGGTGCCAACGCCTTCGGCTGTGTGGACACTGCGCAGGCCACCGTTACCGTATACCCGAACCCCACGGCCGACCTTTCCCTTTCCGATGCACAGGGCTGTCACCCGCTCACGGTACAACTCACCAACCTTTCCACTGGTGCCGACCAGTACCTGTGGAATTACGGAGATGGTTCCACCTCCGATACGACACAGGCTGTCCATGGGCATACCTGGTACAACTACGCGGGTCCTGGCCCAATGCAGACGGTGGTCACCCTTACCGCCCTCACTGCGCATGGTTGCAGCAGCACGGTGGTGCGCAACATCGAAGTGTTCCCACAGGTGATCGCGGCCTTTGTGGCGGACAGTGCGGGATGCGCCCCCTTACCGGTGCAGTTCCTCAACGTCTCCAGTGGTGCCGATACATATGCCTGGACCTTCGGCGATGGTCAGTTCAGCGCTTCCACGGCGCCACAGCACACGTACTTCGCGCAAGGTCTTGCTGATGTGGTGTTCACCCCTCAACTGGTGGCCACCTCCAGCTACGGATGTAGCGACACGGCCAGCGCACCCATCCTGGTCCATCCTCAGCCACTGGCGCAATTCATCCCCGGCGTCACCGAGGGTTGCCAGCCCTTGACCGTGCCCTTCCAGGACCTGAGCATCGGCGCGCAGCAACTGCAGTGGTCCTACGGCGATGGCCAGAGCCTTGCCGCAGGTCCGGGCAACACCGCGCATACCTACGAACACAGCGCGGCCACCCCGCAGATCTTCGACGTGCAATTGATCGCAACCACGGCCTTCGGATGCACGGACACCGCCTTGGCGCCGATCACCGTGTACCCGGCCATCAGTGCGGCCTTTCAGGTGAACGACCAGGGCTGTTCGCCGATGGAGCTGCTCATCCAGAACCAGAGCACCGGTGCTCTCAGCTACCAGTGGGACATGGGCGATGGCAACATCCTGGTGGGGGAGGAGCCGACCTATACCTACGTCAACACCACTCCCTTCGACCTTACGCGGACCATCGTCCTCACCGCCATCTCCCCCTATGGCTGCACGGCAACGGCGACCCGTATCGTGAACATCTATCCGGTTCCCCAGGCCGCGTTCCAGGCCACGCCCTTCCTGCAGCAGTTCCCCAATACCACGGTGGACCTGGTGAACACCAGCAGTGCGGGCAACTGGTCGCACAACTGGAGCTTCGGCGATGGAGGCACTTCCTCGCTCCAAGCACCGGGCAGCCACACCTACGCCTCGTGGGGCACCTTCACCATCGAGCTGATCGTGAACGGCACCTACTGCAGCGATACCGCGACACAGGAGGTCGTGATCACCCCGCCGCTGCCCACGGCCAGCTTCCTGGGTCAGGGCGATGGATGTGCACCGCTCACCGTCTCCTTCACCAACACGTCGCTACAGGGCCAGAGCTACCAGTGGAACTTCGGCGATGGCGGCACCAGCACTGCGGATAACCCAACCTACATCTTCAACGTACCAGGGGTCTATACCGTGAGCTTGACCGCATTTGGCATAGGGGGAGGTACGAATACGGCCGTGAAGGTCGATTCCGTCGTGGTGCGTCCGCGCGCCAACGCCTACTTCGTGCTACAACCGTCCGAGGTCATCGTGCCGAGTGACCCGGTGTTCACGTACAACCTGAGCGCCAACGCCAGCAGCTACGCATGGGACTTCGGTGACGGGACCACCTCCACGGAGTTCAACCCGGTACATTATTACACGCAGGCGGGCACCTTCGATGTCACGCTGGTGGCCAACAATGCGTGGAATTGCCCGGATACGTTCCAGCTTGCAAGTGCGGTGACCGGAGAGGCTTCCGGGGAGATCCAGTTCCCCAATGCCTTCACACCCAATAGCAGTGGCCCCACCGATGGTGTCTATGACCCACGGAGTTATACGAACGACCACTTCTTCCCGCTATACGACGGCGTGGAGAAGTACCGATTGGAGATCTTCAACCGTTGGGGCGAACTCCTGTTCGTGACCGAGGATGTACGCATCGGTTGGGATGGATATTACCGTGGTAGTCCTGCGAAACAGGACGTCTATGTCTGGAAAGCCTACGCCAAGTTCAGTGATGGTCGCGAGACCACCATGAAAGGCGACGTAACACTCTTGCGATGAACATGAAGCGTACTACACTTGGTTTTATCGGTATTGCCGTTGCCTTGATGGCAACCGCCCAACCGAACTACAAACGGCCTCACAACCAGATGCTCGACCAGGCCAAGGCGTACTTGGCGAATGAGGACTATGAGGAAGCGTGGAAGGTCTATAAGCGCTTGTTGCCTGTGGACACGAGCTTCGTGGAGGTCTATTACGAGGCGGGTGTTTGCCTGGTCCACCTTCCGGGCCAACGTGACAAGGCTGTACCCTACTTGGAGCGCGCAGCGCGCGGTGGGCACACGGAAGCACACCTTGAACTGGCTCGGTCACGCCATCGCCAGCAACGGTTCCAAGAGGCTGTGGACCTGTTCGAGGCGTACAAGACGATGAACTACCGTGCGGTGAAGGATAGCGATGTGGATCGCGCGATCGCCATGGCACGCCATGCCCAAGAGTTGATGGGTCAACCAGTTGAGGTGGAGATACGGAACATGGGCGCGGGGATCAATTCCACCGCGCATGATTACTGCCCGTTGGTCACAGCGGATGGTAGGACCATCTTCTTCACCTCACGACGACAAGGCACCACGGGCGGGTTGAAGGATCCCACGGGTCAGTACTTCGAGGATATCTACACGGCGGTGAACCAGGATGATGTCTGGAGTGCGGCGAAGAACGTGGGCACACCCTTGAACAGCGGCGTTCATGATGCCACCGTCGGGTTGAACCCGGACGGCAGTTCGATCATCGTCTACCGCACGCAACGTGATCTGGTGAGTGGTGACCTGTACGAGTCCCGCATGCATGCACACGAGTGGCAGTTACCGGTTCAAATGACCCCCATGATCAACTCCCCCAACCATGAACCGAGCGCGAGCATCGCACCGGGAGGGGACGAGATCTACTTCACCTCGGACCGTCCCGGAGGGTTCGGTGGTCGCGATCTCTATCGCATCCGTCGCCTTCCCAGTGGGGAATGGAGCCTGCCATTGAACCTCGGGCCGAATATCAATACCGACCAGGACGAGGATGCTCCGTTCATCCATAGCGATGGCATGACCCTCTTCTTCAGCAGCAATGGTCATACGAGCATCGGCGGATACGACATCTTCAAGAGCACGCTCACGGATGCCGACATGAACGGTTGGAGTGCCCCGGAGAACATGGGTTATCCGTTGAATACTGTGAACGACGATATCTACTTCTGCCTCAGCGCGGATGGGTTCACGGGCTACTTCTCCTCGGAACGACCAGGAGGGTTGGGCATGCAGGATATCTATCAAGTGCAATTCCCCGGAAGCCAGTTGGACTATATGCTGGTGCGCGGGGTGGTCACCGATGTTTCCGAGGAACCGGTGGGGGCGCGGATCACCGTGATGGATGCTGCCCGTTCCGAGATCCTGGGTGTGTACAACGCCAACAAGCGCACCGGTCGTTACGTGTTGGTCCTCGACCCTGGAGAACAGTATGCGCTCACGGTGGAAGCCACGGGCCATTCCACGCAGGACCTGACCTTGGTCGCTGCTTCCAGTGACTCGGGGGATCGGGAAATGAGCTTCGATCTGGTGATGACGCCAAGCGTGGTCGCGGATCGCACGCCGAACCATGAGTAGAGCGCTATGGATAGGGTCGATCTGGTTTTGTGTGTTGACATCCAACGTCAGCGCACAGGATGCGCAGTTCACCCAGTTCTATGCACTTCCAACGTATGTCAGCCCCGGCTTTGCGGGTACCGGTGCACAGACCCGGGTGGGCCTTGCATATCGGGATCAATGGCCATCCATTCCCGGGTCCTTCGTGTCGGCCAACTTCGCATTGGACCATTACCTGTCCGATCTGAACAGTGGCCTGGGCTTGCTGGTGACGCATGATCGTGCCGGTTCAGGTGCGCTGCGCTACACCAGCATAAGTGGCCAATATGCCTACGAGATCGAGCTGAAGCGGAAGGTGTTCCTGCGGCCAGCGCTCCAATTCGGCTGGGTGAGCCACGCAGTGGACTACTCGCGCTTGATCTTCGGTGATCAACTGTCGCGCGGAGGGACGACCGGGACCTATGAGAACATGGATGGTACCAGTATCGGATATGCTGATATGGCGGGCGGTGCATTGTTCTTCACGCCCAAATTGTGGTTGGGAGTCTCACTGCACCACATGAACCGTCCGAATCAATCACTATTGCTCAACGAGGCTCGCGTGCCCACCCGCTTCAGCATGCATGGTGGCTATCGGATGAGCTTGCGCACCCCGGTGATCAAGGAGCACCCACAGAGCATTGTCCTAGCTTTCAATTTTCGCTCGCAGGAGAAATACGATCAGCTGGATGTCGGAGGATACTTCGAGCGCGACCCGTTCTTCGCTGGGCTATGGTTCAGGGGGATCCCGATCTTCAAGAGCTACGCGCCAGGATACGCGAACAACGATGCCATCGCGGTGCTCGTAGGCGTGAAGGTCAACGACCTGCGCATCGGCTATAGCTATGACATCACGATATCACGGTTGGCGGGTCACACCGCCGGAGCGCATGAGCTCACACTGGGCTATGATATCGTGCAGCCCTATAAGAAGCGATCCGCCTCGCGCCGTCGCATCGTGCCCTGCGCGAAGTTCTAGGTGGGGGTATTGTGCCGCAGGGGCGCAGCGACGCAATGTTCAGCTGGAAGGTCTTCAACCCAGGTCAACCGGCGCATTAGGTTGCCAGGAAGATCAAGGGGGACGCCGGCTGCGACCCCGCCGGGGTCGAAAAGGCAATTCATCGTCAAACGCCCTTCGGGCCATATACTGTGACCCCTTCGGGGTCATAAGCCATCATTCCTATTGACCTGACCCCGAAGGGGTCACAGCATGTTGAACAGAATGATGTGCTGGGGTCGTAGCCGGTGTTCTACCACCAGCCCCTAGGAGACACCATCCTGCGATCGACCTTTGCGTCCTGGCGTCTTGGCGGCCAATATCCCAGCGTTCATCGCGCTGTTATCCTCCCTCGCGCTCGCTCAGCACCAGCCAGCGGTCGGTGATGCGGTCCAGTTCACTGATGGTCTTTTCCAGTTCGATGGACCGTTCCATCACGGCGTGGTGGTCCAGGTCCCCCTTGGCCATGATCGCCAGCAGCTCGGCCTTGCGCTGTTCCAGCTTGGGCATCTCCTTGTCGATCTTCTGTAGCTCCAGCCGTTCGGCGTAGGTCAGCTTCTTCTTCGCAGGCAGCTCCTTCGCCACCTTCACTTCCTTGGCTTCCTTCTCCTCCCGCACCTCCTTCTCCTCCCTATCCTTCGCCCCCTTGCTACGCGCCGCTTCGTCCTTTTGTCTTTCCCGCAGTTCGGTGTAGCTGCCCACCCATTCCTTGATCCGGCCCTCGCCTTCAAAGACCAGCAGTTTCGTACACAGCTTGTCCATGAAATAACGGTCGTGGCTCACGATCAGCAGGCAGATATCGAGGTCCACGAGGAAATCCTCCAAGGCGTTCAGCGTGGGGATGTCCAGGTCGTTCGTCGGCTCATCGAGGATGAGCACGTTCGGGTTCTTCATCAGCACGGTGCAGAGGTAGAGGCGGCGTTTCTCACCACCGCTCAGCGTGCTCACATACTGCCACTGTTGCTCCTTGTCGAATAGGAAACGCTCCAGCAGGCCGGAGGCGGTGAGGGTCTTGCCCTTGTTCAAGGGGATCATCTCGGCGATGTCGCGCACCACATCGATGATGCGTTTGTCGTCGGTCAATTGCAACCCGCGCTGATCGAATGTGCCCAGGATCACCGTATCACCCATGCTCACGGTTCCGGCATCGGGCGGCAACTTGCCTACCAACAGATCGAGGAAGGTGCTCTTGCCGATCCCGTTCGGACCAACGATACCGATCCGATCGCCACGCTTCAAGGAATAGCTGAAGCCCTTCACGATGGGCTTGTAATTCCCACCGTCCACGGTACCGAAGCCCTTGGTCAGGTTGCGCGTCTCGATCACCTTGCCACCCAGGCGCTCGGTCTTCACATCGATCTTCACTTCATCCCGGGAGAAGTCGCGCGTGGCATCGGCTTTGATGCGGTCGAAGGCATCAAGGCGGCTCTTGCTCTTGGTGCCGCGCGCACGGGGCATCTTGCGCACCCATTCCAATTCGCTCCGCATCAGGCCGCGCAAGTGGTGCTGGGTGGCATCCCGCACCTCGTCCAGCATGGCCTTCTTCTCCACGTAGTAGCTGTAGTTCCCCTTGAAGCGGGTGAACTCGCCGAACTCCATCTCGATGATCTCATCGCAGACGTTGTCCAAGAAGTAGCGGTCGTGTGTCACCAGCAGCAACGTGAGGTTGGGGGCGCTCAACTCATCCTCCAACTGCTCGATCATGTGCACGTCCAAGTGGTTGGTCGGTTCGTCCAGGATCAACACATCGGGCGCGTTGATCAGCACCTTGGCCATGGCCAAGCGCTTCTGCTGACCACCGCTCAGCGTATTCACGGGTTGCTCCATGTCGCGCAGACCGAAACGGTGAAGCAGCACTTGCACGTGTGCTTCGTGGTCCCAGGCGTTCAATTCGGTCATCCGGTTCACGGCGCGCTGCATGGTCTCCTCGTCCACGTGGCGGGCGATGGCGTGCTCATACTCGCGGATCGCGTTGGTCACCGGATCGTCCTGGTCCAACATCTCGTCCACCAGGCTGTGGGTGGCCGTCATGTGAACGCTCTGGTCCAGGTAACCTGTGCGAAGGCCCTTGTTGAAGGAGATGATCCCTTCGTCAGCCGTTTCCAGACCTGCGATGCACTTCAGGAGCGTGCTCTTGCCAGTGCCGTTCCGGGCTACGATGGCGGTCTTCTGGCCCTTCTCCAAGCCGAAGGAGATGTCCTTGAAGAGTTGGCGGGGACCGTAGCGTTTGGCCAGGCGTTCGACGGAAAGCACGTTCATGGGGGCGCAAAGGTCGGGATTTGCGGGGGCGGATGGTTCAGGGACCTCAGCCCGGGGCAGCGTGCTCCCCTTACTCCACCACCACCTTCCCCCGCAGGGTGCGGCCATCGGCCGTTCGCACACGCAGCACATAGGCGCCTGGCAACAGGCCGGTGTGCAGGTTGTGGCGCTCGGTACCGGAGATCAGCACCTGGCTGTGCACCACGCGGCCACTGGCATCCAGCAGCTGGGCGGTGGCCGGGCCGTCCAGCAACAGCTCCAGCACAAAGGCACCGGTTCCGGGGTTGGGATGGACGCGGAGCTCCGCCTCGGTGTTCAATGGTTCGGGGGCCACGTCAGTGTTCAGATCCGGCCCGTACAGCCGGGTGATGAAGCGCTGATCCGGGTCGTTGGCAGTGCCGTCGGTGTAGCCGTGGTAGGCGCCGTAGACATAGAGCACGTTGTCGGGGGTGAGGAAGGCATCGGTAACGGTGCTCAACACTTGACCTTGATAGGTATAGGAGCCGATACCAGCACCGGCGAACTCAGGCATGAGTGCGCCCGATGCATCCACCACACAAATACCCTTGCGCGGAAGGCCATTGACCGTTTGAAAGGTGCCCGTGACCAGGTATCGACCGCCGGGCCAATGCTGAATGGAGTTGGGGTCGGCACCCAGATCAAGGTAGTTGGGCAGTGTGCCCAGCCCCAACGATACAGTATGATCGAACGTCGGATCAAGCGTTCCGTCATCCAGGACCTGCGCGATATGGATGGTATCGTTCGGCACATCGCTGCGCATGAAACGACCAGCGAGTATGCTGCGACCATCGGTCAGGGGCAGTATAGCACTGGCCCGTCCCCAGTAGACCTGCGAGTTAAAGCTTGTATCCAATGCGCCATCCGCATGTACCCGGAAGATACGGCTTACGGGCTGCCCTTCATACGTATTGCACGATCCACTACACAGGAACTTACCGTCGGGTTGCTGCTCGATCTCGTAGATCACCCCGTTGCAGTAGCGGTGGGTCTTGGTGGTGTCCAAGTGCCCGGTGTTGGTGAACCAGATCAGGTTGTAGATGCCCACAAAACCGCGCGCCGTGTCGTACAGGCTGTGCGCACCGCTCATCAGGATGCTGCCATCGGGGTATACGTGGAAATCGCCACCTTGGAGGGCACTGTAGAATGGCTGGGTGCTCATTGTGATAAAATCATTGTCGAGCTCTCCATCTAAAAATAATCGCCGGACTTCTTGCCCGACTTCCACGTAGAGGCGATCTCCCCATTTTTTGATGGCACCACCTCCGGCACCATTCGTAGCGAAGCCCAAGTCGCGGTCGCCATTCGGAAGAAACCGCATCATGTTCTTGAAGTTCAGATCACTACCAAACTTCATCTTGCCCGAAGCCAGAAGACTTCCATCATCCAAGGGAAGAATACTGCTTACATACCATGTGTTAAAGTCGCATCCGAAGGACACGTCCAATGAAAGTGGTGCCTGAGCCCTTCCGCTCACTGCCCCCAAGCCCATCGCAAGCAGCAGTGCCAAGTGCAGCGCGCTGCTAACCGTCCCTTTGGCCCGAAGCCCGGATACGGTCCTCGGCAAGCGGCCTTGGGGTGCTTGTGCGGTGCTGGGCTGGTGGTGCATGAAGAGCCAAGCTACGGAAGGGGAGGGGATGTGGCGAGTGGCCGATCGATCGGCCTGAAGGAGCGTGCGACCTATTGTCAAACCGCTTCCCTTGGCTGCTCCTTTTCAACCATGGGGGTCCTTTAGAATTAACCCGACCTTAGAAGTACTGTCGACCTGAATTTCCGGATAGAAGTCATCTTCAGTTCCTGCCTGTCCATCGACTCCGGATGAAAAGACGGTGTAGCGATTTTCAATCTTGTAGTAATTGAAATTGACGCTGTCTGATTTGTTGTGCATCTGAAGTGGGTCGACAATAGGCGCGAATGGATCGATTTCTTGCAATTCTTCCAAACGTTCCGGATACTGTCCGTTCTTCGAATGGAAGAATTCAATTTTCTCCACCAAGGTATTTAGCTGCACTTTAGACAACGCTGTAAAACCCTGACGCCCAACAGTTCCATACTCTGCCGAATAGAGCAGCAACGCATATACCGCAGTAAAAATAATCCCCGAAATGCCGATCGTAATAAATCCTTTATCCTTATAGCGATATATCCCAGTAAGCACGATCAGAATACCGGCAATGAAGCCTAGGAACGGGATGACACAAAGTAGGCCTAACAA
>Ga0075160_10000606_pt1 | contig 22483 bp, 22 predicted proteins | sample JI91814C2DNA_FD_70969 | JGI IMG/M metagenome (GOLD analysis project Ga0075160, IMG submission 70969) | Wastewater effluent complex algal communities from Wisconsin, to seasonally profile nutrient transformation and Carbon sequestration -... | ecosystem: Engineered > WWTP > Effluent > Algae... | reverse complement strand
AACTGACCTTAACCTTCTTTCATGAATACACACAATTAAACGGCAACACAATTATCTCATCAACACCTGTAACTGTTATGTCAGATAAGAAGGGTTATTTTGAGTTCGATTTATATAGAAACATGGTATATTGTACTCCGTATTTAACAGAGCGCCCTCTCTATAAAGTCATTACGCCTGATAGACCGTCTATCAAATTAACCGAACTATTATTCCAAGTTCCTGTACTACTGACAACTCCGTCGCTGAGTTATACAGTCTCTGTTAATAACACCATTCAAATCCCCTATACACTTACTTGGTCAGATTACGTAAACAACAGAGGGTACAAATCTTCTTGGGCCGAATTGATTTGGTCCAGCAGCAATGCTAACATCTCCGTCGCTGTAACAACAGAAAATATAGAAATAACAGGTCTTCAACCAGGAGTAGCTACTTTTACATTCGATAGAAACTTTCTAAACGATCTAGTATGGAAAAATCCTCCACCGTTTGTTTCTCCGACGCTGACAATAACAGTTACCTAAAAATAAAAAGTACTACAAATATTACGCTGCCACTGCTTCTTTTAATAGAGACAGTACTTCAATATTTTCTTTTAGCCTGTTCAACTCTTTTCCGGCCCCAAAAATAACCTTCATGGCCGTTTCACCAAGTAGAAACATACTATTCTCTTTGAGAAGCTTAACTATAAAATCTATCTTATCTTTATGAGACTCACCAAGAATAAAGGGAAGAAGCTCAGCCAACAAGGCACTTAGAATAGCATCCCCAATAGAGGTATTCAATAGTTGGATTATGGTTTTATCTTTCAGATACATATCAGAAACAATTTGGCGCAAAGAAGAAATACTCTCTTTGATGACTCCGAGATACAAACCATGTTTATAGTCTTCTAGGCGCTTTTGATTTTCATTAGGTTTTTCTGGTTCAACGGGAGTTTTATAATACTGAAATTCAAGTGCTACGGGGTAGGTTTCTGGTAGAACTTCGTCTGAGTAAAAGGAGCTGGTTTCTGGTGTCGTATTATTAGAAGAGCTACACGAAACTCTTCCTGATTTTGTTCCTTCGAGGGAGAGAAGCTCTTTTGTTACATTTACATCCTCTATAGTATACGGAAGTACGTAATCCACCGAAGGAGTTGTAACAGGTTCTTTTATTTTTTTTGATAAATTTTCTTCAATAGCCTTTTTAGCAATATCTTCAGCTTCTTCACACTTTAGCCATATATTATACTCATCTTCCAGCCCGATTTTATGTAACGACTCAGAATCAGGTGCCGTACTTTTAAACAGTTCCCTCAATCCTTTAGGATTGGTAACTTCTCTTACAAGATTAGCTAGTCTTGCCGAGTACCCATTCGATGTTTTTCCTTCTTCTAGGCGTTTTGAATAATAGCTAGAGATGAACTCTTTAGGTCTTACTGTATAAACACAATCGGGGCTGAGTGTGGTTACACATATATTAATAGCATTTGCTATTTTGGTAACACTGTCAGAGCGTAAGTCAGAAAGAATATCCACCCTCTCACTACTATCCATATATACAATATGCTCCAGAACTTCTTTAGGAATATCTAGTAAGTTTGGTTTTACTGCTTTGAGATATAGATTAAAGTATTTTGTAACAATACCATAAGTGTTTTTTTCCTTATCATTAGTCAGAATATCTGTAAAACAGAGGATGTCGTTACTTACGTAGATCTCTGACGCACGGAAAAAACTGGCGGCACCAAGTTCTTTATACAAATTTAACAATACCTGCTTTATTTTATTTACATCTTGTTCTTTTGTGTTTTTGTAAAGCCACAATAACCACAAGTTATCTACAAACCTTTTTGTGTCGGGTTTGTCTCCTTCTCCTGCATTTTTATTGGCGGCGGAAATAAACGGCTCATCAACAAAATACTTATAATTTAGTCTACCTTCCTCAGTCCAAAGAGTCTCTATAGGTTTTGTTTCGGGCTCTTTTTTGGTCTCTTTTAATGTTGCTCTATCTAGAACGTAAACAAGATCTCGTCTAGTTCCTACGTTACAGAGAGTATATAAGAATCCTTTTAAAAACTCTTTATAAGTATATGGTGCATTTATTAAGGAGCTTCCCTTAAACATATTACAGAAAGACTGTAGTAACACTTCTTTATTCAATTCTTTTGCCGCCAGAGAAAAATTATGGATGTTATCTTCTAAACTAATAGTAGTATCTACAACAACTTCTCGAAAATCTTTATCAGTTATTGATTCTACGAGTTCATATAGAAGTTCTTTATGTGATTTTTTAACAGTTATACCAAGGGCCTTTTTAATATCATCCATAGCTTGTTTCTTGGTTTTATTAGCCCCTTCATATAAATCAGTAAACTCAGGAAGATCAACGACATCTCCTTTAGAAAGGTCGTGGAGAAGAGGCATTAGACCATCTTCTAGCTCACCATCTGTCCAACCAGAGTCACAGTTCAGTAGAATAATAAGATTAATGACAGCCTCTTTGTTCTTTGGATTCTTTTTAAATTCTTTTAGATTGTCGATAAAATCTAAGTAGTTAGTCTTATTAACTACGTATTCAACTGTTTTGGCATACTGGCTAATAAGAAAAGTATCTTTGGTGTCGGGGAAAATCATCTCTTTTATATCCCGTAAAAGATCATTTCTACTTTTACCACTCTCTTTTAAAAATTCATCCAAATACTTAAGCGTTGTCTGCGCTAAATATAAATCAATTTCTCCTTTTACAACAAGTTGGTCTATAAATTCTTTTTCATAGAAGAGGTATTTATTAGTCACTACATGGTCTTCTTTTAAAATAAGAGCTACGTCGAGTACCTCTTCCCAAGTACCTTTATAATTAGCCAACAGATTTACAAGATCTTTATATGTCCCTATGCGTATCAATTTACGGGTTTTTAAAAGTTTAACAAGAGAATCCCCACTTGCAACGTGTTCCATAAAGATGTTATACCCAATATATAGCTAAAAATTTCAATACAATAATAAGTATTATTACACTTTTACTGCGGGTTCTTTAATCATTTCGGCCAACGAAATTACCTTATCAACATTATCAAACTTACTTTTTACCTCCTTAAACAACGCCCCTCCTCCAGCAAGGGCTAGGGAGGTAAGCATCTCACCCACCTTTACGGTGGAATTTACTCGAAATGCTGTTTGAACATACTCAATTTTATCCTCACTAATATATTGTTTCAGGATGTTTTTAAATGCCGTGGGCATTTCAGCAAGAAAAGATGAAAGAATAATATCCCCAAACGGACTGTTAATAAACTGTTCAATCATCTTTTTAGTGGCCGTTTTTTCACGACCCTTCTTATCAGCGATAGCTACAGCAATAATAACTCCCTTTATCTCCTTTACAATTGCACTGGCGCAGCCAGCCGGTATGCCAACCGTGGCTGCATCTTTGTATTTGTCTACGAGTATGCTCATAAAAAAGTTATACCAATAAAACCTAAAAAATATTCAATATAATCGAGTATTATTACCGTCGACCGGAACCGGCCAGCTCTTCCTCTCGTGCCATGGTCGGCATGGGCTCGACACTGGACACTGGAAGTGCCTTCGGAGACACATCAACAGGGTCGTCCTCGAACTTGCTGAAGATGGTGGCAACTTCCCCCATTCCTAGTTGAGCCAGCATCGTGGCCATGTCTGTCACTTTTTCGGTGACTACCGAAACGGCCTCGGTATCCAGCTCTCGGGCGATCTCTTCTCCAATCGCCCCCTTCCCCAGCTTCTCCGCGATGATGGGGACACCGCGTGCCGCGAGAACAGAGATAACTGCTCTGCCCTCCTCAGTCTCGAAAAAGGCCGCAAGAATCTTGGTGGCGGAGGCTGCGTCCTTCTTCGACGACCCTCCTCCGCCCTTCTTGACGATGAAATCCGACAGCCCTTTCCCGACCGTCTTCGTTAGGGACCGCAGAGCGCCACGTTTGGCACCCTCCTTGGTTACAGATCGAGCGTACTCCTTGGTCTCAGGCTTCATGCTCAGCATACCAGTTCCCTCTCCCATTTTCTCTCGGTTGTTTTTGAACAGCTCATGGAGCTGCGTAGCGTCGTCTTCGTCGAGACCTTCATCTTCGCAGTATTTTTTAACAACATCATCAGTAAATGTTAGGAGTAGTTTTTTCGTACTCCCTTCGATATCCTTGATATCGAACTTATTACTATTCATAAACTCTTTAACTTCATCCTCGAACGAATACGAATACTCTGTGGCCTCAAGACCAACACACTTTCTCAATATATTCCTACCAAAGGTGTTGAGAATACTATCTACATATCCATCGGCATCGTCCACTGACTCGTATACTTTGTGAAGGATATTATAAATATCTTCAAATTCTTTACGTACCAGACCGGCATCAATAGTATTATGATCAATACGTGCCATAATATCCTCTTCGAGAGAGACGTAGTGTCCATTATTTTTCACAGTATTATACCATTCTAGCGCCGACGGCGCGGTGTCCACAAGGGAAAACTCGTCTGGGTAAGAATGGCTTGTATATTCATTAATAGCTTCGTATATAGAACGATTAATGGCGGACTGGAGCGCCACCGTAACTAGGGTCGGGACGCCTTCGGGGGCAGATGTGAAATAGGGAAACCCGTCGTACGATCTGTACGAGACGCCAAATTTATCGGCGTATTTCTTCTTTCGGTCCTCCCTTGCTGCGGCCTTTTTCTCTTCTTCTTCGCGTTTGCGGCGCTCTTCTTCCTTTTTCTTCTCTTCCTCAGCCTTCCGCTTTTCTTCCGCCTTCTTTTTCTCTTCTTCGTCCTTTTTCTTCTTGGCGGCTTCCTCTTCCTTCTTCTTATCAGTCTTATTTTCTTCCATAAATAGTCGCCAATATTCACTTTTATCTAAGAAATCCCCTCCTGTGGGGACTCCCTTAATATTTGGCTGTACAGTATGTTTATTATCACTCTGTACATATGCATCGTGCATTAATTCAATAAATTTATCAACCTGAGCCTGAGACGGAATTTCCGCCTCCTCCCCCAAATGCATAAACCCGGCGAGTCGCTCACCGAATTCCTTTTGCTCCTCAAAACGCTCAAATACTTTTAGTTCGGTTAACTTTAGCTGTTTGTCAAACAGCTTTCGTGCTTGACCAACAGCGTGACCGTTAATGGGCATTTCTTTGATTTTATCTTTACTACAACTGGCATTAGTACATTGATACCCCTGTCTTAATTGATACGAAGGCCCGTCATAAAAGAACACAATACTTTTGTATGGATCTAATTCCTTCTTCATAAAATACTTATACCAACTATTGTATCAAAAATTTCACTCTTATATACTTCTGGGTATGAGAGAGTTTGTATTAGAACTAGAAGTCGATTATTATCGGCCAGCAAAAGATGAAAGATTTGAGGGATATAAGTTAATCTGGTACAAAGTAATTCTTAGAGCCGTCTACGACTACGTTCTATATAAGGAGTCAAAAAGTCCCTCTCTCCGTCGGTTGGCAGAAGGGTCTTATAGATGGCTGTACGAATCTGATGAAAAGTTTAGAAAAAAGGTAGTAAAAGGAAGAGAGGTGTTGTTAGATGAAACACCTTTTAATTCATTTTCTAATATTTGTGAACTTCTCTCTCTTGATACGGACGGCATCAGAAAAATGGCCAGTGTCTTAACCAGAAAGGATATAAGGAAAATAGAGTTCTTTCAAAGAAGTAAATACAAGTCTAGAAAGGCAGAGTCTATGGAGCAAGTATAATGAAGATATCGGATATCAACTTATCTTTTTTAGATACCTATCTTTCTGAACAAGAGAACATTTATTTCTATTTCATAAACAACCCTAATCTTCCTTTGGCCTATGTATATAAAGCTAATAATACATTAAGGAAATATGTATCCGATTATGTTGGTATATTACAGAAAATGTACGACTCTCTTCAATATACAAATAACGTGGAGAAAGAAAGTAGTTCTGATGCAACTGTACAATTACAAATTTTCTTATCTAAGGGTGCCAACAGTAACCTTAAGAACGCTCTATTTGAGTATCTACACTCATTTCAAACTTACAAGTCTGGGGAATCTTCCGTCGCAGACAATAGTGTGGACGTTCTAGAAAACATTTATTCAGGTTTTTCCCTACTTAATCAATTATACCCACTGATCATTGAGTTACAAAGAAACATAGGGACATTTAACCCAATATTTGATTTCGCTTTTATTAAAGAAGATCTCCTTAGTAAATTATCAAATACGGTATCAACAAATGACGCAGTTAAAAAAGAACAATCTTCTGTATCTACTCTCATCAATGTACTATCTTCTTATAGCTATTTAACGGGATTAGAAACTAGTATTTCTGCTTATTCTCCACTATTAACTACAACAATAACAAAGGAGAAAACAAAAGCTGTAGCTGAAAGCGGTCCTCCAGTAGCAGTATCTTCTACAGAGTTCAAAGTAACAGTAGATACAAGTTCGTATAATATTCCTTTTCCTTCTTTGGCGGCACAAGGAAAAAAATACATAAGAGCTAATACAGGTAATGCAACATTCTCTACAAAGAAGAGACTATATTTTCAAGTTACTTGCCCAGTCTTACCAAAAGGGTACACATTACTAGAAGGCGTGACGATACCCGACGGAGTTATTGCTGTAGATATTCCTGCTGGATCTTATACTACTGCTTCTCTAATGCTGGTTATTAATAACGGTCTTAATACACTAGATACGTTGGGCAATCTTTTTCAATTTGGATTATGCTCTTATTTCTCGTCTGACGTTGATAAGTTTTTAGTATATGGAGATCCTTCTCTAACAAGTATGTCATTGATCCCTGCTCCTGGACAATACAACCACCTAACGGGAGTGTTTACATCGGCTGTAGATAGTTGTCATAGTGAACTTGGTATCCTTTTCGGCCCAGCGAAAAATCCCTATGAGATAGATTACCAAGACTTGCGTGACTGTGTTTCTTATTTTACGACTGTCTCCATTGTAGAAAACCGCCTACAAGTATCCTCTGTAAATACAGGAGAAACAGCTAAAGTACTTTTCTCTCCATCTATATCTACAGAGATAGGATTTACAGATACGTATGCTACAGATACTATTTTGACCCTCTCTGATGGAGAAAACTTGATTACATTAAATAGTATCGTCGTAGATAGTAATGGGGAACATTTAATAACGGGTGTCTCACCTCTTGTTTACTCAAATACGCCTAACAAAGATTCGTATCCTGTAACTGTTTATTCTGATCTAGTTGGTATAGTAAGAGATATCACAAAATTATTATTTGTTATACCTCAAGAGGAAGTACTACGTCTTTGGGGACCGTTACTAAATAGTCCAACTGTGGCACAGATAAATGAGGCTAAAAGTAAGACGAAAGATATTATTACAAGTATTTCTAACTACGCCAATTCTCTTTCTTTTTCGGCCCAAAATTCTTCTGTGTTAACTGCTTCTACTGAACTAATTACATACTTAGAGCAGAAAGGGCACAATCGTTTAATAGATTTTTTAGTTAAAGCAGACTTTACTAACTTTTTCGCCGCAACAAAAGAAAACACTAAGATGTCCTATAATCAATCATTAGCAGAGACAATAAGTAATGGCTGAGAAAACAGATCAAGAAATACTATATAAAATAAACAACGTATACAGATTTATTAAGGCAAACGAAGCTACACAGATTATCTCTAACTATACTATTCAAGATTATGTAGATCAGGCTTTAGCACAATTAGAAGGCCCCACAGAAAATCAGCGGCCATCAAAAAAAGAAAGAGTTAAAAAAATACAAGAAGATATGAATTATATTATTCAGAGATTATCTTAATCCCATCGATCAATATGGATATCTTGCACTCCTGATGGAGTAGTAACTTTCAAATAAATCTCCCAATCTTGTTTGGTAGTATTAATACCTACTCCGCACGCAGGGTTTACTACTTCCTTAACAACTGTTCTTGCCATATGTGCTTCCAACGTACTACGAATAGGACGAAACTCTGTCTTCAGGTGTTCAGTAAACAACCCTCTTCCGAGGGTACTATTTGAATCTTTACATCCTTCAAGTAAGAAGAACAGGTGTTTACCAATATGCCGAAGAGGCTCATCTTGCCAATAGTTTGGGGACAAAGTAATACCTGTTACATTTACATACGTACTTGGAGTAAGACCCCAAACCTTTCCATTAACAACTACTGCTCTCTGACCTGACGCAGAGAGTACTTTCACAGGCTTGTTAGGAGTGTACTCAAAAGTAAATACCTCATTTGGCCTACTCTGAGACATTACATGATCTTCAAAAGTAAACACTTCCTCGCCAATTTGTACTTCCAGTTTAAACGGCACGGAGACACGACATCTGTTGCAGAAGTTATGAATTACTACTTTGTACTGACCACGAGGAGCAACGGTCTTACTCCATCTCACATTTTCTACAGGAGTATCTGTCTCTCCACTAATATTCATATCAACATCTAACCAACCACCACAAGTACTCTTTTTTCTGTAATAGGCGATTTCTTGTTTTTGTGGGGTAATAACATGCAAGTCTAGATCATCTCTATTATTCCAGATCAGAGAAATTCTAATATCATTATCTTCGTATTTACCTCCAGCGTTAAGGACTCTATCTCGAATCGTCGAATCAACACCGCCGTGGTAATACCAGCTAACAGTATTGTCCCACTGAAGAATATTCGGACTATCTGCTTCCGAGGCTGTAGTAAGAGCAAAGAAAGTATTACCACTGTTGGGTACTTTCATAGAAATATTTTTAACAGTCGGTAATACTTTTTCCGTGAATTTAGTCCACGACATTTTCGTGGACGGAAGCTCTAACACATTGGCAACAACAGGTTTGGTAGCAAGGCCGGAAAATACGCCTTCGGACCTCTCTTCCTTTACGGATACAGACTTCCATAAGAAATCTTTAACATCTTCCATAGTAGCGTATCTTCGCTCTAGCGATCCGGCGGCATCCAGTTCCGCTACAACCTTTTCCGCCGCTGCGACGTTACCAGCAGTCGGAGCTACTGTGGCTCGCATGTATCCAGACATCTTAGTTTCCCAGTTACGTTTTACCTGTTCAGTACTTAGTCCCTTTTCAATATCTTCCAACAAAGTACCAACAATACTACTTTTAATCTTCGCCCACCCAATGGGAGCTTTTGCCGCGAAGAGAAATAGTAGATTGTTAACAGCCTCGGAAGACTTACCGGCAATATCTTTCTTACATTTAATAATCCACTCAACTCTATCGTCCGCCTTTTCGGCCCGATAGAAAGAACCACTAGTCAAATATGCAAGGGCTTTATTACAAACATCGAGGGAGAACTTATCAAGACCTCTTTTGAGAATCTTAACATCCTCTCTCAGCTCAGCGCGTTTTTGCCCCGAAGAAAGTGTAGTTTTTACATATCGTGATGCACGAGGAACTTCCAGGGCAAAATGATTCCAAGTACCTCCATTAGAACCAGCATTGAAAGGAGTACCAATTACTGCCTCAGAAGTAAGGAACACGTCAATAACAGGAGAGTTTTCTACTTCCTTCTTAAGTGCTTCAATTGATTGTTTGAAGTGCCCAGGCACTTCCTCAGGTAGCCACAAAGGAGAAGAAACCTTACCTGTGTCGTCGACAAAAACAATACCTCCAAATTTACGCAAAAAAGACAAACAACAACTACAATTATAATGTTGCTTCAATTGTTCTGGCAGATTATCCAAAAATAACATAGGAAGATAATCTCCCGTTACTCTGAGCAAAGTATTTGTAGATACCTTTTTATAACCATTTTTAATCATAGACAGTAGCGACGGAAACTGGTCCGTCTCATTTGTTACAGAAGTTCTTGGGTCCATTTGTTTTCTTCTTTCAGGTTAAAGGAAGCGCAGTGCTTCCAATTGGTTGATTACAGATACAGCAGGGCTGCGAGCCCTACTCCGAGCACCAAGGGACCAAGGATACGTCCCAAAATTACCGAGGCTCGTCGATCATTCTTTCGCTCCAAGCGCTCTTCTATTAGTTTTATTACTTCTTTTGATAGCATTCTTCCCTCCTCGGGAGAAATACGGTTTTCACTGGTTCGCCGCCAGTGAATACAACCACTAGATCCACTTTGAGGTTTTTTATCATCCTCAACAGAAGATCTGTTATCTTCAGTACGTGAAGATGAAGTACTTTGTAGTCGAAGCCTTCCATCTGCCGGAGACATGCGTAATTTAGTTTCTTACGCACGTTCATGGCATTTCTACTCGTCAAAGTAGTTACACTTTTTATTTCAAGGGCGTGCGTGAACCCTTCTTCATCGATGTACGCACCGTCCGGGATCGGTCTCCCCTCTACTTGTGGGACACGCACAAATCTGGTTGCGGTGTTTAAGGAGATTAACTCTGCTACAACACCACACTCTTGTACATATTTGGCATAATCAGTAGTGCTCATCAATAACCTCCTTACATATATTATACCTACATTATTGACGGTAATTTCAGATACACTCTTTCTATGAAAGATGTAAAGATCGCTAGATTCAAAAACCCGTTGAAAGTAACTAGTGTCTCTCGTCTATCAAATAACATTACATCCATCAAAGGTGAAGGTTTTTTGAATGCCGACGAAGTATTTATTAATGAAATTACTCAACGCTCTTGGATTATTTTATCTGATAACGAAGTTGCAGTTAATTTTCCTGGCGACGAAAAAGTACTGACCGTAGCAGTTCTCACGGAGGAGTTAATACTAAACAAGCCTAATCTAACCTTCTTTGAACTAGGTCCAGTAATAAAATCAACAGAAGGTATGAACAAATTGATTCAGAACTTTATTGTAGCCTTGATGAGAACACCTGGAACAAACAAGTTTGATACCTTCGGGGGAGGATTACTAAAGCTGCCCGGAAAAATGCTTACAAATGCTGGCGCAAATATAAAGGCTGACATAGTAAATGCGGTCAGTAGAACCAAGAATTATTTAATAAGTAAGCAAAATAAACTAGCTATGCCGCTATCAGAAAAACTCCTCGATGTACAGGTTGTAGCAATCAATATCGACGCTGAACACAATTTATCTGTAGCTACAACAATTACTAACAAGGCCGGAGAAAGTTCAAGCGTCACTATCTAATTTAATGTAAGAAGAATTGGTGTATAGTTATGACAAATGTTAAAGACCGCTATCGAGAGTCTTCTTCGTTCACGACTCACAGCATACGATCCTTCAATCGATTCTTCGGCGGGAAGTCCTGCGGATATTGAAATTGTACAACCTGTTATTTCAAGACTTGGTACTTTCCCTTTAGATACTTCTACAAGAGAGTTTATCAAAGCACGTATACGAGAAAATTATCCTGATATTTATACTGAGGCTGAATTAGAAACACTCTTTATAAACCCTCTAGAAACAATATTAGAGCCTGTGATTCTTGAAGAGGGTTCCATACAGAACAACCAATCAATTGTTAATGCATCTACTATGTCCGAGGAGGAGTTGGATGATCTGTGCGCCAATGCTTTCGTAAATAGAGATGTTGGAGGATATGCTACGGGATTTGTTCGGTCTTATTACAACTCTCCCACGAGTCTGTCAATAACTACAGATAATCAAATTGTTAGCAAGTCCGGTTTGAACTTCTTTCCGTCGGCAAATTTTGAACTATCTTCTGCTCAAATGCTTCTCAACAGAGAAGGTTTTCTATTCTTCGTCGACATTGCAGTCATTGCTGAAAATCCTGGTGACGCATACAACATTGATATTGATCAAATTCTCTCTATTGCTGATCTAAAAAATCCAGTAAAAATTACAAACTTAACGAAATTTACGGGCGGTTCTAATAGAGACGCAAACACTGAATTAGTAACAAAATATGAAACCAGTAGAACAGAACAATCTCTTGTTACCAAACGTGGAGCAATCGCCAGAACTACTTCATTATTCTCCGATATAAAAACTATGCAAGTAATTGGTGCCGGAGAAAAAGGGATGGAGAGAGACATTCTTATGGGTTCTTCTGACGGTCTTGTATATATGTCCTTTGTTGGAGGAATATTTGGTAGTTGGGTATTTATCAACAACAACTTTAGATATAAAGACCCTCTTCAATCAGTAGAAGTTGGGGACAAAATAAAATTTAGTACAACTACTTTCGGAGACTTACGAGTAGCCAAAGTAGAAAAAATACTTTTCCACAATGGTACAAAGTACTTCTTACAATTGGATACCAACTTCCCTACTATTTATGGACAAGGTATCGACGGAGTATTAGTAAAACCTGGAGTTATTACCGTCTCCAAAGTACCAGAAGGTAGCTTTACTGGAACAGTTCCGTCGGAAAAAGTACATTTATACGGATACTCTGATGTATATGTAGCAGGTAATACAGTTCAAGAGACGTTTGTTAACGTGGTTAATACTTTTGATGAAAAACCTGTCGTTGCTTCTGAAGGCGGAAAGGTAGTGCTAAATGATAACAAGTTTGAGACTGTACCTTTTATTGACTTTGTTGCAGCAGGAGTAAAAATTGGGGACTCTCTAACAATCGAGACAGGTAGTTCTGTGGGTACTTATGAGATTCTTTATGTTGATCCATTACTAATTAGAGTAAATACCCTTTTCGCCGCCACCGAAAGTAATCTAAGAGCAAAGATACATAGAACAATAAATGTAAATTATACAGCTCCTAAAACAGTTAAATTACCATTCTTTGGAACAATCTCTGATCTTTCTACAGTAAATGGTAGTACATTATTTCAAACAACTACTAACACCCTTACATACGGCGCTGCTATAGGAGATATACTAGAAGTTCTCTCTGGTCCTAACATCGGTGTCTATACAATTACGGGATTTGATACATTTTTAGGTGGATATGGTCCTCTAGTTGATAGGGCCGCTGTAGCTACGGACTCATCTATTAAATATACTATTTACACTTTAAAGGATGGACTCACTCCTCCATTCTTACGTATAAGAGATGTAGAAGTATTGGATTCAAGTAATCAATCTACAGGGTACAAAGTACCTTATGGCGACTTCGTAGATATTCGTTCTAAGTGTGATTTTGAGACAACCAATCCAGAAGAAAGAGTACTCGATAAAAGGCTGTTCTTTCTTCCTGCGGCACCGTTTCCTATTCCAAATGACCCAGCAGTTCCTGGTCCAGGAGTTGATGCTCGATATACACAGAGACTGGAATCTTACGACGGCACATTAAGAAAGATTACGTGTTTAGGTACAAATCCAATTCAAACAGTAGAAATAAATATTCCACCATTTCTACTTAATGGATTTGGAAGAAATGCTGTATTGGCATTGGTGTCTAAAAAGGATTTAGATTTCTTAACTGATCCTTTTAACAATCCTCAAACGTCTCCATTAGCAAAAGCGGCCCCTGGCTACATTTTAACGATTCGGGGTAATATGAATGAAGAAAGTTTTATGATTAGAGATGTAAGAAGACTTTCTTTGTGGGGCAAAACTACAAACGGCCATTATGAAATAGCGTTGATTCAAATAGATGGAGAATTCAAATACGATCCTGTATCAAACCTTCTAGCTTTGATAGCGTATGGAAATATATTAGGAAGCGGTGTTCCAGTTCTTTCTTTGGCTGATTATATGAAAATTTTTGAATATAGTACCGCATGGACAGATCCAAGCAGCTTTTTAGAAAGTGTACTAATTCCTAGAACACAAACAACACTTTCGTTCTTAGGATTTACTATCTCTTTGGCCGAAACAAAAGAATTCGTATATGGAACTTGTATGACTTCTTATTCTGTCGGAGAAGCTCCAAGAGGAGAGCTTAGATGTTATGCTAAAGAACCAATTACAACAAAGTTCTTTACTACTCCCGTCATTACTGTAAACAACGCTGTTCCTACAAGTACCGAATTTCTAGAACTCCTCGACTATTCATCAACCGTTCCAAGAAAGAAAGTTAAGATTGTTCCTGAGTTAAAGTCGGGTCAGATTTTTCCTCTGGCATATGATGAACAACCTGTAGAAAAATGGTCGAGAGAAGGTTCTCAAAATTACCCAGCTTCTGAGTTCTTCTCTTTAATTGGAGAGACGTTCTTATCTAAAGGTGTTATCGCTGGAGATACTTTAGAATACCTTCCAGCTATAAATGACTACTCAAGTAGATACCAACAGGTAAGTAGTTACTTGGCAGTAACACTTGCTGGAAGTAACGAAATTCGTTTCCTTTGGCCGGCAATTCGTAACAATCCTACTAATTTCTTGGTAGGACAGGTTGTTTGTATTGATTCTGGCCCCGACGAAGGTTTCTATACTATTACAGATATTGTTTCTGATGCCGTCGGAGACTACAGAGTTAAGGTAAATAAAGTACTGTCCCATAACACCTTACCGTATCCCACTAACTTATTTTTTAATACTGGAACATGTGTAACTGGTTCTACTGTAATCAACGACATCAATATTACAGGTGTGGTAAATGCTGGAGACTGGATTACTATTTATGCAGCGACGAGTACGGCTATTTTAACCGCCGGAGAAGATACAGATTATATTGGCTCTTATTTGGTTAACGCCATCGGACTTGGCTCAGCTACGTTGGCGAGAACTTCACCATTTCCGGCTAATGCAAATATTCTGTGGGTACATCATCCAGCTCCTTCGTCGCCACCCTCCCCAACAACAAACGGCGGCACAGAAATAACTACACAGTTTGTAAGAGTGAGACACTACTCAAATACAGTAGCAACAAGAATAGTTGATATAGATTGGACAGTTACACCAAATCCTCTTGATATCCTCTCAACAGAACAGTTGAAGTTAGACACTTCGTTGACTACTAACGGAAGTTTAGTAAACTTCAGTTACAAGTCCCCATTTAGAATTACTCGTCGAGGAGTTAAAATTATTTCCGCGACAGAAATGTCTAATTATAGAGAAAATGGACTTTACTACGTAGATGTACCTGTTCTTTCTTTAGGTACTGCTCAAGAATTCTTATTTAAGAAGAACACTCCATTCGAGATTACTGGAGGATTCCTTATGGAAGGATATAGAATCACTCCAGATAACTTCTCACTATCCTACTCTACTAAAGAAACTGGATATATTAGCTTTCCTACAAGTATTGTTCCTGTAGGTAGTCAATATAATTCGACAAATAAGATTCTATTGTCGGGGCAGAATTTAAAAATAAATTATGACCTAATTGATCTTATTGCAGCCATACAAGAATTTTATGATTCCCCACTCGACAGAGTTGTATGTGCTAATATTTTGGCCCGATCAATGTTACCTTCTTATCCATATATTGAAGCTTCTTATGTAGGAGGAAGAGATACAGATGTTGTTGCTTCGGCAATTCTTACATATATAACAAGTATTCAAGCTAGTGATAATCAGATCTCTGTAGACAAACTAATTGACACCATTAAAAGAAATTTGGCGGCAAAAGTATATACTCCAATTACTCTAGTATCACTTACACATGGTAACGATAGAAAGATAAGAGCACTAAGAAGCCAAGATTCAGTAGGATACTTAGATGTACCTATTTATAGAGGAGATCCTAGAACAATTATTTTCTATGCCGGCAAGGATGTATCTAAGGAAACAGTTATTCCAGATATTGAATATGTAAAATTAGTTAGAAGCTAAATTAAAAGACAGGATCGTGTATAACCTACGATCCTGTCTCTTGTTACTCGGTTACGTCAGGAAATTCTGCCAGCCTTCGCTGGGCATCGTAGTGACAAGGGAGACAGCTTCTGTATAGCTGTGTCACATCTTGTTTTTGACAGATGTGGCTTCCAACACCTTTTGGAAGCTCGTCATCCTCAAACATGTGCCATGCGAAATTATGGACCTCAGCTTTTCGCCGGAGCCTCGCTCTCTCGGCCAGTCGTTCTTCTTCCCACTCCTTCTGCTTTGCCCAGCGAACTGCTTCGTTACGTCGAGAGCACTCCTTATGAACGAGGGCCGCGATCCAGTTTCTGGTTCCTGGGACTTCCTCTGGAGAATCGGGGGTATCAGAGGTAATTTCCGATACTACATAACTCTCGTCGGTGTGCCCAGGTGTTTTGATTTCTTTGAAAACTGCCCACATAACAACGGACATAGTGAACCTCCTCGTTCTGTTAGTAGTCTGAGTCTGAAGTATCTTCGTCTGGATCGTAAATACTATCTACACATGCGGCTCCGCCGCACATCAAGTGTGTAGACACCCAATCTTTGATCAGGCAATCCATCGAGCCTGTGCAGGATTCAATCATCACCTCCGTAGGGAGGCTCATGGTGAGACTCTCCCCGCACTTTTGCCGAACGTCGTCGCACGAAGGCGGAGGAGCCTCCTTACAAGTTGGAGTAGTATCAGGCTCAACGCACTGTTGCGCGTGAGCTGCGACGGTGAAACACGTCAAAATTAGGAACACCCAAACCTTCATTCCTTTACTCCTTATCAGTTGCTGGTCTTACCTATTTGTGTTATCTCAATACAAGATTTCCATTGAGGCTCGTCACAGAGACTACCATAACTTTTTCGGAGCCTACTTGGCGTAGATGTTCGGCATATTTCTGGGCCACTTCCTCTTCAGCTCGTTCAGTGACATTGATTTTGATGTCACCTTCGTCAAGCCAAACTGAGATTACAATCCAGCCCACCAACTCCTTTTTTATATTCTCGCTCTCTTCGGAGAGTGTCTGCATCTGACTCCTTCTCCTTTTCAAATATATTATACCAACAAACACCCACATATTTTCAAGACAAGTCTGCTAGTGTCTTCATAATTCGTTTGTCTAGTAATTCCATAGAACCATCATTCACTATTGTATGCGGCCATACATAATCTAGTAATCTCGTTTCAGAGATAAATTTAAGATCAGGAACGCAATTGGGGTTGTGTACTCTGATCAAATGTCCTCCGTACTTTTTAATTAAAGCAATTTCTGCTGGATGTTTCACATCACTGACGACGACATCCTTTCCTTCTTTTAGTAATTTTTCAAGTTTCTTCTCTAAAAGCGCCGCAAGAAAATCCTCCCCATAAAAACTACGAAAACAATACCCAAACTCCTCACAAAGAGTTCTGAAACTTTTTCCAACAGAAGGGATCACAGTTTCTTTTCTTGTGGATGTATACATAGCTGGAACTTTAAATACTGCCTTCACAGCATCTTTTATAGGCGTTGCAAAAGTTAATTCCGTATAACCGAGTCTCTTTAGTCTTTTAGCGACGGTAGATTTTCCATGTCTCTTTTGAAAGCCAAGTCCGATTAACATGTTATTCCTTGATGATTAGTTTTGTGTAAGGTTCAAATTCACACTTACAGCTAGAACATTTTGCCATTTGTTTTGGTAGATATCCGTCGACAATTGCAGTTGTCCCATCCTCTGATGAAAACACAGGGACACTATCTACATTGTTGTTTCCACACTTAACACAAAAAAGTTTAGAAAAATAGCGATCTTGTTCTTTCTTTTGCTTCTCAAGTACATTTTCATACTTACTAATCACTTCTAAACAAAAAGAAGGGTCTAATGTTTTGATTACCATTTCATTATTTACCAAAAATGTTACTCTGTTGTCAAATGCAATTCGATGTAACAGAGGACAAAAATGCTTAGATTAAATACTGCGGAACGTATTAAAGTTGTTTTAAAGGATGCTTTAGGAGTACCTGTTACAGGACTTGTAGCAATAGATTTCAAAGCTTCTTCTGTTTATTTATATAAAGCTGACGGTAGTAAAACTACTATCGCACTTACTCTCGGAGTCAACCTTTTTGAGGCTGATGCTACCGACGGTCCAGGTATCTACGAGATTCTATTAACAAGCACCCATACAAATACACTCGGTCCCATCACTGTTAGTATTCAACCAGCGTTGGCTTTATTTGTTGCTACTTATTTTCAGGATGTTGTCGACGGCATTGCGTATACATTAGGTACACCGACGGGAGCCAGTGTCTCTATCGATATTGCCAACGTACTTCTTGATACAGCTAATATTCTTGTCGATACAAACCTAATAAAGTTGGATACAGCAGCGACGGTAGTTAAACTACCAGCCACAACAATGGCCTCAGCAGTTGATGTAACTGCCTCCACTACCTCAGTAAAAGGACCAGATAATAGGGACTTAACTCAAATGGCTGGTGCCGGATTCGTAAGTGCAAACGAGTCTCTAGTTGCTTTAAAGACGGCTATTTTAGGAGTTGGTACAGCAGTAGCTGGACAAGTGTTTGATGAACTACTCGCCGCTCACTTAGTACCAAGTTCATTTGGAGAATTTATGAATATTCTTTCGGCAATTATGCTTAATCGAGTGAAGATTGACAAGAATACCAAAACACTGATTGTTTATCAGGCGGACAACGTAACACCATTAAAAACATATCCACTATACGATTTAAACAGCAACCCTGCATTACTAGACGCCTCTGAAAGAGGTAAGGGTGTCTAAATAATAAAGGTGAACCACGTTTTACCATAAGTAGGATATACCAAAACTAACTCTCCATCTTCTGATCTAATCTCCAATATATCTGTCGGCGGTACACAAAATTCTTCTACCGCCTTTTTTGCTTCTTCAAGAGTAAAGAAATGGGGTGTTGTTTTACATACGTACATCCAATCAGTTTCATCCCCAGGTCCATAGAAGTTTTTTGTTTTAGGGTTTTGGATTGTGAACTTCATAAAGATGTTATACCAACGTCTACTGGGTAAATTTCAGCAACAATCAGGCATACATTTTTTACAGGTATAATTAACATATTGAACACATATCCAGCCAAAATTTAGAAAACAATGTGGACCATCGTAGTACATATGAGAGGGGCCAAAACCTACATATTTGTTGGTTGTATTAACACCATATCTTAATGTATGGGAGTAACACCATTCAAGAGTGTCTTTTCGTTGATGTTGGTTAATCAATTCGATCCCATATTTAGATATTTCAAGTACCCATCTAAAGGCCCGACAAGGAAAACCTTCCCTTGTTTCTAACTCTTCCTTACTTTTCCAAATAATCATTTCTTTTCAGTCTCTTTTGTTCCACATTTATCACACCACATAATATTCCCTCTCATACTAACTTTTCCGCCGCAAGAACATGTTGAGGCAGTCTTTACTTGATATTTATTCTCTAGAGGAAGTTCTTCCATTACTACTGCAAATTTTTCCATTAACTAAAAATATAACAAGTAGTAATCAAATGTCTATTGCATTAATGAGTCAAGATGTTTCCACATCTCATCATTTTCGCCGGCAGAAAATAAACCACGTTTAAATTCTTCATATTCTTTCTTATACATATCAACCAAAGATCCACCCATTTCAACATTAGCAATTCTATCAGCGAGTTTTAGAGTGACTCCTTTCTTACACTTTCTCGTCTTAGGATAAGTGAGAGCAGCTCTAATTTTCCTATTAGCTCCTGCTTCATTAGTAACAGCGTCTACAAGTTCAGCGACACTATCACCAAACATTTCTTTAATTTCTTTTAACTTGGTGCTGGTATCCTCGACGACATCGTGTAACCATGCGGCTATAAGAAGATCTTCGTCGGTGATACCAAATCTACGTAGTACGTTCTCTACATTTTGTAGATGGTGGGTATATGGAAGACCAGAGTAAGACTGGTTAGCATGTTTAACAGTGGCGAAGAATTTCGCCCAGCGTAGCGGGTCCATCAGTACCTCCTAAGTGTTTGAAAGAAGGCTAGAGCCGACAGGTTTCCTCTCGGTACTCTAGGAGAAGTGGAACTTGCGGCGAAGGTATTCTTTACAGCGTCGGCATACATAGTAAACTTTCCGTCATCTCCCATATAACATTTATCCCAAATATTTTTTGTTAAAATGTCTTTTAGGTTCAGTTGTTCAATTGCTAAATTATCAAAGCAAATAATTCCTTTTTTTAGTAAAGTGCCTACCCAATATTTCCACTCTCTAACATTTGAATACACTTTCTCATTTAGATACTTTATCCCCCGACCATAGTTTTTATATCCTAGAAGGAGAATTTTATTATGTTGGGCCAAAATGCGTCGAGCATCTTGAGCTTGATCGACACCGACAATAAAATGAACAATCGTGTTGCTATCCAACACCCCTTCTTCTATGTACGAACTATTCTGATGAGAAATACCGACACCGTAAATAAGATTATTTTTTCTTAGGTTTTTCATAAGTTGAGCATGTCGATGTACATGAAGACCGTTTACAGTTATATTGGACACCAAACCTCTATCTTTGAACTCTTTTAAAATAGTTATGATTTGTGGATGCATAAGAGGATCTCCGCCACCGATGGCAAGCTCCCCTCCCTTAGGCAACCCCTCCACAATTTCTAGAATATCTTCTACTCTGGCATGTTTACCCTCGGGAACACTATTTTCATGACAATATACACACCCAGCATCGCACCAGTTAGTAATTTTAATATCCATTGACTCGGGATATTTTGGAAGAGGCTCTCCCTCATACTCTCTTATTTTTGTCCCGTCTATATACAATGACACACAAGTATTGCCGTTTTCGTATTTAGCTAATAGCTCAGTGGTTGTCATTATCTGTCCTCAGTACACTCTCTGGATTGAAGATAAATGATATGAGATTTTCTTCGTTAGAGAAAGCATCTGTACACTCATACCGACTTTGGTGATCAATATATCCCCAAGGACTGTATTCATCAGGTCTTTCAATGAAATTTACTTTTTTTGCGCCAGTGTGATCCTTAACAACTTTTTCTAGCATAAGTAATTCCCTCGGGCTATGCTCTTCTCCACGGTGTTTTGCATACGTCAGACAATAACTAGCTTTGGTTACTGCGTCAGTATATTCAGCAATCTCCCAACCGAATTCGCCGGGGAAAATGTCACATTCTCCATTTTCTACTCTTAGCGTATCTGTAGGACATCCACAATTAGAGATAGCGATGCTATGGCTAGAAGAAGAATTAGTCTCAAATGCTCGTTGTCGTTCTTTTCTCATTACTTACCTCATATAAAAGTTATACCTTTTTTCTCGTCAATAATTTCGCTATACTCCCTATATGTCTTTTCCCCATGGTCTAGTAGGACTCCCATCATTCTTAACATTGTTTGGTTTGGGTATTCCAAATTTACCCATTGATCCTACATACAAGGCTGTACTGATTCCTGAAGAACAAGAACTTGTACTCGGTATGTCAGTTATTTTTGATGCGCGAAATTCTATTGGAGCTGGTGGAGGTTCTCCTGATGAGTATTACTGGTTCTTCACTCAAATCCCTATTGGAAGTAAAGTAACTCAAGTAGGGATCGAGTCCCTAGAAACAGATGACTCAAGAGTGATGGTTACTCCAGATGTTACCGGATTATACGAAATTGGTCTTATCGTCGGTGATTCCAACTTCTTAAGTGAACCTGTTTACTCGACTACGTTTGTAAAAATTATGGTAGTTCCTTACGGAAAGGGATTAACTCCAGATGTCTCCTTTCTATGGAACTACTTAGGAGATTTTTGGCAAAACTTTAGAGACAGAGATGTTTTCTCAACTATGTGGAGTAGCTATGCACAAATTGCCGGCGCAAGAATGTTATCTCTGTATCAAAGTAACTTCAATAAATCCATCTCAACAATACAAGAGCTGTTTCAAAAAAGATGGGTACAGTTTGATACCAAACTTACTATTAATACAGACGAATATTACGTCGTACTTGGCGATGACTATGTAGGAGCACAAGCGCAGTCAGTAAAGTTCAACCAATTTAATGATCTGTATGTAGATCAAGTAGCAATTCCTTCCTCAGAAGGAAGTTTTGCCAAAACTCCTTATGGTAAAAAGGTAGGAAAAAGACATCTAAAATATTGGGGGTCGTCGCACGTATTATATAGAGGAGAAGATGCGACGGTATTTTTAATCATACCTTTGAATATTTCTCTTTTCTTTACTCAAGAAAAAGAAATCATACAATCCAGTACAGATCATTTTTGGCGGCTCTCAAATGCCTTATATAGTAAAGTGTACGATTTTGAACAATTAGGTGTAAAGCAAGGAGACACACTATCTTTAAAAGTGTCTCTGTTTGTAGATGGGATAACTTCTGGTAAAGCTACTTATTACGATACGTACATTGTCGGCGCTAGAAAAAATGTCCTTGGATTTACATACGGAGAAGTAACAGAAGGAATAACTGATCCAGGAATACCAGATGAAGAAGTAGTTAGAATGTGTTCCGAGTTATTTATTCCCGGCGCACAAATAGTAAGTGGTTCTCTTGTATATACGCCTGGATCTCTTGCCGAATATATTAAGAACATCCTTACTTCTGTATTCTTCAAGAGGGATTACTATGAAATCGATTTATTTAGTAAAGAGTTTGAGTTAGGTATTTTTAACAGTCAAAGAATTACCCTTAGAGTAGAGCCTGTAACAGTTCAAAGAAGAAAGGCACTCTATTCTTCCTCGCCCATTTTTAGTGTTCCTAACTTACAAGAATACATTGAACAACCTATTATCTCAGAGGA
>Ga0075160_10000603_pt1 | contig 22539 bp, 17 predicted proteins | sample JI91814C2DNA_FD_70969 | JGI IMG/M metagenome (GOLD analysis project Ga0075160, IMG submission 70969) | Wastewater effluent complex algal communities from Wisconsin, to seasonally profile nutrient transformation and Carbon sequestration -... | ecosystem: Engineered > WWTP > Effluent > Algae... | reverse complement strand
CTTTTCAACAACAAATGGTTCGGCTGGATCATCACGGGCCTCAACTCCGTTCCCATCCAGGAAGGCACGGGCGACTCGGGCGCGATCAAGGAAATCCTCCGCCGCCTCGACAGCGGCTCCGCCGTCGTCCTCTTCCCAGAAGGCTCGCGCACTCTCGACGGAGCCATGCACCCCTTTAAGCGCGGCGTCTCGCTGATGGTCAAACGCTCCAGTTGCCCCGTCGTTCCCGTCGCCGTCGAAGGAGTCCACGACGCCTGGCCCCGCGGCGGGAAGATCAAACCCTTCCGCGCCCGCATCGCCGTCATGTACGGCCACCCCATCCCCCACGACGAACTCATGAAAGACGGCCCCGACGCCGCCCTCCGCCGCCTCGAGCGAGAGATCGACGCGATGCGCATGGAACTCCGCAAGGAAATGCGCGAGAAATCAGGCGGCAAGTACCCGCTCAAGGGATTGGGGGATAAGGCGTTTGTGAGCAAGAAGGACCAGGCAGACGCACCAAGCGCTTAACCCTGCCGACTGCTCACCTTACGCTTCGGCCGCTGCACTACAGCGGATTCTGTTTCATCTTCCTGCGCTGCCATTTCCGACGATGGCAGCACCTCATCGGAGCAAATGTCCGAGAGTTTCTCGTTCGCGCCCTGCTCTTCATCGAGCGTCGCCTGCAGCAGTTTACCGATCTTCGGCTGCTTCAAGTGCTCCGCCATCGCCAGCGTGCTGCCATACGCCGCGATCTCGTAGTGCTCCACACGCTGCGCCGCAGCGATGAGCGCCACATCAATGATGGCGTCAGCACCCTCTTCCTCAAGCACTTCCTTGCCTTCCTCGATCAGGCCCTGCATTGCCTTGCAGGTCTTGCCGCCGGGTTTGATCTCCAGCAACTGCGCGATCTCGGCGAGCCGCTCGACGTGCCCGCGAGTCTCTTCGAGGTGCCCTTCGAACGCCGCACGCAAACTCTCGGTGCTTGCCTTCTTCGCCATCTTGGGAAGTGCCTTGACGAGTTGGCTCTCCGCGCTGTACAGGTCCTTGATCTGCTCTTCGAGCAGTGATTTCAGTGTATCGAGCATGGGTTTCTCACTTTCTGATGTTCTCGTGGGTGTGGCGAGTCTTGGACTCAGCGCGCACAACAGCCGTCTGTGCGGTACGTTGTGCGACTGAGTTCTAAATCTGATGCTGACGAGCGGTCACGTCCGCCGGTCGAGGCTTGGTGGTCACGGAGGGTGCTTCCTTCTCCGCCGCGGAACTGATATCTGCAGCGCCCGCCTTCTCAAAGATCTCCTTCGCCCGCGAGATCTCCTCGGAGTTCTCGCAGTGTGCGGAAATCAGGATGTTCCCATCCTTGATCTTCCCCTCGTACTGCTTGGCTTCCAACTCGGGGATGCCCATCCCCACCAGCGCGCCCGCGACGCCGCCCAACCCAGCGCCCACGGCGATCCCACCCAACGCCGCCATGATCGGCCCCGCCGCAATGAAAGGCCCCACACCAGGAATCGCGAGCAAGCCGATCCCCGCCAGCAATCCAAGCGTCCCGCCGATCACGCCGCCCGCGCTCGCCCCCACCGTCGCACCCTCGGGCGCCTTGGTGTTCTTCTCGTGGGCAAAGTCCCGCGTGCTCGTCTTGTCTGGCAGAAGGACCGAAATATCGCTGTCACTGAATGACGACACCTTCAGTCGGTCAACGATCGTCTCGGCCATGCTGTGGGACGACGCGATGCAAAACACAGAAGTAGGCATTGTGAATCTCCGGTACGCGGAATGGTCTGCATTCCGCATGGTTCTGGGTGGTGAAAGGCCGCGGGCGAAACTTGTCGCCCGCGGCACTGTGTTCAAACAACATTCAAACAGGCTTAGTTCTTGTTGCTGCCCTGCTTGTTCTTGCTCGGGTCATTCTTGTTCTGATCATGCTTGCTCGGGTCGTTCTTCCCCTGCTCGCTCTTGCCCTGATCGTTCTTGGCACGCTCGCCAGTGGGGTTGCTGCCGTGCTTCATCGTCATGGACGAATCGCCCGCCGCATCGTCGGCCTCATCCGCCGAGTCCGACTTCACGCCGCGACGCCCCTCTTCCGAGCCCGCCGCGCGATCCGCATCCGCATCGCGGCCCGGACGCCGCTCCTGCCCCGGTGCGTGGCTTGATTCCTGCTCATTCCCGCGAGCCCCGGCGCTCTTGCCCTTGTCGTGACCCTGGTCCACGCGAGGCGTGCCCTTGTCGCTGGGCGTCCTGGACTGCTTGTCCGCCTGATCCTGCTTCTCATCAACGCCCGTGCGGCCAGCCTTGGCGTTCTGTGCGTTCTGCGTATTCTGATTGTTCCCGTCGTTCATGGCAAATCTCCTGTAAGAATGTGAAAACGGTGCTCAAAAGAGCAGGCACGGGATTGGGGGAGTTTCTCCCGTGCCCGACTCCACAAATACGTTTCAACGAGGCCCGAATCAACGAGCCTGCGATAATCTCGCAATCAGGTCTCTAGATCTGCTTGACCTCAAGTTCATTCACGACGCTGATCACGCCGCCAACACTCTTGGCCTTCGCTTCGATCGTGTCCTTCTCAGCCTGGCTCGCGACCGGCCCTCGCAACGTCACTACGCCGGCCGCGTCCGTAATGATCTTGCAGTTCTGCGCATTCATGGACATTCCCTTTTCATCCATGATCGCGCGCCGAATCTCCGCCGTGATCTTGATGCTCGCGTCGCTGTTCGACTGATCCATCGGCGTCTTTGTCTGAGTGCTCTGGTCGGCCTTGTTGCGAGCGGTGTTGTCCGCAGCGCGAGGCGTGCTCGAACTGCTCCCGTTCGTAGACGTCGTGTCGGCCTTGCGCTCGCACGCAACAATGCCGAACCCAGCGACGACCAACCAAGCCAAAATGCCCGTCCTCGACAGAATGCGGTAACTCATAAATGTCCTTTCTTGCCGCATCAACGCGGCGTCAAGCGATCTCTTCGGCGTGCGCGACAGACCACTGCGAACAGACATCACCCTGCCAAGCAACCGCGATTCACTTCGCGCCCCTGACCTCAGCGTGTCCGTCTCGTGCGCACGTCAACTTCACAAACGACGCGAGAGAATCGAACTGGTACATCATTGCGAGAACCGCCGCCAAGAATAGTGCGGACGGTTCCCCAAACTGTCGTGCACGGCAACGCCCGACCGATGCGCCACCGCATCAACTGAGCCGCACACACACCATCGAACCACGCCAATACAGCTCTCGACGTCACACACCTGCGCAACGCTTCGCAAGCACAGGCATCGAACTACTCCCCCTCCACAATCTTCACCGGGATGAACTTCCCCTGGACTCTCTTCGCCTTGCAGTACTTGTAGAGTCGCTGGGAGACGATGATCGGAAATGCCGGGTCTTTGTAGCCGCCACCGACTCGCCATTCCCATGCGTGCGCGATGTCGAACGGGGCCACCTTCCTGAGCGCCGATCGCGCATACACCAGTTGCGTGTCGTCGAAGCCCTCATTGTTGAAGGACATCGGGCCCTGATATCCCGGGGCCACGGGCTTGCCGTCGAACGTGCGTAGGACCTCGGCATGCATCGGCGGCAGTTCGATCGTGGGCCGCAGTTCCCACACCACGCGCTCCGGCGCGGGTTCGTGCGGGACGGAAATGTACTGCCCCTTGACGAGTTTCTCTTTGCACTGCTTTGTGGGGTGGAAGCCAAGGCCGACGAAGCCCTCCTCCTCCATCTCCTTCCGGCCTTGCACGCTCACGACGAACAGGTCGTAGCCGTTGCTCATGAGGCGGGCTCGCGGCTTCAAGTACTCGGCCATCATGTTGAGCATGCCGTCGGCGCCGCGATCTCCGTTCGATTGCGCGTCCCACTCGCCGCCATCCATGTCAGGGATCCAGAAGTACTCGGCATTCGCGAAGTCTGAGTCGTCGTAGCGGTGGTAACGGTACTTCGAGTAGTTCCGGTCTCGAATCGGGAGCATTTGTTGAGAAGTAAAGTGCTTGTGCTGCATTGGAATTGCCAGGCGGCCCATCTCCCGCTCGACCAGTTCGATGCGGGGATCACCGTCCGGCAGCTGGACAATGAAGAAGCCGTACTTGTCAAGACCCTCTGGATACACGGCTGACAGCGCCTTCAGGTCGTTCTTCTCTGTATCGCCATGCACATGCAGACGCATGAAAATGATCGGCGTCATGATTCTACCTCGAGGTGAGTCGGCGTATTAGAATCGCTATCGCATTCCCTGTCCGTCGAAGCGTATCTCATGAATTCAATCTGAACTTCCACACCCTAAACCCATTCGCCCCCAATGAAAAACCCCCGCGCCTTCGCGCAGGGGTTCTCAAATCTTCTTCTTCCTCGCGTCAGCGAAATGCCTTACGCGCCCAACTGCTTCTCGATCGCATCCAACTTGCCCTTCAAGTCCTCAGACAGCGACTTCCACGCATCCGCCCCGGCCTTCTTCAGGTCCGCGATCTTCGTCTCCGCCATCTTCGCCGCCTCGTTCAGCGACGTGAACAGCGCGGGGTTGGTCGTCTGCAACTCCTGGATCTTCTTCTTGAATCCCTCGAGCCGCTTCTCCCCCTCGCTCGCGGCCTTCGACCGCAGGTCCGCCCACGCGCCCATCGCCGTGTCGCCCACCTGCTCCGCCGCCTCGCCAACCTTCTTGCCAGCCTCGTTCGCGCGATTCACGACGTCCTTGCTCGTCTCAACAACCTTGCCCGGCAGGCTCTTCGCCCCGCCAGACGTGCTGCCCGTGGAGCCAGACGGAGCCGTGGTCCCGCCGCCCGTCCCGCTGCCGGACTTCTGATCGCACCCGCCAACCATCAACCCGGCCGCCAAACCAACCACCAGCAACGACTTCGCGACAAGAGACTTCATCGTGGACCCCTTCCAATAGCTTGAACCCAAAGCACGAACCAGCGAACGCCGCCGACAGTGGCGGCCGTGCCTTCTTGCTCAACCTTAGGACGCCTCCACCCCCCACCCCAACAACCACCAACATCATCCATCCAAGCCCCACACGAACACGTTTTGCGGTACACTCTCCCTCGACCAACACTCAACCGGAGAATCCGCCATGCTCACCGCCATGACCGCCTTCGCCCTCGTCGCCCTCGCCCAAGCCCCCGCCCCCTCTGCGGCCCCCGCCCTCTCCCCCCTCGAAACCGTCCAAGGCTTCAAACTCCTTTCAGGCCCCAACTACAAGGAACTCTGGCGCGAGTACAAGAAGTCCTCCTTCCCCGCCGCCGGGTGGCAATACACCGATGGCGTCATCAAACACGTCGATGGCGGCGGCGGCGGTGACATCATCACCACCGACCAATACACCGACTTTGATCTCCAACTCGAGTTCAAGACCGGCACCGCCGCGAACTCCGGCATCATCTACCACATCGCCGAATCCAAGGACTATTGCTGGATGACAGGCCCCGAGTTCCAGATCCTCGAAGACGTCGGCGCGAAGGAAAAACTCGACGGCCTCCACTCCTGCGCCGCGCTCTACGACATCCTCGGAGCCCCCGCCACCAAGCAACTCAAGCCCGCCAACGAGTGGAACTCCGCCCGCATCTTCTTCCGCAACGGCGTCGTCCAGCACTGGCTCAACGGCCAGAAGGTCGTCGAGACCCGCTTCTTCGATGACGCCGGCAAGCCCAGCGAAGAATGGCTCAAGAAGATCGCCGGCAGCAAGTTCAAGCAGTGGCCCGGCTTCGGCCTCGAAACCAAGGGACACATCGCCCTGCAGGAACACCCGGGCGAAGTCTCCTTCCGCAACATCAAGGTCCGCGACCTCAACGCCAAAGCCGCCAACGAAGTCGCCCTCTTCAACGGCACCGATACCAGCAACTGGACGGTGGTTCAGGCCGACGCCAAAGAGAAAACCAGTCCCTGGTCCGTGAAGGACGGCCTGCTCATCACCGCGGGCAACCCCATCGGCTACCTCCGCACCACGCAGAAGCACACCAACTTCATCCTCCGCCTCGAATGGCGCTTCAGCCCCGAGACCAAGAAGACCGGCAACGGCGGCGTCCTCGTCCGCCTCGTCGGAGACGACAAAGTCTGGCCCAAGTCCATCGAAGCCCAACTCAACTCCGGCACCGCGGGCGACTTCTTCTCGATCGACGGCGCGAAACTCACCGGCGATGTGAAGCGCTCCAAGGGCCGCCACACCCAACGCACCCACACCGCCGAACGCGCCGTCGGCGAGTGGAACGATTACGAAATCATCGTGAACAAGGGCGAGATCACTCTCACGATCAACGGCGAAGAAGTGAACAAGGCCACCGGCGCCGAAGAACTCGCGGGCTACATCGCCCTCCAAAGCGAAGGCGCGGAACTGCACTTCCGTAACGTGCGGCTGATTCCGCTGAAATGAGTCTTCGCAGGAGAGGTTGAGCGATGAAACTGCACCACGGCGTCGCGCTTTGCGCAATCTGCGTCGCGGCAAGCGCCATGGCAGTCGTCATGGCGGCGTGTGCGGCCGTGGCGAACTCTGCCCCGACCACAGAGCACCGGCAAGTGGTCGTCCAAGTTCATGTCGCTACGCCGACTGGCATCCCAGTGCCAAACGCGCCTGTTGGCGTGTATTGCAAGTCATACCTCGTGGGCCTGAAGGGCGGAAAGACTAACGCGAACGGGAATGTCAGCATTACGGCGTCCGTCCCGATCACGGCCAAACGTCTTGCAGTGAGACCCACCTGGCCAGGCACGATGACGGCATCTGTCGTCGTTACACCCGACGATTCTCTGCGTCAGCAGCTCGTTTCGGTGGTGCAAAGCCATTCCTTTGTCGCGTATCAGTGGGTTAGTCTCCAACCAGAAGTAACGAACTACACGGTGGAAATGGTTGCCAAGCCAGCCAGCAAACTGATAGCGACGATTCGCGATGCGGACGGCACGCTAAACAACGACCATTGGATTGCAACGCTCAAAGGGCATCTGAATGTCGCTTCCGTCAAACGCGATAGCACAATTGAGTTGTTTGGGCTTGAACGAAGCGCGGTCAATGAGTTGTTTCTGCAACGGGGAAGCGATCGGCGTGTGCTAAGGAGCGCTCTGACTGCGGAACAGTGCCAGTCTGAGGTTATTGAGGGTGTGACGATCACCGCACCAGCCATTGTTCGCGGAGCAAAGTTGCGGTGCACCCTTATGTTAGGTCCCGATGATGTGATCAAGCACCATCCGTTGGATTTGACGCAGGGTATCACGTTGGTCGAAGCGACGGGCGCTTGCGCGTACGAGATTGATACCCGGACGAAGAGTTCGGAGGCAGATGCTTCGTCGTTGGAGAGAGTATCTCAGAATCCATCGGGCGAAGGAGAGTGGTTCAGTGTTCCACCAGGAACGTACTACGTCGGCCCCGGTCTTATTACGGATCGAGGAGGCGGATTCAAGTTGTGGGACTTGGTGTTGGCGGGGAGACAGGCAGACCTTGAAGACCCCGCTCATCCCGGAATCGTCAAGGTGACTATCGCTGCCGGTTCGGAAACTGAAGTGTCAATCAACCTCGTTGCGGCCATCAGTGCGATCGGCCACTTTGCAGGCGAGGACTGACGCGGTGCCGTGCCTTGGCTGAAACCAGCCCGCAACAGCGTCCGCGTTTCTCGGCCCCTCTTCATCTTCTCCTCCACCCCCCAAACCTCACAAACCCACCATCCCCCACCGCTCCCGCGGCCCCATGCCCTCACACCCCACGCGCCCCTTTCCGATATCAAGTAGACCATCGGAGGACCGCGCGTGATCACGAATCTGCCACCCCAAGGCAACCCAACCCCGGGCAACTCACCACAGAACGCTTCACCCCAAGGCGGCCCCGCCCGCTCGCCCCACATCGCCCCGCCCCTCACGCCCCTCGCCCCGCCCAACATGCGGCCAGCGCCCCAGCCCGACGACGAGCCGCGCCGCCAATCCTCGAACAAAGCGTTCTACATCATCGCGCTCCTCGGCGCACTCGGCGCCGCCGCATGGATCGGCCCCTCATTCGTGAGCGCGAAGTCCGCGCCCGACTTCACGCTCTATCCATCCGATGGCAATCCGCCGGTCACCCTCTCGCAGTACCAGGGCAAGGTCGTCGTCCTCGACTTCTGGGCCAGTTGGTGCCCGCCGTGCCGCGCCGCGATCCCCGCGATGGAACGCATCCACCAGGCCAACCGCGGCCGTGGCGTCAAGGTCATGGGCATCAACGTCAACGAGTCCGCCGACCCGGAGCAGTTCCTCCGCTCGATGAAGGCAACCTACACCAACCTCGCCAATGGCGATGACGTCAGCAAGGAATACGGCGTCAAGGGAATCCCCACCCTCGTCGTCATCGGCAAGGACGGCTCGGTCGTCCTCAAGCACTCGGGCTGGGCCCCGCAGTTCGAGCAGCAAATCCAGGCCGCGATTGACGCCGAACTTGCGAAGTGATCGTTTTCACGCCGCCTTCGCACGCCCCTCGACCAGCCCCACCACCGCGGGCCCATCCACCGCACGGCTGAAGTAAAAGCCCTGTGCATAGTCACACTCGAGCGCCTGCAACAGCACAACCTGATCCGCCGTGTCGATTCCTTCCGCCACGACGCTCAGCCCGAGGTTGTACGCCAGTTGCACGAGCGCCTGCAGCATCGCCGCATACTGCTTCCCGCGTGCAATGCTGAGGATAAACGCGCGGTCCAGTTTGATCGAGTTGATCGGGAACTGGTGCAGCGTCGCGAGCGAACTCGTGCCCGTGCCAAAGTCATCCAGCGAGAGTTTGAATCCCGCCCCCCGCAGCGCGTGCAGAGATGCGATCGCTCGAGTCATGTCTCGCGCTACCGCGGTCTCCGTCACCTCGAGGCAGAAGTCCTGCGGCACCAGTTCATACCGCTTCAGGCAGCCAAGGAGCCGCTTCAACAGGTCCGGATCCGACAGTTCGATACGCGAGATATTGACGCCGATCGTCGGAGCCGCGTCTCCCAGCACCCTCTTCCAGTTCACCATCTCGCGGCAGGATTCCTCGAACACCCACATCGTGATCGACGAGATCGCCTGGCTCTCTTCCGCGATTGTCACGAACTCCATGGGCGATACAAAGCCGATCCTTGGATGATTCCAGCGCACGAGTGCTTCCACGTGCGTAATCCTGCCATCCTCGAGCCGCACAAGCGGCTGGTACTGCAGGTACATCTCGCCGCGTTCTGCTGCCTCGCGCACGTCACGCTCCAACTCGGCACGGCGCAGCACGCGCTCGCGCATCTGCGCATCAAACACGACGCACCGCGCCTTGCCAGCCGCCTTCGCCTCGTACATCGCGGTGTCCGCGTCTCGCAAGACGTCCTGCGCGTTCGTGTACGAGAGGTCACCGAGCACTAGGCCAATGCTCGCCGTGCTGACAACCTTGGCCCCGTCGATCTCGTGCGGCTCGCAGAACTCCGCCACTAGCCGCGCCGAAATCGCCTCAGCCTCTTTGGGCCCGGAGAGATTGTCGAGCAGCACCACAAACTCGTCTCCGCCAAATCGTGCCGCACAGTGCGTGCCGATCGCGTCCGGGTCTATTGAGTCCGTTGGCAGCAGCACCTGCCGCAAGCGCTCCCCGATGCCACACAGCAACTGGTCGCCCGCCTCGTGCCCCAGCGTGTCGTTGATCAGTTTGAACCGGTCGAAGTCCAGGAACATGACCGCGTACGAGGCCTTCCCGTCCCGGATCGAGCGTGCGACCACTCGCTCAAGACGCTCCGTGAGGAGCGCACGATTCGCGAGACCCGTCAACCGATCCGTCAACGCACGCCGCCGGAGTTCTTCTTCGGCCCGCTTGCGGTCCGTGATGTCATTCCGCACAGAGACGAAGCGTTCGATCTTCCCGTCCGACCCGCGGAACGGCGCGATGATGCTGTCAACCCAGTAGAGCCTGCCGTCCTTTGTGCGATTGCACACTTCTCCACGCCAGGGCTGGCCACAAGAAATCGTCCTCCACACATCCACCCAGAACGAATGCGGATGAACTCCAGAGTTCACAACTCGATGCGTCTTGCCGAGCAACTCGCTCCGCGTGTATCCACTGATCTCGCAGAATCGGTCGTTGATCTCGACGATCACGCCAGATCGATCCGCGATCGAGATGATCGAGTGCTTGTCCAGAGTGCTGCGAAAAGCGGACATCTCTCGGAGCGCATCCGCCGCCGCCTTGCTTGCCACGGACAGTTCGCTCGTCATGCCCTTCGCTAGCGTTATGGCCCGAGCCTTGGCCGTGAGCAACGAGAACGCCAGCCCCGCCGCGAGCAGGCTCAGGAACGTGCCGCCCGCCAGAATCATCATTGGCGTGTCACTCTTGATACTCGCCTCAAACCTCGACGTGGTGCTCGTCATGATCGTCCACGACCGACCGCCAATCTCCATCGCCTGGCGAGAGTGGAACATCCGTTCCTCATAGTTCGACGCATCGACCTTTCCCGCCTGCGTCGCGAGGTGTCCGTCGTGGTCGTACAACTGAGTGTCAGGGTTGGTGTTTGGTCCGTCAAAGACCTCGAAGTCCAGCAGTTCCTCTGCAGCAGAGGCTACCTCCGCCAGAGCGACCTCAAGGACCATCGGCGCATATACGAGCGCGACCAGTGCTTCTCGGCGTTCTGCGGCGTTCGTGGGCGATGAACCATTGCGATACACCGGCACGAAGCACAGGAATCCAACCCGGTGCTTCGCGTCTTGGATCAGCGAGATCTTGCCCGTGATCGTTGGCTGCCCGGAGTTAACAGCACGCTCCGCAGCCCTTCGACGCGTGGGCTCAGATCCAATGTCCAGCCCCCAAGCGACGCCGCATGTTTCCCGTGGAAAGCAGTGCTTGACCACATACAGGTCCGACGCCGCATCTCTCACAACGCCAGGTTCGTCCATAGACCGGACACGAAACTCCGGACAGCCGTCGGCTTGTTCCCGTGCCACGAACTCGTCGATCTCGTCGCGTTCGACGCGCTCAACGACCCCAAAGCCGAGAACTCCTGGAAACTCCCGCACAAAGTTCCGCGACGCCACATACGCCTCAAACTCGCTCCGCTCGACAGACTTGCTCGCAGCGTACACGCCCCTCGCGCCAGCAAGGCCGAAGCGAGGCAGATTCACCCGCTGCTCGATCGCGCCCGCGACTCGCTCCGAGAGGCGATCAAACCTCGCCTTCGCTTCTCTCGCCAACTGTCCTCGCACGCCCACCATCGCCGTCGCAGTGAGCGCCAACCCCACAACCAGCACAACCAAAGCCCATCCCCCGGCGCGCAACGGGTGCTTTGACGCATCACCATTGCGCGCTCTCCGATCCTGGCTCGTCGTCGCACGCGCACGCCACAGGATGAATGGCACTGCAATCGTGAGCATCATCAGGACATGCACGCCCGCCCATGTCAGGCTGCTCTGGCCCTTCACCATCGATCGCTGAACACCCAGCGTCACGCTCTCCGCGCACACGAGGATCACGCACACTTCCAACATCAAACGGGGCAAGGCATTTGGTCGTTGCACGGCGTGGTTCCTGTTCAGGACGAACTCGTCCGCATCGCGTATCGGACGTTTCCAGCGTGAAGTGCAGCCACCGCCGCCAACACCGCGACAACTCGCTCGCCGCCGTACTCGTTCGCCCCCCGTTCGCGGGAACATTTCCGCCATCGCCCCAATCGACGCGCAGCAACCGTCCATGCGCTTGATTCTCAAAGTGCCACCAGCCAGAATCCTGTAAAGATGGACCAGTAACTCCATCATTCGCTTCGGCCTGTTTTTTCAGGCCTTTTTGGAGCCCTCCATGACTCGCAACCTTCGCTGCACGCTCGTGTCTCTCGCCGGTCTTGCCATCGTCGCCGGGACGGCCAACGCCCAACTCCTTGGGGATAAGCCCCTGTTCGGCGAGGGCACCCTCGCCAACCCGACCGGCGACAACCAGTTCGTCGCGCCCGTCACGAGCCCGTACTACAACGAGAACTCCTTCATCACCAACGACGTCCGCGCCTGGTTCGTCTATCACAAGTTCAACGCCGACGCCCTCGGCGCCGACACGAACGCCACCGACTACGCCGTGCAGGTCCGCATCGCGCTCATGGATCGCCTCCAACTCGTCGCGTACAAGGATGGCTATCTCGACATCGACGGCTCGCTCGCGACCGAAGGTTGGAACGACCTCGCCGCCGGCCTCAAGTACCAGTTCCTCCACGATGACGAGGACCACCTCTACGCCGCCGCGGGCGCGGGCTACGAGTTCAAGACCGGCGAGAGCCGTGCGCTGCAGAATGACAGCGAAGTCCGCGTCTGGGGCTCGATCGACAAGGGATTCGAGAAGTTCCACACCGGCGCGACGCTCAACTACCGCGTCTCCACCAGCGGCGACAATGACGACAATGGCAACAGCGACATCCTCTCCTGGCACCTCCGGGCCGACTATCGCCTGACCGACAAGATCAGCCCCGTCGTCGAGATCAACGGTTACCACATCATGAGCGACAGCAGCACTGGCGTGGCGCTCAATGGTGCCGACGTCCTCAACCTCGGTGCGACCGACGCGGGCGCGACGATCTCTGCCGGGCTGGGCGTTGAGTTCCGCGTCGACGATGCGATCTCGGTCCGTGCGGCGTACGAAGTGCCGCTCACCGACGACAACCAGAGCCTCTTCGGCACACGCCTGACGTTCTCCCTCGTCTACGCCTTCTGATCGACAAACTGATCCAACGCTTGTCATCCATACTCGCACGCCGGGGGCCGCTGTGGCTCCCGGCGTGTTTTCATGGGCAAGGTCGCCGGCCGCAACCAACCCGGCAGCCTGTGGTAGAAGGTCCGTGAGCCTTCCTCGCATCCGCCGCTCTGCCCCCCATGGCTTCTCGCTGGTCGAGTTGCTGATCGTCATTGCGATCATCCTGATCCTCGCGGCGCTCGTGGTCTGGGCGTTCGTGAAGATCCGGGCGGTGGTCCGATCGCTGGATCCGCAATACCGGGCCCCCACTCCGACTGCCCCGGCCGCCGCTCCTTCCAAGCCCTAATCGCTTTTTTGGCAAGCACTTCGGATCTTTGTTCGTATTGCGTGCGGTATTTTACTGGAGTTTGGAGCATCGGGCGAGTACCATCCCCCATCGGCCGACCGCGTCACACCCGGGTGGGTGGCGAGCAGGTTGGCCCAACTCCCCGGAGGTTTTTATGAATCGCAAGAGCATTTTCGGCGTGGCGGCATTGGCACTCATCGCGGGCTCGCTCGCTATCGCCCAGACGGCGAAGGACCCCAAAGACGGCAAGGCAACCAAACCAGCGGGTGACATGCCCGCCGGCTTCCAGATCCCGTCGGATCGCACGCCCGAGGATTTCGCCGCGTGCGGCGTGGCGGCCGCGCCGGGCGCCCAGCACGAGTACCTCAAGAAGTCCGTGGGAGTCTGGGAAGGCAAGATGGAGATGCTCATGTCTCCCATGTCGTCTCCCATGACGAGCACCTGCACCACCACCATCACGTCCATCATGGGTGATCGCTACATCCAGTGCGACACCAAGGGCGATATGGGCGGCATGCCCTTCATCGGGATGGGCATCAACGGGTTCGACAACGTCAGCGGCAAGTTCGTCGGTTCCTGGATCGACAACATGGGCACGGGCATCATGAACGGCACGGGCGAGCAGTCCAAGGATGGCAAGACCATCAACTGGAACTTCACCTACAACTGCCCCATCACCAAGAAGCCCGCCATCTGGCGCGAGGTGGACACGCACACCGGCCCCAACACCATGACCCTCGAGATGTTCACCAACGATCCCAAGACCGGTAAGGAGTTCCGCGTCATGAAGATCGACTACACCAAGAAGTCGTAATCGCGCGACACTCTCAAAGTTGATGCAACACACGCCCCGGGCCCAGCGGTCCGGGGCGTTTTTTGAGAGTTGTCGCCTGCAACAGTGACTACTTGCGAACCTTGTCACGATACGTGCTGTGGCACTCTTTGCACGTTCCGGCGACGGCCTTGTGCGCGTTGTCGAGTTCGGTGGTTGGGGCGTTCTTGACGATCAACTCTTCAAGCGCACTCGACCGCTTCATCGCTTCCGCGAGGCGATCGGAATAGTCCGGGGGCATGCCGACGCCAGCCCTGATGTACTCCTGGTCCTCGTGCGCGATGCGGAAGTTGTCGGTCAGGCGGCCCGCTTCTGCGGCGGGGACGAGATCGGGGTTGCCCTGGGGCGTCTTCCAACCAGCAACCTTGATCGCGCCGAGGTGTTCCCAGGCGAGATCGATCTCGACCATGGCGGCGGTGGTGCCGTGGGCTTTGCGGATCTTTGGAAAAGCGTTGGAGGCGGCGTCGAGATCGTCTTTGCTCGCGACGGGTGCGGCGGCGACGCACTCGTAGAGGCCGACGTAGTTGGGCGCGGTGCCAGCTTTCTTGATGAAGGCGGTGGCTTCCGCGTTTGAGATCTTGCCGAGCGTGACGGCGGCGGCGGCGAGGGCGCTGGGGCCGCGGTGCTTGCCGTGGTGGCAGTGGACGAAGACGGGGCCGGGGAGATCACGAATCGCGCGGGCGATCTCGAGGCGCTGCTCATCGGTGATGGTGGCGTAGGTGACGGGGACATGGACGTAGCGCATGCCGCGGGCCTCGGCGAGTTCGACCTTGGGGGCCGCGCCATCGACGGAGATGATGGTCTTGACGCCCATCGCCTTGAGTTGGTCGAAGGCCTCGGGCGTCTCGGGGCCAGAGCCGGAGATGAGGCCGTCGGTGAGTGTGTGGATGTTGTGGATGGGGTCGGCGTGGTGGGCGGCGGCCGGCGTTGCAGGGGTGGCCGGAGATGCGGGAGTAGCCGGGGTCGCGGGAGTGGCGGGTGTTGCAGGAGTTGACGGGGTTGCAGGCTTTGCCGGACTCGCCGACTTCATCGAAGATTGGCACGACGCGAGGGCCAAGGCGGCGGCGAGAACAAGAACGCGGGCGGTCAGGTCGGGCATCGATGGCTCCTGTGTGCAAGAGTGTACCGATCAGACGCTTCGAGGTTCGTTGGTGCGGGCGGTTTTCCGAATGGTCGGCGCGAGGGGGTTGGCGGGTGTCGTCGGCGGGTACGAATGGGCGGGTTCCATGCAAGGAACATACCGCCGAAACGGCCCGAAGGTCCGTGGAATTGGGGTATGTACCACGAGTTTGCGCGCGGCGTGTCACTGCGCGGAGATGCGCGCACAATGGTGGTCAGTAGGGTGGAGGAATAGAGACGTGTGGTGCGAAGCGTGAGAAATCGCGTTTGTACGGCCAGCGGTTTAGGAAGTGTGTTTCGAGAAGTGCTGCCCGGGCTTGCTTTGACGGCTTGGATCGCGATCAACACGTCACGAAGGTCTTTCTAGCATCCTTGCTCAAAGCGAATGAGGAAGAAAATCAGGTCGTTCACATCAACAGCGCCATCTGGGTCGCCCGAAACGGGATCGCCGTCGTTGTCGAGGTCCCCTGCTTCACTCCCTGCTTCAAACGCGAGAAGGAAGTAGAGCAAGTCGTCGATGTTGACCCCTCCATCCGGCACGCCGCTACCAGACCCGTCGTCCACATCGGCTTCACATTGGGGCAAAGGAGGAATGCGCTTCAACACAAAGACGGCCCGATTCGGACTCGGTCCATTTGGCACTGGGAGCATGCCGGGAACCCGTCCGTTACCAGCATAAGCATGAGAGAAATCGACAAAGCAGGAAGAACCCGCCATCACAGCATCCACGGCGGACGGCGACACAGTCTCATCGATCAACTGAGTCAAGTCATGGAATCCAAGATCGGGCCGATAGACAAAGGCACGTTCAGACCCTGGATCGTCATCGTCGCCGAAAAAGAGAAAACTGCCGTAGAGAATCCCGTCTTGTCCAAGGGCCACCACGTCGGAGCGTTGAAAGCCATCCCCGGGACGGATGGCACCTTCAACACTCAACGTGGGCTTTAACGTCACGCCCGTGCTCGGGTCGTAGTACCACGCGATCCGGGAAATCTCGCCGCGTTCTCCGGTGATCAGCGCGGACTCTCCAACCAGGGCACCAGACTCGATGCCCGCAATCGTGCTGCTGCTCTGGTATCCCAGCGAGCCGGTGAACTCGGCACTGAAGAAGCCAATCCTGACTGTTGCGTTCCGAGCCGGGTCGTACACCCAGACGCTCCGACCATACTGCGTGTTCAAACCCGTAATCTGGGCCGAGTGCCCGGTGGTTTGACCTGACGTCGTGGTGTAGCTGTTCCAACTGATCTGGTACCCCGCACTGCCGGTGTGCATTGCATCGGTTATCCCAGTGCGCACCGATTGGCGTGTGACAGGATCAAAGTACCACGTATTCAAGCCGTTCTGGATCGACGAGTTGGTGTAGACGGCGGATCGTCCAGTCGCTTTGCCATCTTCGCCCAGCCAGTGGTTCTCGCTGTCTCGTTCGCCACTAGTTCCGGTGTTGCCGGGACCGGTCAGACTGGTCACCATGATTTCGCCCGTGGCGTGGTTGTAGATCCAGGTGTCGAAGTCGCCGGACGACGTGGTCCCCAGTCGTGCCGAACGGCCAGCGACGAGCCCGGAGTTGGTCAAGTCGTTTACGTGCGAGTTTCGAACGCCATTGGCGGTTGTGTGCTCCGGCCCGGTGAGGCCAATCTTCACGGGCGCGCCCTCATTGACGTTGCAGACCCATGCGGCGCTATAGCCGGTCCAAGAGTTCCCGACGACCTGACTTGAGGTGCCAACGACGAGTCCGGCGTCATTTACGCCCACCACGTTGCTATTTTGATACCCCTCGGTCCCGGTAAAGCCAGGTCCCGTCAGAGCCATCGGCCGAGTTTGGTTCGTCGCCGGGTTGTAGACCCACGCGGTCGCGCCGTTGTACGTTTCGACGTTTCGCACGCGCTGTGAGTTGCCGATCACGAGCCCGCTGGGAGTGAGCGTCCCGAAGTAGCTTTCCTGGAAGCCGGACGTGCCAACGTGCTCTGGCGTCCACAGGCCAATGCGCGTCGTACTCCCGTTGGCAGGATCGTACATCCAAATGTCCCGGCCTCTATACGAGTCAGTGACCGACTTTCGGTCGCTGGTCCCGAAGACCCGGCCGTTCGCGTCTATTCCTCGAACCCACGCGTACACAGATCCATTGGAACCCGTATGGTCGGACCCAAAGAACCCGATTCTCGTTGTTTGCCGAGTCACCGGATCGAAGTACCAGGCATCCCTGCCGTTGTTGTTACTAATACCAGTGATATGACTTGTGTGACCCGCCACCGCCCCATTCTCTGCCAAGATCGCGGGCTCGCTCTGGTAAAACCCCTGCGATCCAAAGTATGGCCCATCGGTCAGGCCGAGGCGCGTCGAGAGCAGTGTGTTCGGGTCAAAGATCCAAGCGTCATCGCCATTGTCGGACGAGACGTTGCGAATACGTTGCGAAAGTCCGACTGCGAATCCCGAGCGAGATTGGGTTAGGTTCTCGCTGTACTGGTACCCTGCGCTGCCAGTGTTCGCGGCGGCCGTGAGCCCCGTTTGAACGGTTGTGCCCGAATCGGGCAGATAGGTCCAGGTGTTGAGCCCGTTGTACGTGGACACCCCCGTGTATCGGGACGAGTGGCCAACCACACCCAACCCGCCATCAGGTTCTTGGATTCTGCCGCTGTCGCGGATGAAAAGTGCGCTCGATTGATAGCCGTCGCTCCTGGTGTGGCTGGGCCCGGTCAGCCCCGCGCGGTGGGCTTCGAATCGATAGGACGACCACTGAGCGTGCGCAAGGCCTGACGAGCAGGCCAACCCTGCGACGGTGATCGCGATTCTACGATGGTCCATGGCGGTCTCTCCAAGCGTTCGCAGTCCGACTCGTGTTGCACAGTCTACCCAGCTACTGGCCCGCCATGCAATACTTGGTTTCTTGAAGAGCGAGTGAATCACCGGCCCAGCAAGCGATGGTTGATTCTTGTGCCAAGCCGCACGGCATGAACGCACCCAACGTCCGAACTGTAAAGCTTGCCAAGGGAATGCTCGCTCGCTCAAGCGATGGCGTTGTCTCCTATCGCGGTTTCGAGTGTGGCTGCAATGGCTCGCCGCTGGCCACAGATGGAGTGTCTGTGGGCTCTTTCGCTCTTGCGTAGCCTGCAAAAGCTGTTCTTTTCAGCGATTTTGCTTCAAAAGTCGGCACTCAAACAGTTTTTGTCACCTCTTTTGCTCCAACGTTGGGCACAAAAACTGTTCCTGTCAGCGCCTTTGCTCCTGATGTGCCGACAAATACGCTCTTTGTGCCGACTTTTGGAGCATTTGTCGGCACTGTTGGGGCAGAATTCGGTGTTTTTGGGGCGGGAATGGGGTGTGGCCGGCGCGGGGCGTGATAACCGGGGGTGGCGCTCCGGCTACTGGCGATCAGCCCTTTGGGCTGCGGAGAGGAGCGGCTTCGAGTGATCGGAGGAGTTTGGCGCAGTGGCGGCGTTCCCAGAGGCCGGTACCGACGATGAGGAGCCACATGATGATGAGGAGCCACTGTCCGATCTCACGCATGTCCACGGAGGGACTGCGGCCCCAGATCGCGACGACGCCGGCGAGGCTCAGCATCATGACCACGTGGCTCATCGCGTACTTCTTGGCGCGGGTGAGTTCTTGCTTGAGCGTGTCGAGGGTGGGTTGCATTGGGGGCTCCTCGGAATTGGCGTAGGAAGTGTAACACATGCGACGCCCGGGCCTCTGATGGATGAAGAAGCCAATGAAAATGGGACAGGCTGGAAGCCTGTCCCACGGGTGTTGTTTGTTCGCACAGGCTGAAAGCCTGTGCCACGCCCCATTGGGGCCGCGCTCACATGTGGCTAATCACCGCGTCCGCGAACTCGCTGCACTTGACCTTCTTCACGCTTGTGTCGCCTTCGGCCTTCATGAGGCGTTCGAAGTCGTAGGTCACGGTCTTCGCGCTGATCGCGCCGTCCATGCCCTTGATGATGAGGTCGGCCGCGTCGGTCCAGACTTTGCCTTCGGCTGCGCCGCCGCCGCCCATGTAGCGGAGCATCATTTCGCCCGAGAGGATGACCGAGCCGGGGTTGACCTGGTCGAGGTTGGCGTACTTGGGGGCGGTGCCGTGCGTGGCTTCGAAGATGGCGTGGCCGGTGACGTAGTTGATGTTCGCGCCGGGGGCGATGCCGATGCCGCCGATCTGGGCCGCGAGGGCGTCGCTGAGGTAGTCGCCGTTGAGGTTCATGCAGGCGATGACGTCGAAGTCCTTGGGGCGGGTGAGCACCTGCTGAAGAGTGATGTCGGCGATGCTGTCCTTGATGAGGAGCATCTTCTTCCACTTGCCATCGCCGTGCGTGGCCCAGAGGGACTTGATGACGCCGTCGACTTCCTTGACGATCTTGGCCTTCTGGTCGGGGGTCATCATGTCGAAGCCGGGGTCGATGGCCTTGGCGTTGGCCTCGCTGGTCATGCTCGCGCTGGATTCCTTGTTGCCCAGGATCCACGACTCACGCTCGGTGACGACCTTATCGCGGAAGTGTTCCTGCGCGAGGCTGTAGCACCAGTCCTTGAACGCGCCCTCGGTGAACTTCATGATGTTCCCTTTGTGCACGATCGTGACGGAGCGCTTCTTCTCCTTCAGGGCGAACTCGATGGCGGCCCACATGAGGCGCTGGCTGCCCATGGTGCTGACGGGCTTGATGCCGATGCCGACCATGACCTTGGAATCGTCGGGCGTGTCGTGGCCGTCCATCGCGGCCTTGGCGAACTCGGCGGTCTTGGCCTGCGTGCCGAAGCGGATCTTGGCGAAGTCCTTGGGAAACTCCTTGGCGATGAAGTCGAGCATCTTCTGGGCGTCGGCGGTGCCGGCGGCCATCTCGATGCCGGCGTAGATGTCCTCGGTGTTCTCGCGGAAGATGGTCATGTCGCAGTCCTGCGGGCGCTTGACGGGGCTAGGGACGCCCTTGAACCAGCGGACGGGCCGGAGACACACGTACAGGTCGAGCATCTGCCGCAGCGCGACGTTGAGGGACCGAATGCCGCCGCCGACGGGCGTCGTCAGCGGGCCCTTGATGCCGACGAGGTACTGGCGGAAGTCGGCGAGGGTCTGGTCGGGGAGCCACGACCCGGTCTTGTTGAAGGCCTTCTCGCCCGCGAGGACCTCGTGCCAGTGGATCTTGCACTTGCCGCCGGAGGCCTTGGCGACGGCCGCATCCATGACGCGAACCGACGCCTTCCAGATGTCGGGCCCGGTGCCGTCGCCCTCGATGAAGGGGATGATGGGGTCGGCGGGGACAGACAACTTGCCGGATTTCATGGTGATGGCGGAAGGCATGGGGGACTCCAAGAAAAGGGCCAAAGGGCCAGATTGCCACAGGGCCAAATGAGACAGGAAGGGAGGATAGGGGGTTTTGGGAGGGGTTGGGATAGGGTGTCGGAAGAGGGAGGGGTTTTGTCAGGAGGCCATTGGGACCTTTTTGTGCGTCGGGAAGGCGAGTTGGGACGATTGGCAAGTCGCCGTTGCGTTTGCCGCGCTCATCGACGACAATGGCAGGCATGAGAGCGATGCTCACAGTTCTGGCCTTCGCGGCGTGTGCCCCCTCGTCATCGGCTCAATGCGTGTGGGTTCCCGGCGACGTCGTGTGGGGCCTTAATGGCAACGTGTACGCGATGGCCAACATGCCCGATGGCGACTTGATCGTCGGCGGCGCGTTCACGAGCAACGGGGCCGGGCACATGGTCTTGGGCGTCGCGAGGTTTGATGGGCGCATGTGGGAGCCGGTAGGTGAAGGACTGAATGGGACGGTGCGAGCGTTGCTCGTGCTTCCCACCGGCGAACTGATTGCGGGTGGATCTTTCTCCGTCTCATCGGGGTCTGGCGCGCAGTTGGTTACGGGCAACGGAATCGCTCGATGGGATGGCGAGTCTTGGACGCCGGTTGGGCGAGGCGTGTTCACAAGCGGCGTTGGGCCAGGCGGCGTGCTCGCGTTGGTCGCTATGCCGAATGGTGATTTGGTTGCTGGCGGCACATTCACGCACTTTGTCGCGCCGCCCTGCTCTCTCCCGCCGTGCGCGAACCCCATCGCCGTCAACCACATCGCGCGTTGGAACGGCACGGATTGGCTCCCGCTAGGAACGGGGACGACGGGCAACTTCTCGCCGGTGCCCGGGGGCGGAAGCGTGTACGCAATGGCAACGCTCGGCAATGGCGATCTCGTCGCGGGCGGGGACTTTTTCGCCGCGGGTGGCGCTCCGGCCGCGGGCGTGGCGCGATGGAACGGCACGGCGTGGAGTTCGATGCTGGGCGGCACGAGCTCACCGGCGAATGCGCTCACTCGCATCGGCAACGGCGACCTGGTCGTGGGAGGTCAGTTCAACATGTCGGGCAGCGTCATCACGAACCATGTCGCTCGGTGGTCGCCCCAGTGGTCGGTGTGGACGGCGTTGCGCACGGGCGTGAACGGGAGTGTCCTCGCGTTCACCACCATGCCCAATGGCGACCTGATCGCTGGCGGTTCCATAGTGAGCGCCGATGGCGTGCCCGTTGCCAATATGGCCCGGTGGAACTTCAGTCGTTGGGAAGCGTTCTGCGAAGTCGCGAATGGCTCGGTGTATGCCATGACGCTGCGTCCCAATGGCGAGTTCTTCGTCGGCGGATCGTTCCGGTCCAGCGGCGGATCTGCCGTAGACCGCATCGCCCGCTGGGTGTGTCGGTGTCCAGCGGATATTGACAACGATGGAGACTTGTCCAACGGCTTGTCGCGAGACAACGCAGTCACGATCGAAGACTTGTTGACGTTTTTAGTGGGATTCGAGGCTGGGGATGTGTCCATCGACCTTGACGATGACGGCGATGGCGCGGTCGGCACGCCAGACGCGGCGGTAGACGCGAACGATCTTCTGTTTTTCTTGTCGCGCTTCGAGGCCGGGTGCTAATAGACCCATAGTCACGCTGGTTCGACCTTCCGTGGAACTGGATACGCAAACGTCATGCGATCCCGCTCGCCAAGAGCGCCGCGAGGAGGAAGAGGAGCGTGGCGACGAGCGTGCGCACGGTGCGGAGGGTGATGTTCCTGAGGAAGCGCTTGCCCAGGAGCGAGCCCACGCACCCGGCCGCGGCGGTCAGCGTCACGAGCGTGATCGTGCGCGGCTCGGTGAGGACGCTGTAGTCCTTCACCTTCGCGAGGTACGTGAAGCCAAGGGCGTACACGAGCAGTCTCGTGAGGTCGACGGCGGTCGAGACGACGTTGGTCGTGCCCACGAACTGGTCCTTGGTCAGGTTGGCACGCAGGAGGAATGGGGCGCGGAGCGCGCCCTGCATGCCCGTGAGGCCGCCGAAGAAGCCGGAGAGGAAGCCGCCGAGGGAGAGGAACTTCTGCGGGAGCGCGAGGCGCTGGTAGGCCGGCGTGAGTTCGAGCGTGGCGAAAATCGCGAGGATCGCGGCGGTGATGAGTTTCGCGGGGGTGATGGTGGCGGTGTGGCCGCCTGTGTGGCCGGGGCCGCTCGAAAACCAGTCGAGTGAGTAGGAATGGATTGGTGCGGCGGGCGTGAGCAGCGAGAGGAGCGCGGCGCCGACGAACGCGGCGATGACGGCGGGGATGCCGAAGCGCAGGGCGACGGTGCGGTCGGCCCACTTGCCGACGAGGGCGAGTTTGAAGAGGTTGTTGGCGAGGTGGACGACGCCCGTCGCGGCGATCGCGATCTCGATGGGAAAGAAAAGGGCG
>Ga0075160_10000599_pt1 | contig 22599 bp, 16 predicted proteins | sample JI91814C2DNA_FD_70969 | JGI IMG/M metagenome (GOLD analysis project Ga0075160, IMG submission 70969) | Wastewater effluent complex algal communities from Wisconsin, to seasonally profile nutrient transformation and Carbon sequestration -... | ecosystem: Engineered > WWTP > Effluent > Algae... | reverse complement strand
ATGGGAGATGCGTTTGGGGAACCCAACTGTGTGCGGTTTTCCTTTGCCAACAGCATGGAAAAAATTGAAGAGGGATGGAAAAGAATTAAAGAAGCGTTGTCGAAATTAAAATAAGCGCCTTTATTTTTTCAGGAGTTTCATGGTTTCCTTTTCAGTATTGGACAACACCATTGTGTCGCCTGCCCAACTGATGGTATACACCTGATTTTCTGACCGGTTTGTTACGGTCAATTGTTGCTGCTTTTCGTCCAGAGTAAAACTGCCTTCTTCTTCTTTTTTGCCAGAAACATAAGAGTTATACTTGTGATCGGCCGTAAACTCGACACTCGCCGTTTGCAGCATTTCCTGCACTTCCTTTTCATTGACTTTGTCAGAAATAAATGCTACTGGTTTCCATTGACCGGTGATGTCTTTGGTACCCTGTTTTTTGGAACTGCAGGCAAATAAAAGCAGGGCCGAAAGGAGAAGGAAGGCATTTCGCATATAGCTGAATTTTTATAAGAGAAGTATGGGTATCGGTTTAGTTCATTTGAAAACTAAGCAATTTTTTGTGGATGGCCAGCACCTGTGGAATCAGCAGTTCCTGTTCATTATTATGAATGACTTCATCGCAGCGTTGGAGTTTGCTTTCCTCATCCATCTGTCGCCTGATCCGGCTGAGTACTTCAGCTTCCGTCACAGCGTCTCTTTCCATCACTCTTTTGATCCTGAGTTGTTGTGGGGCGGCTACGCCGATGATTTTATCGAGCCCGGCATCCGCACCACTTTCAAATAAGAGTGCGGCTTCTTTAATGGCATAGGGACTGGTTTGTTTTTTCATCCATTCCTCGGCATCCCGGATAGTCGCCGGATGAATGAGCTGGTTTAATTTTTCCAGTTTCGCCGGATCATTAAAAACGATGGAGGCTATTTTTTTCCGGTTCAGTTCAGTGCCGGTATACGCATCTGGTCCAAATGCCAGGATGATGGCTTTTTGGAGATCCGGATCGGTATTCATTAAATATTTAGCGGCACTGTCGGCATAATAAACCGGTATCCCCAGTATTTCGAATACTTTGGCCACAGTGGACTTGCCACTGCCGATACCGCCTGTCAATCCGACCCTGAGCATAGTTCCCAAAAATACAAATTCCGTGCTCCTGTTGTCTCAAAACTGGAAGCACGGAATTTTTTGAATAAAAATTTTCTTATTTCTTGTCTGCTACAGCCGGTTTGTTGACATTGGCTGTCCAGTCCATACTGATGGCAGATTTTTCAATCTTGATATAGCTGCCCGGGCTCACTTCAATATTCAGGGTGCCATCATCATTTACTTTATTGATGGTACCATGGATACCGGCAATAGTCACGATCTTATCACCCCGCTGCAGATCTTCAATAAATTTTTTCTGGTTCTTGGCTTTTTTAGCCTGCGGACGAATAAAGAAAAGCCAGAAGACCAGGATCATCAGGCCCAGAAAAATAAACTGGAAGCCTCCACCCTGTGAACCACCTTTTCCTCCTTCGCCTCCCGGAGGCATACAGGAAGTCAGGTAAATGGACAAAAGACCTGTCAGTAAGAACGATATACGTAGTTTCATTGATTGATTTTAAAAGGTATGTTGTGAAAATTATTTCTCCTGGATATCACCGGTAAAGGTAAGGGTATGGTCTTTGGAAGGACCGGTATTGGCCTTCACGTAAATCTGTTTGGAAATGGTGCCCTGTCCGCTGCCATTGAATTTAGCTTTGATGATACCTTCCTCACCCGGTGCAAAAGGTTTTTCCGGTTTTTCGGGGATCGTGCATCCGCACTGGGCAGTTACTGATTCGATCAGTAAAATTTTAGAACCTGAGTTTTTAAAACGAAAACTCACTTCAATGGACTGGTCTTTCACCAGTTTACCCAGGTTTTGCACCATGGGATCCAGCCATTCAATACTGGTAAAGTTGGAGGTATCGTTTAATACTTTTTGTTTTTCTTCTGCGCTCAGGTTATCCGGGGCATTCACGGCTTTTTTATCGCCGGATTTGCAGGCCATCAGGCTGGCGGCCAGCAGGAAAAGAAGGGTTATTTTTTTCATATCTGAAATTCTAGATCGCAAATGTAAGCCAAAGCGGTAAACTGCCGTATACAGGCTGCCGATTACTGTTTTTTATACTCTGATTTCTGCATTTTCCCATCCTGGACCAGTTCTTTATGAATATTATCCAGGATGCCGTTTACAAACTGGCCGCTTTGGGCCGTGCTGTAATCCTTGGCCAGGTCAATGTACTCATTGATGGTCACCTTGGGGGGGATGGTTTCAAAATACAGGAATTCGGCTACCCCCATTTTCATCAGGATCATATCCAACTGGGCGATCCTTTCCGGGTCCCAGTTTTTCAGTTTGGGAACGATCAGGGTTTGCAGGTGTTCACTTTTATCCAGTACGGTTTGCAGGAGTTTTTTGGCAAATTGTTCTTTATCGGCCCCCAGTAAATGCTCAAAATCGAGGCTGCCGGGTTTTTGCATAAAGCCCACCAGCAGTTGTACAATCATTTCGCCATCATCATCCCAGTTGGAGAACAGGTCTTCGATATGCGAAGTGAATGATTCATTGGCGAGGAGGAGATCGTTGAGAATATAATCCAGGATGGCTTTTTCAGTAGCTTTCTCTCTGGCGCCGCTGGCGATATATTTTTTGTATTCCTCAGTATTCGACAACTGCACATAAATTTTGCGGATCAGGTCATTGTCTTTTTCGTCTGACTGATTATAGCGCATCGCTGGTTTATCAACCGCAAATTGTTTTTTCAGGGATTCATCTTCCAGCATTTTCCAAAGCAGTTCATTGCCGGAAATTTTCGTGTTCACTTTTCTGTCATCTTCAGTTGGCAGGTGTTTGGAGGCCCGCTGGTGGGCATCGGTTTCTGCGTAACGCGCCACTTCAGAAAGGAACCAGGTCAGGTAACTGAGCAGGGAACTGGTTTGTTTGAAATGTGTTTCAAGAATTTTCTGGGGCTGCAATTTACCCCGAAGGGCTTCGCTGTCATGGTCCAGGTTGCTGATAGTATAAAGGGTCTGCATCACTTTCACCCGGATATTTCTTCTGCTGATCATGCGTAAGAGCTGTTTGAAGCCGCAAAGATAGGTGAAAAACAAAAGCAGCCGGAGGGTTGAATTCCGGCTGCCTGTTAAATTGGATGCAACTTATTGTTTTACAAACCGTATGTTTTTCTGTCCGTTCAATTCACTCATGATACTCAGGGTATAGGTTCCTGCGGCCAGGGCGGATACATTCAGTTCTTCCTGGTTAACACCGGGAACAGCCTGAACTGTTTTCCGGAATACCAGACTGCCCTTGCTGTCCGTGATCACGATATTGAGTTCTTCCCGCTGGGCGCTGCTGTAATTGAGACGTGCCACACTGCTGGCCGGGTTCGGTTGCAGGTTCACAATCTCAAATCCTGATTTGCTATTCAGCAGCAGTACGATATTACTGTAGGTAATCTTGCCGGCTTCGTCCTTCATCCGCACACGGTAAAAGTTTTTACCGGGGAGTGGGGAGAGATCGGTATGGGCAAAGGGTTGCAGACAACGGTTATAATCAGCAGCGATATTTTTAATCGCACTGAAACTCCTGCCATCACTGCTTCTTTCCAGTACAAATTCTGCCGTAGGACCGGTACAGTTGGCTTTCCAGTCGAGCTGGTGAGTACCATTGCTGAGTTTGTTACCCGTAAAATACTCCATCACGATAGGGAGGGCGGCGGAGGAAGAAACGATCCAGGGTGAAAATGAACTAACGGGTGCACTGGTCGTGGATGAATAAATACCTGCAGACAATGAAGGTATTGACATTGATCCCACCATCAGATAGGTAGATCCGTTATGTCTGAAAGTATAGGGAGTACCGGCTACATTAAATGAACCACCGTGTTCTCCGGACGCCCATTTAAAAGTCAGGTTGGCAGTATTTCCACCGGTGGTCATTTCATTGATATTCCAGGTACGCTGAACGCATACAGCGTTATTGGAACTGGAGGGAGTGATGCCTGCAGATACCCGAACACTGTACACTTCAATAGGCCCTGAGGTATTATTGATGGTAAGTGCATTATAGGAACTGGTATTCGGGGATACAGGGAATTCAAAACTGGAACCGGCTGCGATGATTTTTGTGACGACTCCGGTGCCATTGGTAACAAAATAGGAGGAGGAAGAGGCGCCGGTTACCGTTGCACCTTCTGCCAGAAATACATCATTATTACCCAGATTTAGTTTACCTCCGGTAATATTCAGTGTGCCGTATACAATCAGTTTGCAGGAAAGGGTGCGGGTGCTGTTAATGGTCAATGTTCCGCCTGAATGAACCGTGATACTGGCAGCGCTTGGATCCACATTGAGGGTTACATTATGTCCGGATACAATACTAACATGATTGGCTGCAACCGGTACTGATCCGCAACCCCATGTACCTGCTACATTCCAGTTTCCGCTGGCGGCATTGGACAAACATGGATTGGGATCCACCTTGGCCCACCAGGTACCCCATTTGGAATAACCATCCAGATTAGGGTTGGCTCTGGATTGTGCGTATTCCTGTAAGGTCCAGAAAGAAGCATCATTCAATGGGTCAACCATGGTATGACTGTAATCACCCCAGCGGTTTCTGGATCCGCCAAAATCCTTTTCATAATAGTCAACCCCGTCTTTATATACAACGGGGTCTTGCATGGTGCCCGCTGCATCAGTTCCATACCGGAACGAATAGGCAGCTCCTGCATAGCCATCACTTTCGGTTTTGGTAAAACCCATCAAAACATCATTATTGCTATTAACGGCCAGTGTTGAATAAGTGTACCAGTGTTCACCGTTGCTATTTGTCGCAGTTGGCACTTCCACTCTTCCCCCATCTGCAAAAGTTCCGCTGGTGTTAAGTTTGGTCCATTGAACGCCAGTATGACTCAGACCTGTTGCACCAAAAGTCTGAGAGTACCAGACTGCATTATTCCTGAACACTACATTTCCTCTGAGATTAGCATCTCCAACATCAAGGCCTGTAAGAGTACCAGGACAGGTAAAAATTGGCGCTGCACCATTCACACAGGCCTGTGGAGCTATATTACCGGCTGGTTGGACCCAGCCACCTCCGGTTCTGGTATTTACTGCACCGAAATTAAAAACAGGGACAGCTGCTGTTCCGGTAATTGTGTTTAAGCTATATTGAGCACCTGCACTTGACAAATGTGATGGAGCATATAAGGTACCTTCTGTTGATGAATAGGTTTCAGCCGGATGAGTGCAAAAATCAGTACCATTAAAAACAGTGGCATTGGCTGTGCCATTCCGGAGAGTTGGATAATCAATAGCATAAAACTTGTTTGAAGTCCCGCCTCCGCCAACAACAAACATATTGATGCCGATACCCACCCAGTTTTTGTTAAAACCCAGCATGGGGAAATCCGCCCAGTTGGCAGTACCAGGGTCCGGATCAAAAGAAAATAAATTGTAATTACCCTGGGGATCATGAGTCTGGGAAATACCCAGTAAAATTCTTGAGGCAGCATTGTTGCCATTCGAAACAGCAGCCACAATCCATCGGTTATTGTAAGGGTCATATACTACACGCGGGTCAAAGACATTGTCGCCATCAACACCCAAAGAATTCCAGAATGTTTCAATTGAAACGACACTTAATTGTGCACCGGTAGCTTTATTCAGAATCCGATAATTATTATTCACTTGAACAAAAACTTTATCCAGACCAACAGCTCCATAAGTATCCGGAGGGATATTCCAAAAACCTGACCCTGTTTGCGGGCCATCAGGTACTCCCTCATAATTTAATACCGGGGAGGGAGATGCCACCGTTGTCCGGTTGGCGATGATGGTACCTTGTGGTGCCGGACTGATAGGAGAATAGGGCTCTTCATGCTCTGCATTTTCATTTGGGATAAAACTCATCCTATTGATCGGAGGTCTTGGAAGGAGGGCTTCCACATCTGCCATTTGCTGAAAATTGACAATGGCCGCTTTAACGGGTCGTTCAATGGATCTGCCCACCCTTCTGGCCTGGGCATTCGATCGTGTTTGTAATAAAGCCAGTAAAAAAACTGGCAGGAGCATTTTCAAAAAACAGTAGTACTGGTTTCTCTTCATGGTTTTGATTTTAAGTATTCAGGCCGGTCATTTCCTGAAATAAGTATTTCCTTCTAAAAATACAAATGCACACAATCAATTCATTATTAAATATTTGATACGTGAATACCGTGTGGAAATCTACCCCGGATGGCAGACTTTTGTGGATGGTTTGAACGGGAAATGAAAATTTGTCCAAACAAAATCAGGGATTCAGTGGCATCTGCCAAATAGGGTAGCTGAACCTGAAAAAATGGCTGGTTTACCCCGCTTGGCATGTTATTTCCTGTACCTTCGCCGGCTTGTCAGCCGTAGCCTTGGCGAAGGCTGACCTCAATTTTCAAAAAACTCAAATCAATAGAACTATGGCTAAGAAAGTGAATGTTACCCCGCTTCATGACAGGGTGATCGTAAAAGCAGCCGCTGCCGAAGAGAAAACCGCAGGTGGCATTATTATCCCTGATACCGCAAAAGAAAAACCCCAGCGTGGTGTGGTGATCGCCGCAGGACCTGGTAAAAAAGACGAGCCGGTAACGGTAAAAACCGGAGACACGGTGCTGTATGGCAAATATGCCGGAACAGAAATCCAGATCGATGGTGATGATTACCTCATCATGCGTGAATCTGATATCCTCGCAATCGTTTAATGATCCGCAGTTTCCTGTCAACTTTTTAACTAATTAACTACTCAACTAAATTATATGGCAAAGCAAATCTTCTTCGACATTGAAGCAAGAAATAAAATGAAGAAAGGCGTTGACACACTCGCCAACGCAGTGAAAGTGACCCTGGGACCCAAAGGCCGTAACGTGGTCATCGAGAAAAAATTTGGCGCTCCTGCTGTTACTAAAGATGGTGTAACCGTAGCCAAAGAAATTGAACTGGAAGACCCCATCGAGAACATGGGTGCCCAGATGGTAAAAGAAGTAGCTTCCAAAACCGCCGATATCGCCGGTGATGGTACTACCACTGCTACTGTTCTGGCCCAGTCTATTATCAGCGAAGGACTGAAAATGGTGGCTGCCGGTGCGAACCCGATGGACCTGAAAAGAGGAATCGACAAAGCTGTTAGCCTGGTGGTGGAAAGCCTGAAAAGTCAGAGCCAGACTGTTGGTAACGACAGCAAAAAAATTCAGCAGGTGGCTACTATCTCCGCCAATAACGATGATACCATCGGTAAACTGATTGCAGAAGCATTTATCAAAGTGGGTAAAGAAGGTGTGATCACCGTAGAAGAAGCAAAAGGTACCGATACCACTGTTGATGTGGTAGAAGGTATGCAGTTTGACCGTGGTTATATCTCTCCTTATTTCGTGACCAACAGCGAAAAAATGGAAGCTGAACTGCAGAACCCCTATATCCTGATCTACGACAAAAAGATCAGCAACATGAAAGATATCCTGCATATCCTGGAAAAAGTAGCCCAGAGCGGTCGTCCGCTGCTGATCATTGCAGAAGACCTGGAAGGTGAAGCACTGGCTACCCTGGTAGTAAACAAACTCCGTGGTACTCTGAAAGTGGCTGCTGTTAAAGCACCCGGCTTCGGTGACCGCAGAAAAGAAATGCTCACCGATATCGCGATCCTGACAAAAGGAATGGTGATCAGCGAAGAGCAGGGTTACAAATTGGAGAATGCCGATATCACTTACCTGGGACAGGCTACTTCTGTAACCATCGACAAAGACAATACCACTGTGGTAGGTGGCAAGGGTAAGAAAGAAGATATCACTGCCCGTGTGAACCAGATCAAAGCACAGATCGAAACAACTACTTCCGATTACGATAAAGAAAAATTACAGGAACGCCTGGCTAAACTCAGCGGCGGTGTTGCTGTACTGTATGTAGGTGCTGCCACAGAAGTGGAAATGAAAGAAAAGAAAGACCGTGTGGATGATGCCCTGCATGCTACCCGTGCGGCCGTTGAAGAAGGTATCGTTCCCGGTGGTGGTGTGGCTTATATCCGCGCCATTGAGAGCCTGGAAGCTAAAGTAAGAGGTCAGATTGAAGATGAGCAAACCGGTATGGCCATTGTACGCCGTGCGCTGGAAGAGCCCATCCGTATCCTGACCGCCAATGCCGGTATCGACGGATCCATCGTGGTTCAGAAAATCAAAGAAGGCAAAGGTGATTACGGTTTCAATGCCCGCACAGAGACTTACGAAAATCTCTTCAAAGCCGGTGTGATTGATCCTACCAAAGTGAGCCGTGTTGCATTGGAAAACGCTGCTTCTATCGCCGGTATGCTGCTGACCACTGAATGTGTGGTGGCCGACAAACCAAAGAAAGAAGAGCCCCATAGCCATGCTGCACCTGGCATGGGCGGAATGGATTATTAATTATGGCAATAAACAAAAGACAATCCCACCTGTTATCAGGTGGGATTTTTCATTTCAGGGATCGGAAAATTCCTTCGGTTGCTTCGCATTCTCTGATTAATTTTACTGATACTTGGAACTTTATACTCCAATTCAATTTATGAACAAACTGTACAAAGGATTACTGGCCCTCATGCTGACGGTCACCATTAGCTTCTCCCTTTCCGCACAGCAATCTTTTTTCGGATTTGCCGGCGCGAATATGAAAAGAACCACCAGTGGCAAACAGGAAATTTTTCCGCAGCGGTATGCAGGATTTACCCTGGATATAGTAGGACTGAGGTCATTTCTCTGGTCCCTGCCTGCAGAAAAAACACTGAACAAAAGCCGCAGCAATGCACCCGTCCTGCAATTACCCATGCCGGATGGAAAGATGGCCCGGTTCAGGGTTTGGGAAAGTTCGATCATGGAGCCAGGACTGGCTGCCAAATTTCCGGAGATGAAACAGTTTCTCGGACAGGGAATTGATGATCCTTATGCCAGTGTACGTTTTGATTTTAATCCTTATACCGGCTTTCATGCACAGATACTATCATCAGCAAAGGGCAGGGTATTTATTGATCCCTATGCCAAGGGTGATCTGTCCTTATACATGAGCTACTATACAAAAGATTATACTGCTGGAGGCGGTTTTACCTGTGAGGTAACGGATATCAATCCATTGCCCGCCAATCCTGCAGTTGTAACTGCTAATTGCCTCGGTACTACCATGCGCACATATCGCCTGGCCCTGGCCTGTACCGGTGAATATGCCGTGGCAGTTTGTTCACCCAGTGCGCCAACCATTCCATTAACGGCTGCTGCCATGCTCACTTCCATGAACAGGGTGAACGGGGTGTATGAAGCGGAAGTTTCATTGCGAATGATACTGGTATCCAATAATAATAACCTGATCTATCTCGACGGGGCTTCAGATCCGTACAGCAATGGTAGTGGCAGTGCAATGTTGGGTGAAAACCAGGTGAATATTGATGGCGTAATAGGAACAGCGAATTATGATATCGGACATGTATTCAGTACCGGTGGCGGTGGAGTGGCGGTACTTCGTTCTCCCTGCAATGCAGGCAGCAAAGCACAGGGTGTGACCGGCCGCGGATTACCCATCGGTGATCCTTTTGATATTGATTATGTAGCCCATGAGATGGGACACCAGTGGGGTGGCAATCACTCCATGGCAGGTTGTGGTTCTTCACCAAACTCCACCAAGTATGAAGTAGGAAGCGGTACCAGTATCCAGGCCTATGCCGGTATTTGTGGCGCTGAAAATATTCAGCCCAATAGTGATCCGTATTTCCATCCCATCAGCTTTGATGAAATCAGTAATTATATTACCACGGGAGGTGGAACCTCATGCGGCACCACGGCACCCACTTTGAATACACTTCCTGTTATCAATCCTTTGCCCAATAACGGATTGACCATTCCTATCAATACTCCATTCACACTGGATGGAAGCGCCACGGATGGCGATGGCGATCCGCTGACGTATTGCTGGGAACAATGGGATATCGGGGGTGGTAATTTTTATACCTGGAATGCAGGGGCTACGGCTGTAGCCGGAAATACAGTTCCGCTTTTCAAATCCAGAATTCCAAAAACAAATGGCAGCAGAACCTTTCCTGATATGGCTGTGATCCTGGCAGGATACCCGGCCAATCCGGCCGCTACCATGGGTGGATTAAAAGGAGAAACCTTATCACCTGTTACCCGCAGTATGAATTTCAGACTTACCGTAAGAGATAACCGTGCCGGTGGCGGTGGAGTGGTATCAAGTGGTGGTGGAGGTTGCCAGAGTTCTACCGGATTCACAGTGAATGTTGCCGGTACGGAACCCTTCCTGCTGACAGCGCCGAATGGCGGAGGAATATCTGCCGGTGGAGTTGCTGAAAATATTACCTGGAATGTAGCGGGTACCAACCTGTCACCCTTTAATGTTTCCAATGTAAAAATTTCTTTATCACTCGATGGCGGGTTAACCTACCCAACCGTTTTAGCGGCCAGCACTCCCAATGATGGATCAGAAGCATTGGTATTACCTTGTACACCCAGTGCCACGGCACGAATCAAAGTAGAAGCCCTTGGCAATATCTTCTTTGATGTTTCCAATAATAATTTTACGATTCAGACAGGCTTTGATTTCAATTCACCGGCTACTGTTATTTCCGGTTGTCCGGTTCCGGCCAGTCTTACAGCTACACTCGGTACCCTGAACCCCTGTTCATTGGGTGGAACCATCAGCTTAAGTGCTGCGGGAAATCCACCAGGTACTACTGTGAGTTTTGGTACCAATCCTGTGGCTCCAGGCAGCAGCAGTACCGTTACATTAAATAATACGGCGGCACTGGCCCCCGGTAACTATACTGTTACGATTACCGGTACTTTAGCCGGTTCACCTGTCCGTACCCGTAATATTGTATTCACCATCAGCAATACGGTAACCCCTGCCTTTACTACACAACCTGCTGCACAAACCGTATGTGTTGGCTCCAATGCAGTATTCAGTGCAGTGGCATCCGATGCTTCTGGATACCAGTGGCAGATTAGTACAGGTGGCGGACCATTTGCCAATATCGGCGGGGCTACAAATCCATCTTATACAGTAACAGGTACCACAGCAGGTCAAAATGGTAACCAATATCGGGTGGTGGCTACATCGGCCTGTGCTACTTCTACAACTTCGAATGCGGTTACATTGAATGTGATAAGCCCGGTTATAGTAAGTACACAACCAATCGCCCGCGAAATTTGTGCAGGCGGCAATACCACATTCAGTATTACGGCCAGCAGTACACAAACCATCACTTATCAGTGGCAGGTGAGTACCAACAGTGGCGGTAGCTGGACGAATATCACCGACGGTGGTATCTATGCCGGTGCAGGAACCGCTACGCTTAGCTTAACCAATACGGTAGTGGGAAATAATACTTACCAGTACCGCTGCCTGGTGAATAATATCACCTGTACTAATCCGGTAAATTCCAATGCGGCCACATTAACCGTAAGGGCATTACCAACGGTGATACTCAGTCCTGGGGCTTTGAGCAGTCTTTTGCCCGGAAAAACCACCACACTTACCGCAACACCCGGGCCCTCAAACGGAGGTACGCTGTCTACTGCCTGGTTCTACAACAATAATCCGGTTACGAATACCGGCAATACCAGAGTGGTGAATGTAGAACAGGTTGGAACATACCGGGTCAATATTCTGGAAACCTATGGTTCCGGATTATCCTGTTCCAATCAGTCCCTCAATGTAGTGATTGAGGCAACTATCAGCGACAAGCTCTTTATCTTCCCAAGTCCGAATGACGGAAGATTCACTGTCTCTTATTATAATAATGGCGGAACCAGTACGCAAAGAAGAATCATCATTCATGATACAAAGGGAGCCAGGGTTTATGACCGGCAGTTCACGATTACCGGTGCATATACCTTATTGCCCATTGATCTTCGTTCAGTCAACCGCGGCATTTATTTTGTATCAGTAGGAGATGCGGGTGGTGCGAAGTTGGTGGAAGGGAAGGTGCATATTCGCTAGTGGCTAGTGGCGAGTGACGAGTGACGAGTGGGGGGAAATGGCTAGTGGGGTTCGGCTAGTGGGGATTTGGCCCGGGGGTATACCTTGTCATGCTGCCTGCCTGCCGAAGCCATAGCGAAGGCAGGAGCTGAGTTTACCCTGAGGAATCGAAGGGAAGCATGTTTGAGAGGAAGTTGCCAGTCTGGCACCGTTGCAAAATAAGAACCAAGAAACAAGATCCAAATAAATTAAAAGGCAAAAATTAAAACCCCTCCGCTGAATGGTCGGAGGGGTTTTAATTTTCTCCCTATTTGGTGCTTATTTGTTTCTTGTATCTTGTTTCTTTTGTTTTTAATTACTGACGATCCTTATCTCCACCCGCCTATTCAATTTCATTTGCTCTTCATCTTCTTCCGGATAAGCATAGATAGGGCGGGAGTGACCGAAGCCTTTGTAGCTGATTCTAGCCGGAGCAATTCCGTTTTCAATCAGGTAACCCATGATGGCTTTGGCCCGGGCCTGGGAGAGATTTTTTTCACCGGTATCCAGGTCCAGTACATCAGCAGGTGCGGGCACACAACAAATATGTCCTTCGATACTAATCACCAGTCTTGGAAATTTTTTCATAGCCGCCAGCAATTCATCCAGCACAGGCATGGACTCCGGCAACAACTGATGCCTGGCGCCAACAAAATGGATATTCTTTAGAATGATCTTATCACCTGCTTTGACCGTGCTGTCGATTTTTTGTTTGACGCTGTTATCATTCGGGCCGGGTAGCTTGGCCTGTTGCTGACTGCCTGTACCTGTTCCTCTCCAGATCCTGATCTCTACCCGCCGGTTCAGCTTTCTTTCCCAGTCAGTCGCATTTTGATTCAGTGGATTTTTTTCGCCATGTGCTGACGTTAACAGAATGTCTTTTTTCTCCCAGCCATTGTTGAGCAGGTAACTCTCTACCGTTTTGACTCTTCTCACCGATAAACGATTATTATACCCATCCGAACCTGAATGATCACAGTGGCCATGGAGTTCTATCTGGTCTTTCAGATCAAGACTATCTGTCAGACTGTCGAGGCGGGCCTGCGTGGCACGGCTGATTTCATGTTTGTCCAGATCAAAGTAAACAAATACCGATTCCCTGCTCTGCGAGAAGAGCGTGAACTGGAAAATGACGGCTGCCAGCAGGAAGATCGTTCTCATACGGGCTGTTTAGGGGTTCTAAATTATAAAATCCGGTACAGGGTTTTCCTAACAAGGATCAGGATGTGACGGGGTTTGAAGTCATAACTAGTGGATTATCAGTCGTTTTTCCATTTAAAGATCCGCCTAATTTCACTTACCTTTGCGGCTTCAAAAAAATCGCTTCATGATCAGTGTAAAAGACCTGAAACTGGCCTATGGCAAAAGGGTATTGTTTGAGGAAGTCAACCTCAACTTTACCAAAGGAAATTGTTATGGTGTGATCGGTGCCAACGGCGCAGGGAAAAGTACCTTCCTTAAAATTCTTAGCGGCGAGATCGAAGCCAATAAGGGGACGGTGGATATTACTCCCGGAGAAAGGATGGCTGTATTAAAACAAAACCATTTTCAGTTCGATGAAGAAACGGTACTCAATACCGTGATGATGGGTCATACCAAACTTTGGGCCGTAGCCAAAGAAAGGGAAAACATTTATGCCCTGGCAGAATTCACAGAAGAAGATGGTATGCGTGCCGGAGAACTGGAAGCAGAATATGGTGAGATGGGCGGATACACGGCTGAAAGTGATGCGGCCACCCTGCTGAGTGAACTGGGTGTGCATGAAGAATTCCAGCAATCCATGATGCGGGATATTCCTTCCAATATCAAAGTAAGGGTACTGTTAGCGCAGGCACTCTTTGGTAATCCTGACATCCTGTTACTGGATGAGCCGACCAACGGTTTGGATATTGAAACTATCAGCTGGCTGGAGAATTTCCTGGCCGACTATGAAAATATTGTATTGGTCGTGAGCCATGACCGTCACTTCCTGGATGCAGTATGTACCCATGTGGTAGATGTGGATCGTCAGAAAATTAAAATCTTTACCGGTAACTATACTTTCTGGTACCAGTCTTCCCAGTTAATGGCCCGCCAGGTAAACGACAAGAATAAGAAAGTAGAAGAAAAGCGGCAGGCCCTGATTGATTTCATTGCCCGATTTAGTGCGAATGCCTCGAAGAGTAAGCAGGCTACTTCCCGTAAAAAAGCGTTGGAAAAACTCAGCATCGAGGAAATTGAACCCAGCTACCGCAAATATCCCGGTATCATCTTCCAGCAATTAAGGGAAGTGGGTAACCAGATACTGAATGTAGAGAAACTGAAAAAATCAGTGGATGGTCGTGTACTCTTCAGTGATGTCAATTTCACCGTGAACAAAGGCGATAAAATTGCCCTCTTAAGCCGTGACCCGCTGGCCATTACCAGTTTCTTCAATATTATTACGGCCAATGCCATGGCCGATAGTGGTTCCTATGAGTGGGGCAGCACCGTAACACATGCTTATCTACCGCAAGAGAACAATGAATTCTTTACAGGGGATAATAACCTGATGGATTGGCTGCGTCAATATGTACCCGATCATGTAAAGGATGTGGATGAACCCTTCCTCCGCGGATTCCTGGGTAAGATGCTCTTCAGTGGTGATGATGTACTCAAGATGACAAACGTCCTTAGCGGTGGTGAAAAAGTGCGTTGTATGATCAGTCGCATGATGCTGCAAAGCCCCAATGTGATTCTGCTCGATCAGCCCACTAACCACCTCGATCTGGAAAGTATCCAAAGCTTCAACGAACAGTGTACCGATTATAAAGGCATCGTCCTGCTGACCAGTCATGACCATACCTTCATGCAAACCGTTGCCAACCGGGTTATCGAGTTAACGCCCAAAGGTATCATTGACCGCCTCACAACCTTTGATGAATACCTGGAAGATGAAAGGGTGAAGAATTTGAAGGAAGAGATGTACAGTTGAGAGAAAGAGTATTAGTTATTGGGTATTAGGAATTAGATATTGCTTCGCCTGCCGTAGCTTTAGCGAAAGCAGGGATATTGGGATATTAGGATATTTGCCTTGCCCGACTTAGCCTTTGCGAAGGCAGAATATTTGTACATAACTCATAACTCATAACTCATCATTCATCATTCTCAACTCATCAAAAGTAGCACGCTCCCGGTGTAAAGCTCCCGACTGTTGACTATAGACTATAGACTGTTGACTGAAGACTGTTGACTGAAGACTGATGACTGAAGACTGATGACTGAAGACTGAAGACTGATGACTGAAGACTGCTATCTTATCAGCGTTACCGTTCCCTTCTGAAAATGCCTTCGGTTATCCAGTCCGAGAATCTCTACCATCCAAACGAATACAGCGGTACCCTGCTGAACACCTTTGATACTGCCATCCCAGCCTCTTTCGCTGTTACGCATATCAAATACCAGTTGCCCCCAGCGATTATACACCCTGAAGTATTTTAATTCTTTGGCACCAAGCAGGATGGGCCGGAGGAGATCATTGCGGCCATCATTATTGGGAGTAAAGGCCGTAGGTACATAAACCTTTACTTCTTTGATGGTATTCACCATTTGTGTATCAACAGTGAGACAACCTGCTGCAGTAGTGATATCAACGGTGTACACATCGTCACCAATAACAGGCGCATTGAATACCGGGTTGATGATATCCGTTTTATCAAGATATAGCGCCGGCTGCCATAAATAAGTGGCTCCAAAATCTCTTGCCTGCAATTGTACCGGATAATTCATCACAGCATATTGCAGGGGGTAACGGATGGCGGGTCGTGGCACTTCAATCACCACCTGTTCCTGCCTGGTCGTTAAAGTACATCCAAAATCAGTATAGAGTTTGGCAAAATAAGTTCCAGATTGTCCTACCCGGTAACGGGTCTGATTGGCACCGGTGATCGGCGAATTATTCAGGAACCACTGGATGCTATCTGTTGGCTGCACATGCAATACCGCACTGTCATTACTGGTAATACAGAACAGGGATTTCCCTACAACCAGCAGACTGCTATCAATGACCGATGCAATAACTGTAACCGTATCCTTATTTCTGCAGCCGCCTCCCACACTTCGGACCTCGACTTCATAATCGGTGGTAATTGATGGACTGGCCCTCGGATTTGAAATGGTGGCATCACTCAGATTAGTCGGAGGGCTCCAACTGTAGAAGACCCCCTGTTTTCGGTTTTCACCAATCTGGACAGATGAATTATTACAGGATACTATGTCAGGGCCGGCATTGGCAGTAAGCCGTAAGGTGTCAACAAGCCGCGCATACAATGTGTCCCGGCATCCATACCCGTTATAAGGGGTTACTTCAACGGCAATCAGGGTGCCAGTGGTAGGTGGGGGTTGCAATTGTAGTATCTGCGATGTCCCCAATAGCTGCGTAAAACCGGCATCATACCAGCGATAGCCCTGGTAACCGTAAGGGCCGGTTACTACAACTGCTGTATCATCCGGACAATAAGTAGCACCGGTAAACTCGGCGCTGCATTCGGTGTTCACATCTATATAAGCATATCCAAAATGGCGACGGAAAGTGCAATCTGCTGTTTTGAAAAACAGACGGATATTTTTTCCTGCCATCCCGTTCAGATTAATGGTTACGGCCGACCAGTCCTTGCACCATACATCGGCAGAATCTGCCATTCCCGCATTGAAAAAACCGGGAAGGGGAGAACCCACCGGGAAAAAAGTAAAGGAGGAACACTGTATCAGTTCACTATCCGTATCATTCCACACTTCCAATACCAATCTGGGTTGCTGGAACTGAAGATGAAAGGGATCCTGGAATACCACCGCATAATGATAAATCAGGGAATAAGTATTCCTGTTTGCAGGAATCGTTAAGCTATAGGAAAGACCTTCCGCCTGAGCACCGCCAGTTGTATTTCCAAGTTTAACAGAATAGCCACTGCCATTGGGACAAAGAACAGGAAAACGGCCAAAATAATCCCGGTCAGCAGCATTGGAAGGTCCATAAAGCGTATGCTGATCCTGGGTAGGACCAGAGGGCGTTAATGAAATCCGGTTGGCATTATTAACTGCGGCTACGGTGCCGGTATAGCAGGTCCAGCCATCAAAACTTCCGTTTTCAAAATCAATATTCGGGGGGCAGTCCTGCGCATGAAGGGAGGAGAGGCTGAGCAGCAAAGAAAAAATAAGCAACAGCGGCTTGCTGCAGCAATGGAACAGGTTTTCAATATAGGCAGGGAACATTCTTTGCACCGGTACCGCTTGTGTTTTAAAGGTAAAACATTAATCTGGTAAAACGGCAGGGCTCTTGGCGGGGTTGCCCCTTCGGATTATTTATTAAAAAAGGGGCTTGACTTTCCTCCTACTTCTTTTTATCTTAGTCGTACAAGCAAAGCTCTTACCACGATTTCTGGTCCAAAGTCATTCTTTGGGTGTAAATCCAATGCCTGCCGTACCTGTTAATCCCTCCGGGAAAAATTTGTATCCGGCCGGGGGGTATGTTCCGGAAATACCGGAATATTCGGGTTGAAGCCAGAAAAAATTCATTGAAGTCCTGGTTCCTTTAATAAATAGGAGCCGGGACTTTTTAATAAAGGAATACCTATCTTCCTATATCTATGTCCACCCAGCCATCCCCGGCCACCAAGATCGGATTCTGGTCAGCCGTTGCCGTTATCATTGGAAGTATCATTGGTTCAGGCGTGTTTATGAAACCCGCCAGTATGGCCGGGCAACTGGGATCACCGGTATGGCTCACCCTGATCTGGATACTGGCCGGTATTTTCTCCTTACTGGGTGCATTGATCTATGCTGAGCTCGGGGCCATGATGCCGGAAACAGGAGGGATCTATGTTTATTTCCGGAAAATGTTCGGCGAGTTCACGGCTTCCTTATATGGCTGGTCAGCTTTTTCTGTTATCAACACTTCTGCCGTAGCGGCCATTGCGTTTGTTTGTGCCAGTTATGCCAATTATTTCCTGCACCTGCCACGCTTTGATACCATCACCGAGCATGCTTTTGTATGGCATCTTCCTTTCATAGGTAATCTGTATCCTCTGGAAAATGCCGGTGTGAAATCATTGGCAATAGTCATGGTACTCGGGCTTACCTGGCTGAATTACCGGAGCCTCAAGGCCGGAGATGCTTTTCAACTAATCTCTACCTTTTTAAAAATGGCAGTGATAGCCGCATTAATTGGCGGCATCTTTTTTTCAGGCAAAGGCGACTGGCACCATTTTATTGATGCCACTGCACCCAAGGAAGGAGGGGCCCTGATGAGTGGGATCATAGCTGCATTAACCGGGGCCTTCTTTGCTTATGACGGCTGGGTGAATATTACTTTTATTGCCGGTGAGATCAAAGAACCGCAGCGGAATATTCCTAAAAGCCTTTTTACCGGTGTGATGGCCTGTGTGATTGTGTACGTGCTCGTGAACCAGGCCTATCTCTATGTACTACCGGTAGAAACAATTGCATCCTCTTCCCTGGTGGCTTCAGATGCGATTGCTGTTGCTTTCGGTACAACCGGGCAGGCTATTGTGGCTGCCATGATTGTGATTTGTACCCTGGGGGCATTGAATGGAAATATCATGGCCACCACAAGGGTTACTTATGCCATGGGCCGCGATCGTTTATTTGCTGCATCTACTGGTAAAGAACATCCCCGTTACCATACTCCGGGTAATGCGCTTTGGCTGCATGCCGCCTGGATTTCCATGCTGATTATTTCAGGTTCATTTGATATGCTGGCGGATATGATGGTGTTTATGAGTTGGGTGGTATATGGTATGGGCGCTGTGGGTATTTTCCTGCTCCGGAAAAAAATGCCGGAACTGCCCCGGCCCTATAAAATCTGGAAGCATCCCATTACGACAATTCTCTTTATTTTATTTGCAGCCTTCTTCCTGATCGTTACCCTTTATAATGATATCAATAATTATATGCATGACCGGCAGCCCGTAGTGAATTCGTTGCTGGGTATTTTGATTACGGCTGCAGGAATTCCGGTTTACTATTATTACCGGTTCAAACGGAAAAAACAATCATAACATTTTACGGATGATCCGTCCCAATGTCATCAGGGCATCATCCATCTCCTGGTTCCAGGGCCGGCCAAAGCTGATCCGGATAAAATGCCCGTAATGTCTTCCGGATGAAAAGATTTTACCCGGTACAATCGAGATATGATGTTTCATTGCTTCCGTCCGCAAACGAAATGCATTGATTTTTTTGGGTAGCTCCACCCATAATGCCAGACCCCCCTGTGGTCTTGATACCTTGGTACTCTCCGGCAGGTGCTCAATGATACCCTGCATATAACGCAGGCATTGGGTATGCAGGGCGTTGCGCAATTTTTTCAAATGGTATTCATAACGGCCGTGTTGTAAAAAATGGGCCATGGCTGCCTGGGTCAGGGTAGGGGAGCTGATATCATTCATTCTTTTCATGAAACGCACTTCATCCAGGAATTTACCGGGCAATACCCAGCCGATGCGGTAACCCGGAGCAAGAGATTTGGACAAAGAAGAACAATGCATCACCAGTCCCTTAGTATCATAATACTTACAGGTGCGGGGCCTTTTCTTTCCGAAATACAATTCCCCATAAATATCATCTTCAATCAATGGGATATTATAACGACTGATCAGCGCACAAAGTTTTTTCTTGTTTTCATCCGGCATACAACCACCGGCCGGGTTATTGAAATTGGGGGTGACCACACAGGCTTTCACCGGGAATTGCTGAAGGGTCTGTTGTAAGTTGTCCAGATCCAGTCCGGTTACCGGTGAAGAAGATACTTCCACTACTTTTAATCCCAGTTGTTCGGCCGATTGGTAAATGCCAAAATAATTCGGAGATTCTATTGCGACCGTATCACCGGGTTTTGTTACGGCACGCAGACAAAGAGTAATGGCTTCCAGGCAACCAGAACTGATTACCACTTCTTCCGGTTTGATTTTCCCTCCCCAGTTAAAAGCAAGCTTGGCCACCTGTTTACGTAATTCGGGATTACCTGCTGATTCTTCATAACTGATACAATGATCTTTATACTGCCGCATGGCCTGCACTACTGATTTATTGATCTTGGCAACAGGAAGTAAGGATACATCCGGTACTGCAATAGCCAGGTTCACCGTTTTGCTGTTATCCAGTGCAATATCACCGTAGATGGAATGGATCATTTCTTTTACACTCACCTCATGCGACATGGTTTCGGGAGCCATTTCCCTCGGTAATTCCCGGAAACGTCGCTGATTAAAGCGCACATAATATCCCGATTTGGGCCGGGCCTCAATCAGTCCCTTTCCTTCCAGATGATAGTAAGCCTGAAAAGCCGTGCCCATACTGATCCCGTATTCTTCACTCAGCATCCGTACAGAAGGAAGTTTATCGCCGATCTTGAGTACATCTTCACTGATCATTTGTTCCAGTCCGCCGGCAACCTGGAGATAGAGATGGTCTGTATTGCGCATAGTAGTTGGGTATTAGTTATTAGGTATTGCTTCGCCCGCCATAGCCTTAGCGAAAGCAGGTATTATGATATTAAGTTATTAGGCTTGCCCGCCGAAGCCTTAGCGAAGGCGGGATATTGCCTCACCCGCCATAGCTTTAGCGAAGGCGGGGATATTAAGATATTGATACACTAATCACAATTCATCATTCTTAATTCATCACTCAAAGCTATCCTAACGCCGCAATCATCAACTACCGCCTCTATACTCTCGACTTCTCTCCTCCCCTTTAGGGGCTGGGGGTGACTGTCGACTGCTGACTGAGAACTGTCGACTGAAAACTGATCTAGTCAAAAATACATAAACTGAATCTGTTTTATTTACTATAAATGTAAAAATTTTGTATCACAGAAAATGATATGATTCACCTGAACAACAGAATAGCAGGTGAGCATGACTGTCTGTATCAGTATAAAAAAATAAAACATGGAAATGATCACCGAGATCCCTGTAAGAAAAACGACCCGCTCCAGGATTGATGAAGTGGATTTTGACAACCTGGAATTTGGTCAGCATTTATCCGATCATATGCTGGTATGTGATTATGCCAATGGCCAGTGGCAGCAACCGCAAATTGTGCCATTGTCCAATCTCTCCATGCATCCGGCCACCCTGGCCCTGCATTACGGACAAACGGTATTTGAAGGGATGAAAGCTTTTTATATGGAAGACGGCCGGCTGAATATTTTCAGAGTGGATAAACACTACGAACGCTTTGCCTTATCCCTGCAAAGAATGTGTATGCCGGCACCACCGGAAGAAATTTTCAGGGAAGGATTGATCCAATTAGTTGAAACAGATAAAGCATGGGCACCCAAACAAGCTGGTGCGGCGCTTTATCTCCGGCCCTTCATGTATGCCAGTGAACCAAAACTCGGCGTAAAAATTTCAGAGCAATACCGCTTTGTCATAATAGCCGGACCGGTCCCGGAATTATATGCCCGGCCGGTACGGGTGAAAGTAGAAACCAATTATATCAGAGCTGCCAGAGGCGGAACCGGTTTTGCGAAATGCGGAGGTAACTATGGTGCAGCCTTTCTTCCTACTAAACTGGCCAGAGAGGAAGGATACGACCAGGTACTATGGACTGATGCCGCCGAAAATAAATTCATCGAAGAATCCGGCACCATGAATGTGATGTTTGTGGTCAATGGTACCCTTGTCACAGCCCCCTTGTCAGATTCCATTCTGGATGGGGTGACCCGCGATTCCCTGCTCCGTATCGCACAGGATAAAGGCATTCAGGTGGAAGAAAGGCCAGTAGCCGTTGAAGAACTCACCCTGGGATTTTTGAATCATGCTATCACCGAAATATTCGGTGCCGGCACCGCAGCGGTAGTAGCACCTATCAATCTGGTTGGGATTAACGGACTGGATTATACGATCCCTGAATATGACAGCAATAGTATCCAGCAAATCCTGAAAAAGGAACTGGAAATGATCCGCTCCCGGCCCGGCTGCGATCCCTATGGCTGGAACCTGGTGATTTGAAACGGTATCCTGTCTGCATTTGTTGAACAAAGGCATGCAATGAGCTGGTAATGGTTAAGGATTTCCAGATGAACTGATCTGCGATAACGGGGTTCGGTTAATTTTCTGTATTTTTTCAGCCTAAATAACTGGCATGAAAAAAACACTGATCCTGATTATCCTTTTTACTGCGTCCATCTTCGCCCGTTCGCAGTCCTCCATCAATAGTTTCATGAAGGAGAACTATGATAAGTTCGAATACCAGATTCCCATGCGGGACGGGATCAAACTGTTCACCCTGGTGTACATGCCAAAGGATCGTTCCAAAACTTATCCCATCCTGATGAACCGTACCTGTTACAACGCATCGGGCTATGCTAATTTTAATACCCATGGTCATCCCTCCGATTATTTGGTAAAAGATATGTATATCCTCGTATTCCAGGATGTTCGCGGCCGTTACATGAGCGAAGGAACATTTGACAATATGCGGCCGAATATTACCGGCAATGACCCCAAAAACAAAACGGCGATTGATGAAAGTTCGGATACATGGGATTCGATTGACTGGATGGTCAAAAACCTGAAAGGCAATAA